>Ga0209809_1000377_pt1 | contig 40649 bp, 25 predicted proteins | sample YNPMSTMetaG_FD_186172 | JGI IMG/M metagenome (GOLD analysis project Ga0209809, IMG submission 186172) | Anoxygenic and chlorotrophic microbial mat microbial communities from Yellowstone National Park, USA - YNP MS-T MetaG (SPAdes) (version 2) ...
TCATATACTTTATCATCATAATCTTTTGTTGCATTTGGTATTATTGAGATATAAGATATGTTGTTTTTCTTTAAATATTCTGTTATCTCTTTGTGGAAACCACCTGTGATAAGGATGGTGATTGGGGGTTGGTTGCTTGTGGCTTGTCGCTTGTCGCTGGTGGCTGGTTGATGGTCGTTGGTTGTGAGTTCAGAGTTAGGAATATTGTAGGGCAAGCTTGATTTTAATGCAAACCTAAAGGTTTGCCCTACATCAGATTTTAATATTGTGATTATGTTGGCAAAAAATATGTCGTTTCGTTTAATGTTGACTTCGTAAAACTTCTCATAGTCGTCATCTTTTAGAACTTTTAATACATCTGCTATCTCATATTCCTCAAAGTATTTCTTTAGTAATACCTCATATTCTTTTTTGTTCTGTTTGTAATATTTGTAATCTTGTGGTGTTATCTTTAGGTCAACTAAATCTATTAAAGCATCTGTTGTAAAACTAAACTTTAATACCTCTCTGTCTAACAATTTCTTTGCATACCTCGTTATTATCTCCCTTTTTAGCATCTTCTCTTCTATCACTAAATATGACGGGTTTATCTCAAAGTTTAACTTTATATAGTCAAAAAACTTGGATAAGTTTGGATACCTCTTGATTATCTCTTTTCCATACTGCTCTGTGACTGAGATTAGACCTAAATAATACTCCTCTATCACCTGCTGGTTTTGGAGTTTGTCTTGTAGTTTGGAAAATACACCATAGGGTAACACCTTCTGTAAGTCGCCAAAATACTCTCTTAACTCATATCCGACCCTCTTTACATTCAACTTCTTGCTTAATTTTAGTAGTTCTATGTACTTCTTTACCTCAGGATAAAAATCAAGCGATATATCAAACTTCTTTGCAAACTTCTCTAATGCCTCATACATCTTTGCTTCTTTGTGCCTGTCAAACCATAATGCAAACCTCTTTACTTCTTTTGATAAATACTTTTCTTTTACTTTGTCTACTTTCAACCTCAAACCTTCAACTAATTCTTTGTTTCTATCTTTGTTCTCTATTAACCTCTTTATCCTTTTGTAGTTTTCTATGTATACATCCCAATCTTCTATTCCATATACCTTTCCACTATTTGTTGTTATCTCGTAATACTCTGCTCCACTTAATAATCCTTTGTTTAACAAACTATCTGCTGTGACTCTTTTTAGTTTCTCATCAGGGATTGTTGTGAATATTGTTGGTTCAAACCTACCTTTTGGCGCTCCTTCTATTAACACCTTTTCTACTCCATACCTCTTGTCAAACAATCTTATTATCTCGTAGATGTTTCTTTGTACTTCAGGATGGCAGTGGAGGTCTTGGATTAATGCTATCTTTGGTTGTGAGACACCTTCTGCAAGATATTGTTCTACTATCCTTCCATACTTGTATGGCAGGACAAATTCGTCTAATTTATTTATTACATCCCTTATCTTGTTCACATCCTGAATATATGTTGTCATACCATGAACTGGTTCAAATAGTATGAATGTCCAGATAAAGGATGCAAGGACTACTGATGCGATAATGCGTATAACTTGTGAGTGTTGCTTGGTTGTTCCATTATTTGCTTGTTTGGTTGCCATGTTTAGATACCTCCATAAATAAAAAAAGCCCTAACCCTGCCTGGATTAACCCAGACAGAATTAGGGCTTTATCCTCTTATCTAAACATATTTATTACAGTATCTGAAATACTGCTCCTCGGCATATAATTGGTGTGTTTATACCTACTACTAACAACAAAATTATAACCATCATACCCCCTTCTGCACAAAAAACCTAAACTAAATATAAATAACAAAAATATGCAAGAGGAAATCATAAACTGAACAAAAATTAAAATCTGATATGTCGTAATGAATATAACTTTATCCATATCACCTCTATCTTTACTACTACTACCCACAGGCAAACTTTTACTCTTAGAAACATCTTTAAAACTACCTATTCCTTCAACAATCTTCGCTGTGTCAAACACCTTCACCATATCTACTACACAACTATAAATAATACTAAAAACTGAAAAATCAATTCCTTCCTTCTTAACTACCTCATCATAAATATTCTTCTCTATACCACCTACACCATATAACATACTCATAACAAACTCTAAAACAACTAAAAATACTACAAACTTTTTCATATCCCTCTAACCCCGTCTATAAAATATATATATAGACATAATTGTGAAAAAAATTTAAAAAATTTGTGAATTTTTTGTGAATATTTTTAACCACAGATTACGTAGAAAAAAACATGGATTACGCAGGATAAATCCTGCGGCTACCATATCTCTAATCCACACATTCACACATCCACATATCTACCCATCCACACATTCACGCATCCACTTATATAATATAGTCAAAAATTCAAATTTGACAACTAATTTTTTAAAAAATTTTAACTACAATTACGCGGAATACATCAAATTTGTAGCGGTGCGATTTATCGCATCCCGCAAATTGTAGGACACGGCTGAAGCCGTGCCCTACAAAACACACATCTACACATTCACTCATCCACACATCCGCCTATTCACCCACATTATGCTGCACCACGAATTAATATCGGGATACTTCTTAACTCTTTACCTTTTGTTGCAACATCTGACAATATTGATGCAATCCTTCCTAATCCAAGTGGGTCAAGCCGTGGACCTCTTGGTGAACCCCAACAAGTTAAATCACTCTCTTTCAAGTATCCACCAGATTTAAGCTCATCGTTAATCTTTACAATCTCACCTATCGGCTTATTTTCAGGTATTGCTTCGTTATACACAACTATAGGATTTGATAAAACAACCTCACCTCTACTATTAACACCATAATTGTTCTTCCAATCCTCATTATTGCCTAACTCAACATCTCTCATCTTATACATCCATAATACCTTGTTAATCTCTGCAACTTGTTTTAATCCTATCTCTGGTTTAACTGTATCCAAACTCTCAACCTTCTCTCTGACTATTATAACCGCTTGTTTATTATTAATCTGTTTATCTAAAACAGCAAACCTCACTACTTTATCACCAAGCACTTGTTTTATCTGTGCATATTTATTCTTTTCTTCACCAACTTTCTGTTTATCATCAACAAAGTAGTAGATTATTTGATACTCTGGTTTATAAATCATAACACACTCTCCTACACCTTTAACACTTATTGGTTTTACTTCACCAATGTTAACTTTCTGTTGTGTGTTTTGAACTTCAGTAACTATCTCATTTTCTTTTTGTCCTACTTTCTCTTCAAACTCTTTGTGTTTTTTCTCTGCTTCCAACCTTGTCGCTTTATCTAATAAGTATCCAACCAAATTGTTAACAAAATTAACCATAACTGTATTTGAAACTACATCTAAAACTTTCCTGTCAGCTAAGGATACCTTCAAAGAAGCTTCTTGTGGATGAGTATGCATAATTATTGAACTTAATGGCAACATACCAAATTTTGCTGCGGATATAGCATCTCCTATGCTTACTGCCATAATATTACCTTCATTAAATACCCCTAATTCTCTTAACTTTGCCACTGCCTCATCTGTTTTATATACTTCTTCATTGCCTTTGCTATCATATATCTTTGCTAACAACTCACCTGATTCATCTAACTTTATTATCACACCTTTGTTTTTAACATCTAACTTCGGTGTATAAACCTGTATCAATAACTCCCAATTCTTTGTCAAACTTAACACCTCTTTTAACTCTTCCTTAATCTCTTGGTCACTCCCAGTTATAGTATTGATTACAGATACTTGACCAGTAAACTTAGGTAAACTTTCAACTGCTTCTTTTAATGTCTTATTCTGTGAGTTTGACTTCAAACTATTATATAAAGCTTCATAAAGCTCATTTATATTTGATGTATTCCTAAATAACTGCTGTAAAATCTCATAACTTTCTTTATATGTAGCAACAGTAATTCTTGGCTGTTGTTGGAGAGTTATTATTACATCTATAAGTTGCTTCTCCTCTTCTAATGTTATAACTTTTTGTTGCAACCTTTGCTTTAGAACATTGTAAACTGACAAAATATCTGATTGAATACCAGCAGCACGTTTTTCTGACAATGTCTGTTGAGGATTTGTCGTAAGGTCTATAATTGATATTATTTGTTCCTTCGGCATTCCTAATTCATTTGCTATCACTTCAACTTCATTTAATCCGACACTGGCTCCAAATTTCTCATTCAACCTACTAACTATTCCTTGTAATTGTTCATTATTTTGCCGTTTAGCAAGATTCTCTATCAAACTAATAGAAGTTCTCTTCCCTTCAACAACATCCTTTATATCTTTCACTTTAACACTTTCTATAGATAAACCAAGCTGGTGTAGGTTTACTAAAATATTTCTTACTTCTTTTATCCTTTCTTCATCAAACCTTAAGTTCCCTTCTTTATCTAATGTTATACCTAAAACTAAAGAAGCCACTTCAGATTTCTGTTGAGAAATAAGTTTATCTGCTATATTTTCTTTTTGTTTTTCAAAATTTTTAGACAACTTTGCTAATTCTTTTTGTGCTTTATATACCTCAGGATACTTTCTTCTTAAACTAAAGCCAAGCTTTATTTTATCAATTAATGAGGTCTCTTTATTCTGTAGTTGTTTTACAATATTATTATATTCTTCTATTTGTTGATAAGAAAGTTTTCCTTCTGCTAGATAGAGTTGTTCTCTTGCAGAGTTTAAATCCTGTATAGCTTTTAATATATTTTCTAACTTTTTCACATTATTTTTATCAATACCTTCTTCATCTTTGGATTTATCTAATACAAATTTCATAACTGATGGAACAAACTCTTCTTGTTTAACACTTCCAAGAGAGGCAAGTTCTTGCGGATTTATATTAGATACAATTTCATTCGCTTTTTCATCAGGAAGGACTGCTTTTAGTAAGTTGTGAATCTTTAAGATTGTGTTTAACCTGAAGTGTTGTTCTGGAGTAAGTTGTTGTGTTTCAGTAGCTTGTGGAGTCGGTTGTATGCCAATTTGTTGTAATATTTTTTGTTGCGTCTCCTTCGCAACACCATTTTGATTAAGTATTTCTTTGGCTTCTTTTACAGTAGGTGGTGATTGTTTTTGTTGTTGTATGAAAGCTTCTTCTGCAAGAACTACTACTTTTTGTCCTGCTCTTCTTAACGCCTCTTGCTCATTTTCTAATTGAACTTTTTGTAAGTTGTCAGTTATAATATCTATTGTCCATCCACCTTTTTCATTTGCATTTGCTGCTTTCCTTAATCTTTCAACTTCTATCGCACTTTCTATTGAAACCAAAGATATTATATCTTTTGTATAAGCTGAAGTATCAAACCTGTTATTTCCAAATGGATCTATACGCCCTGCTGCTTGTAACATCTGTGTCTCTGTCATAAGGTGTGGTTCTAAAAGCCACAAAGTTGCTTGAACTTTTTCAGCAGTTGCATTTTGTTTTTCTTTAAATACATTTGCTGCATCCAACATCTTACCAACATTCCACCCACGGCCTAAAAGATAAGCATCTGCAATAACAAATTTGTATTTACCCTGCATAACTTCCTTCCTTAACTCTTCCAACTCTGCATCAGAAACATCAGGACCTACATATTTGATCTCTTCTTTAGAAATCCCTGATTCTTTTAATAATGTTTCATATGCCATTCTACTTATTGCAGAGTTAGGTGTTAAAATAAGGTTAAAGTTAGCAACACCTTTATTATTAATATGTCTTGTTGCTTCTATGATAAACCTAACCATACCTTTTTGTGTCTGGAATAGACGCCAATGTGACTCAACTTTTGGAGCTGTACCATTTTTCTTGAATCCCATCCTACTTAAAACAGAACTATCTACACCTTTTGAAACTGTTCCTGTAAGCCCAACTATATCGCTAAACAAACTCATTGCAAATACAGAGTTTGAGATATATGTTTCAGCATTCGGTTTTGAAATATCAAGATTGTGTTTTAATTCAAGAACTTGCATCATACCTGAAGGTAACATTAAATTCTCAACTCCACGACCTAAATTTGTCACCCATACACGACCATCTTTAACATAATACTCATTGCCTTCTTTTAACCCATGTGCGCCTATACCATTCCACAAGTGTTCTATAATCTCTGCTTTTGAGAACAGACCTTTAAATTCTTGCTCAAGTTCTTCTGCATGTTTTGAAATCAACTCTCTAACATCAACTTCTTCTGCTTTTTTACTGACTTTCTGTTGTAATTCTTTCGTATCCTCTTTAACTTCGAGTCCTAATATCTCTTGAACTAAACTCTTACTGCCAAACTGCCATATGTCAGATATCTTTATAACTTTATCTCCAATCTTTATTGTCCCTTCATATGCATTTGATTTTTCATACAAATCTTTGGTAATATCTGCTAATCTATGGAAATACTGAATTGCTATACGATTGTTGACTAACTGCTCAACTTCTGAAGAAACTTGTTCTTTAGATATACCTTCAGGAACAGAAATTTCTTTCATAATATCATCTTTACTTTTGCCATTTTTAACTAATTCACCGATATTTTCATACATCTGTCTAACCTGTTGTAAATATTCAGCATTTTGGCTTGCTGATTGTAAATCTCTGTTAACCCTTGCTAAATCTATACCAATATCTCTATATTCCTTTACTAAGTTTGTTATGTCTGACTGTGTCACTTTTGTCTTTATAGACAATTTAGAAAGTTCTTCATAATATTCTACAAACCTTTCTGCTGTATGATATTTCCCCATAGAAACTGCTAATGCCTGCATCGGTATTGTAGAGAAGAAATCAATCTCATCTGCTACTGCTGAACCTATTCTATCTAATGGTAAGGAAATATCTGTTATTTCTCTGTTGTAACCTTGAGATAAAAGTAAATTCAATGCTTGTCTCGCTTGTGTAGCATCTTCAAATGTAATTCTACCTTTAGCATCTCTTATTACATTTATACCATTTTTATTTAACAACTCTATATTTTGTTTCCCATATGGTTTGTCTTCAGATAAAAGTTTAGAAAATGTATCTGCTATAAGACCTGACCATATATCATATGTCGTAACTACTATTGAAGCAGAAGCAAGTTTTTCTCTAAGTTCTTGTGGATTTTGTCTTGATTTCTCTAAGTCATCAGAACTTATAATTACTACACTACCCAACAAATCGCCAAAAATGCCTGTGATATGTTTATAGACATCTTTAGCATTATCAATTGTATTACTAAATACTGCTACAAATTCAGTTTGTGGTGTCTGAGCTCTTAACAACATAGCTGATGCTACAGCTAAGAAGGTTTTTCCACCACCTGTCTGTAGTACATGAGTGTATCTATGTTGTTGCTTCTCTTCAAAAATAGCATCTACTATATTAACAAACGCATCTAATTGTGCATCATTAAAGCTAAATTTTGGATCTTCTTTCCATTCTGCAACTCTCTGTTCAACAAAAGAAATTAATACTGCAGCAGGAAGTTTATCAGATATTTTTTCAACTAAATTATCATATCTTGCTAAAATAGAACTAATTAATTTTTCTGTTTCATATTTTTGCGGTGATCCATCTTTAAGCCGCTCACTATAAATCTCTCTTAATTTTGCTTCAAATAAACTTCTTACTTGAGAAGAATCTTCTTGTTTAACAACTTCTTCTGCAAAATCTACAATATCTTTTATTTCTCTTCTTACTTCTACAACTCTACCATAACTTCGCTGAGCAACTTCTTTTATCTCATTAAACTTTCCTTCATTAGCTTTGACAAAATTATTAATACCTTCGCCATATACATTCTCTTCTACACCAGTTATTCCATTTACAACATTAAGTTTTGCTATTGTGCTTAATAATAAATTCGTAAGTTGAGTATTCTCTTGTATCTGTTGTAAATCTAAACTCTTAATTGCACCATTAATCCTACCAACTACTTGAGCAGAAACCTCACTGTCAACTAATCTCCTTTCTGCCAACACAGTTGATGCAAAGTTTAACAAAATAAGTTTTGTCTGTATATCAGTAGAAGTATCTATACTCCTTAAGATGGTGTTTATATCATACTTGCCTACACTATCAACTATACTTTGTAAAACAGGTGGTGTTTCTGTCTGTTTTAAACTAAGTTGTTGAATTGTCCATAAATTTATCATATTTCTAAGTGAGAGATTTGAACTAACAGCTGAGGTAAATAAATTAAGCAGTTGTGAATTACCTTTTGCAAGTATAACACTTCCAAGTAAATCTAATGAAGGTATAAGTTGATCTATTGTCTGCTGGTATACATCCATCTCTTGTGGTGAGGACTTTTCTTTTGAAACTGCAGGTTTTATATCAAGGTTGCTTAATGAAACAGCTAATGTAGTAAATATGTCTGAAATATTTGCTTGATTAGTTTTAATTCTACTATTTAACAAGAATGAGCACACATCCGCCAATTTTGAAATGTTATTTATTGAAGGTGTCTGTTTTACTAATTCATTGAGCCTACTTAAACCTTCTGAAAATGCGCTATGGAAATTTTCAGAATAATCTCTACCTTCTAACAAAGGAATTGTATTAATCACAAAATTTGACAAAGTATCAACATCATTTGAATTTTTAATTTTATCAATATTTAATTCGCCTCTTTCATTGATTGCACCTAACTCATTTACAGTTGTTAAAAATCTTATTTGTTGGTCAGTTGTAAGTTTTGATATCTGAGGATTATTTTGTAAAAACTGAGAATTTTGTGAAATAATATCTTCTATCTGAACACCTTCTCTTATTAAACCTGCATCTGAAACCGCTGCTACTGAAACCATTATGTATCTTAATTCTTGTGTAGTTTGTGCTGAACCAACAAGTTTAGTAGATATTTCTCCTACATTAATCCCGCCACTGCCTAATTTTTGTTCTAAAACACGATTAATAGATTGAATAGCTAATGGTGTTGCTTTTGTCATATCTAATTTTTTTATACTATCAACATTGCTAACATATCCTGAATCTACTTTTGAAATTCTTTGCGAAAGTTCAGCATTTATGTTTTTTAATATACCGCCTTTCCCTTTATCAAACATCTCTTGTAAAACTTCTGAAGGTAAACCTTTAATATCCAAACCTCTAAGCAAAAATTCAGGTATTTGTTCTTGAAAACCTTCTTCATAAATAAACGCTTGAAATCTTCCAAAGAATCCCTTCCCTAACCTACCACCAAAAAATGAATCATAAGAAGAGATCTTTTCCATCACAGGACCAAAGACAGGAAGGTTCTTTAATATAGGTGATAAAATTGGTGATGCAATACCTACTCCTATTCCAAATGCCCACATTGTAGGTTCTGTGGCTGTATTAACCGCTATAGCTGAAGTTTTTGTTATAAAATTCTTAAAAGTATCTCCCGGGGTTTCTCCTTTGAAGTTGGGTAGATAAAATATCCACCATTGTCTCTCTTTACCACCTAATAATGTGTTTATAGCACCTCCTATAGTACTACCTATCATATTAAAAACAACAACATCACCTACCATCTGAACAGTCCTTGGTGCAAAATTTACTATGTTTTCAACAATCTCAGGTTTTACTGCATTCCACATCTCTCTTAAACTAAGATTTTTAGCTGCAGTTGGTAGCGTAGATAATTTTTCCCAATTAAAAAGAGCTTTTAATGCTTCAGTAGGATGTTTAAATGTATATTTAAAAGCTCCTCCTATTCCTTTTAAGGTATCTCTACTGAACAATACTTTCTCTGCTTCTCCACCTGCAGATTTGACAAATGAAGATTCTGCAATTATAGGTGCTATAACAAAAAGATTCGCAATTGCTTGATATATCTCATTATTAGACAAATCAACTCCAGCTGATTTTAATGCTATAGGGACCAAACCATCAAATTTTGGCAAATATGGAACTCCATAATTACCATACACCAATATGTTTTTAAACATCGGAATTGCAACTTTTGTTAATGTGGTTGCTGTGTTAATTGCAAACCTTGCTAATGTACTTGTAGCTGTGATTGCTCCAAATCCTCTTGATATATAACTACCTAAAATCACACCAGATGGGTCAAATATAGCTGCCGCAGCTTTCAACGCAGCAGAACCCCCTCTTGCTAACAAACCACCCTTTGTAGCTGTCTGAAGACCAGCCTCTGCTGCTAAACCTGCAGATTTACCAATGAACCCACCTACTGCAGGTAAGAAAGAAACTCCTACCATTGCATAATTAAATATTGCTCTACCTATATCACCTTCCCTCTGCGCCCTTAGCCCACCATACATTGAAGTTGCAGCCATCCAACCACTTAGCGCACCCATACCTACTGCTAATGGTATTAATACTGCTAACGCAGCACCACCTGTTAAAAGGGTTACCGTTGCCACAGCAGCAGCTGCTAATACACCTACTGCTATTGAAATAGCTCTGTCTCTATCTTCATATTGTTTATTCATCAGTTCTGTTCTCGCTTGCTCTTCATTGCGTAATATATTTGCTGTCTCTATGTTTATATCTATAGGATTTTGATAACCAAAATTATAACTATAATTTAGCCCTTCCTGTTTCTCTATCTGTGGCTCGTCTAATTTCTCGCCGTTTATATGAGTAATTATTGTAGTTGCATCATAAGTGGTCTTTAAAACATTCCTACCATCTATTTGTTCTACTTTGTCTGTATAATTAAACTCTACTCTGCCTGAATAATTGCCACTCTTTTCTGATTCAAGATAGTTGACTACATTTCTTTCAAACTGATATGATTTTGTTCTATCAAGTATATCATAATTGAAGTTAAACTTATGTTGATTGAAATCATAATGTGCTAACAGGCCAAATTTATACAAAGTGTTGCTTACTATATCTTCTATTATACCTTTTAGGTTGTTAATTGAAATGTTTTCTTTTATTGTATATTCATGTATTTCTACGTCTTCAGGAATATCAGATTTGAGTGAAGGGAATTGGAACCTTTTTACTGTCTCTTCTATTTCATCTTTATGGTTTTCTTTTAGTTTATCAACATTTAATTCCCAGACTTTAACATTTCCTGAGGATTTTTCATCTATTATTCTTCCTAAGATATCAAATGTCTCTTCCCTTTTACCATTAGTAATTGTTATTATAGAAGGAACAAGAGCGCCATGAAGGACAGCAGTTGTTTGTTCTGCAATATTAGAAATCCTTGTTTGTCCTTCAAAACGGATGTTTTTTTCATGTGTATAAGAAACTTCACTCCTCAAAGGTTGTTTATTGTCTAAACTATATATGTTTCTATTTTGATATGTCTTTACCTCAGTAGGAAGAGCACCTTTATAAGCTAAATACTCTTCAGTACCAACCCTATGTTCTTCTGTCCTATTAATGTAGTCGTAATTTGTAATATCAAACTCTTTTGAGGAAGGATTTTTTTGCTCACCTACATAGTTGTATTTTATATTCTCAACATCTCTTTTCCATTCAATAATAGTTCCTTTAGGTACATCTAACCCTGTTTTTAATGGGTCAACTACTGTTGTCTGATACTCGCCTGTATCACGTTTTACTTCTCTTACTCTACCTTCACTATCTAATATCGTTGTCTGTTTACCATTTAATACAGTTGTCTGTATACCTTTTAAATTATCTGTTATATTTGATGCCCACCTTAATGAAACCTCTTGCGAATTTTTACCATATATATCTATACCTTGTTGAGAATACTGTTTTTCTTGCTTTGCCGTAATTTGATTTATAGTTAAATCTTGTATCACTTTCCCATCAGGACTGATAACTTGTTTATTGACACCTCTACAAATCTCTACCATACCATATTGTGATGTAAACCACTCATTATCTATCTTATTTTGTTCTTTCAAATTCTTAACATCTACACCTATTATCTCTGCGTATTCTTTCTCAGAAATCTGTGAATCTCTTCTATATTCAATCCTACCACCATTATAAATCTCAGTTAAGCCAATTAAATGTTGCTCATTAGGATTTGAAGTATAAACTAATTTTTCAGTATAATTATCAGGAGTAAATGCTTTAAGTTGAATATTATCCCATTCAATATTTTTCAAAGAACCACCTAACTCTTTTTCCCACATCAAATTGTCACCTTTATATTCCGCAACAGAGCCATTGATATTGTTTAATTCACTTGGTTTATATGGGTCACCAACATACTCTCCAACAACTTCTTGATAACTCCTATTTTTACCTTGTTGTGAACCTTCATAATATCTTGCTTTATTACCACCTAACAACTCCATACCTGAAACATTTTTTCTACCATCTTCAAGCGAAGTAATGGTCTCGTGTAATTTTGGTTTATATGGGTCAAAATACTCTTGAGTTTCTATCACTCCCTGGGTAATTTTTATCTGATTGTTATCTTTCTCAAATTGTAAATATTGATTGTTACCTATATCTATTTTAGGAGCAGCACCAAACCAATCAGAACTACTAAGCTTTCTACCATTAGGTGTGTTAATTGTAGTATGTATATATAATCCCCAAAGATAAGATTGGGTTTCTCCACTATAACCATTAAATTGACTATTATGTGTTTCTATTTGGAAAGTGCTCTCTGATACAAAAAATTTGGGGAAAGTATTAGTAAAGAAATCAGGAACTGTCTTGGTGAAAAAGTTAGGAACTGTATCGGTGAAAAAGTTAGTAACTGAAGGAGCTACAGTATTAGTAAAGAAATCAGGAACTGTCTTGGTGAAAAAGTTAGGAACTGTATCGGTGAAAAAGTTAGTAACTGAAGGAGCTACAGTATTAGTAAAGAAATCAGGAACTGTATTAGTGAAAAAGTTAGAAACTGAAGAAACTGCACCGCTTACAGCACTTCTTACACTCTCCGCTACACTACTTACCGAATTCACCACCTTATTTACTTCATTGCTTCCCGCACTACTTACAGAACTGGCTGCACTGCTTTCCGCACTACTTACAGAACTGGCTGCTCTGCTTACCGCGGATTTTACAGCACCGGCTGCACTACTTACCGACGATTTTTTAACTGCTTTCCGTTGCTTTTTTTCAGATTTTACAGCACCGACTGCACCTTTTAATTCTTTCAACCCTTCTTCAGTAAGTTTCTCACCTTTTATCCCTTCTTTTTGTGATAAAACTTTTAAGCCACCCTTTGCTTTTGACTTAAACTCTTCAACTGATATTGTGTATGTTTTGCCATCAGAATCTTTGTATATAACCTGACCATTTTGTATACTTGTAACTGTAACATAATGTCCCATTCCATTGTCTAAATCCATCCAAACTATCACATGTCCTTTTTGTAGCGCCTGTTTTAAACCTTCAATGTCTGTAGAATATCCAAATAATGCTACACCAAAACTCGCTGCTACCTTATGTAATGCAAATGCTGAAATCTGAACCTGTGATGCATCATAAGTTGATGTTGATGTTATCTGGAAGTTACCTGTTAAAATATCTACAAGTATTGCTTTTGCTGCTATCTCTGCTGCTTGCACAACCTTACCTGCTGAATTTAACACATTACTTAATGCTTCTACTGCACAATTTATAATACTGTCAGCATGAGATTTTAAATAAGCAATTATATTTTGAACCTTTTCTGCGGTTAAGTTTGCAAGTTGGTCAACTGAAAGCCCTAATTGTGCTGCCATCTGAGCTTTTTTAGCAGGGTCCGCATTTAAATATTCGTTCAGCCATTGTTCTATATAACTTATTGCCTGTTGTGCATCTGTTTGGTTTGTCTGAGTAGTTGTTTGTTGAGTAATTTCTGATTGTGTCGTAAATATCTTTTTTATATCATCAAACAACTTTGCAAAAAATGTCCCTTTTGTATTTTTCTTTATTTCACCATCAAGTTCTTCACCTAAATTTGCTACTGACAATGTCTTACCATCCCATTTAAACAAAAATTGATTAAAATCCATTATAACTGTCTTTTTACCATTAGCATCTATACCTATGACTTTGTCATCTTTTATATCTGTAACAATCAAAAACAACCCTTTATCTCCATCTTTCAAATGAACAATTACAGGTGATGATTTTAATGTCTCTTTTAGTTGTTCAAAATTTATATTGCTTGAATTTAGTTTTATACCTTGTTTTTCTGCTGCTTGTTGTATATCTTCAATTGAGACCAAAACTTCACCTTGTTGTTCTTTCTTCTTTTCTCCTACCAACTGTTTTATTATACTTGCAAATAACATTGTCAACGCATTTCTTGTATTGTTTAAAAGTTGTTGTAAGTTCTGTGTGAGTTGTTTAATAGTTACTTCGCCTTCTGGAAGATTCTTATTTGTCTGTATATACTCTATAACTTTTTGCTTTATCTCTTCTTTGGAAAGATTTTTTGCTTCTTCTACACTAAGCTCAATTGATTCAAGCATCTTTTGTTGTTTTTCAGGAGGAGTGGCTAACAACTTGTTTGTGAATAACTCTGCTTTTGCAAGTGTAAGTTCGTCTTGCTGTTTTGTATGTTTTTCTTGTTTTTCTTTTGATGTTTCAACATTTTGGCTCTCTTTTTGTTTCAAATCCACAACTTCAACTTTGGGTTTTCCTTTTTCATCATAAGTATATTTAAAAATCACTCCTTTGTTTATATCTTCTAATTCAACAAGTTTACCTTCTTTGTCAAACCTATAAACCTGATTCTTCTCTTTATCCTCAAACTCTGTTAACCTTTTACCTTGTATTTGTTCAGATACAGTTGCCCAACGATGATATACTCCCTCGGGTGATTTTCTTTTATCTTTAATATCTTCAAATATAGATGAGAAACCACTTGTATACAAAATTGTTATTATAAAACAGGTGAGAGTTATTGAAGCTACTATCTTCTTAAAAGATGAGAAATTAAAAAGTTTTAAATTAAAACTATTCATACCCCTTTACACCCCCTATTTTAATTCCAAATTATATACTACTTCTTGGTTTTAAAAAATAATATGTTTCTTTGTCTAAAAACTTTATGTTATAAACAAATAAATGTCTAAAAAACTCTAATCTCTCTTTAACTGTGTAATTTATTCTATCACAATGTATAAACTGCTCAATAGCAAACTTTTTGTTCTCATTATTATCCTTGAGAATACAAAGTGTAAGTCTATAAGGTTTTGGATTATCTTTATTATGTGTGCTCTTGTTAGAAAAGCCTAACAAAGTATATGTAAGATTTACTATATAGGATGGAATGTTCTTTAAGTTCTCTATCGCCACCCCACATAAAAACTTTATAGATATCTCATTAGTCCCGTAAGTTGCGGGATTAAATGAAAAATTTATCTCCTCAAAAACTATACCTAAACCCAACCTTACTTGAAACAAAATCAGTGTTAAAATTATTAATCTTTTCATAAGTTTTTATAAATCTTAAAACTTTTTCCTATTAAATTAATTAACACATAATTGTGAAAAAAATTTGTAGAAATTGTGAAAATTTTGTGAATATTTTAACCACAGATTACGCAGAAAAAAACACGGATTGCGCAGAATAAACATAAATCCCTAACACTTCCCTACTTTCTACTTTCCTACTAACAAAATCCTACGGCTATCATCTCGCTCATCCATATATTTTCACATCCACTCATCCATACATCTACTTATATAATATACTCACAAATTTAAATTTGACAACTAATTTTTTGAAAAATTTTAACTACAGATTACGCAGAATTTAACCACAGATTATGCAGAATAACGCAGAGAACACAGAAAAAAAACCACGGATTACACGAAAAAAAACACAGATTACACGGATTATCCCACAAATTGCGGGGTTGTAGCGGTGCGATTTATCGCACCGCTACAAAATACGCAAGGATAAATCCTTGCCCTACAAGATTCAATCCGACCACTACATTATATTTTTTAATAAACTAAATGCAGAATATAACAAATTTCTTAATTCATACAAAGTTTTTAAAGTCATTATTCTTCTAAAAATATATCTAAAAGAAACATAATATTTCAAATAAGCAAAATTAACATATTTTTTTAACTCAGAGTTTTCTTCTGGAATACAATTTTCTAACACAGATGCTACCCTTGGATAAAAAATGTTAAATGAAACATAATCTGGTTGTGCATTTTTAACAAAATCCAAAATTTTTTTAATAGAATCTTTAGTATCGCCTGGTAAACCAAAAATAAAATGCATACCAAATTTTATCTTGTATTCTTTAAAAAGTTTAACAACTTTTTTTTATTTTTTCCAAATCAATATTTTTACCAAATTTCTTCAAAAATTCCTTATCTATATGCTCTATACCAAGTTGTATTAAATGGCAACCACTTTTTTTCAAATAATAAATAATTTCTTCATCAAGAAGTTCTACCCGAGTATAACAGTTAAAAACAATACCAAGTTTATTTTTTATTATCTGCCTTAATATTTCTAAAGAGTGTTCCCTATTTGATAAAAAAGTCATATCTTTGATAAAAATTTTTAGCAGGTGGGTTTAAAAGCAATACTTTTTCCATACCACAGATTACGCAGAAAAACTCAAATACCTAACACCTTCCTACTTACTACTATTATTTGCGCAGTCACGCCCAAAGCGGGACTGTGGCTATCATAACCTATATTTGCACGGCTAAAGCCGTGCCCTACAAACTCATCTACCCATTCACTCATCTACCCATCCACCCATCTACCCATCCACCTATCTACCTCACCGGTACTCCTACTACTCTTTCAATACCAGCTACAGTTAAATAATTTGACAAAACTGCTCTTGAATAATTGATAAGTGCTTCTGCTGTTTGGTTGGTGGCAGACATCACATCAATTGTTGGAACTTCAAAAACTAAATTTTTCTTTTTTAAAACATCAAGACGCCAATTTTTTAAATCATAGTCCTCTTTATTAATTCTTGCATCTAATAAAGAATTATAATATTCATTATACTGTTTTTCTAACTCTAAAAGCATCTGTTTTTTTGTTTCATCATATTCTGCTAGCGTAGAATATTTAAAAAGTTCAACATCCTCTTTTTCAACATAAAATTTTATGTCATCAAAAAGGCTAATCTGTGTAGTTAAAATATTGTTCTCAATTTTTTGTGTAACATCTATAATCTCTGATGGTGCTGTCTTTTCTTGTGTCCAAGAATAATCTACGGAACTTCCTCCAAAAAACCAAGAAAATCTAAGCATTGCTGACCACACTGTAGTTAAAACCAATGGTTCTTTAGTATACACTTCACCACTTTTACCCCAAAAACCATCAAAATAAAATCTTGGTTGTGCCCTACCTAAAACAGTTTTTTTCCTCTCTTCAGCCATTTTTGTCTGAAGATAAACTTTCTTTAAGTCAGGATTGTTTACAACAAGCATCTGTTTTAATGTTTCTAAATCATAATTTATCTCTTTTGGCGGTGTTGAAAACTTCTCAAAATCTATAGGATAAGAAATCTCATCTAAACTTCTTAGGTTTGCTGCTTGTAAAAGATATGTCTCTGAAAGTTTCTGTTGCTTTTTTGATTTATCAATCATTATCTTTATTTTTTCAACAAACACCTCTCCTTCTTTTAAATCCAAATCTGAGATTGCTTTTGCTTTATATTCGTTTAACAACTTTTGATAATACTCTTCTATTATAGAAAGTAATCTTGTGAGTTCCTTTATTTCAAGGGTAGAGGATAAATAGTTATAATATGCTTGTTTTATTTTATAAATTAAATCTTCTTTTAGGCGAGAGTAGTCAAGTTTTGCTTGTTCTAAATTAAGCTGGTGATATCTATATGCTGCTTGAAGACGGCCACCATCATAAATTACCTGATAAACTCTTAAACCAAAATCTTGTCCTTGATATTCTTCTAAATACTCACCATAACTTCCTGTTGGAGTTGCTCTACCTTTTGTAAACCTTTGCTGAATAATAGCTGAAGGGAAAAAATTTCTTAAATTAACATTTACATATTTTTGTGCGACCCCAATTTCTTGTTTTTTTGCCAAAATCCTTTTATCACGAGCTAATGCTACATTTAATGTTGTCTCCAAAAACTTATCTGAACAAAAAATATTCGTTGTAATTAAAAAAAACAAAAATAAAAATTTTTTCATTGCTAAATAATATAAAAAAATAAAAGTTTTTTTCAACTCTTGACAAAAGAAAAAAAATATAATAGTAATATGACAAAAATGGGAATTATTTGAATAAGAGATAGAATAGAAGAAGGCAACCAATTTATGAATAAAAAAACAAAGAAAATATTTTTTATTATATTAATAGGTGTTTTAATTTTTTTAGTTGTTAAGATGGGGATATTAAAAACAACATTAAAAATAACAAAAAAGGAATTTTTACCTTTAATTCAAATCTTTGGAAAACTTAACAAAAAAGATAATATTTTGTTCTTGGTAAGTGAAAAAGGTATAATTTATACTTTAAATGGAGAGAAAACAAAAGAAATAGAAAAATATGTAGGTGAAACATTAACAGTTTTTGGCGAAAAAATAAAATCACCTTTTACTACAATTGAAAATCTACCGGTGTATTGTGGAATAAAAATAATTAAATATGGACCGATAATTACTATTCCACAAATGTCTGAAACCGAAGCTAAAAATTTGTTAAAAAAAATTGAAAATCACATAAAATGGAAAGAAAATGTTTTATCTAAAATAGGGAAAATAGATAAAAAGGATATTCTTGAAGTAATTGAGGGTAAGATATCTTTGGAAACATTTGAAGTGCCTGAATATGGTAAAGTTGATTACTTAATGTTAACAACTAAAGAAAAAGAAAAATATTTTTTGTTTGGGAAATCTGCTGATTTTATAAAAAATAATTTTAAAAAGTATAAAGACGAAACATTTATTATCTTAGGTGAAACAATCTTACCACGAAGTGATTATCCTGTAGAAAAAGATGTTGTAACTTTTAGAGTTAAGGAGATTTATAATAAAGATTTAAAATTGATTTTAAAAGAAGAATAGCAAAATTTACTCTTTTATCTCCTTTATCTCTTTAACTTCATATGCAGGATAGTCATTACCTAACCATTTAGCAGGCATACGTAACAAAGTAGCAACAATTTTTACTTCTTTGCCATTATATTTTTTATTTTTTAATTTAAGTGCTTCCTTACCCATTAAAAATATTCTTTCACCATTTTCTTTTACAAGAGATACAACCTCGTTTGCTTCTCTTGTTCTTGGATCTAAAAGTTCCGGATGAGAAAATGCTGATACAATTTCTATTTTACCTATGATTTCTTGAGACATTAATTTCTCAATTTTTTTAATATCTTTATTACTTTCACCTATTCTATGCCTAACAATTTTTTCTCCTGTAGATAATGTAACTTTTTCCTTACCTTTTTCTTTACCACAACCTAAAATAAAAAGGTAAAAAAATATAAAAAGGTATATGTATATAATAAATTTATTCATAAAAATTATCCTCCATTAAATGAAGTTTTGATGATTAGAAAATATAATAAATTAAATTATTTTAGATGTCAAGAGTTAAAATAAAAAATTCCCTGGGTTAGTAAAATTACTAACCCAGGGAATAATATTTTTCCACATTTGCAAAATCAACATTAACCTAACACAACAAATTGTTTTGTTCTATCCCAATTTGCCATGCCTCTTGTCACAGCATTATAATCATCATGCTTTAGATGGTAGGATACACTCGCATCAGAAGTAGGAGCAAGGTGTAACCAGACAAAGCCTGAACCTTCAGAAGCCTTTGTATAATATTGCCACATAATGTTCACTTTATGCCCAACTAGTTGTTTTAATTCATTCTCTGTATTTTTATCATCACAGTTTATCATAAATATCAATTTACCATCTTTAGTAGTTTTGGTCTTCCCTCCTACTAATTCAGGATTCATTGAATAGAAATCATTGCCTGCCTCTTTGGGGTCAACCAAAAGCGCTAAATGTTCTTTACCACTGCCATCTTTTATTATCGTGAGCTTTCCTGCTGTCCAAGGATCATATGCTGTTCTGCTGGTAGGATCTTTTATCTTATATACCGCGTCATACCATCTATTTCCCCATTGATCGTAATAAGTCACACTATTCTCAAGATAGTTAATTGTTTTTTCTATTTTAGCACCATTATAAATATTTTCTGAAACCAATGTCCCATTCTGATAAACTTTTGTCTGCCTTCCATATTTATCATACTCTATGTATCCATTTTCTTTTCCACTAGCTTCATCATAAGTTTTATTTTTTACCAAAGAATAATTTGAAGAATATTCATTTCTTGCTACAAGATGCGGTTTCCCATCCTTATCTATTGAATATCTCTCCATTGATCTACCATATTCATATGTTGTGTACCCGGTCTTATTACCGTCAGCATCATAGTCTTCTGTCCTTAAAAGTTTTGCACCATCGTATATATATTTTGTAGTTCCCCATTTATTGTCTTTACCGGGCAATTTCTGGTCTACACTACTTAGCCTTCCAAACTCATCATAATGATATCTCGCTACAACTTCTGTTTTTTGTGTTCCAGGTATAGGATTGCCATTGTTATCATAATCTTGTGTTGTATGCGTTGTATGATCTCTTCTTCCATATTTATCGCAATATGTTACATCACCATATTGGTTTGTAATTGTATCCAAAACACCATTTTTATAAGCATATGTATCTAACACTTCACCTGTATCCATGGTCACCTTTGATAACCGCCCGCTTTCATATATTTGATATGTATTGTTTGTCTTATCAAATACACTTACTAACACCCCTCCTGAATAATGATAAACTCTCATCAATGTGGAAGCGTCCGGTGCGGTAGGAGTTATGCCAGAAAACACAAATGTGGAAAACGTAAGTATGGATATTACTGCTAAACAGAATGGTAATAATTTTTTCATTTTTATCACCCCCTTTTTTATTAGATTTTTTGTTTTTGTTTTGTTATTCATTTTTTACCACCCCCTTTTTGAAGAGTTTTAAATTTTTCTTTCCATAATTATATAAGAAACATAATTGTGAAAAAAATTTGTAGAAATTGTGAAAATTTTGTGAATATTTCATTTATTTAGTTCCCTCATTTTTACTTTTCCTTAATTCTTCAATTACACCTTCATCATACCACTTCTGTATTTGTTCTGCAGTTGGTTTTTGTGGTGTAGCATAAATTATATCTTCTCTTTGATACTGATAAATAGTTGTCTGTTGCGTATAACCGTCATAGAAACCAACTAATCTTCCTTTATAATACAACCATTCTTTTGTTATGATTTCATTATGTGTAGTATATAGTGGTTTACCATTAATATCATAATAAGTTGTTTCTTCTGTGCCTCTATCAAAAATAAATACAAGTTTTGTTCCATCATAGTGATACTCTTTTGAAATCAAACCTTTAAAGTTTATTACATAAGAAGGTTTACCTTTATCATTGTAATACAATGTATCTCCTGTTAAGGGATTTTCAACTTTTTCTAAATTTATAAATCCTTTCTCATCCTTTACATAATAATATTTCGCAATTATGTTACCTTCAAAATCTTCAGTATATAGCATCTTCCCTTTTTTGTCAAAATAGGTTTTGTTTCCATATACATCTTCTTTATAATAAATTTTGTTTTTTTCATCTTGGTAATAAAAATAAAAAGCAATTTTGTTGCCTTCAAAGTCAATATCGTATAGTGCTCTTCCTTTGTTATCATAGATTGTTTTTGTAAGTGTAAGTTCATCAACTACACATTCTATATTTTTACCATATTTATCATATTGATATGATTTTACTAAATTCATGTCTTTGTCATATTCTCTTATAACCTTTCCACCAAGACCTAATTCTTGGTATCCTAAAACTTCTCCTTTTTCGTTTTTTACAACTACTAAGTTTGTGCCTTTTATTTTTTCTGAAGTCCTTTCAAGTTGCCCTTCTTTATTATACTCTTTTGTTTTTGTTGTTAAAGAAAATACCATTGTTCCATCAGTATTAATCTTTAATGCAAGTTTTCCTGAAGGTGTGAAATATAAACGATTACCATCCTTGTCCTTAGCAGCAATTGGCCTTCCGGGAAGAGTATTAAACATCTGGTTGGGTTTGCCAAACTCTGTTATATCAATTGGTTTTAAAACAGTTTGTGGACCTAAAGGTTGTGATTCAGGTTGGGTAATAAAAGGATAACTTAAATTATATGTGGAAGCAACTAAACTAAATGTTATTAAAAAAACAAGTAATTTTTTAATGGCTTTTTACCCCCATTCATAAATCCCTCTCCATATATTCTTATTACAACATAATTGTGAAAAAAATTTGTAGAAATTGTGAAAATTTTGTGAATTTTTTAACCGAAGATTACGCAGGAAAAACACAAATCCCTAACACCTCCCTACTTTCTACTTTCCTACTATTATTTTACGCAAACTAAAGCTTGCGGTTACCATTGCTCGTCGCTGGTAAGTTGTTGCTGGTTGTTGGTAAAATTACCAGCTACAAGCCACAAGCTACGAGCTACAAGCTACAATCTTGCAAAAATTATGCACGGCTAAAGCCGTGCCCTACAAATACCTAACACCTTCTACTACTTACTACTATCTACTATTACTTCGCGCAGGCTGAAGCCTGCGGCTACCATAACCACACATCAACCCATTCAAACATCCACTTATATAATATAGTCAAAAATTTTAAATTTGACAACTAATTTTTTAAAAAATTTTAACTACAGATTACGCGGAGTTTAACCACGGATTACATAGAATAAAAACAAATCCTTAACACCTTCATACTTTCTACTTCCTACTATTACTTTGCGCAGGCTAAAGCCGTGCCCTACAAAATCCTATTTCAAAGATCCTATTTCAAAGCTTCGCTTTGACGTTACTATGAACTATGAACTAATAACTAATAATAATGCACTCACATATAAAACAACTTCTTGTACATTTTCCACATCACAATCCTTTTTAAGTCAGCCTCATCAACATCATAGTGGTTTACTTCTGCAAAAATTCTTAGATCATCTGCTAAACCATCTTCTATTAATTCAAAAAGTAAATTTTGGTCTTTCACTATATCCATCAAAACTTTTGCTTCAAGTTTTATAAATTCTTTTTGTGTCATACATTTGAACCTCCATAATATAATAGGGAACAAAATTTTGAAAAAATTATAAAAATTTTGTAAAAAGTTTGTGAAACTTTGGACCGCAGATTACGCAGAATAAACATAAATCCCTAACACCTTCCTACTTTCTATTATCTACTATTATTTTACGCAAGCTGAAGCCTGCGGCTACCATAACCCAAAACCTACTTTTATTTTTTGATCCCGCAACTTGTGGGATTTATTCGTGGCTAAATATTCAGTGTATTCAGTGATTTCAGTGGCAAAATTAAACCACAGATTGATTTGTAGGTTGTAGGTGGCAAGGTTTAGTTTAGGTGTTAGGTGTTGGGTGTTGGTTGGTGGCTTTGTAAGGTTAACTTTCTTCTTTTGCTATATTTTTTAATTTTTCTATGGCAAGTTTTTCTATAAATTTTACTTTTTGTTCAGGAATGTTAAGTTTTTCTGCAACAAATTTTATACTATGTGATTTTTTGTCTTTTAAGCCCCATCTTAACTCTAACACTTCTTTTTCTTGTGGGGTGAGTTTTTCCAAAATAGAGTATAAATATTCCTCATCAAATTTATTAATAATAATTTCATCACAAGTTTTACTTTCGTCTGATAAAATATCTTGTAAACTTTCTTTCTCTTCTAAATCTATATATTGGTCAACAGAAGAGGTAAATCTTGCTTGCTGAGACAAGATAATTTTTTTTATTTCTTCTGTGTCTGTCTTTGCTTTTTTTGCTATATCTTTAAGCTCACACTTTTCTTTGTTTATTAAGTCAAATACTTTTTTGACTTTTCTTAAAATATAAATAGGAATTTTTATAATAGAAATGTTTTCTAAAACATAATCCTTTATGTTTTTCTTAATATGATATTTGGCAAGTTTATAGAAATCCGTCTTTTTTTTCTTCTTTTTGTATTCTTCTATTGCTTTATATAACCCTTCTATACCTTCTTCTACAAGTTCTTCTTTAGACAAGTGAGGAAAAAAATAAGTATATTTCTTAGATAAATTTTGGATTGTTGGAGTAAAATTTGAAAGAATTTCAGAAAATGCTTCTTGTTTGCCAGAGATATAATTTTTTAAAACTTTTTCAATCTTTTTATTATGGGATAAATTTAAATCCATAACCAAATACTGTTTTTATTTTTTTGCCAATTTTACCAAGTTTTTTTCTTAAATTTTTTATGTGTGTATCAATTGTCCTTGTAGGGACTGGAACTTTATACTCAAAAACTGCTTCTAATAAGTATTCCCTTGTCAAAACAACATTTGGTCTTTGTAAAAACAAAACAAGTAAATTAAATTCTTTAGGAGTAAGTTGTATTTGTTGGTCTTTTAATTTAACCTCTCTTGAGTTTAGATTCACTGTTAAATCTTGATATTTTATTAACTCTTGTGGCTCCTCTGCCATTTCTTTTCTTCTCAAATGTGCTTTAACTCTTGCAACAAGTTCTTTTGTACTAAATGGTTTTGTAATATAATCATCAGCACCTATCTCAAGCCCTATAACTTTATCTGTTTCTGAATATAAAACAGTAAGCATAATTATTGGGATTGATTTTGTCCTAACATCGTTTCTTAAAAGCCTACAAAGTTCAAGTCCGCCTATTTTAGGCATTGTAACATCTGTTATTATTAAATCTGGTTGTAAAGTTGTTGCTTTTTTATACCCATCTTCAGTATTATTGGCTGTGATTACTTGAAAATTCTCTGCTTCTAATATGTCGGAAACTAAATTTAAAACATTTCCATCATCATCTATAACTAATATTCTTTTTTTCATCTTTACTCCTTCCTTCGCTCTTCTAAAAATACACTTTTTCCCATCTGTTTTGCATACTTTTTAAGAGATGCTGCTTTTTGGCTTAAATCATAATAATAAACTATTCTCGTTTTAGCTGAAGAAACAGCTACAATACTTATAGTCATTATTGGAAAATCTTGTGTTTTACCTTCTCTGTTTTGGGTTGTTATATATCCCTTTTCTAAATCTTTTGCATCATAGAATTTTTTAATTTCTTTATCAAAATTTTTAATGATTTCTTCAGATATTCTTTGATAGTTTTTTGATGAAGTAATAACTACAAAATCGTCACCACCTATATGTCCTATTAAATCCTCTTTTTCTCCATACAAAGATTCTACATCTTTTATAATTTCAGCTGTAAATTTTATAACTTCATCTCCTCTCGCAAAACCATAGTAGTCATTATATGCTTTAAAGTTGTTTAAATCTATATACAATAAAACAAAATCGCTGTCTTTTAGTAAACGCTTTTCAACCTCTTCTTGAATCAAAAGATTACCAGGCAATTTTGTTAAAGGATTTATATTTGTTGTTAATTCTTTCCTTTTTAAAAGTATTTTTATTTTTGCAAGCAGTATTTTTTTGTTAAAAGGTTTAACTATATAATCTTCAGCACCAAGTTCTATTCCTCTTACTTGATCCTGTTCTGAGGAACGTACAGTTAAAAATATAACAGGAATATTTACCCAATATGTGTTCTCTCTAATTCTTTTTATCGTTTCATAACCATCCATTTTGGGCATCTCACAATCTAAAAGTATAATATCTGGTATTTCATACTTTAGAAGATCTAAAGCTTCGTAGCCATTTCTTGCTTCTAATACCTCATAGCCTTCATCTGTAAGTAAGTCTGATAGAAGTGTCCTTATTGTGTCTTCATCCTCTACTACTAAAACTTTCCATCTTTTAATCATAATTTATTAAACTCCTAAAATTTTAAATAATTTTTTAACATTAAAAGGTTTTTTTAATAATACAAAATCACCAGATTTTACTGCTTTTAAAATTTCATATTTAAATTCACTGCTACATATAAAAATTATTTTTCCCTGTAAATTAAAATTTTTTATCCTTTCAATAATTTCCGGTTCCAAAGATCCTACATTTACTATAGCAAAATCATAAATAGATGAAGTCAAAGCCTTAAATACTTCTTGAGAGGAGGCATCATAAACTTCATATTTAGAAGAAAGAATATTTTTAATATTTCTTACAAAAATCTTATCATCATCAACAATCAGAATTGACGGTTTTTTTTTATTATGTGTTATCAACTCTATTTCTTTTTCCAATTTTGTAAAATCAAAAGGTTTTTTAAAAAATTTAACATTGAGATCTTTTACTTTTTCTTCTACATCATAAGCACTCATTAATATCACATTTTGTGCAGGAAGTTGTTTGGATATCTCTTTAAATAATTCTACTCCGTCAACATCAGGTAAAACAACATCTAGCAATACAACATCTGGTTTTTTCGTTTTTATCAATTCAATAGCTTCTTCTTTAGTGTCTACAATTGTTGTTCTAAAGCCTTTTTCTTTTAATCTTTCTGCAATAAGTTCTGAGATATTTTTATCATCATCAACTATTAGAATGTTTATATCTTCTTCAAGATTATGTAATATATCTTCTATTTTTTCAAGTTCTAAAGGTTTAGAAAAACATGCATATGCACCTTCTTTTTTTGCTTCCTCAATTAGTTCTTTTTGAGAATAAGCTGTCATCATAAAGACGATTATGTTTGGATTTATTTTTTTTATTTCTTTAAATGTCTCAACACCATTAATTCCTGGCATCTTTATATCTAAAAATGCTAAATCAAAAGTTTGTTGTTTTACTTTCTCTATAGCTTCATACCCATCTTTAGCCAAAGTAACTTCGTATCCTTCCATAGAAAGGATATCTCCAAATGTCTCTCTTAGTGAATCTTCATCATCTACTATAAGTATTTTTAATTTTTTTGTCATAGTTTTTGAACCGCGTTTTAACAAGTTGCACGGCTAAAGCCGTGCCCTACAAATACCTAACACCTCCCTACTTTCTACTTTCCTAATATTATTTGCGCAGGCTGAAGCCTGCGGCTACCATAACTATTTAACTCTGGCAGAAATCCTTGCCCTACAAAATTAATTATCAACTATCAACTATGAACTAATAACTATGAATTAACAACTAATTTTATGCTCTTCTTTCTTCAACAAATATACTTTTGTTAAATTGTTTTGCATATTTTTTAAGTTCAGCTGATCGTTTAGATAATTCTTCAAAGCTTAAGACTTTTATTTTCCACGATGGAAGATGGAATTGCAACTATAGAAATTCCCATTATAGGAAACTCCTTAAGTTCACCATCTCTATCTGTAACTTTAATAAATCCTTTTTCAATATCTTTTTCATCATAAAAACTCTTTATTGTGCTGTCATACTTCTCTATAATTTTTTCAGCAATATTTTTATAATCTTTTGATGAAGAATTAATTACAAAATCATCTCCACCTATATGACCTACAAAATTGTCTTTTTCACCAAAATTTTTTATCACCTCAGTAAGAATTTCTGCAGTATGTTTTATGATTTTATCACCTTTTGCAAATCCATAGTAGTCGTTATATGCTTTAAAATTGTTAACATCAATATAAAACAAAATAAAGGGAGTGTCTTTCAAAACCCTTGTTTCTATCTCTTGCTGTATTAGAATATTACCAGGAAGCCCTGTTAAAGGGTTAATATTTAATCTTATATCTTTATGTTTTATCAATATTTTTATTTTTGCAAGAAGAATTTCTGTATTAAGTGTCTTAACTAAATAATCGTCAGCACCTAATGCTAAACCTTCAAGTTGGCTTTCTTCTTCTGACATCCCTGTTAAAACTACCACGGGTATAGCAGAATAATATGGATCCTCTCTTATCTTTTTTAGTAACTCAATTCCATCCATCTTGGGCATAACTCTATCAAGCAAAACAACATCCGGAATTTCTTTAAGTTTTTCCCAACCTTCTTCTCCATCTGCTGCCTGTATAACTCCATATCCTTCTAAACTCAACAACTCACTCAACACTTCTCTAAATAAATTATCATCCTCTATCACTAATATTTTTTTCTTTTTCATCTGTATATCATATGAAATTTTTTGGTAAAAAAATTTTTATTTTTGTGCCTTTGTTTAATTCACTTTCTACTTCTATCTCTCCGTTATGCTGTAGTAAAATATCTTTTACTATAGATAAACCTAATCCAAGCCCTTTAGTTTTAGTTGTAAAGAGTGGTTCAAAAATTTTTGCTTTAACTTCTTCTTTCATACCACAACCATTGTCTTCTATACTAATAAAAACTTTATCTTCAGCTTCTTTCATCTTTATTGATATCTGTCCTTCTTCAGATATTGCTTCTACTGCATTTTGAAGAAGATTTATAAAAACTTGTTTTATTTTATCTTTATCTGCCCCAACTATTAATTCAGTAGGATAATCTTTTTTAAACTCTATCTTTTTATCTGAAGGAATATAAATAAATGGTATAGTTGTTTCCATAACTTCAGAAAGATTAAACTGGCTTATATTAAGTTTTCTTAGTTTTGAAAAATCTAACAGATTATTTATTATACTTGCTGCTCTGTTAACTTCTGAATCTAATATGTTGATGAATGTTTTTATTTTATCGTTATCTGTTGAAAGATATTTTTTAAAATAATATGCAATATTTTTAATTGTTGCTAAAGGATTTTTTAACTCATGTCCAACTGCAGCTGCAAGTCTACCAATGGTTGCTAACTTTTCTTGTTTTATTAGCTCTTCTTGCATATGACTTAGTTTTTCATATGCTAAATAAAGTTCTCTATATAAAACTTCAATTTTCTCTTTTTCTTCCTTTTCTTTTTGAGATACCAAACGAAAGTATGTCTCTCTATATTGCGGTAAATTTACTACTTTAGCAAATAGACCTACAACACCTCCTTTTTTTTTCAAAGATTCACATATTTTTTTAAATTCTTCTTCAGAGTATATTTCTTTTTTTTCTACCTCTGCTTCTTCAACTGCTTCTTGAATATATTTCTCTGCCAGTCCTCTATCTATAGATTGTGCTAATAAATCTATAACAACTTTTATATCGTATTCCATAAGCTATTTAAAAATCGGTATTACAAATTTAAATTTTGATCCTTTACCTAAGTCACTCTCAACTCCTATCTCTCCACCATGCAATTTTACAATCTCTGCTGCAATAGAAAGCCCAAGTCCTGTACCTTTTGGCTTTTTAGGAGTTGTTCCACCAACTTGATAGAATTTGTCAAAAATTTTATCAATTTCATTTTGTGGTATTCCACAACCAGTGTCAATTACTGAAATTTCTACAAAATTATTTTTTGCATTTTCAATTGGAAATTTATATCCTTTATATAAAACATCTTCTTTTACTAATTTTGCAGTAATTGTAATTGTTGCATTTGGTTCTGTGAACTTAAAAGCATTCCCTATAAGATTTATTAAAACTTGTTTAATTCTTTCAGCATCAGCATAAACATTTGGTAGTTGTGGCTCTATCTCTGTTTTTAAAACTTTTTGTTGTTGAACTGCAAGCTGTTCAAAAAGAGAAACTATTTCAGAAACAACTTCTTGTACAATTACTGATGTTCTATGAATTTCAAACCTTCCTGCTTTAATTTTCGCTAAATCAAGAATGTTGTTTATAAAAGTTGTAAGTCTTATAACAGAATCTTTTATAATTTTCAAAGCTTTTTGTTGTTTATCAACAGTAAGCGTTTGTCTTTCTAAACCTTCAATTAAGTATTCCACATAGCCATCAATAGCACTCAAAGGTGACCTTAACTCATGGGAAACACTTGACACAAAACTATCTTTTAATTCATCAAGTTGTTTTAGTTTTGCTACCATTTCATCAAATGTTTTACTTAAGATACCTATTTCATCGTTTCTATAAATTTCTGTTTTAACTTCTAAATTTCCTGAGGCAACTTCATCTGCTGCTTTAGTCAAAATGTTTATCGGTTTAACTAAATAAAATGTCAAAAGATTCGTCAATCCTAAAGAAAGCAAGATAGCTATAATGGCTACTACTAAAATCCTATTTGCTACTATATTTAAGGCTTTATCTACTTCTTTTTTTAAATAGGTTTGAGAAAACCCAACTTTAATTGTTGCAAAAAAGTCAGGATTATCACTTTGTAAATCAGTTGTAAATTCTAATATCTCTTCTTTTTGTGAAGATATTACTTTAGCAGTTTTATATCCTTTTTCAAGAAAAATTCTATTAACAAACTCATACTCTTTATCTTTGTCTCTAACAATCAAAAATTTAACATTCTTTGTAGATGTATAACCAGCATAGACTACAAAAGGTCTATATGTTTCAACTAAGGATTTTATGCTATTAAATATCAAAATTTCATCTTTTATTCTTATTGCTTCTTGACAAGTAACACTAAAATCTTTAAACAATTTCTGTTGGTTGTCTTCAAATTGTGCCCTAAGTAAATTTTTTTGTGTTAAGAAAACACTAAAAGAGATTACAAGAATTGAAAAAGTAAGTAAGGCAAAAATTATTAATGTAAACTTCAGTCTAAGGTTCATTATTTTTCAAATATTCTTTTAATTCTTTTTAATATAAATTCTGCATCAAACGGTTTATATACACAGTCATCAGCCCCTAATGCAAAACCTTTATCTATCTCTACTGTTGAAACACCGGTACACAATATTACTTTTATATTTTTTGTGTTAGGGTTTGATTTTATTTCTTTTAGAATTTCAAAACCATCTTTTTTGGGCATCACAACATCAAGTAAAACTATATCCGGCTTAAATTCTTTTATTTTTTTTAAAGTTTCTTCACCATCAGCTGCTGTTTCAACTTCATAATCTACCTTTTTAAATATTTCTTCCATTACTAAACTAAACGAAATATCATCGTCTGCTATCAAAATTTTCATAATTGCCTCCCATTTAAATCAGTTAATGCGTGTGAATGTGTGGATGTGTAAATGGGTTAATGAGTTATAGAGTTACCACTCATCCACCCATCAACCCATCCACTCATTAACTCATCCATTCATCCACCCATCTACTTCGGTATTATTACAAACCTCTGTTTCTGAAATTCTTTTGACTTTACTACTTCAAAAGTATCTGATGTAACTGTATTATCCAAAGGAATTAAATTATAAATTTCATCTCCAAAAACAATTCTATATTTACCTTCAGAAAGTTTTATAGCAATGGGTTTTGAATTATAATAACCATCATATACTTTTTCACCAATTTCATTGTAAATTTCAAATTTCAAATTATTTATATTTTTAAGATTGCCAAAATTATTTTTCCAAAAATCAGCAATAAGAAGTTTTTTTGTGGTATCTACCTCTGAGTTATATTCTTTTATACTCTTTTCATCAGGAATTTTTACTTCTAGTATTATTCCTGAAGTAAGAAGCTTTTGTATCTGTTGCTTTTTTATATCCCAAAATTTATTTTTGTAGTAAACAAAAAATGAAGTAATAGAAATTATAAGAAACAAAAATATGAGAGAAAGAAAAACTGGATTTCTAAAAATGGTTTTTTCTTTAATATCTTTTGGAAGTTTTTTTTCAAATTTTTTAGTCATCTGCAAAGAATAAAAAGCAAAATCTTTTGTTGTTTTTTTGTTTATATTGCACTCAAATGTCTTTGAAATAAACTCCTTAAACTCTTCTGGTAGTTGCTCATTTTTATAAGAATCTGGCACTTCCACTGCTACTACAGTTGAATTATCTTTTCCACCAAGATTGTTCGCTTCTTCTACAAGTTCCTCAGATATATCTTTTGAACTACTAATATTTTTCTCAATAATTTGCTTCATCTTACTTTCATTTATAAGATCAGTTATGCCGTCACTACACAATATATAAATATCCTTAGGTAAAACTGTCTCCATCTTATAATCAATTAAAACATTGGATTTAGGACCTAATATACGTACTACCATACTTTTTAACTCAGTTCTTTTTAACTCATCTTGTGTAATTTTCCCAGAAGATAAAAGTTCCTCAATTTTGGAATGATCTTTTGTTAACTGTTCCAAATTACCATCTCTATATCTATAGATTCTGCTGTCACCGATATTAAATATGTGAGAAATATTATACTTATCATCAAAAAGAAGTGCAACCACTGTCGTTCCCATAGGAGAAATGGACAAATATTTCTCTTGTAGTTTAAACAAAACATCGTTTGCTAAACTTATTCCAAAAATAATCTGTTTTTGTACACCATTTTGTATGATAGATGGTAAAACAATATTCTTTTTATCTTTTTGAGATAAATATTGAATTTCTATAGCTTTAAAATCTACTTTGAATTCTAGAATCTTTCTTATTATCTCTGTTGTCGCTTTTGATGCAAAATCTCCACACATACCTCCACCCATACCATCGCATACAATAAAACAGTTTTTTTCTTCTATAACATCAAAATAATCTTGATTTTCAGTTCTTACCTTACCCACATCTGTTTTGCCAAAAAAATTTAATTTTATCATTTTTAAGTCTCCTAAGGGTTTATCCCGCCCTGCAATTTGCGAGGTCGGATAAATCCGACCGCTACAAAACTCATCAACCCATTAACCCATCAACCCATTTATAATGTTTTTCTTTTAAAAAATTTTCTTTTTTTCAAAATATGTCTAATTTGCAAGAATAAACCTAAAAATAAAATTCCTCCAAAAGAGATAACCATTTTATTCCTCTGACTCTCAATATCTTCAACTTGTTGATAAAAATGCCCTGCGGTATATAGATAACCTTTATTTAATATCATACCTTTCAAACTTTTTGAATTTGTATTTATTACACGAATAAGATTTGAATCTGTCAAAAATAAAATGCTTATAAAACCATCACCATTTATATCACCTAAAACTATAGGTGAGATAATTTTCTCCTCTCTAAAAAATCTGCCTTGTTGCAATATCTTACCTTTATTATTTACATTTCCAACTACATATATATACCCCTCCTCATCTCCGCATATCACCTCGACAGACAAATTTTCTGTTAAATTTGCAACTGCTGGTTGGGCAACTGTTACATTCTGAAGTTTTTTTGGATTAAGCTGAATTGACCACAAAAGTTCTCCACCTGAAAAATCAGTAGAACCTGCAAAACAAAATAAATATCCAATTGGAGACAAAAACAAAACATCATTTTGCCCATCTCTGTTAAAATCAACTATAATTGGCGAGGAGAAATATTTGAATTCTTGCTGTGGTTGTAGTTGAATAAAATATGACCATAAAGCACGAGATGCAACTATATCAACACAGGTAACATATTGTGGAAGAGTAGTCACAAAAACTAACTCAGGAATACCATCACCATTCAAATCACCACAAGCAGGTGCAACAGAAACAAAATGTGGTTTTTTTGTTAAACCAACTAAACTCAAACTTCTAAAATTACCTGTTTTACCATCTATTAATGTAATATCTCCATTATAGGAGCATACAACAACCAGCGGTGGAAGTTTATCTGAATAAGCAATGACAGGTGAAGCATATAATGGCGATTTTGTGGCAACTGTCTTTATATCTACTAACGAAGAAAATCCAGCAGAATAAACCAAATACACAATTCCCTCTTCATTACAAGCGACAATATCTTTCTTTCCATCTAAGTTAATATCAAATACAGAAGGAACTAAATTTCCAGGATTTCCTTGTAATTGCAGTTTCAATATTTCAGTACCTGAAGAACCATCTATAGCAACTAATTTTGCATCTTGTGTAACAAATATGATGTCATCAATTTTATCATCATTGATATCTTCTACGACTACCCCACTTAAATCAGTAATACCAAACTCTTTGGGAGGAAATATAGGTGAACCTGTTTTACCATCCCATACATATAAAATCTTTCTTTTGTCTAAATAAACAATATCTGCAACATTGTCTTTATTAAAATGACCTAAGGATATTGAAGGCAACAAACACACTTCTGAGGATGTAAGCAATGCAAACTCTTCATTTCCATAAAAGTACTTTGTTGTTGCTTGTAGCTGTAACTCATCTATTTTTTTACTAAAAATTAGGTATTTTGTTAGACTAAAAAATAACAAAGATAATAAACCAATAAGGATTAGCACAAAAATAATAGGAAGACCTATATGTAAAATCTTTAGAAATAAAATTTTCTGTTTTTTAGGCGGAGAAATTTTAAATTCTGAAGCTGTACATAATCTAAAAATACTTCTTCCTACACATACTTCATCACCAACTTCAAGCTGAACTTTTTCAAAATAAGGCAATTTTTGGCCATTTATTGTTGTTCCACAAGTACTTCCTATGTCTACAATATAAACTTTTTTATCTTCTAACAAAATTTTGCAATGTCCTTTTGAGACAGTCTCATCTGTTGACAAAATAATATCATTCTCTCCACCTTGTGGATTTTTAGTTGTTCTTCCTATATGTGTTACATTTTTTAACAAATATTTTTTACTATAAAATTTGCCGTATATACCCACAAGATAAAGTTCTGTCTCAGAAGGTTTATCTGACAAAAACATTATTGAGTATTCACTTTGTCCAAAAGATATCTCATCATTATATTTAATTTCTGAAGAGGTTATTGTTTTACCATTAACTAAGGTTCCCGTAAGTGTCTGGTTATCACTAACAAAATATTTGTCTTTTAATTTAGAAAATGTACAATGGATGTCATGAACATTAACTGTGTCATTTATATAAATATCTGCTTTTTTTGAACTCCCTACAACTATTTTTTCTTTTGTTTTCCAAAAATATTCTTTTATTACTTCAGAATTTTTCTTTAATACTAACCTTGGCATTTTTTTATCTCGCTATAAATAATAATGTTAAAAAACTTAAACCTAAACTAAATTTTGTTAAAAAAGAGAGATAAGTTGAACCTTCTTCTTTCTTATAATATTGTGGTGTAAACTCTTTTTTTTCAGATAGTTGTTTTTCTATCTCTTCAAATTTAACAGATAACTTTGAATAATTCTTTTGAAGTTTATCAATATCTGTCTTCACTGCCACATTTGTTTTTAGCGCATCTATGTCTTTCTTTAATTCCAACAAAAGATTTTGCTGTTGTGTTGACAAATTATTAATTTTTTCTTCAAAATCTTTCATTTTAACATTTAAATTGTTTATCTGTAAAGAAACCTCTGGTTGTACAGAAACTGCTTGTTGTTGTGACTTTGACAGTAAAGTTTGTTGCTGCTGGGCAACCTTTAAACTTTCTAATTCCTTCTTTAAATTCTCTATAACAGCATAATCTTTCTCTAACCTCTCCAACTTTAAAGATATATCTGACGGCAAAACTTGCGGCTGTTGTGGTTGCTGTGGCAACTTTGCTGTTTGTTTCAAATCCTCAATTTCTTTTTTCAAATTATTAAAAACTTGTGATTTTGTTAAAGTTGAATCCAACAACACAGGCATATTAGGTGTTAACTCTTTCATTATTTCAAAAACATCTATTTTTGCAGGTTGTGCAGCAGGAGTTTGTTTTTCTATAGATGACAACTTCTTTTCAATTGTTTCAATCCTTTTTTGTATTGATGAAAGATCTGGTATTGTCTGTTGTGTTTTTAAATACTGGTCATATTCGTAAAGAAGAAGCAGTATCGTTCCTCTTGTCATCGGCTCATCTGCTACAAACCTATCCGCTCCATATCTGTCAACAAATTTTGGTGTCTTTGTTGAAAAATAATCTATAACACTTTGAAGCAAAGCATCCATTACATCAACTTTTTTAGCAGAATAAAGATTGTATGAGAGCAAAAAAATCAATAGAAATAAAACAAATTTTTTCATAAATAACCCCATGGGCCGACGCCAGGTCGGATAAATCCGACCGATACCCCACACTCATGGAATGTGAGTGTGATACTGCTACAAAACTATTGACTATGATACAAAAATTATGCACGGCAGAAGCCGTGCCCTACAAACCCTAATCACTAACCACTGATCACTAACCCCTAAACTATCATCTGCTTATTGTCACAGAAATTTTGTGTTTGTTTCCAAACTGCTCAATTGAAAAAACATAATCAACTGATAAAACAAAAAAGTTATAAGAAAACTTGCCACCTAAACCAAAACAAAATTTTCTTGATTTGTCAAAAAACTCCTGATAGTTATATCTATTTTCTAAAACAAAATTTTCAACACCTGCTCTAAAGAAAATGCCTTTAACAATCTCATTTCTTAAATCAACCTCTGTTTCAAAACCAAAGTTTAAAGTCAAAGGATATTTTTGTTTTTGAACTAAATCAGCTGATGCTAAAACTTTTAATATTTTAAAAAATTCAAAATCTTTTGAAATACCATATTTGACACATAAAGGTCCGAGGTCTGTCTCACCATTTGACCAAGCCAAACTTAACCCTCTATTTATAACAAAACCAAAGTTTGCAAAATCTGTTTTATAAATCGCGCCTGCTAATATGTCCCAACCAAAAGAAGAAGAAACTTTTGAAATATCTTGTGTTACAAACCTCAAACCTAAACCAAAATGTAAAACTTCATTAGGAGAAATACTAAATTTGTCAGAAAAATTCAACAGATAAGCATTGTTTTTAAGAGATGTCTCATCACGCACAATATAAAAGTCCTCATTGTCAATATATTCAACATAAGTATAAGGAATTTTGTCTAATGAATAGTTTATCAAACCAAAACCAAAAACAGGGTTTTCTAAAAAATTAAAAAAATTTTTTGTAGGTAAAACAAAGTATAAAGAGTTATATTTTGGCATAATATATTTTGCTGTATCCCATTTTGAATTAAAAAAATCAGCTGAAAAACCTAAATAAAAATCTTTGCAACCTGATATACCAGCAGGATTGTAAAAAACAGATGACGGGTCCGAAAGAATTGAAACAAATGCTTTCCCTAAGGAGTTTGCTCTTGCAGAAAAACCAAGTTCTAAAAAACTTGCTGGCTCAAAACCACAAAACAAAAAGTTTTGTAAAATAAATATAAACAAAAAAATCTTTTTAACAATTTTTAAAATTTTCATTTTACTTATATTTGCACGGCTAAAGCCGTGCCCTACAAAATTAACAATCCAGCAAGTCGCGGGATTGACTATGAACTATTGACTATGAACTAATGAACTAAATTCATTCAGCAACTAAAAGTTTTAATTTTTTCACACCATAAACACGCAGTGAGTAAGCCATGATGTCGTAGGAATTATTCGCTGAACTCATTTGCCCTGTAACAACAATCTGTCTATTAGCTGACTGACCGCCAGAAATGACTACTTTCAACGGATAAACAGTTATTTGGCCAGTGCCAACACCTGTATCATTATCTGCTGTGATTCTTGTTGTTATTTCCTTTCTGATCGTACCTGTTAAACCGCCTTCCCTTATTCTCCAAGTAAAACTTACCGCTGTATCTGTATCTCTACTAATATTTCCCCTCACTTCTGACTCAATTATAATAGCATCATAATCATTTGCCGGCAATGTCCAAGATTTAAGTATTGTCTCATTAGTAGTATTTGTTGTTTCCGGCGATGCTGTTTCATCATAATACAACAAAAACACAAAACTGCTTTCAACTACTTTATAAAAGTTTGCACCTTAAACACTTATTCTTGATACAAACAACTGCTGTGCCTTTAAAACATTTCTTATCGTAACAGATGAGGTAAATGTCTTTGCTGCGGTTATCGTCTGTGTGGAAGAAAGTGTCACAAGTGTCCCTGTAGATAACCTACATTCCTTATCTATCACACCTGTTAAGTTTGAACCATCACCAAAAAATCCCAATGTCGCTGATGCATAGCCAACTATGTAGACAGATGTTGAGATTACCAATGGCATCGTCGCAGGCGAGGTTGAAATAATAAATCCTACACTCATTGTTGAAACATCTAATATTGGGTATCCACCCATACTTATTGCAGATGTTGAAACAAAACCTGTAGTATATTTTGCATACTCAGAGTATTTACTTCTTATAGCGTATGGTGAAGAAGTAAGTTTATATCTTGGGAAAAATTCATAATTGTCCTGTGAACCTTGAGGTTTCACACCTATCTCTATCCAGTATTCTTTATCAAAACTTGCTGATGTTGAAATTTCTATAGAATAAAAACCATCTTTTACCTCTACAAAATCAACTTTTCTTTCAAAATCTATTAAACCACCAACTTGTGAATCACAAAATCTGATTTTGAAAGAATAATCTCCATTAAGCGGATTCCCATTTTTATCTAAAACTCTGCCTTGTAAAGAAATTGTATTTCCTCCTGCAAAAACAAAATATGAAAAAAATGTTAATAAAGTGGAAAAATAAAGGACTTTTTTACTCATTTTTTTCTAAACAATATAACTGATGTATAGTATCTGTTTTCGCCATTTTTATTTTTTGCTATCACTTCACAAAAATAGACATCATTTGCAAGTTTCTCACCTGCAAAATTTTCACCAAACCATTCCTCCTCATTTATACCTGCTGGTCTGAATTCATTATTTGTTATATTTTTTACTAAAAATCCTGCCTGGTTGTATATACTTATTGTAACATATGATTCTTGTTTTAATGTATATCTTATCTTTAAAGGTGTCTTGTTTGGGTCAAATGGTGAAGGATATGGCACAACATCTGCAATCTCACCTGATTTAATAAAAAAAGTTCTTGTCTTCGTTGAAGTTTTGTTGTTGTAATCTGAAACTGTTAATGTTAAAGTGTATTTTCCAGAACTAAAATCTTTATCTTTTATTTGATAAAAAACTTTTTGTTTTTCTTCATCCCATATTTCCGGCTTGTTTGAAATATAATAAACAATATTGTTGTTTGTATCTTTTATCTCAATTGTTATAGATGAAGGATTTACACCCCAACATTCGTCTTCAATTTTTGCTTCAATTGTTGGATTTATACTTAAAATATCAAACTCTCTTGGTTGAAGTATTGTAATCTTTGGTGCATCGTTTGTTGCTATTTTTATATAGTATTTCTTTGACCAACCGTCATCGCCAATTTTATTGTCGGCTTCATCCCAGTAAAACCATTGAATATAGTTATTATTTCCTTCAGAAAATGACCAGCCAAGAGGGTTTGGAAAACTTACTTCGAATGTAGCTTGATTAGTAGATGAAGAGACAATCACTATACCTATGTTTGTTGAAGATTTTAACTCATAACCATCAAAAATTCTATATTCTACTCTCTTGGGATTTAGTATACCAGTATTTGAGATTAAAGTTATCCTACAGGTAACTTTTGTTGTTTTTTGAACATCTGTTTCTTTCGGATATTCATTATCAAATTCTAATTTTGGTCCAAAAAGTGTTTTTTTAACAAAATATGTTATAAAACCTAAGGCTGTTTTATAGTATGCATAACTTATTGAACTTCTAAAATATGACTTCTTGTATTCAGAAGAATATGCTGAATGTTGTGCAAAAGAGACACACATCTGGTAGTTTGCTGTTTTAGTTGAAAACCCGCCTGCATAAGATGAATAGTTTGGATAAAGAACATAAGATGTTGTTTGTAAAGAAAGTGGAGTTTGTGTAGATGAATAAACTTCTGCTGATAAAATTTTTGGCATTACAGTGAATGCAATCAATAATAAAAAAATTTTCATAATCACTTTATTCTTTCAACAATTTTAACATTTTCATAACCTTTTCTTACACCAATCACAATATAGTCAAACTCTGCATTACTTTTCCCATTTTGCAATTCTTTTATTACAATCTCTTTTGTTGATTTCTTTGCTACATAAAGACCGTTGCAGTTTTCTTGTGGTGTAACAACTACTGTCAAAGGAACTATCGTTGATGTTACTAATGTAAAATGTTCAGGTAAGGAAACAACTGCTTCACCATTTATGAGTTTAGCAGTGCCACGAAAATAAACCCCTGCCTCACCACCTTCAATTGAGATATAGTTTATCTGCAAGTTTAACTCAGGTATTTTGTGGACAAAGTGTTTTATTCCTTCAGAAAATATATCACCTTTAGATCTCAGTTCACCTATAACATAAACATTTGTTGAGAAAACAATCGCAGGGACCTCTGTACTTTTCGCTACTTCTTCATAAAATACCTTCGCCTCACTACTTCCAACAACGAAATAAAATGTTGAATTTTGTAATTTTAAATCATTTTCGAGTGTGCCAACACTGTACGCTATGGTCGCAGTACCAACCCTTATGTGCTCAAATGATGCTGTGCTAACTTTTACAGGTGTTACAGCATTGTCGGCTAATTTAGCAGTCGTAACTGATAAATCAGGTATGTTGTATGCTATGGTCGCAGTACCAACCCTTATGTGCTCAAATGATGCTGTGCTAACTTTTATAGGTGTCACAGCATTGTCGGCTAATTTAGCAGTCGTAACTGATAAATCAGGTATGTTGTATGCTATGGTCGCAGTACCAACCCTTATGTGCTCAAATGATGCTGTGCTAACTTTTATAGGTGTCACAGCATTGTCGGCTAATTTAGCAGTCGTAACTGATAAATCAAGTATGTTGTATGCTATGGTCGCAGTGCCAACCCTTATGTGCTCAAATGAGGCTGTGCTAACTTTTACAGGTGTTACAGCATTGTCGGCTAATTTGGCAGTCGTAACTGATAAATCAAGTATGTTGTATGCTATGGTCGCAGTGCCAACCCTTATGTGCTCAAATGATGCTGTGCTAACTTTTATAGGTGTTACAGCATTGTCGGCTAATTTGGCAGTCGTAACTGATAAATCAGGTATGTTGTATGCTATGGTCGCAGTACCAACCCTTATGTGCTCAAATGATGCTGTGCTAACTTTTA
>Ga0209809_1000380_pt1 | contig 40539 bp, 39 predicted proteins | sample YNPMSTMetaG_FD_186172 | JGI IMG/M metagenome (GOLD analysis project Ga0209809, IMG submission 186172) | Anoxygenic and chlorotrophic microbial mat microbial communities from Yellowstone National Park, USA - YNP MS-T MetaG (SPAdes) (version 2) ...
CTTTCCTGGCGCCTCTAAAGACCTCTTTGCCGACTGTGGTAAGCTGCATCTGGGGAACCTCCTCTTCCTAAAAGTGGTTCCCCTATTTTGCTTCACTCAGAGTCTCACCTGTGGTTGTCCGAGCACATCGCTTGAGCGTGCCGCCATGGGGCGCAGGCCTAGCCATCTTGTGAGGGGTGTTGTGAGGGCTCTTATTTGCCAAAGGCCAGGGGTGAAGACTTGACAGGCTCTGGCATTCCTTTTGCTATACTGCACACGGAGGTTTTTTATGAAAAAACTCCTCATGCTTGTAGTGGTTCTAGTTCTAGGTGGGGCTTTTGCCCAAGGGCGGCTGTTTGGTGAGGTGGCCACCAGCGAGGTAAGCCTGGTCCCGAGCTTTAGCCTGATTGCCACGGCCAGCGTGGGCGCAGAAAACGTGATCGGACCCCTGGCCCTGCGGGGTAATGTAGGCTTGCAGACTGGGGGTGGCGGAACGGTGTTCGGAATTGGCGCCGATGCGCTTTTCTTCTTGCGTAACCCCGGGTTGAACTTCTACTTTGGCGGCGGGTTGGGCCTGGTAGCTGCCGGAAACACCTCCTTTGCCATCAACGGCGCGGCTGGTCTGGAACTTCCTGTTACCCGTGACTTTAACTTCCTCGCTGAGCTTCGGCCCGCGTTGGTTTTTGTGGGCAATACCAGCAACTTCAATCTAAGCCTGGCGTTTGGGCCTCGCCTGTACTTCCGCTAAGCCTGTTCTATAGCCTAAGCCGAGGGCCTCTAGGCCCTCGGCTTTTTGCCCTCCCTGAGAGTAGCTTGGTGTCAAGATGGCCTCTCGGTTCTTCATGCCTGCGCTTCAGGCAGAGGCCTCTATTCATAGCGCAGGGCCTCAATCGGGTCGAGCGCGGCGGCCTTTGCGGCAGGCCAGACCCCAAAAAATAGCCCCACCAGCGCGCTTACTGTCAGGGCCAGACCCACCGTAGCGGGACTCAGGATGTACACCTTGAAGAAGGGAACCGTAGCGGTGACCAGGAACAACAGTCCTGCTGCCAGAATCACCCCTAAGACGCCACCCACCAGGGTTAGCACCACTGCTTCGATCAAGAATTGCTGGCGAATCTGGCCCGAGGTCGCGCCTAGGGCTTTACGCAGGCCTATTTCGCGGGTGCGTTCGGTCACCGAGACCAGCATGATGTTCATGATGCCAATCCCACCTACCAGCAACGACAGGCCAGCAATGGCTCCCAGCAGCCCCTGCAGGATGAGGGTGACAGAGCGCAGGGTGCTTTGAAAGCTTTCGGTGGACTGAACCTGGTAGCGGCCCTTGCCGTAGCGGGACTCGAAGATACGCCGCACCTGAGCTGTCACCTGATTGGCGTCCGCCCCTTTCTTGAGGGGCAGGATCACAAAGGCGTACTCTCCTCGGCGGGCCGTAGGGGAAGTGTTCCAAATGAGCTGGATGGGCGCATAGACGGTTGCGGCGGAGCCGAAACCACCAAAAATCCCGCTGGGGGGCTCCAAAACCCCTACCACCGTCAGGTCGAGGCGCGCCCCACCTGGGTAGTACAGGCGGGCCACCTGGCCCACGGCTTCGCGGCCTGGGAAAAGGTCTTTGGCGGCCCGGTCTGAGAGCACCGCTACTGCCAGGCCGCCCCGGGCCTCGGTCTCGCTGAAGTAGCGGCCCCGGGCTATCCTGCTGGTGGGGTCAAGTTTGGGCAGGTCGCCAGGGGTGCCTTGAAGCTGGATGGAGCGGCGTTGGCCGGGCCTGCTTTCGTATTGAAGGCTGGAGAAAAGCTGGGGTATCACCTCCACCGGCAGGCTGCGTAGGGCCTCGAGGTCTTCTTCACGGATGGGCGCGGTGCTAAAATCGTGGCCCTCGTTGAAGTTAGGTTGTACGAAGATGGAGCGGCCCGCCACCGCCTCGAGGTCCTGGGTTATGCCTACGGCGGCCATTTGACCCAGCGAAATCATGGCCGTGACGGCAAATACCCCGATCACGATGCCCAGCAAAGCCAGAAAGCTGCGCAGCTTGTTGCTCCATAGCGACTCAAAGGCCATGCGGAAGTTCTCGAGTGGGTTCATACTATCCCCCATCGGCCACCCGGCCATCGCGCAGGCGCACGATGCGCTGGGCCCGGGCCGCTACATCTGGCTCATGCGTGACCACCACGATGGTCTTGCCCTGGCGGTGCAGGGCCTCAAAAAGTTCCATAATCTCGTGGGAAGATCTGGAGTCGAGGTTGCCGGTTGGCTCGTCGGCCAGCAACAAATCGGGCTCCTGCACCAGGGCCCTTGCGATGGCCACCCGCTGCTTCTGCCCGCCCGAAAGCTCGGAGGGCAGGTGGTCGAGCCGATCGCCCAGGCCCACCGACTCGAGTGCTGCCTTCGCACGCTTGAGCCGTTCGGCAGCAGACAAACCCCGGTAGACCAGGGGCAGGGCCACGTTGTGCAGCGCAGTCAGGCGCGGCAGCAAGAAAAAGGCCTGAAACACAAACCCCACCCGCTGGTTGCGGATACGGGCCAGTTGGGTCTCGCTCAAGCCCCGCACCGGCTCCCCTCCTAGGCGGTACTCACCCTCGGTGGGTGTGTCGAGCAGGCCGATGATGTGCATCAGGGTTGACTTACCCGACCCCGAAGGCCCCATTAAGGCCACATACTCGCCTGGATAAATGGTCAGGTCGATCCCCGAGAGCGCGTGCACCTCCACCGTGCGGGCGCTCGAGCCCGAGCGGTAGACCTTGCTCACCCCCCGCATCTCTACCACCGGCACAGTTTCAGGCTGGGAAGCAGACATGCACCACCCTCCGATAACAGCGCAGGTTCGGAATACCTGGCATCAGCGCCCCCCGTCGGGCAGGCGGTAGCTGACCCTGGTACCCTCCTTTAGGGTTTCGGGTGGCAGCGAGACCAGGATGCTGTCGTGGGCCAGCCCTTCCACCGCGGCCTGGGTCAGGTTCCGGGCCTTGAGCACGATGGGCTGTTTGCGAACCGTTCGGCTCTGGGGATCCACCACCCACACAAAGCGCTGCCCCTGCTCTTCGACCAGGGCCTCGAGGGGAATCTTGAGGGCCCTGGGCAGGCGCAGGGTGGTAATGCGGGCAGTTACGGTCAAACCCGGCCTGGCAATGGCCTCGGCCTCTTTATCCACAAAGCGTATAAACACTGGTAAAACCGCACTTCCCCCGCTTCCGGCCACCTCGGCCTGGACCCCCAGTCGATCCACCCTGCCCTGTAAGGGCTGCTCGGGCGCTGCATCGAGCTCGAGGCGCACCGGCTGGCCGGGCCGCACGGCGGGCACATCGGCCTCGGCCAGACGGGCCTGCACCCGCAGGCTCCCGGCCTCTATCAGGCGAATCGAGGCCGCGCCAGCGGTGGTCTCGACCCCGACCAGGTAGCCCACCGCTGCCACGGTACCGGCCACTGGCGCGCGCAGGGTTGCCTGGGCGATTCTGCGCTGCAGCGAGGCCATCTCGCTCTGGCGGGCTTGCAGCTGGGCCTCCAGGTCGCGCTGGGTACTGGCGCGGGCCTGCTCCAGGCTGGCCAGCTGGGCCAGCAGGTCGCTCTCCTGGCGCATCAAGCGTTCAACCTCGCCCTGGGCCACCCCGCCCACCCGCAGCAGTTCCTGCGATAGGCGCAGGTTGCGCCGCACCTCGGCCAACTGGTTTTGCAGGCGGGTGCGGTTGGAGCGGTAGTCCGCCTCGGCAGCCTGGGCCCGGACCTGTAAAGCGGCCAGGGTTTCCTGCAGTGAACGCAGCTGGGCCTGCTCATCGGTGGTATCGAGTTGCGCCAGCACCTGCCCGGCCTCCACCGCCTCACCCTCACGAACCCGCACCTCAGCCACCCGGCCAGGCCTAGGGAAGGTCAGGGTATAAACCCGCGCCTCAACCGTGCCATTGGCCCGCACTTCCCGCACAAACTCACCCGACTCAACCCGCACCACGCTTACCGAGAGTCCCTGCTCGTTTCTCGGGCGCAGCAAGCCAAGTAGGGTCAAGCCCAGTGATAGCACCGCCAACGTAAACCAAAACCAGCGCTTCATGCTCTTCTAAGGCCGTATACTCCAAAACGTAAAGGCCAGTGAAATAGCTGCCATCACCAGTGCGCTTGCCAAGGCTCGAGCCGGAACCAGAACCCTAAGCGCCGACCAGATAATCCCAAGCGACCATACCACGCCCAGCAGGTTCAGTCCCTGGATAAACCTAAACTGGTCGGCCTGCCAGATCAGCTGTTGATAGTCGCGCTGCCAAGCCTGAAGAGCCACCGTGTCTGTAAGGGGAGGTACGGGAGGCAGGTTGCTGGTGATGGGATACCAAGCCGCAATGGGCGTGGTCAAAAGGCCCATCAGCAACCCTGGCATGCTGGCCCAGCCATACACCTCCCAGGCCCTGCTATCGGGCCCGGCCAGCAGGCGAAGCACCAGCCCGCCCAGGCCCCATGCCAACAGGCCACCCACTATCCCACCCACCAGAGCCAGCACCACCTGCGCTGCCGCACCTCCCGGTATAGGGCTGGGCAGCAAGCGTGTCAGCAAAGCCTGTCCCAGCGAAGCCATCACAGCTCCAGCCATCACGATAAAAAATGGGGCTACCAGGTCGGGTCTTCGCCCTGCTAGGGCACGGAAGAAGTCTGTGGGCCGCAACAAAACATCCAGCATTTCCCTAATCAGTTTGGCACACGCTTGGGATGCTTGTGTTAGAGGTGGGCTGCACATTAGAACCTCGAGCCAGGCGCAGAGATTCCTTCATGTGCTACTTGGTAGCACGTGAAGGGATTGGCAAACTCCCTCGGCCTGGCTGTTTTGGTGTGGGCGGGTATGGCCCACTAGCGCAGTGGCTCGAGGGTCTGGCGCGTGGCGAAGCTGCTCTCGTTCATCCGCATGGGCAGGTACTGCCCGCTGGCCCATCTATGCAGCAGGCTATCGTAGCTGGGTGAAAGCAAGGCCCCAGACTGGCCCATGGGGATGATAAAAAGGGAGCGCTCGAGGTCAGCAAAATCCAGGATATGCCGGTAGCTGCTGCCCGCGGTCATACGGAAACTGCTGGGGTCGTATGAAGCGCGGTTCAGGGTGTAGTGGTCGCCCCCGTGGGGTATGGCCCGGTCGGCCAGGCGGTTGAGCGGTGTGATATGGGTCAGTATGGCGTGGGGGAAGCTGGCCTGGTGAACCTGCCCCCAGCGGGGGGGGTTGCCCGCAAAGCGGTCAAGAGCCTTGTCTAGGGCAAGGGCGGCGTACTCCAGACAGGTCTGGGTATCGGGCGTCCGGCAGGCAGGGTCACCTTGGCGCATGGCAGCTAGCAAATAGCGGGGCTCCTCCCAAAACTCCTGTTCTACTTCCTGGCTGGGTAGGCGGCTCAGCTCGGTGTACCAGGCCTGGAATACCGTGGGCTCCGTCTGCTCGGCCCGCATCACCCCGTCCCATTCCAAGAGGCGGACCTTCCACTGGCGCGCTTTTTCCGAAAGCGGGTTAATCATTTCAAGAATGGGCCTAAACTCGCGGTAGAGCAAGCTGGTGATGTCCAGCTGCATGGCCTGCATATCCTCCATGGAGAGCTTTTCCTTAGCCAGGATCAGCTCGCGAATCCGCTGAGCGCGGTAGGGTTCCTCCCACTCCAGCGAGAGGGTGTGGGGGTAGTTGGCGGGGGTTACCTTGTTGTTGGCGGTAACGATGAAGCCCTCTTTAGGGTTGTAGACCTGGGGCCACTGCTCCTGGGGTAGGTAGCCTTGCCAGTCCCAGTTTCCATCCCCTGGAACCGGCATCAGGCCCGAGTGGCCGGGCTTGCGGATGGGAAAAAGGCCCGGGGCCATATAGCCGATGTTCCCATCTATATCGGCGTAGACAAAATTTTGGCTGGGCGCGTTGTAGTTGGCCAGGGCGGCTTTAAACTGCTCCCAGTTTTGTGCTCTGGCGATGCCTAAAAAAGCTTCTATAGTGCGATCGGTGGGCTCGAGGCTGGTCCAGCGCAGCGAAAGCGGCCTGGCACCGGGGTTCTTGACCACGTCGTTGATGACCGGCCCATAGCGGCTTTCCCGCACCTGCAGGGTTACGTCGGGCTCTCCTTTGACCTTGATGACCTCCTCGCGGATACGCCAGGGTTCGACCTGTCCCCTATAGCGGTAGCCTCCCGCTACCTCTTCCATCACGTACAGGTCCTGCACGTCCGCGCCTACCGTGGTCACGCCCCAGCCGATGCGCTGGTTGCGGCCGATCACCACCGCCGGAAGGCCTGGGAAGCTACTGCCAATGGCCTTGTAGGTGGGGGCTTCGATGTGCACCAGATACCACAGCAGCGGTGCGCCCAGCCCTAGGTGGGGGTCGTTGGCCAGTAGCGGTTTGCCGCTTGCGGTGCGGCCCCCCCCAATGACCCAGTTGTTGGAGGCACGGGCCATCAGCTCTCCCGGCAGGTGCAGGGCCCTGGGTAGCTGGGCGGCCAGGGTAAGCAAGGCACGGGCCGACTCCCCGTCGGGCCGGGTAGGCGGCGGCAGTTGCAGGTCTTCCGCCTGCAGCACGGTGGGCGCGTCGGCGGGATAGGGTGGTCTGAGCTGGGTCATGCGCGCGGGGGTCATGCCTTTGGCGGCCCATTGCAAGCGCTGTAACTCGCTGCGCCAGTTGCCCGAGAGGTCAAAGGACATCATCTTGGCCCAGACCAGCACATCGGCGGGCTGCCAAGGCTCGGGCCTGAGGCCCAGCAGGCGAAACTCCAGCGGCAGCGGCGGGTTGGTTGAAAGATAGGCGTTGATGCCGGCCACGTAGGCATCCACCGCCGACTTGGCATAAGGCGATAGGCCCATGTAGGCCTGCTCAGCAGACCGGTAAAAGCCCCAGGTGCGTAAAAAGCGGTCCTGATCCAAAGCAGCCTTGCCCAGCACCTCGGATAGGCGCCCGGCCCCTACCCGGCGCTGGAACTCCATCTGCCACAGGCGATCCTGGGCATGGGCCACCCCCAGGGCAAAAAAGGCGTCGGTATCGGTTTGGGCCTTGATGTGCAGTACCCCCTCGGCGGTGCGGCTCATCTCAACCGGCGCCGAAAGCCCCTTAAGGGCCAGCCTGCCTTGGTGCTGGGGAAGGGTTGTGCCCCGCAGCCAGAGCCAGCCGCCCACTGCCAAAACCAGCACCAGCCCAACAACCACCAGCAGCAAACGCCCCAGAAAACGCAGCAAGAGCATGCTTCCTCCTTTTTTGGCCCTAGTATATTGCACGCTGGCCTCGTGCTCAGAGGGGCTTGCGCTCACCCCTCCAGAAAGCCCGGCCTTCGTGCTTGCGCCGATCCAAAAACAGCTCAACCGTGTTGCCATCGGGGTCTTGCAGGCAAAGTACTAAGGCGATGCCCCGATCCTCCAGCTTGCTGGGAACGCCCTCGAGGTGAACAAAGTTTTGGGCTGCTTTGAAGTCTTCCTCGCTGGCAGCTGCAAAACCAAGCGTAACACCACCAGACGGCTCGCCTTCGCTAAGGGCCAGCTCGTAGTGGGCTGGGCTTTCAGATGAGACCAGCAACGCGGTTTTTCCGAAGCGCTCGGATAGCTGAAGGTCCAGAAAGCGGGTGTAAAAGGTCACAGCAGCCTCGAGGTGCCGCACGGTCAGGTGAACGTAGGCCAGATGGGTCTTGTACATCCAGAGTATTCTGCCAAAGACCAAGGCTCAGAGCCTCTGTTTTACTGCGGGCAGGGCAGCTAAAATTGGCTTATGAAAATCGAGCTTCGTGAAAACGGACCCGCCACCATCGAAACAGGGGGCAGATACGTGCTGCGTCAGGGTGACCAGGAGCTGGTTATTGAAAAACCCCGGGTCTCGCTGTGCCGCTGCGGGCATTCCAGCAACAAGCCTTTCTGCGATGGATCTCATAATCGTACTGGCTTCGTAGCCCCTGCCGCCGTGATTGAGCTTGAGTAGACTCTGAGCATATCCCAACGGGCTAGGGCCCTACAAGGCAGCGCGCGGGTGCCTACAGCTCGAGGATGTACTTGGCCAGCCGAACGATCTCGTTTTGCAGGTTGAGGGTTTTACGCTCGCTGGGGTGTTCCTTGAGCTCGCGTATCTTCTGCGCGATTTTGCGGGGCTGACGGATGTAGTACCCCAGCTTTTCGTGCCGGATCAGCTCTACGTTACCGTACTCATGCGGCCACACGTAATCGCAGACGATCAGGTCCTTGCCTTGAGAGAGCACCTCAGCGATGGTGGCAGGGCCTGCCTTGGTAACCACCACGTTGGAAACATTAATCAGCTCGTACATCTGCTTGGTAAACCCGAACAAGACCAGGTTCGAGATGTGGTTTTTTTCCTTGAAGGCCTCGAGCTGCCGGTAGAGCCTTTGGTTGTAGCCGCACACTACTACCACGTTTATGTCCGCGATTTTGAGCAGCTCACGGGTAAGAACGAAACTTATTTTCAAGCCCGCACCACCCCCTGTTACCAGCACAGTGTAGGGGTGTAGCAAGCCCCACTCCTGCCGCAGCCGCTCCACTTCGGCGGGCTCTAGGGGCTGGTTGTACCTAGGGTCAATTAGGGTTGGGAAGTAGTGCAAGTTCTCCGCGGGAACCCGGTAGCGCCGGGCCAAGCTGTAGGCTTCGGGGCTGGCCACCACGTACTGGTCTTTGGTGTCGATAAACCAGTACAGGTGCGGGCTGAAAATATCGCTTACCACGGTAAGGGTTTTGGGCTTGTGCTTACGTACATAAGGCAGCCGACGAAAGCCGTGGTTCACCGGGTAGCAGTAGATGATCTTATCCGGGCGGAAATCCTCCAGGTATGCGTTGATGGCCGGAGCCAGGCGCATTCCCAGCACCCGTGCGAAGGACTGGATGGCCGGCCGGGTTTGATAGAAAGCCTGAAAGACCGTGAACAACCAGCGCTGTTTGTTGACCGCAAAATTGTAACCATCCTGGATGGCCTGGCCGATCCAGCGTGGCCCCACATCAAAGAAGTTGAACAGCCTTATCTCGGACTCGGGCTCGAGCTGGCTCAAAAGCCTGTGCAAGTTTTGCGCCAGCGCAAAGTGCCCGCCACCTGCTTTTGTATAAACCAACAAGATTCGTTGTGGCATACCAAGCGCGGTACCGGGCCGCGCCCTTACAGCTTAGGGCATTCGTGTGGCCCAGGCCTCAAGCCAGTGGCTAGGCCAGGGGTCGGTGGCAGAGCCAGACCCAGCTGCTGGCCCGCCAACCCTCAGGCAACTCGATGGACCTACCCGGTGGTGGAACCGCCATGACCTTGTGCCCCACAATGCTGAACTCGAGGGCTGTGAATAGCCTATCGAGGGCCTGTCCGAGCGAGCGGGTTTCTAAGGGGCTAAAGCGCAGGCGGGGTAGCCTGGCCTCGAGGCTCTTCTGCCCTGCGTATGGCAGCAGCTCGACGGGGTCACGCCAGCGCCGTGGAGACCCCACCAGCAGCTCAGCCAGCACCAGCGCGAGGCCCGGGTAGCGTTGCAAAAACGCCTCAGGATCGAACTCGAGTGAAAGCTCCAGGTTCACCTCCACGTCCTGCCACACTTCCCGTCTTGCAGCACTTGCCATACTTCAGCATGTAACAAAGCGGGCCTTTTGGTCAAGCGCAAATAACCTGTCCTAGACAAACAAAAATATCAGTAAGTAAGCCATCTGCACACCATTACTTGGACATCCTGCGCTACGAGCCGCGGGTGAGGTGTGTGGCAGAACAGCCTTCCCTTACTCGGAGATAAACCAGCGCAGCCAGCTCGCCCTGCTTACAAACTCAGCCTGACGGCTGAAGGCATTGGCTGTGGAGTGGGTCTCGAGGGCCTGGATGGCATCTCCGGCACAACCCCAGGCCAGGGCGATGGCCTTAAGACAGGACCACTGACCTTCCTCATCATTCAAAAAACGAAAGACCGCCAGGGATCTGGATAAAAGCGCGATGGCTTCATGGGTGTCGCCCTCGTATAAGCTGGCCACTCCCCAGACGAAAAGGCTCTGGGCCCAGGCCCAGTCTTGCCCCAGGCAGCGTGCCAGATGTTCAGCCTGCCGTGCAGGGGCAAATGATTCCGAGGGCTGCTCTTCCAGTTTGTTCCAGGCTTCCTGCAGCAGTTTTCGCAGCCTCTCATGTAGCGTAGGTAGGTGTTTGTTCGTCAAAGCGCTCATCGCCGCCGGATAGGGTAACAGCTCGCGCAGGGCTGTTGGATGTGTACGTCACCAATAGGCTTCAGACTTCTGTGCCCAGTGCAGCAGGTAGGAGTAGGGCCGGGTTGATGCATTTGCGCTGATGTTCTGTACCCCGAGCCGCCGTTTCTTTGCTTCGGTTCTATCCACTGCTCATACCCATGACTTGGGAAGCCCGCGCGCCCTCCAGCCTGCTGTATACTCTTTTTGGTGAAAGTGGGCATCGTAGGTTCAGGGCTGGTGGGCAGCGCGGCTGCCTACGCGCTGGCGCTCCAAGGGGTAGCCCGGGAAATACTAATGATTGATATAAAGCATGAGCTAGCCCAGGCTCAGGCCGAGGATATCCTGCACGCCACCCCCTTTGCCTACCCAGTCTGGGTGCGGGCAGGGGGGTACGAGGATTTAGCGGGGGTTAGGGTGGTGATCCTGGCCGCAGGCGTGGCCCAGCGCCCTGGGGAGACACGGCTCCAGCTTCTGGACCGCAACGCCCAGGTTTTTGCTCAAGTGGTGCCCAAGGTGCTGGCGGCGGCTCCTGGGGCCATTTTGCTCGTGGCCACCAACCCTGTGGACGTGATGACCCAGGTGGCCTACCGCCTTTCAGGCCTTCCCCCAGAACGGGTGGTGGGCTCGGGAACCATTCTGGATACGGCCCGCTTTCGCGCCCTGCTGGCGGGGCACCTCCGGATAGCCCCCCAGTCGGTGCACGCCTATGTGGTGGGGGAGCACGGCGACTCGGAGGTTCTGCTGTGGTCCTGTGCCCAGGTGGGGGGGCTGGCCCTCGAGGCCTTCAGCCAGGTTCGTGGACGCCCCCTGACCCCAGAGGACCGCGCGCGCATCGACGAGGCGGTGCGGAAGGCGGCCTACCGCATCATCGAGGGGAAGGGGGCCACCTGCTACGGCATCGGGGCGGGGCTGGCCCGGCTCACGCGGGCCATTCTGAACGACGAGAAGGGGGTTTACACCGTGAGCGTCTTCACTCCGGAGATGGAGGGGGTAACCCTTTCCCTGCCCCGCATCCTGGGGGCGGGCGGGGTGGAGGGCACGGTGCATCCCCAGCTGGATGCTGCGGAGCAGGCGGCCCTCCGGCAAAGCGCGCAGATTATCAAAGAGGCAGCCGCAGCTTTGGGTTTCTAGCAGCAGCCGCCGTAACGACCCTGGGCGGCCGTGTCACCTTTGTGAGTGGCTTTATGAAAGCCGGCTGTCTGTCCTTTTGCGATCCGTACTTCATGTGCAAAGCGGCGTTGGGGTTACGCTAATGCCATGCTGGAGAGCCTGAAAGACCTTCTACTGGAAAAGGTAAGCACCTCCTCCACCGACCTCATCACCCATGGCAGGGATGAAAGCTACCCCATGCGTCACCCGCCGCTGGCGGTGGTTTACGCAGAAAAGTTGTCGGACATTCAGGCCGCGCTGGGCTGGGCTAGGGATAACCATGTCGCGGTCGTTCCCTATGGGGCGGGCACCAGCCTCGAAGGCCAGGTGATTCCCCAAGGAAGGGCCATCTCACTGGACCTCTCACGCATGAACCGGCTGTTGCAGGTCTGCCCCGAAGACTTTGTGGCGGTGGTGGAGCCGGGCCTGACCCGCAAGGCCCTGAATGAGGCCCTCAAGGGCACCGGCCTGTTTTTCCCAGTAGACCCTGGGGCAGACGCCAGCTTAGGAGGTATGGCTGCCACCAACGCCTCGGGCACCACCACCGTGCGCTACGGTGGGATGCGGCAGAACGTCCTGGCGCTGCAGGTGGTTCTGGCCAGTGGCGAGGTGCTGGAGTTGGGCCGGGGAGTGCGCAAAACCAGCGCTGGCTACGACCTCAAGGACTTGTTCATCGGCTCCGAAGGAACCCTGGGCATCATCACCCGCCTAACCCTAAAACTGCACCCTATCCCCGAACATATCCACACCTTGCGGGTTTTCTTCGAAAACTTGAACGCCACCGCCCAGGCTGCCTACGCCGTGATGGCCAGTGGGCTGCCGGTGGCCCGGCTCGAGCTGGTGGACGAGCTGGCCCTACAAGCCATCAACCGCTACCTGGAGCGCAGCTACCCCGAAAAGCCCGCGCTGTTTGTGGAGTTTCACTCCTCCACCCGGGAGGCCCTCGAGGCCGAGTCCAGCCTGGCCCTAGAGCTCATGCGGGAGGCCGGGGCCATCAGCATAGACACCGCCCGCACCCAAGAGGAGCGTACCGCCCAGTGGGAGGCCCGGCACCAGGCCTACTGGGCTCTGGTGAGCCTGTTTCCTGGCAAGGCCTTCCTCACCACCGACACCGCCGTACCTATCTCCAAGATGCCTGACCTGGTGGCCTACTCCAGCCGCCTGCTGCATGAGCTGGGCTTGCGTGGCAATATTTTGGGGCACGTGGGGGATGGCAACTTCCATACCCTGGTGGTTTGTGAACCGGACGACCCCAAGGCGGAAATTTTTTCAGAACGCCTGGTGGAGCACGCCCTGGCCCTGGGTGGCACCTGCACCGGAGAACACGGGGTTGGCCTACGCAAGAAAAAATATCTGCCCAAGGAGCACGGGCCTGCCCTGCAGTGGATGCGTCAGATCAAGCGGCTCTTTGACCCTGAGGGCCTGCTCAATCCCGGAAAGATCTTCGACTAAAGCGGTCTATGCAGCTCTTTCCAGCGACTGTACCTGCCTGGGGCTGCCCTCTCGTAGATATGGGTGGCATCCAAGCGCAGGTGTTGGGCTTTGGCTGCGCTCAGTGGCTCTAGTTTTTCAAGCCCAGGCCTGGCCCACAGTAGTTCGTGGGCATCTGCTTGAAGATGTTTTGAAACCCGTCGGAGCGTTCCGACATCCTGATGCCGATGTCGTTGTGGCGCGAGACCTGCTGCCGGATAGGTCCCCGGGGCCTGCCAAAGGCATCGGTGTAGAAGACTTCGGGGCCGTTTTGATTGTACCAGTAAACCGGCCCATGGTAGGCTTCACGGTAGCAACCGCGCAGGCCACTGAACCCCTCAAAAACCAGCTCAGTGTAGTGCAGCTCGTCTAGGTTGGCTGGGTTCATGGTGGTGATGGGGTCAAAGGCTGCGGTAGAAGCAATCACCTCCACGCGGTTATCCAGGCGGAGCCTAAAAGCCCAGATTTCGTAGAGCGAGCCAGGGTTTTGGCTATGGCAGCCGGTTCCTGGAAGGGTCATTACGGTGCGGCCAATGTCGTTGTTGGGGTCATTGTCGCTCAAGCTTCTGTCGCGCTCACAAATAGAGCCCACCAGGCCCGTGTCGGCCATGCCCTGTACGCTTACCCGGTGCCCGCTGGGTGCCACCAGGTCAAACATCAGGGAATGGTGGCGCACGCGGTAGCGCCGCACCCCACCGGTGCCCATGTGGGCCACAATACGTGTACTGGTGAGGGCCACTCGGCCCTCGTCGTTGCGGGTGCCACGGTTGGCCACAAACACCTTGAACCCCTCGTGGGCCTCAGGCATACCTGCTAGCTTACCCACGTAGCCAAAGGGTGGCAGCTCGGGGTTGGCCAGGCTGGTGCGGGGGTCGTCGCCGTGATCGTGGTCGAAGTAGCACCCAAACTCGGGGTCAACCTGGGGGTGCCAGGTAGGGTAGAGCTCCCCATCGGGGCCTCGCACAGTGTAGCGGTTGTGCACCCAGTCGGGACAGGGTTGACCCGCTACGGGTGTGGGCTGGCCTGGCGGCACCGCGGGCGGAGCAGCCTGTGGCGCGTTGCAGGCCAGCAGCAGTACCAAGGGCCCCAGTGCGACGCTTCGTTTTAGCATAGACCTTTTGGGAGCATAGCAGGGTGGTTCAGTGCCTTTAATTAGGGCTTCATTAAGGCGGGTTTTAGTCAACGCAAAACCGCCCGGGCCTCGAGGCGCACCTCCACCGGGTCGTTGACCCGTAAGAACAGCAGGCTAGGGGGAGTGAGTCTCCACTCCGAGAAGCTGGTGCTGAACCCTCCCACAAAGCGGTAGTTGTTGCCCTCACGGGTTAGCCTGCCGCTAATGCGCACCGGGCGGCGCGTTCCGCTGATTTCCAGCGTGCCTACCAGCACCGCCTCTTCACCACTTTGGCTCAGGCGCTCCACCTCGAGGCAGCTCAGGGGGTACCTGTTGACATCAAAAACCCCCCTTGCGTCGGCATCGCGCAGAGCGTTGCCTGAATCGAAGCGGCTCAACTCGACACAAACCTGGCCCGAGGCCTCGCCAGTCTGGCTGTTCCAACGCACGCTACCCCGCACACTGGTGTTGCTGCCCTCCCAACGGCCCAGGGTGTAACTGGCCACATAGGTCACGCGCCCCTCGATGCTGTATTGACCGGTTTGGGCTTGTGCGATGCCCCAGAGCAGGCCCAGCAGCAAGGTTGCAAGTCTCCAGTGGTGCATGCGCCACCTCCGCACGCTATCTAATCTCAACAACCTCTGGCATAGGCTCCCTCAAGGCTTCCTCCATGATGCGTGTTGCCGCTAGATCCGGAGACAGCGCGCTCTTGGGCGCACCGCCCAAAGGGGCCCACAGCCCTGTGGCTACGGCGGGCAGGCGCACCAAGCAGAAGCGCACCCCTTCGCGGCGGAACTCCTTGCGGGCCACGTTCAACAACCCCTCGGCTCCCAGCTTACTGGCTGCGTAGGCCGACAAACCTGGTACGCTGACGAACTCAGGATATACCCCCAGCACCACCGCCCGCGCGTTGGGGTTGAATCTCAAGTATTTGAGCAGAAGCGCCAATCCCCCTAGGTTTGCTGTGATAAGGCGCTCGAGGTCGCCCACTTCCTGTTCTCGCAGGCTGGCTTTCGAAACCGCACCCGCTGCATAAATCATGAGGTCCAGCGGTCCTACCTCCTCAGCCAGGGCCTGTACCTCGAGGGCACTGCCCAGCTCTGTAGGAACCGCTAAGGCTCCTAGCTCGCGGGCCAGGTCGGCCAGCACCTGGCCCTTGCGACCAGACAACCATAGCTGTCCCTCCTGGGCAGCCAGCCTTCTTGCCAGAGCTTGACCGATGCCACCTGTAGCGCCCAGCAGTAAGGTATTCACGCCTTCAAGTTACGCTTTTCGCACCTCGCACACCGTGGGTTAGGAGCAAATCCTAGGGGGCTAGGCTTGAGCTTTACTTGGCATTAGGGTGCCACGGGTGTTCAGGTTGCGCGCAGCTTCTGTGAAGAGCGTGAAACCCCGCCTTAGGCGCTCAGACCTCACCCTGGGCGATTTGTGCGCGCAGCATCTGGGCTCGTTTTTGGAGGGCTGCCTGCCAGTGCGGGCCACGTTGATCCAGGGTTTTATAAAGTGCCCCGAGGCGCGGGTTGTTCTGGAGCAAAGCCCGCTGCTGCAACAGGAAATCCCAGTACAGGCTGTTGAAAGGACAGGCCCTTTCACCAAGCGTCTCCTCTACCCGGAAATGGCAGCGTTGGCAGAAATTGCTCATGCGGGCAATGTACTTTCCACTGGCCGCATAAGGTTTAGAGGAAAGGATGGGGGTGGCGAACAGGCCCATCCCTAAAACGTTGGGCACCATCACCCAGTCGGCTGCGTCAACAAAGGCGGAGAGAAACCACGTGAGAAGAGCTTGCGGCTGGATGCCGTATAGCAGGGCAAAATTTGCCAGCACCATCAAGCGTTCGATGTGGTGGGCATAGCCTCGCTGCCAGACCCGCTCTATGACCGTTGCTAGGCAGCGCATCTGGGTGGGTACTCCGGTGAAGAGCGGAGGTAAGGGCCTCTCGGCCTGGAGCTGGTTGGCTGCCAGTAACCTGGGCATCTCACGCCGATAGATGTGGTAGATGTACTCCCGCCAGCCGATGATCTGCCGCACGAAGCCCTCCACGCTCTCCAGCGGAACGTATCCTCTGTGGTATTCAGCTAGAGCCCGTTCAACCACCTCAGCAGGATGCAGCAAGCCCAGGTTAATCGCAGGAGAGAGCAGCGCGTGGTTTACGCTCCAACTTTGCTCCAGCATGACGTCTTGATAGGGCCCAAAAGCGCACAGGCGATGAAGCACGAAGTCCTCTAGGGCCTCTAGGGCCTGCTGGCGGGTAACCGGCCAGTCGAAGCCCTCGAGCGCCCCAAGATGGCCTTTGAATGACTCCCTTACCATCCGCATTACGGCTTGAGTGGTGGCATCTGGGGTAAAGCGCAGGGGGGCGGGGGGCTGGTAGCCTGGTGGAGGGGCTTTGCGGTTTTCCGCATCGTAGTTCCAGGCCCCGCCAACCGGCAGGTGGCCCTTCATCAGATAACCTGTGCGCTGGCGCACGAAGCGGTAAAAGTACTCCAGGCGGTAGGCCTTGCGGTCCTTTGCCCAGTGATCGAACTCCTCTGGCTGCAAAAGCCACAGCCGGTTGGGCTCGAGCCGGTAGGTGCCTCCAAGGCTTTCCACCAAGGCGCCCACCCGCTCAGCAAAGCCCAGGTCCGCAGGCTGCATCTGCACCAGTGTTTCACCTGGATTATCCCGAAAAAAGCGCTCTAGGGCTTCCGCCAGCGTCTCAGCGTGAAGGTAGATAACCTCCAGGCCGCCCTCACGCAGCTCATGCGCAAAGTGGCGCATAGCGCTGAAGAACAGCACCAGTTTCTGGGGGTGCATAGGTGGGTTACGGCCCAGTTCGTAGGCTTCCACCATCAGCACCCGCCGAGGTGAAAACTGCCGTACCGCCTGCTGGTTGAGCTGGTCACCTAAAACCCACAGGGTCATATGCACCAGATACCCGCGGCAAGTCGGTTCTGTGAGGCTTTGCCCTCCGGGGCCCCTGTGCTCTTGGCGGCTTCCCTGGCTCGCTCATGGTATAGCCCGCAAGTAGGCTGCGATGGGTCCCACCGCATCGCCGCGGCGGCTGGTTAGGATGTCCAGGTGGGTTAGGTTGGGCAGGATTCGAATATCTGTGCGGGTGTTGGGAAAGAATTCGCTCAGGCCGCGAAAGTTGTTTTCTTGCGGGAGCAGGCCGCGCCCTGCTCCTAGGGCCAGTACTGGGTATGGCAGCGGACGCGGCTTTAGCTCGGGCATCACCACCTCGTAAGCCGAGATGTCGAGCAGCAGGCGGTAGGGGAAAAACCACTCTGAAAAACCAGTGGTGGGGTTGGCGTACATGGTGACAAACTCCAGGGGGTCGGTAGCCTCGCCGTTATCACGCCACTCTACTCGGCCACCCCGTGGGCCTCGGATGGTGTAGACCACGCTGCCCACAGCGAAGCTGAGCAGGTTGATGCCCTCGCGCCCCGTAGACTGTCCCACCGAGACCGCAAAAACCGGCGACAGGGCATAGCGCTCATCCACCCGGTACAAGGCTGCGGCCAGTCGGCTGGCGCGGAAAGGGACCCAGCCTGGAGGAGCATCGGCCTGAGGATCCAGGGCAGTCATGAAGGCCTGGGCCTCAGCCTGGGCGAAGCCCGCTGGGTTTAGACCGAAAGCGTTGATGTAAGGGGTGGTTCTGCCTTCTAGAAGATCATTTAGGCCCGCTAGGCGTCCGAAACCCCCATCGGTACCCGCCAGGTACTGTTCACGGGTAAGGGAGACAAAACGGGGGGCACCATCTAGGAGGATCAGACCACTGATCTTTTCGCCCCGGTACAGGGCAAAAAGCGAGGCTAGGCTGGCTCCTAGCGAGTGCCCCGCCAGCACCACCGGGCCGAAGCTACGGGCCTGCTCCACCACCCGCTCGAGGTCCTCTAGGTGTACCTTCAAGCCCCAGTCCCTTAGGAAGGGAAAGTCGGGGAAGGTGTAGTTCCGGTAGTAAGCCCAAGGATCGGCGGTAGAAAAGCCCCGACGGTCTTCCAGGCCATTGGCCCGCCGATCCCAGCTCCAGACCGACCAGCCGGGGCTCGCCAGCACCAGTCGGCGGGCCAGGGCATCGAAGTTGGTTGCGCCGCCTAGCAAACCTGGAACAAACACAATGGTGCCGCGTGGGTTCCCCTGGGCCGGGTAGACCAGGGCGTAGCTTCTGTCCAGGGCTGCACCTGCGGCGGTGCTTACGCCTGGAATGGAGCGGTACTCGGCCTGACCGTCCCAGCGCTGGGACTGGGCCAGACCCAGCCCCAACAGAGCCAGCAAAGCAAAGCAGATGCGCATAACCCTTATGCTGCGGCCAGATCGGGTTGCAAACTTGATCTAGGCACACAAAAAAGGTGGGCCGAAGCCCACCAGAGCCAACCTTTTGCTCACGGACTGCCGAAGGTGTCTTCTACCACAACCACCTCGAGGCTCTCGCGGGCCAGCAAGCCCACCGCGAAAACGCTGTAGACCTTGCCACCTTCGAAGGCTACCCCTTCGAGAGGAAGGGCCACGTTGGTGGTACCGGTGGGGCGCACCTCGAGGTTGTAGACACCCACCGGGACGCTACCATAGCCCGAAACCTGCCTGAAAGCCAGGTTGCGGAACAGCACCGGCCCGCCTTTGAGGGCCACATCCACGGCTGGTGCGTCTGGCGAAGCATGCACGATGCGCACCTTCGCGACCCCCTCAGCAGGGGCAAGGCGGTCTTCCACCACGCGGGCCTGGAGGGCTGAGGCCGTGCCCAGCGCCATCACCGTGTAGTACTTTCCTGCCTGTGTACGAATGGTTACCTCGGCCACCTTGGCCGGGTTTTGCTCGCTGGTCTGTACGCTTAGGGTTATGCTGCCCGCGGGCACCTCGGCGTAGAAAGTTACGTCTTTGAAGCCCTGGGCCTCAAAAACCTTGTTTCCGCCCGCTAAGATGTCCACCGCTGGGGCGTCGGGCACCAGATGGGCAAAACGTACGAAGGCCACGTTGCCCTGAGCCAGAGCAAAACCAAGCGCCAGCGCTAAGCCTGCAATCCACCTTTTCCAAAGCATGGGGAACTCCTTTCTAGAACAAAGTATTTTTCCATGGCATCGTAACCCACCGGATGCTATTTGGAAACCCATCTGGACTACAAAAGTAAGGAGGGCCCCTGCCAGAGACAGGGGCTAAGCGTCGGTGATCGCTAATGGAGCAGCTTTTCTACTTGGGCATCAGCACTGTGTCAATCACGTGGATGATGCCGTTTCTGGCCTGGATATCAGTAGCCGTGACGGTTGAGTTGCCGTTCAGGATTACCCTACCGTCCCTGACCTGTATGGTGATGCTCTGCCCCTGAACGGTCTTGGCCTCTCTTAGCGTCACTACCTGGCTCGAGGGCACCCGCCCGGCCACGACGTGATAGGTCAGAACCTTGGTCAAAGCAGCCTTGTCAGCCAGCAGCTTGTCCAGGTCAGCTTTGGGTATTTTGGCGAAGGCCGCATTGGTAGGGGCGAATACCGTGAAGGGGCCCTCTCCGGAGAGGGTATCCACTAAGCCTGCGGCTTGCACCGCCGACAGCAGGGTGCTGAAGTTGGGGTCGGTGGCTACGATCTGGGCAATGGTTTGGTTCTGGGTGGTGCCCTGGGCGTTGGTAAGGGTGAGGCCAAGGGCGGCCAGCGCTAAGGTGCCTGTTAGAAGTAAGACTCTGATTTTCATCACTCCACCTCCTTGTGCGGTTTTAGAGGAAGAGCACTGGGCGGAAGCCGCGTGGTGCATTGCTGTCGTTCGCTCTTATTTCCTGCTTCTTCCTCCAGGCAGTAGCTTAAGCGAATAACTTCATCACAATTTATGTCCAAGGTACGTTTATATTTATGTCTAAATTACGTTTATATTTGCAGGGCGTGCAGCAGATCAAAGGCCAGCAAGAAGCATCCCTGCAACCCCACGGCCAGGCCAAAACCCTTGAGGATTGCTTTAGGGCGTGTCCACAAAAACCATCCCACTGCGATGTAAAGAACATCCAGGACAGCATTGATCCAGAGCAGTTGACGTAGCTGGTCTGCGCTGGGTTCCTCTCCCAGCCACCCCGCATAGGCTATGGCTGCATTGACCAAAGCCCAGACCCCTGTCATAAACCAAAATGGCCTCCAGACGGCATGCTGGGTGCGCCACAGGGCCAAGGTAGTGCCCGCCAAACAGACCAAGGCCCACAGCATGAGCTGCTGGGCTATGCGCTCCCCCGCAAGTTCGCTCACTGCCGCCCCCCCTTGGCTTGGCCTCTGCACCGCGCTGAGCAGTACTTCACTTGCTCCCAGTTGTGGGCCCACTTTTTGCGCCACTGAAAGGGCCGGCCACACACCGCACACAGCTTTACCGGCAGGTGGGCTTTGAAGCCTCTGAGCTGCATGCACGATCCTCCCCAAGCCTGGGCTCAGGTGGGTTCTCCCCGAACAACAGGCTTTTTACCAATCTTCTCGGCAGCCGCCAGGTAGCGTCGGCGGGCCTGCTCCAGATCCAGTACCAGGCGCTTGTACGGCTGTGGCCTGCCCTCTGACTCGGGCACCCAGCGCTTTAGCCAAGCGCCACCAGGGTCGTGGGTTTCGGCCTGGGCAATCAGATTGAAGACGCGAAAATAAGGGGCGGCATCCACCCCTAGGCCCCCGGCCCATTGCCAGCCTTGCAGGTTGGAGGCGTTATCGCCATCTAGGAGTAGGTCGCGGAAGGCCCGTTCACATTTTTGCCAGGGTAGCAAGGCCAGCTTGACCGCGAACTGCGCCACCACCATGCGGGCTCGGTTGGACAAGAAGCCTGTGGCCCGCAGTTCGCGCATGCCGGCGTCCACCACGGGTATACCAGTCTGGCCCTGAAGCCAGGCTTCAAAGAGCGCATCATCGTCATTCCAGGGCAGGCTGTCCCAGCGGGGGTCGAGGGCCTGCGTTAGCATCTGTGGGTGGTGGTATAGCAGGTCACCGCTGAAGTCCCGCCAGCACAGCTCGTTGACCCATTTGCGGGCCCCCTCACCCCCTACCTGCAAAGCCCTCTGAGCGGCCAGGCGGGGCGAGAGCACCCCCAGGGTGAAGTAGTAGGAAAGCCTCGAGACCCCCTCTCCAGCCAGTGCGTCGCGGGTCTGGTGGTAGCTGGACAGCTTGTCGCGCAGAAAGACCTCGAGCGCCCTTAGCGCAGCCTCTTCACCCGCTGGCGGCAGCGGCACATCCGGGGTTTCTTCGGGGATGGTGCCCGGGTCTGCCCCCGTGGGAAGGTGTGCAGGCGGAAAGCGGGTGGGGGCCTCGAGCAGGGCCGGTGCTTTAGCGGCCCACCAGCGCTTGGAGTACGGTGTGAAGACCGTGTAAGGGCCTCCATCGGGCTTCAGGATGCTGCCGGGTTCGTGTATGTACTGCCCTTCCAACCAGGTCACCCGCCCCGGCAAGGCCGCCTCCACCCTCTGGTCGCGTAAACGCGCATAGGGGGTTGAGTTGCGCACCGCGTAGACCTGCCTTAGCGTGAACTCACTAACAACCCGAGGCAGCACCTCCCACGGCGGGCCTGTGCGAACCAACAAAAGGCCTCCCCGGCGCGCGTAAGCCTCGCGCAGGGCCGTGGTGTTTCGGTAAAACCAGGCCCGGCGGCGCAGGCTGGTATTTTGCAGGATGTTGGGGTCCAAAACCACCAGCCCCAAAGCCGGGCCGGCCTTTAGGGCCTCGACCAGGGCTGGGTTGTCGTGCAGGCGAAGGTCGGCGCGGTGCCAGACAAGGTTCATGGCCTGGTTTTAAGGGCAAAGCGCCTTGCCTGCAGGGGCCTGTCCTACAAACAGCGGGCTGGTACTTTGAAGGTATGGTTGTGGATGCCCACCTCGACCTGGCCCACAATGTGGTGGACCTGGGGCGCGACCTGACGCTACCACTGGCGGATCTACGTGCGTGCGATGCCCACGCCGCAATACCCGTCGTAACCCTACCTGCCTTGCGTGAAGGGGATGTGGGGGTCTGCTTTGCTACCCTCTGGGTTGATCCGCGCAGGTACACCGACCCCGAAAGCGCCCATGCCCAGGCTCTCAAGCAGCTAGAGGTGTACCTGCGCTGGGAAGAGCAGGGCTGGGTGCGCATCTTGCGCGACCGGGCCAGTCTGGAGGGGCACCTGGCCTTGTGGCAAAAGGATAAGGTTACAGGCCTTGTGATTCTGATAGAAGGCGCCGAGTGTATCCGTGAGCCCAATGAGGTGGCTTTTTGGAGGGCGGCGGGGGTTCGGCTGATTGGACCGGCCTGGCAGCGTACCCGCTACTGTGGAGGAACCCACGAACCCGGCGGTTTGAGTGAGTTGGGCCTCGAGCTCATGCAGGCCATGCGTGAGAACCAGCTGGCCCTGGACTTTTCCCACATGGACGAACAGGCCTTCTGGCAGGCCCTCGAGGTGTTCGACGGTCCAGTCTGTGCAACCCACAGCAACCCTCGGGCCTTGCTGGGGGGTGAGGGGCTCGAGTTCTCCAACCGCCACTTGAGCGACGCCATGATCCAGGCCATTGGGGCCCGCCAGGGGGTTATCGGCACAGTTTTGTTCAGCTCTTTCCTCGACCATACCTGGAAGCGCGGCATGCAGCGGGTAAAGCTGGAAGTGGTGGGTCGGCACCTGGCCCATACCGCGGGCCTGATCGGCTGGGACAAGGTGGGCATCGGCTCTGACTTCGATGGCGGCTTTGGTGTGCAGGAAAACCCAGCTGGACTAGACGAGCCTGCCCATTTGCGAAAAATCGCCAGGCTGATTCCCCTGCCCTTCCAGCGCGGGGTTCTTGGCGAGAACTGGCTGCGCTGGCTGCGGACAGCCCTACCTGCAGTTTGAGCACTGGCGTGGTATAACGGGGCCGTGAGCCTACCTAGCCTTTGGATTGGCCTGGCTGCAGGGGTTTTTGGGGGATTGGTGGGGCTGGGGGGTGGCATCGTGGCGGTTCCCTTAATGTCGAGCCTGCTGAAACTTACCCAGCACCAGGCCGTGGCGACGAGCCTGGTGCTGGTCGTGTTCACGGGCCTAGCGGGGGCCCTTACTTACGCCGCCCATAGCAGTGTGGACTGGCTGGCAGCCTTGCTGATCTTCCCCAGCGCCATGCTTACGGCCAACTGGGGCGCCCGCTACGCCAACCGACTGCCTGAGTGGAAACTCAGGCGGGTGTTTGGTTGGTACCTAATTGTGGTTGCCGTGAGCCTGTTGCTAAAGCCCCACATCCCCCACCTCGAGGAGCCCTTGCAAGGCTGGCTGCGGAGCATTCCACTCATCTTTACAGGAGCCGCCGCAGGCTTTGCCTCAGGCTTGCTGGGCGTAGGTGGTGGAACTATTACGGTACCGATTATGGTGCTGCTGGTGGGCCTCGAGCAGCACACCGCCCAGGGCACTTCCCTGCTGGCCATGGTGCCTTCGGCCCTGGTGGGCTCCTACATCCATTACCGTCACGGCAATCTGGCCCAAGAGCACGTGCCAGGGCTGGTGGTGGGCATCCTGCTCGGAGCCTCTACGGGCGCCGTGGTGGCCAACCAGTTGCCTGAGTTCTGGTTGAGGCTGTTGTTTGCTGGGGTGTTAATCTGGACAGCCCTGCGCTATGTGGCGGCTAAACCCAAAAGCACACCCCAGGCCACCAAACCAACCCAGGATCCCACCTAATCCGGAGCTTGTTGACTTACCGGTGCTACCATGGGACTCCACCGCCCGCTGCCTCCTGGGGTGGCAGCGGTGCTTTTTGTCTAGGCCCTGGCCACGGGCTGTTCCTTGCTGCGGCGAACCTTCTTGGTGGCGGGGGCTTTCCGGCTTTCGAGGGCCTGCAGTCCCCCTACCAGCGATCGCTCCAGCACCTGATCCAGGGCCTCGACGAAGTGGAACTGCAGGTTTTGGCGCAAGTAAGCCGGAATGTCGGAAAGGTCGGGCTGGTTTGGCTTGGGTAGAATTACCTCGCGGATTCCTGCTCGGCGGGCCCCCAGCACCTTTTCCTTCACCCCCCCAATAGGCAGCACCCGCCCTGTGAGGGTGATTTCCCCGGTCATGGCCACGTCGTTGCGCACAGGAACCTCAGCCAGCGCCGAGACCAACGCCGCAGTGATGGCAACGCCTGCTGAGGGGCCCTCTTTGGGCACGGCACCTGCTGGAACATGGATGTGCAGGTCTGATTTATCAAAGCGCTCGATGGGGATGCCAAAGCGGGCTGCGTTTTTCTTAGCATACGAAAGGGCCGCGCGCGCCGACTCCTTCATCACCTCGCCAAGCTGGCCGGTCAGGATCAGGTTGCCCTTGCCCGGCATGAGCGAGACCTCAATAAACATGATGTCCCCCCCCACTGGGGTATAAAACATCCCCGTGGCCACCCCGATCTGGGGTGCTCTGGCCTCGGACTCATGCTGGAAGCGTGCCGGGCCCAGGTATTTCTCCAGGTCGGCGTCGGTGATGCGCACCCGCTTTTTTCCGCCTTCCAGAACGGCGCGGGCGGATTTGCGCAGCAAGGCACCAATCTCACGCTCGAGGTTACGCACCCCAGCCTCGCGGGTGTAGTGGGTAATTAGGCGCATTATAGCAGCCTCGCTCAGGTGCACCTGGTTTTCCCTAAGCCCGTTCTCCATCATCTGGCGGGGCAGCAGATAGCGTTTGGCGATCTCGAGCTTTTCCTGCTCGATGTAGCTGGTAAACTCGATCAGCTCCATGCGGTCCAGCAGAGGCCCTGGAATGTTCTCGGGGAAGTTAGCAGTGCAGATGAAGAGCACCTCGCTCATGTCAAAGGGAACACCCAGGTAGTGGTCGGTGAACTCCTTGTTTTGCGCGGGGTCGAGCAGCTCGAGCAGGGCCGCTGCTGGGTCGCCTTGGTAAGAAACCCCCAGTTTGTCCACCTCGTCTAGCAGGATGACGGGGTTCTTGCTTCCAGCCTGGCGCATGCCCTGGATGATGCGCCCCGGCATGGCCCCGATGTAGGTGCGGCGGTGACCCCGGATATCGGACTCGTCACGGGCCCCACCCAGCGAGATGCGGTGGTATTTGCGCCCCAGGCTCTTGGCAATAGACTTGGCGATGGAGGTTTTGCCTACCCCCGGCGGCCCGACGAAGAGCAGAATAGGGCCTTTGGAAGCTTCTTCAAGGGGGATTTCGCCCTTCTGCTGGCGCTCGAGCTTCAACTTCCGCACTGCCAGATACTCCAGCACCCGATCCTTGATTTTCTCCAGGCCATAATGGTCTTCGTCCAGGATTTTTTTGGCTTCCCGCAGGTCAATTTGGTCTTCGGTGCGGGTGTTCCAGGGAAGGTTGATGATCCAGTCCAGGTAGGTGCGCACCACGCTGGCCTCGGCGGAGTCGGGGTGCATGCGGGCAAAGCGGGAGAGTTCGCGCTCCACTTCAGGCAACACGCTGGGGGGTAGGTTCAAAGCGGCGATCTTCTGGCGGAACTCCTCCACCTCCATCTCGCCCTCTTCCCCATGAAGCTCGCGCTGAATGGCCTTCATCTGCTCACGCAGGTAGAACTCTCGCTGGTTTTTGTCAATTTCCTCCTTCACTTGTTGCTGAATACGGCGCTGGGTCTCTACCAAGTCCAGCTCCGCATCCAGTAGTATGGCGACACGCTTGAGGCGATCTGCCACTGAAGGGGTGGCCAGTATCTGCTGCTTTTCTTCCAGCTTGAAGTCAAGGTGGAAGGCGATGTAGTCGGCCAGCTGCGAAGGGTCTTCCAGGTTCAGCACGAACTGGGCCACCTCGGGCGAGACGTACTTGCCCTCGCGCAGCAGACGCTCAAAGCTAGAGGTAACCTCACGCATGAGCGCCCTGATCTCGGTGGGGTTGCCTCCGCTCTCAGGCAGCCGCATCACGCTGGCTTCTAGGTAGCCGCTGGCTGGATGGTACTGCTGCACCCGAACCCGAGCAAAAGCCTGCACCAGCATCTGCACCGAGCCATCGGCGTTTTTGTGCATGCGCAGGATATTGCAGGCGGTGCCCACATCATACATATCTTCGGCTTTAGGTTCCTCGATCTCTTTATCCCGCTGGCTAACAATCAGGATGACCCGCTCCTGAGACAAAGCGGCCTCTATGGCCCGTATGGATATGGCCCGCCCTGCATCAATCGGCATGACCATGCTGGGGTAGATCACCGAGCCCCGTACCGGGCAAACCGGGAGCCTTTCAGGAAGGTTGGTGTGATTTTTTTCGCCTTTTTTGCTCATAATCTCAGTAGCTCTCAGACACGGCCCCTGGTATGCAGGGGTCGTACCCTGAGTCTATTATTGTAAAGTTTAATGATTACATCAATGGCAATAGGGGTCTTCGGCACAATGCCGTATGCTGAAACAGATGCGGATTACAGGGGTTTTTGTGCTGCTATGGGGTCTGCTCTTTTGTGGCGGCCTCCCAGCTGGCAGCGAGGCCTGGTGGGGTGGGGCTGTCGCCCAGCGCAGCGGGGGCGGCGTAGGTGGCCGAGGCGGCTTTTCGCTGCCCCGCTCGAGCCCCTCTATTCCCCGGGTCAATCCCTCGCCTGTTCCTTCCCTGCCCCTGCCAACCCCACGCAGCTACCCCCGTGACTACTACCCCCCAGCCGTCCCGGGCTACCCCGGCGCTCGGCCACCTATCTTCGTAACCCCAGGAGCTGGCTACAGCCTCGACCTGATCGCGCTACTGTTCATCGTGGGCATGGTTATGGTCAGCCTTTCGATGGTGCGGGGTTTGCAACGGGCCGCTGGCCCGAGCAGTGAGCCCGAGAGCACAGTGGCACGGCTTCGGTTGGCCACCCTCTACAGCCCGAAGTTGCAGGCCAGCCTGCGCCACATCGCTGAGGAAGCCGATACCGAAAGCCCGCGGGGGCTGGCCAACCTGATGGACGACGCAGTGGTGCTGCTGTTGCGCGAGCAGGCTGGCTGGCGCTATGGCATGTATGAGGTTTGGAGTGGCAGCCCAGCGAAGGCCGAGGGGCGGTTCGATGCCTGGATGGCCGAGACCCGTTCGGAATTCATCGAGACCTTCCGGCACTTTGAAGGCAAAAAGGTGATTCAGGGCGCTTATCAGCATGAGGCCAAGCCCGATGGGCGCTACCTTTTGGTAACGCTGTTGCTGGCTGTGAGCGGCGGCCTGCCCCCGGTGCCTACCCCCTTGCGTCGCGAGGGGGTGCGGCAGGCCCTGATGGCCCTGGCCTCCTCGAGCTCGGTCAACACCCTGGCTGTTTATGTGGCCTGGACCCCAGAGCTCGAAGGTGAAGCCCTTACCGAGCAGGACTTGCTCTTAGGCTGGCCGCAGCTCGAGCTGCTCTAGCTGTGCGCGCTCTGGGCCTTGGCTTCCACCCCCCACCCGACCAACCTCCCCTTGGTCTACTTTCTCGTGTGGTCAAGGTATTAGACTCATAGTCATGATGGTTAATCGCCGTAAAACACCAACCGTCTGGGTGGGTAAAGTGCCTGTGGGGGGAGCACACCCGGTGGTGGTACAGTCCATGACCAACACCGATACCACTGACATCGAGGCCACCGTGGGACAGGTCTGGGCCCTGGCTCGCGCGGGCTCCGAGGTCGTGCGCATGACTGTCAACAACGATGCGGCCGCTCTTGCGGTACCAGAGATCAAGCGCCGCTTGGCTGATCTGGGTGTGGATGTCCCCTTGGTGGGTGATTTTCACTTCAACGGCCATATTCTGCTGCGTAACTACCCCGAGATGGCCATGGCTTTGGACAAGTACCGCATCAACCCTGGAACAGTGGGAAAAGGCAAGCAACAAGACCCTAACTTCCGCACCATGTGTGAGGTGGCTTTGGAGTACGGAAAGCCAGTGCGGATCGGGGTGAACTGGGGGTCGTTGGACGCGGGGCTGCTGGAGGAGATGATGAACGCCAACGCCGCCCGCCCTGAGCCCAAAGATGCCTACCAGGTGACGCTCGAGGCCATTGTGGAGTCGGCGCTTCGCAGCTATGAATGGGCCCTTAGATACGGCCTTGGTGAGGATAAAATCATCCTTTCAGCCAAGATTTCTAACGCACCTGGCCTCTGGTGGGTCTACCGCGAGCTGGCCCGGCGCACTAGCGCGCCGCTGCATCTAGGACTGACCGAGGCAGGCATGGGTGTAAGCGGCATCGTGACCAGCACCGCTGGTCTGGTTCCTCTGCTGGCTGAAGGCATCGGCGATACTGTTCGGGTCTCCATCACCCCGGCCCCTGGCGAACCCCGCACCAAGGAGGTTGAGGTGGCTATGGAAATCCTGCAGTCCATAGGGGTAAGGCAGTTTAGCCCCAGCGTGGTTAGCTGTCCGGGTTGTGGGCGCACCACCAGCACCTTCTTCCAGGAACTGGCCCTGCAGGTTTCCACCCGCCTAAATACCCAGATGCCACTTTGGAGAAAACAGTACCCCGGCGTGGAAAACCTCAAGGTGGCGGTGATGGGTTGTGTGGTCAATGGTCCTGGTGAGTCCAAACACGCCGACATCGGGATCTCGCTGCCAGGTACTGGAGAGGCTCCTCGCGCTCCGGTTTACATAGATGGAAAGCTCGTTGCTACCCTCAAAGGCGACCGAATTGCGGAAGAGTTCATGGTTATGGTAGAGGAGTACATCCAGAAGCGCTTTGGCAAACAGATGGCCTGACGCTGCTGGAGGGTCTGTTGCTGCGTTAGGAGAAGGCGGGAATCACCATTTGGGAGAGTCACATAATCAACTACACCGTTTCAGGCTGTCCTTTGTGTATATTATCTAGATTGTACAACGTGTTCTGTGTGCCATTAGCTGTGTATAGCTTCTCTTCAGTGTACATTTTCCTAAACCGGTTTAGGCACAAACAACACCGTTTGTTCTAGTCTTATAACCAGGGAGGAAGCACCTTGGAGAAAACCCTGGTTCAGACCCACAGCAGCCCAACAGCACAGCATTCCAGCTCGAGCCATCTGATTCGTCCAGTATGCCTGATCCTTAGCCGTCCCCCTACCAGGGGCTCTGTGAAGGCCATCTGGGACGGTTTCCGTATAAATGGAGCCTGGGGTGAGGCCATCGAAACCTATGACCTGAACCACGAGTAGTGCAGTGAAAAAAAGCGGCGGCCCGGGCCGCCGCTTTTCCTGCGCGCTGCTTTTAGCCAATGGTCACGCTGGGCTCGTTGCCGGGCTTCCACTTGATGGTGCAGCCAATGGCGTTGGCTTCGGTAACGGGGGGCTCCTGCCCCTGTACCAGGGCCGCTAGCACCAGATCCAGGGTATGCTCCCGCACGCTGGAGGGGTCTTTGGGGGCGTCGTTGACCCGTCCGTGGTAGCAGAGCTTGCGGCTCTGGTCGAAGACGAAGACTTCTGGGGTACGCAGGGCTTTATAGGCCTTTGCGGTGGCCTGGGTCTCGTCGAGCAGGTAGGGAAAGTTGAAATTGTGCTCCTTAGCAAAGGCCTTCATGACCTCGGGTGCGTCTTCGGGGTAGCGCTGGTAATCGTTGGGGTTGATGCCCACGAAAGCCACCTTACCCCGGTATTTTTCGGCTAGACCAACAATTTCTCGGATAGAGCCCTTGACATAAGGGCAGTGGTTGCAGATAAACATCACCACCAAAAACGGCTCGCTAAAGCCCGAAAGCTTGATGCTCTGCCCCGAAAGGTCGGGCAGTTCGGCATCGATCAAGTGGGTGCCAATAGGGAGCTGGTCGTACTCAAGCATGGCCCCATATTAGCAGAATGGAAATGGAGTGGATGGGTGGTGTTTTTACTGCTGGAATCGGGCCTTCGCGGCCCCGTCCATATCCCTCGAGTCCGCGGCAGAAGGGCCGGGGTGGAAAGCTCCCGCCCGATGGGCTGCTGAAGTGAGCGCAGCCGCTTTGTCCCCGGCCCAGAATGACTCCAGGGAGAACACCATGCCTCATCTTTATCCTCTGCCTTCACAGCGATAAACCCACCACGGCAAGCCTGCCCTAGCCCTTGGCCTGGGCCTCCAGCGCCCGAAGCCGCCTGGGGTGGAGCGGCCCCAGGGCGAAGGGGTAGAGGGCCAAGATGCCCAGAACCCCGAGGAGGAGGGGGAGGGCCGGGTCCCGCCCTCCCATCGTCCCTGCCCAAAGCCCCCCTAAGGCCCCGGCCCCGTAGAGAAGCGCCCGGATGGCGGCGAGGCTCGGGGCCAGGCCCTCCTTGGGCAGAAGCCAGCCCCGCACCGCCCGCAGGTGGGTGCTGAGAAGGGCCACGGCCAGGCCCAGCAGGGGGGCGGCAGCCAGGGGGAAGGGGAAGGGAAGAAGGAAGCCCAGGCCCCCGAGGGCCGCTCCCAGGGGGCCCAGCCCGAAGGCCAGGGCCAGGGGAACCCGGCTGGCAAAGTAGCTCCCCAGGGCAAAGCCCAGGCTCTGCAGGGAAAAGACCAGGCCGAAGAGGGCTTCCGGGGTGCCCCCCCGGAGGACGAGGAGGCCCAGGAGGGCGGTGGTGAGGCTGTAGGCCAGGGTGAAGAGGAGGGAGAGGAGGAGGTAGGGCCTCAAGGGGACGTGGGCCAGGAGGCGGCCAAGAGCCCGGCCCAGGCCCTCGGGTTTCGTTTCTTGTTCTTGTTTCCTCTCCTCTTGTTCCTCCCCAAAGAGGGCATGGCGGAGGAGGAACCAGGCCAGGAGGAGGACGCCGGCGGAAAGGAGGTAAGGGAGGGCGGGGTGGAGGGCGAAGAGGACGGGGCCGAGGCCGATGCCCACCAGGCCTCCCACCTCCCAGGCGGCGTAGAGCCTGCCGCTCCTCTCCGCCAGTCTGTTCCGGTCCCTTCGCACCAAGAGGCCTTCCCAGGCCACGACGGCTAGGTCGGTGAGGATCATAAGGGGGTAGTCGTAGAGAACCAGGAGGCCGGGCTCCCGCGGCAGGAGCAGGAGGGGGAGGAAGAGGAGGCTTCGGGCCAGGCGGAGCTCCAGGAGAACCCGGGCCAACCCCCGCCCTTCCAGGTGGGGGCTGAGGAGGAGCAGGGGCCCCAGGGCCAGGTAGCCCAAGGCGGCAAAGAGCCCCACCCAGAAAGCCTCTCCCGTGCGCGCCATCTCCAGGGTGAGGGCGCTAAAACCGATGGAGGCCCCGAGGTCGCTCAGGGCCTCGGCCAGGAGGGCCCGGCTAAGCCTCATGGGGAGAGCTCCCTCTCTCCGCACACCCTGCCTTTAGCCATCAACCCGGACCTCCTAAATGGGCTAAGGGTAACCGGAAGAAGGTAACGCCTGCGTAGCCGGGCCCGCCCCTGCCTTCAGATCTCAAAGCCTAGCCCCCTCCCGCCGAAGGGCCTCGAGCTGCCTGGGGTGGAGGGATCCCAGGGCCAGGGGGAGGAGGAGGAAAAGACCTAAGACGGCTAGGCCCAGGGGCAGACCCGCCCCAAGCCCCCCCAGGATCCCGGCCAGAAGCGCCCCCAGGAGGCTTGCCGCCGAGGTGAGGGCGATGGCTCCCGCCTGCACCCGGCCCAGGAGGGTCTCCGGGGCCAGCCGCTGCCGGTAGGCCCGGAGGTGGACTCCGCTCAAGGACCCCCCGGCCCCCACCAGGAAGGGGCCCAGGAGGACCAGGGGAAAGGGAAGAAAAAGGGCGGCCAGGCCCAGCAGCCTGAGCCCGTGCCCGCCCCAGATGCCCAGCCCTGGGCCCACGCTCCCCGCCAGGAGGCTCCCCAGGAAGCCCCCGAAGGAGAGGCCCAGGGGGTAAAGGCCGTAGAGGGCGGGGGGAACGCCCCCTTCTAGGGCCAGTAGAGGTAGCAGGGCCAGGCCCAGGGTGGAGAGCAGGTTCAGGGCCAGGGCATAAAGGGTTAGGGGGAGGAGCCTCTTGTCGGCCAGGAGGAAGCCCACCCCGGCCAGGAGGGCCTTGGGGCCCACCCCCTCCTCCTTGGCCTCCTTGGGCGGCGGAAAGGCGGGGAGGCCGCGGAGGAGAAGGCCCTCGGCCACGAGGAGGAGCCCCCCCAGGGCGAAGGGGAGGGGCTTGGCCAGGAGAAGGAGGGGCGGGGCCAGGAGGTCGCCCAGGCTGTCCCCCAGGAGCTGGGCGGCCTGGAGCCGCCCCCCTTCCCGCTCCAGCCGCCCCCGGGCCAGGCGGACCAGGAGGGCGTGCCAGGCGGGGAGGTCTAAAGCCAGGACGGCCTGGAAGAGGAAGGCCAGGGGCAGGACGAAGAGGGGCTCCTTGGGCAGGAGGGCTAGCAAGAGCAGGAGCCCGGCCCGGACCCAGACGCCCGCGAGGAGGAGGGCCCTGCGGTCCAGCCGGTCCAGGAGGAGGCCCGAGAGGAGGTCGAAGGGCAGGGCCAGATAGGGCAGGGCGGCCAGCAGGGCCAGTGTCAGGGGGTCGCCCCCAAGGCCCAGGAGGAGCCCGAGGGCCGTGAAGGCCAGGCTCCCCCCGAAGACGCCTAGGGACTCGGCGAAAAGATACTTCGTCTGCAAGCGGGCTTTATCCAGAGAACCCCTCTACTTGCCAAATTGCCCCACTCTGCGGTGAGCAGACGAACATTTTTTCGCCATCAGGGGAGAAGCGTACGCATGAGGCCATGGCGATACCAGAGACCACCGGGGGATCGAACCGGTAGTTCCGGCTTTCTCTCGGGTTTACGGCTCGCACCTCTCCGCGCAAGGGTTGGGTTACGTAGAGCATCCCATCAAAGGGATGGGCTATCATTCCTCCAGTCCAGCCCAGGCCTCTTGCGAAGGCATGCTCTTTAGCCAAGGTTTCGTATTTTCCACCAGCTTCTGGAATCCCAATGATAAGACCTAAGCCACCGATGGAGAAGGCAAAAACGTAAGGTTTTTCAGGAAAAACTTTGGGATCCGTGCCCCACTTACCGCAGCCCGCCACAAAACTTTCCCACTGATCAGGCCAAGCATGTTGGGGCGTGTACCCCTCAAAGCCGGGTGTTTCTACGGATGGAATCCCTTCTACGAGAGGCACGGCTTGTCCCGAGACAATTTGGCTTATTCGCCCGACCCCGTGTCCGAGATGCTCGGTTATGAGCAACCTTCCCAGGGCATCCAAAGCCAGGCTGTACGGCTTGCTCAAGTTCTCCGCGTAGATAGGCAACTTTTCTGAGGGGCCACCTCTGCTGATCTCCAGAACTCTACCTCCCCAGAACTCGGTAACTAGAACCCGCCCATCCGGCAACGGGCACATGCTGGAGGGTCCCTGGAGCCCCCAGGCGAAGGGCTTGGCCTCCTCCATGTCCCCACCCTTGGTGACGTCCTTCACCTTGCCCGTGGTGCGCTCCACCACCAGGAGCCTGCCATCCGGGGCCCACTCCATGTGGGTGGGCGCATGCAGGTTCCACGCGAAGGGCCGCACGTACACCCGCCGCGTCCGACTGCCAACCCTGACTTCCTGAACTTCTTTGATCATTGTCTTCACCCCCTTTAGGGCACTTTCAAGGTAGCAAGGGCCACGTAACACTTACGCAACTCATAAAGCCCTCTGGGCGTTACGCGGGTGTTACGTTTGCACGGTTACCGTAATAGGCATGTGGTTATTCTGGACTTTCTTTTTCTTGTCTTGGGGCTCGCGCATCCTTCCCCAGTGCTTTGCCCCCCACTGCCTGCCCTCGGGGGGCGGCTAGAGGCCCCATTCCCTCCTGAGCCTGGCTGTTCGGGCCAAGACGAAGGGGCGGCGGGGGTCCTGGGGTGGGAGGCTTTCCAGGAGGGCCTCCCAGAGCTCCAGGTCCTCCCCCAGGCGCTCGGCCAAGAGCAAGAGGGCCTCCGGGTCCCTCGAGGCCAGGACGGCCTGGCGCAGGGCTTCCTCCAGCTCTTGGCGAAGTTCCTCCACCGCAGGGGCCCCGCTCTGGGGAAGCAGAGGGCCGCGGTAGATCTGGAGGGCCTCCTTTAGGTCGCCCCTTTGCAGGGCCGCCCGCACCTCCAGGAAGTCTGCCCGCAAGGCGTTCTGCAGGCGGTAGGGGCGGGCAAGGATGTTCTGGCCCCGCTGGCGCAGGCGGTGGATCTCCATGCGGAGGGTCGGCCCGTTGGCCTCCCCGTAGAGGGCCAGGGCCAGGGCCTCCCCCGTCCACCCCTCAGGTCGGGCCAGGAGCAGCACCAAGAGCTCCGCCTGGCGCAGGGGGAGGGGTTGGCTGTCCAGCCTGGCCTCGCCCAGAACCTGGAGGTGGGGCAGGGCAGCCGTGGGCCAAAGGAACCACCGCCCCCGCTGGGAAAGCTCCCCCAGGAGGGGGTGGGCCTCCCCCAGGAAGAGGAGGGCCCTCAAAGCCTCCTCCCCGGCCCCCTCCAGGAGGCGGGGCAGGGCTTGGGCCACGGCCTCCCGGTCCTCCTGCAGGAGTCCCTCAGCCAGGTGGACGAGGCTCCGGGTGGGCTCCTCCCCGGCCCAAGGCCAGGCGGCCTGGAGGAGGGGGAGGGCCTCGCCCCCTAGAAGGCGCACCCTGGCCGGGGCCAGGTAAGGAAGGGCGGGCGGGGGCGCTTCCTCTAGAGCCTTGAGAAAATAAGCCCGGGCCAGCTCCTGCTCGCCCTGGAGGAGGCGGAGGTGGGCCATGAGAAACCGGGCGTAAAGAGCGGGCCCTTCCCTCGAGGCCAGGGGCTCCACCAGGTGGAGGAGCTCCGGGAGGGAGGGGGTTTCCTCGGAAAGGAGGGCCAACCAGGCCCACTCCAAGAGGGCATAGGGCCCAGCGTCCTCTAGGCGGGCCAAAGCAGCGTAGGCCAGGGCTTCCCGTAGGCGGCCCAGGCGGCGCAGGGTGCGGGCCAGGGCCAAAGCGAGCCGCCCCCGCTCGCGGGGTGTGGGGGTGCGGTAGAGGGCCTCTTCGAGGATTAGAAGACCTTCCCTGGGGGAGAGGGCCAGGCCCAGGTGGTAGAGGGTGGTGGGGGTCTGGGCCCGGCGGACGGCCAGGAGGGCTAAGGTCCGGTAGGCCTCGAGGTTCCCTCTCCTGGCCTCCAGGAAGCCCAGCAGGGCCAGGCGCTCGGCCTCCGGCAGGCCCTCGGTGGGGCTTTGCAGAAGGACCTCGGCTTCTGCATCCCTCCCCGCCTCCAGGAGGGAGCGGGCCCGGGCCAAGGGGTCGGGCATGGGTCTATCTTATGGGGAGATACGCGGCTGGGAGTGTGCTTTAGGCTCTGGGCCTCGAGGACAACGTCTTGCTAGGGAGGCAGATTTGTCGGTGCAGGATCCACCCTCGAGCGGGCAAGCGACGCGTATGGCGCGGTGGGGGCAAGTCCTTTTGGCCGGCGGCACCCTCGGCGCGTCCAATGCGTGATTCAAAAACATCTTCATTTGAACAGAAGACAGAAGACCCCAGAGGCTATCTTTCCATCTGGGGTTGCTAAGCCTGTCGAGGCAGAGCATATCCCCCGCTGTACCTGGCCGAGAAAATGCATCCCCCCATACGAGGTCGGTACTGCTCGCCGCTAAGCGGATAACCTCTGTCGGGTCGGTTCGACACCGTTAGAGAGCCCTCGGTGAGGGGGAACCAGATCAAACAGCCCCCTATTCAAGGACTCGAACCGAGGCCGGATACCCGTTCAACCATTCCGGCGAAGGCACAAACGCGCCTAGAAACAGGGCCTGACCCGTGAGTTCGATGGCCTCCCCTGCCCCTATCAGCAGGGTATCCCCCCAGGAGAGCGGTCCTTCCAGCCATTCTGCCCCTCCCCCAATCAGGGTCAGGAGCAAAAAACTGTCTTTGGGAGCCCTCAGGGTCAGCCTGCACCGCAAATAGTAGCGCTCGAGCACAAACGCCTCGCAGGCCAGCAGGATTTCTTTGTGGTGAGCAGGCAGCGGGGTGAGGTGCGGCAGGGGGGTGGGCTCGAGCTTAGCGACCTCCAGCCCCTTCTCCAGGTGCAGTTCGCGGGGCCGCCCGTAGTCAAAGAGGCGGTAGGTCAGGTCGGAGCGCTGCTGCACCTCGTAGAGCAGCAGATCAGGCCCCAGCGCGTGAATGGTTCCTGCTGGCACGGGGATCACCTGCTCCGATGTCACCCATTCGCGCTGCAGCCAGTCCCAGAGGGTGCCGTCCTGGGCCGCCTGGGCCAGGCTTTGGCGTGCCAAGGGTTCGCGCAGGCCATAGACAATTTCCCCCTCGCCCTCGAGGATATACCAGGCCTCAGTTTTGCCGTGAAAGCCACTGGCCGCCTCGACGGTATGGGCATAGGCATCATCGGGATGTACCTGCACCGAGAGCCACTCGGCCGTATCGAGGAATTTGACCAGCAGGGGCAGCTCGAGGCCATACTTGCTGTAAGCGGCCCGACCGATAAATTCGGCACCGAGTTCTGGCAAAACTTCCACCAGGGTTTTTCCCGCCAGCGGCCCTGAGTGAATGCGGTTCTGGTCGTAAGCCAGCCAGAGCTCCCCAATGGGGTCTTCGCTTTGCAGACCAAGCCGCTCGGCGATGCGGGTTCCACCCCAGACCCGCTGTACTGGTGTGGCCTCGAGTTCTAGCACATGCTTCATTCCCAGTACTATACCTAGCCAGCAGGCAAGATGAACCTTGCACAGGAATTTGACAAAACCTAGGTTGCTGCTCTATGTTTAGGTCCATTCGTGAAACTGGTTGGGTCTCGAGCCGGGCCCAAACAATGTCGCAAGACCGCGGATCGCTTGGTGACCGAGGTTCTCTGGACAAGACTGTACGAGGAGCAATGCGTATCCTAGCGCTCTCTGACCAGGTTCACCCATTTATCTACCAAGAGCGCTTTCCCTGCAACCTGCCCGCTTTCGATCTGGTGTTGTTGGCCGGAGACCTTCCGGGCAGCTTTATCGAGTTTGTGGCCACCAAGGTGCGGGTTCCGGTGGTTTACGTGCACGGTAACCACAAAGAAGAGTATGTCCAGGATTACCTGGGCAACCTCACGGCCCCTGGGGGTGCCATCCAGGCCCATGGGCGCATCGTGCAGGTGGCAGGGGTCAGAATTGCGGGCTGGGGGGGTTGCCCACGCTACAATAACCGTGACATCGGCCAGTACAGTGAAATCGACGCTAAAACCCGGTTTTTGTCCTGGTATCCGGTTTTGCTGCCACGCCGTTTACGCACGGGACATGGGGTAGATATCCTGCTCAGCCACGCCCCACCCCCAGGGCCTCACGCTGGGTCCGATTTTGCCCACCGGGGTAGCACGGCCTTGGGCTTGTTCCACCGCCTGTACCGGCCCAAAATACATGTACACGGCCATATTCACCTCTACGAAGCCCAGCCCAGGCGGGAGTACATCTCACCCGAGGGGGTGCGGGTCATCAACGCCTTTGCCTACACGCTGATCGAGCTGTGAATACCTCGGGGGTAGGGGCCAGCAGCGGCATTAGCAAAGTGGTGACCCTCAGCAAGACCCAGAAGGCAGTCCGCCCGGGCGAGCAGGTGCTTGGGGAACCGGGCATCCCCGATGTTCGGATTCACCACGCCGGTGCAGGTGCATGGTGATTCCCAGGCGGAATGCTGTCGTGCAGCAACAGCAGCGTGCTGGCCAGGGTTCTCGCCCCACAATGATGGACAAAGGGTAGGGGCGTCATGCAAACCGTGGGGAGGGGCTTTCATCCCTGAACGCGCTCGGGTTGGGGGCCTCGAGCCTAGGCAGCACCGCCTCAATTTGCGGGCGCTGGGGTTCCAGCCAGGGGGGCAGCACCAGCGCTTCCCCCATTTTGGCCGGATCCTCGTCCGCGGCAAAACCCGGGCCATCGGTGGCCAGCTCGAACAGCACACCTCCCGGCTCGTTAAAGTAAACCGACTTGAACCAGAGGCGATCGATCTGTCGGGTGGCCGGGATTCCCGCAGCCATGATCTGTTTACGCACCTCCATTTGGTGCGCGGTGTCGTCTACGCGCCAGGCCAGGTGGTGAACGCTACCGGTTCCCCACCGGCCCTTGGGAAGGTTTGGTAGTTCTTTGATGTCCAAAAACCTTCCCGAGCCGCCGCCCGCCAGCGTATAGCGGCTCCAGCCCGCCTGGTGTCCGGCAAACTCAAACCCCATCACTTGGGTCAGAAAATCGGCACTGGGGGCCAGGGCCTGCTGCCACAGCCGAGCACCGTGCAGGCCCATAATCTGGCGGTTTTCCGGTACATCGGTACGCTCCCAAGGGCTAAACGGACGGTCTGCGGTCTCGACCAGGGCCAGCTCGAGGCCATCCGGGTCACGGAAGGGCAGGGCCTGCTCGCCAAAGCGCTTTTCAGCAGCCCCCAGCCGCACCCCATAACCCTGCAAGCGGGCCTCCCAAAAAGCCAGGCTTCCTTGCGGCACTGCGAGCTGCACCTCCACCGCAAGCCCGGTGCCTTTGCGGGCGGGGGCCATGTTTTCCCAGGGGAAAAAGGTCAGGTCGGTGCCAGGACGCCCCTCTGCATCGGCGTAGAAAAGGTGGTAGGTACCCGGGTCATCCTGATTTACGCTCTTCTTGACCAGGCGCAGCCCCAACACCCCCGCGTAAAAATCCAGGTTGCGCTGGGCCTTGCTGGCGATAGCGGTGATGTGGTGAAGTCCGTTAATAGTTTTCACTCCAGTCCCTTTCTAAGCAAGCGTGAGCCCCCTTGTGTCTTGGCATGAGGTGAAACCCGCAGCAACCCGTCGGAACATCACGACTGGGCTGCAACCGCCTCGACTTCGATCTCGAACCTCACCTCTTCCCCCACCAGCAATGACCCGAACTCGAGCACCTGGTTCCAGGTAAGCCCCCAGTCCTTGCGGTTAATGACCCCCGAAGCCCTCGCGCCGGTACGGGTCATACCCCAGGGGTCCTTGATGGCAGGGCTCACCTCGGCCTCAAACGCAACTGGCCGGGTGGTATTGCGAATCGTTAGCTGGCCGTGAATTTTGTACTTGTTCTGGCCTAGTGTTTCAATTTGGCTGCTTTCAAAGCGTATTACGGGATATTGCTCGGCATCCAGAAAATCGGGAGAGCGCAGATGGGTGTCGCGCTGGGCGTCACCTGTTTCAATGCTGGCGGCATCAATCGTCACTTCAATTTTGCTCGGGGCACCCCGTTCGTTTGTCAAAACGGTGCCGGTAACTTTTCTCAACAGGCCGCGTACGGTAAAAAAGCCCATGTGCTTTACAGCAAAGGCAACGGTGGTGTGGCTGCTGTCCAGATTCCAGTTCATACCGAGGCTCCTCCAGCTTCGATCCGCTGGGTCATTTCGGATCGGCTAGTGTATGCTATTCTATAGTGCTTTGTTTAGTCAAGTATTTTGGTAAAAAAGCGATAAGTATGCTACCATTGGAGCAGTATGGCTAAATCTATCGCTTCAGAAGCCACAGAGACAGACCACAACTTTTGTCCTGTTTACGAAGCGATTAACGTATTGCAAGAGAAATGGACTTTGCATATTATTCGCAGTCTATTGAGCGGCCCCAAAGGCTTTAACGAGTTATCCAGGGCGGTCGGCGGCTGCAACCCGGCAACCCTGGCCCAGCGCGTTGAAAAGTTAGAGCATCTGGGCATCATCTCTAAAACCATCCACTCCACCATGCCTCCGCGAACCAGCTATGCCCTAACGGAGGCTGGGCAGGCTTTGCAAGCTGTTATAGAAGCTATAGACCGCTGGGGACGTCGGTACCTTCCCGGGCCTGAACCATCTGCTAGCAAGTAGAGCCCGGCCGTACCCTACCCCTTGCTGCACCAGGCCCGCTGGCTACCAAACCAACCGTATGGTTGCTTTGTAGTACCGGTATACCTGGGGTACAAAGGTCTTGGCTAGGCTAAAGGCATGATTAAAAGACAACTGCGCCTCGAGGATGTGCTGGAAATACTGGGCCAGCGCGGGGTGTATACCATACTGCGGGCGCTGGAGCAGCGCGCCTTGCGCTTTGGGGCGTTGCAACAGGCAACCGCCCTACCCCCGAGAAGTCTGTCGTTGCGCCTGAAAGAGCTCGAGGAGATGGGCCTGATTAGCCGAACCGAGTACCAAGAGGTGCCTCCGCGCGTTGAGTATGCCCTAACCCCCAGGGGCGAGGCGCTAAAACCTGCCCTCGAGGCCCTGGCCCGTTGGGAAGAAAAGCTGATCTAGCGCGGTCCTTAGATGAGGATGGTATCATCCCAAAAACAAAGAGGGCTGTTTCAAGCCAATTTTTGCCTAGGGCACTCGTAAACGTGCGTGTGCCAGGGGGTGGTGTGAGCCATAGCCACAACGCGGCTAACCCAGCCCAAAAGCCTCAAGACAAAAACCAGCCGAGCTGCTCGGCTGGTTTTTTGTGGGACTGGGTTTAGAGCTTGATGGCGAGGCGCAAGAGCAGGTAGGCAGTATTAAAGAAGTTGGTGACACCAAATTCGGGATTGAAGGTCAGGTTGGAAAGGATGTCGTAATTAGCCCCTAGGTAAATGGTCTGGGCAAACGGACTTGGTACGATCTGATCGAGCGAGATGCCTGCATACAGGCTGAGCATGTCTAGGGTATAACCAAACTCGAGATAACCATCTATCCGCCAGCTAAGGCTACCCCCGATGGTATGATGGGCAGCTCCGTTACAAGGCGCAATCCACCACTAAGGCTGGCTCCACCGCCTAGGTCGTAGGAAAGATCCGCCCCTGCCTGGGGAGAAATGCTTAGGCCAAAGTTACTAGACGGAGCAATGGTGGCCTCGATTGGAAGGCGCACTCGAGCGTAGGCGCTCGCGGTGAGGGGGCCGCTTCTCGCCAGGTCTAGCTCATACTGAACGAATGGGCGGACCAAAATTCCTGCGCCGAAAGAAGGGAGCACCGGAACATCCAGACGACCCAAAACACCCGTCGCCAGGCTGGGGGCCAGGGTGGTGCTGTAGTTGGCTTCGAGGCGGGCACTTAGACTGAACTGGGCGTAAGCTGGTGCAACCAGACCCAAGACGGCGATTGCAGCGGTTAACGCCAATTCGGAAAAGGACTTGACACCAAGTAGAAAATAAGGGACGGGGGTTAGTTATGCGACATTACCCGTCCCTACCAGAGATTGTAGCAGCCGTAGAAGCGCTGCTGCTGCCCAGACGCAAGA
>Ga0209809_1000382_pt1 | contig 40523 bp, 32 predicted proteins | sample YNPMSTMetaG_FD_186172 | JGI IMG/M metagenome (GOLD analysis project Ga0209809, IMG submission 186172) | Anoxygenic and chlorotrophic microbial mat microbial communities from Yellowstone National Park, USA - YNP MS-T MetaG (SPAdes) (version 2) ...
AACGCATGGTTTAAGTTTGAGCCAAATTACGAACTGCCCTACGAAGAAATGACAGGGCTGAGCCTTTCCCCGATTGAAGCGGCGCTGAACGGCTTGCGACGACTGCGAAACTGGGAACCTCTGAAAACAAAACTGCCCGAAAGCACCTCCTCGCTCATGCGCACCAGCAAAAGTTTTGCGCCCTATCAACTGACTGATGATGAAATCCGTGTCTGGAGCCTTGCTGATGAAAAGCATTCGCTGGAAGAGATTGCTCAAAGACTGGAACTGTCGCTGCAAGAAGTTCAAAAAATTGCCTTCCGCTTGATGATTGCAGGCTTAGTGGATGAGTGTCCAGGCGTGCAAGTGCAGACCGCCGAGAGTGTGCAAACGATAGAGGAGAAAGATGTGATGAGCTCTTCATTTCTGAGCAATCTTTTGGGTTTTCTTAAACAACGCGCATAACTCACTCTAAACCTAAACTGATGAATAATTATGAAGCAATTTGAATGGACACCGGCATTAAGCACAGGGGTGGCGTTTATCGATGTGCAGCACAAAGAGCTCATTCGTGCTATCAACGATTTGGGCAAGGATTTGGAGCAGGGACAAGGGGCTTCGAGCATCAAGAAGACCGTCTCGTTCCTGAAATACTATGCGGAATGGCACTTTGGACATGAGGAAGACTGTGCCGCCAAGCACCAATGCCCGATTGCCGAAACCAACAAACAAGCGCATGCCAAGTTTCTGGCGATGGTGGATAAACTTGCTAATGATTTGCGCACCACCGACAATCCCGAAGCCGTTGCCAAAGAAGCACACGACTTACTTTCCGACTGGTTTGAAAACCACATCATGAAAATTGACAAACAAATAGGCGAATGCGTGTCAAGCGCACCGGCCACATAACTCCAAGCACTAAACAAAAAAGGAGAGCACCATGGCAATCAACTATTCAGCGATTCAAAACGCGTTGCAGGAATTTGTTACCTCTGTGGGTAACGTTCAAGGGGCGTCAATTATGTCGCCCGATGGGTTAGCATTAGCTTCATCCCTACCACCGGGGATGGAAGAAGACCGTGTGGCGGCAATGTCAGCGGCAATGCTGGCACTTGGCGAGCGCATTGGTAGAGAGCTGGCACGCGGCAACATTGAACGCATCTTGATTGAAGGTGATAACGGCTTTGCAATGGTCAGCGGTTGCACAGATGATGCCGTTTTGATTGTGCTCACGGACGACAAAGTCAAACTCGGTGTCCTGAACTTGGAAGTCAAACAGCTGGTGAATCGTCTACGCCCCATGCTGACGTTTTCAAAGCCGCAAGTGGCTTAACACTGAATCACAAACGGAGCGGTTATGGAGCGCACGTTGTCAAAACAAATTATGCGCATCGTGGTCACAGGACCCGTAGGCGCAGGCAAAACCACACTGATAAAGACCATCAGCGAGATTGATGTGGTGGAGACAGACCGAGCGGCGACGGACGATTCTGCGCTCCTGAAGCCGAATACAACCGTCGCAATGGACTTTGGTCGGATTACCTTCGGGGCAGATATGGCGGTGCATATTTACGGCACGCCGGGTCAGGAGCGGTTTGATTTTATGTGGGACATTTTGGTGCGCCGTGCGCATGCGCTGATGCTCTTGGTGCCGTTGCATCGTCCGAGTGATTTTTTCATGGCGTCGAAGATGTTGCGGTATTTGCAGTTTCATGCGTCCGAAGTGCCGTTGGTGGTGGTGGGCACGCACAGCGACCTTCCAGACGCGTGGCCTGTGGAGGAGGTGTTGCCGGCGTTGGGGGTTGAGTCGGAGTTGGAGTTGCCAGTGTTTGGTATCAATGCGACACAGGTGCAGGATGTGGCTCAGGTGTTGATTGCGCTCATTGAGCGGTATCAGCGCTGGGTGCAGGCTGAGCCTGTGCGCCAGTAGGGCGAGGGCTATGGGCAGGATGAGTTGGCAGAACACGGTCAAAATGAAGAGGGCAGACAAGCGTCTGCCCTTTGCAATTCTGATGCGCCCGAGCGATTAGGCTGCGGTATGAACATGTGATTCAATGACAACAGGCTTCGCATTCCAGATGTCGCGCGCATATTCTTGAATGGTGCGGTCTGAAGAGAACTTGCCCATGTTTGCTACATTGAGGATGCTCATGCGCGTCCACTGTTTTGGATTGCAGTAAGTTTGGCTAACACGCTGTTGAGTGCGCACATAGTCAGCAAAGTCAGCCATGAGCATGTAGTGGTCTCCTTGCAGGAGCGAATTAACAATGGGGCGAAAGAGGTCAGGCTGCGAGGGAGAGAAGTAGCCATTGGCAATCATGTCAATGACTTGTTTGAGTTCAGGATTTTGGTTGTAGTATTCCCATGGCTGATAGCCGCGTTGGCGCAGTTCAGCAACTTGGTCGACGGTAAGACCGAAGATGAAGATATTCTCATCACCAACTTCTTCCTTGATTTCGATATTAGCGCCATCGAGTGTGCCAATAGTGAGCGCGCCGTTAAGTGCAAACTTCATGTTACCAGTGCCACTGGCTTCAGTTCCCGCTGTGGAGATTTGTTCGGAGAGGTCGGCGGCAGGAATGATTTTTTCAGCAAGCGAGACAGAATAGTTCTCAAGAAAGATAACCTTGAGTTTATCGGCAACATCGCGGTCGTGATTGACCACCTCTGCAATAGAATTGATGAGTTTGATAATTAGCTTAGCTTTGAAATAGCCCGGTGCCGCCTTCCCAGCGAAAATGATAGTGCGCGGCGTAATGTCTTCATATGGATGCGACTTGATGTAGTTATAGAGCCAGATGGTATGCAGTGCATTGAGCAACTGACGTTTGTACTCATGGATGCGTTTGATTTGGCAATCAAACATGGAGTCAGGATTGACGCTGATATGGTTATGCGATTTGATATACTGTGCTAAGCGCAGTTTGTTTTCATATTTGACTTTGCGCCATGCGTCTTGGAAGTCAGGGTCATCAGCGAAGGGCACAAGTTTTTTAAGTTCGTATAGGTTGGTAATCCAACCATCACCAATTTTTTCTGTAATCAGCTTAGACAGTGCAGGGTTGCACAAACGCAGCCAGCGTCGTGGCGTAATGCCGTTGGTCTTGTTTTGGAATTTTTCAGGGGTCAGCTCATAAAAGTCTCTAAACAAGGTTTTCTTGATAAGCTCAGAATGGATGGCAGAGACGCCATTGACGGCATAGCTACCCACAATAGCAAGGTGAGCCATTCTGACCATACGAGTTGGACCCTCTTCAATGAGAGAGAGACGAGCAACTTTTTCGTAATCGTTGGGATACTTTTGACGCACTTCCTCCAAAAATCGGCGATTAATTTCATAGATGATTTGCAAATGCCTCGGCAAAAGGCGAGCAATTAAATCCACGGGCCATTTTTCGAGAGCTTCGGGTAAAACGGTGTGGTTGGTATAGGCAAAGGAGCGTGTAGTAATGCTCCATGCTTTTTCCCAGCTGAGATGCTCGATATCGACCAGCAGGCGCATGAGTTCAGCGATAGCAATAGCTGGATGCGTATCATTGAGCTGAATAGCAACTTTATCTGCAAACTGGTCGAAGGTAGTATGCGTCTTTTTGTAGCGACGGATAATGTCTTGTAGTGTTGCGGAGACAAAGAAGTATTCTTGCTTGAGACGCAATTCCTTCCCTTCTGGCGTGTTATCGTTGGGATAGAGGACTTTGGAAATGGTCTCTGTTTCTACTTTTTCGGCTACTGCGCGTTCATAATCGCCTTCATTGAAGCACTCAAAGTTAAATTCGCGCGTAGCTTTTGCTGACCATAAGCGCATGTTATTGACTGTATGATTGCCATAGCCGGGCACAGGAGTGTCGTAGGCAAGTGCCATGACTTCTTGTGTATTGACCCAGTCGTGGCGCAAGTTGCCGTGCTGGTCAAGATACTCATGGACTTGACCGTAAAACTGAACTTTGTAGAGGTATTCGGGGCGGACAATTTCCCATGGGTTGCCATATCGAAGCCAGTTATCTGGGGTCTCGACTTGGTAGCCATTGCGGATTTTTTGGGAAAAGATGCCGAATTCATATCGGATGCCGTAGCCATAGCCGGGGATGCCAAGCGTAGCCATGGAGTCGAGGAAACAGGCGGCAAGACGACCCAAGCCACCATTCCCCAAGCCTGAATCGGGCTCAATCTCTTCGATTTCTTCTAACTGGTAACCTAACTCGAGTATGAGCTGACGGACTTCATCACTCAAGCCCAGATTCAAGGCTGCATTAGCCAGCATGCGTCCAGTCAGAAATTCCATGGATAGGTAATAGACCCGCTTGACATCTTGGCGGTAGTAGGTTTGCTGCGTTTCAATCCAGCGGTCAATAAGAGCATCGCGCACAGAAAGTGCAATTGAGTTATAGCTATCGCGTAAGGTGGCAGTATATTCATCCTTAGCAAATGAATACTTGAGGTGATGAACAAACATGCTACGTAGCAATTCTAGGTCATTTGCCTGAAGACCGTCTTTTGCTTCCAGATAGCGTTTGGGTAGCTCGAGAGCAAGTTTCTTGGCTGGCATAGTCATTACTCCTTTTAGGTTGGTGATGCAAGCTATTTCTTCCAGCGTGGTCGGCAGGAAGCATACAGAAAGGAAGATACGTCAATTAGCTTGAAATGTGAAGCACCTCCCGGCACACGCTATGCTGCCAAAGAGTGAGATTCAAAAAAAGACTTATTCACCAAACTTTTGCTTGAACTCTTCAAAATTATTGATGATGATTTTATTGACATCGCGCTCAATAAGCCCTTCGCGTTCGAACATGGTCAAGACGCGGGAAATAGTTTCTCGGGAAGTGGCAGCATAGTTAGCAATTTCTTGTTGGCTGGCAAAATTTTCAATCTCGACGCGCCCTTTGCGGACACGCCCAACATCATGAGCTAAGCGGACAATGACGGAAGCAACTTTCCCTACGGCATCATCCAAAGAAATGCTCTTGATTTGACTATCGGTTTTACGCAAGCGCGAAACCAGCTCACGAAGCAGAGAAAGAGCAAACTTAGGATACTTTTCAATGAAGTCTAAGAAGACTTTCCCATCAATACGCAGCACCCGCACTCTGGTAAGAGCAACTGCATCTGCCGAGCGTGTAGCACCGTCGAGCACAGACATTTCTCCGAAAAACTCCTTTTCGCCCAGTATAGCTAAGATGACCTCCTTATATTCCTCATTTGTGCGGCTTATTTTGACCATCCCTTCAAGAATCACATAAACCGAATTGCCTTCCTGACTTTCGAAGATGATTACATCGTCTTTTTTGAAGGTCATTAGCTGGCTGGAGGCTACCAATTCGTTAAGCTCTTTTTCGCTCAGACATTCAAAGATGCTGACTTCTTCAAGCTGTCGAATGAGTTCACGATGCTCCATCATATTAAAAACAGTTTAAGTTACATGGATATAAGCCTATAAGTTTTAACTCATGAAGGCATATTGTTGCAAAACATATGCAAGAAATTGCAAAAAACTTGGGGTGCTCTTTCCCAATGCCTCTTGCTCTCTCCCAGATCTCTTTCTGCAGTGTCATAATTTCGTAACTTTAGCGATAAACGGTCCTAAGCCTGTAAAATATCACCACTTGTGAGCTTTTCAAAAATACGCTGGAATTTACAAAAAGCTTGCTCATATCTGCTTCAGCAACTCCTGCCTCTCAGTCTGCGACGACAGTCAAAGCAAAGGGCAACTGCGGCACTATTGCAAGACTGTGTGTGCAGATGCACATTACCTTATTGGTAAGCGATATCATAACAGCATGCTGCACGCCAAGTGATAAAGGCAGAGCATACAACACTGTGTATGAATGTTCCTTTCAGCAATGGAAGCCTGTTCAGGTCATTTGCAGCAGTGCCCACAGAAATTCCACCTTAACGCATGACTAAACGGGGAATCAGAGTTGTCTTAACGTGCTCCATGCCGCCTATTGGCTTATTGAGGTCTCAGACAGGAGGCAAGAATGGGGTTCGCAGCTGAATTTGTTTGAAGAAAGCGAGCGATGATGTTTTGCCGTCGCCTCTGGTAAAAACTATATTGCGCACTGCATCTACCGCCAAATGTAGCCAAACGAAAAACTTGTTATGATGCGTGTTGCCTACCTTGCTCTCTTGATAGTGTTCTATGGCGTGTCAACTTTTTTTACGGCGTGCACGAGCAAAAAAGAATCGGAGCAAAAAACAGACACCAGCATTCAAAAAGAAGCAAAGTCGAGAGAGCAACCAGCACAGGCTGACGAGAGTGGCATGCACACGTCCGCAGTGGAGCAAACAGCCTCACAGCAGGCACTCTTTATCATCAAAGAAACTGGACGATTTGGCTACATTGACAAGGCAGGCAATGTAGTAGCCTCAGCTATCTACGAAGAAGCAGGAGAATTATCACAAGGGCGAGCACGGGTGAAAATGGACGGTCGGTATGGATACTTAGACCACACGGGAAAAATGGTCATCAATCCACAGTTCGATGCGGCAGGAGACTTCAAGGAAGGATTGGCACGCGTGCGACTGGGCTTGAAGTGGGGCTACATCAATCTGGAGGGCAAATACGAAATCAACCCACAGTTCGATGCGGCAGGAGATTTTTCCGAAGGACTTGCCAGAGTGCGCATCAACAACCTTTACGGTTTCATTGACAAAACAGGCAAGTTCGCGATTGCACCGCAATTTGAAAGTGCAGGCGACTTTAAAGAAGGTGTAGCCAAAGTAAAACTTGGCAAGTGGCGCTTTATTGACAAAAATGGTCAAATGCTGGGCACGCAGGGCTACGACCAAGTCTCAAATTTTTCTGAAGGACGAGCACTGGTCAAAGTAGGCACAAAATACGGCTACATTGACCGCATGGGGCGTGAAGTCATTCCGCCAACCTATAGTGTGGCACGAAGTTTCTCCGACGGTCTTGCCGCCGTGATGAGCCCAAAACCGCAAGACAAAAACAAATTCGGGTTTATTGACACAACTGGCAAGATGGTTATTGCGCCTGAGTTTTACAAAGTAGGCAATTTTGTTGAGGGCTTAGCCAAAGTAGGGTTTTATCGTCCAGAAGGATATGTATTTGGCTTCATTAACAAGGCGGGCAAGTATGAGATTAACCCGCAATTTGATGCCGCCTTTGATTTTTCTGAAGGGTATGCGCCTGTCAAGTTCGGTGGCAAGTGGGGGGTAATTGACCGAAGCGGGAAGTATGTCATTCCGCCGCAGTTTGATACACTCTATGCGTTCAAAAATGGGCTGATGCAAGCCAAACGAGAAACAAAGTTTGGCTACATCAATGAAACAGGAGAGTTCGTGTGGAGCACAGACCTGCCGCAGTTAGAGACTGTGTTCAGTCGGCTCTTTTTTGGCAAAATAGATCGACTGGAAATTCAAATGCGACTTGAACGTAATGGTGAAGACCTTTTTGGCGTCTATGCCTACAAGAACATTGGCATGGAAATTCGCCTAAGAGGCAAAATTGATAAGGAGAACAACATCATACTCAACGAACTTGATGAGCAGGGCAATGTGAGCGCCACATTCAAAGGCACCTTCATTGCCCCAGACCTCATTCAAGGCAAGTGGACAAAAGGTAATAAAACACTGCCCTTTGAACTTCAAGAAAGCGAAATAGAGATGAGTGAGGGTAATTAAGTAAGCAAGCCACTTCAAGGAAGGTAAGTGTTTCATGCAAGAGCTTACTAAGCTACATGACGACTTGAACATATAGCAAACTATTTGGCGGAACGCCGTTTCGAACGCGAAGGGATGACTTGATTAAAAATATCAATGAGCGGCGCGCCATCATACTGGGCAGTTTCTGGGGGCAGACGCAACAAGAGATGCAAGGTCGGCGCGAGGTCTTCAGTGAAAACAGTACGATGAAATTTACCAGCACGAATGCCTTTGCCACAGAATAAGATGGGTACATGTGTATCATATTCGTAAGCAGTGCCATGCGTAGTGCCAGTTGATGCAAATGCAAAGAAAGAATAGGGCTGAAGTAGCAACTTAACATCCCCACTGCGGGTAGGATGAAACGAGTTTTTCACCATCCTGCCTGTAGGGTCCAAGCTACCATGCTCAAGGTCAGTGCGTGTTACATAGCCAATGATGCCCTGTAGTGAAAGCGCACACTCTCCAGCAAAGCGCTCAACATCGCTGGCAGAGTAGCCCATCGCAGTTATCATTGCACGGTTGAGCACAATCTCATCATTTTCCAAATTCTCAATGACATTCGGGTAGCGTCTATTAACCAGCTTGCGCAAGGAGTCCAAAACTATGGCTTTATAGAGCCGAATACCGTGCCGTCCGTCGGGCTGAAGCAGTTCAGGCAGTGGAGAGACACCATGGTCAGCCGAGACGACAAATAGGCAATTATCAAAGCCGAGAACTCGGTCCAGATATTGGAAAAAATCATTAAGCTGGCGGTCAAGGCGTACAATCATATCCATTTGCTCTTGACTATCGGGACCGAAGGCATGACCGCAATAGTCAGGCGAGGAAAACGACACGGTCAGCATGTCTGTTACGCCGCGCTTGCCCAAAGACTCGGCTTCAATAGCAGCTTTGGCAAATTCTATAGTAAGCTCATTACCAAAGGGAGTTGGGGCAATCACATCGAAGCGCTTGAGACGTCGCAGGCGCGGGTCATTTGAAGTCGAGATATCGACAATTTTATGAGGGAAAACTGGAAGAGTTTCACCTAACAAAGTACTTTCGCCTTGAACAGTATCGGGCATCGGGTAAGCTGTATCGGGCAAAAGACGCGTCCAAACCTTGCCAAGGTAGCTTTCAGGTAGGCGTCTATCATTAAAAGCCTGTACCCACTGTGGCAATTCTCCGTTTGGAAAGTAGTATGAACTTGAAATCCATTTGCCACTGGCAGCATCGAACCAGTATGCAGCTGTAGCCGTCTTGCCAGCAGGCAAAATTGCCCCACGGTCTTTTAGGGCAATACCAATCACCTTACTATTTGGAGAAGCGGCTTTGAAGCGATCTATGACCGTTTCAGTCAGAACGTTGCGCGGCGACATGCGCCCAGCACTGCTACGTGGCTCAATACCGACAGCAAAGACAGTGGTATCCGCAACGCAGTAGACGGTCTGCCCAGTGCTGCGGTCTATCCACTCGTTGGCAACAATCCCAGTCTTTGCAGGCAAAACGCCTGTAAAAAGGGTGCTGTGTCCCGGAGCCGTGTAGGTATTGATGTAGCGGTAATGCGCATTGGTAAAGAGCGCACCATGTTTAAGGAGGCGCTTAAATCCACCAGAAGTGCGTGTGGCAGGAAGGTAGTAGGCTTCAAAGCGCTCAAGATAATCGTAGCGAAATTGGTCTATAACAATAGCGATGACAAGTTTAGGAAGGTCGGAAGAGGAGCGTTTGGCTTGCGTGTATCCAAAGCATGGAATGAGCCATGCAAGAACAAGCCAGATGCACAATTTCATGGACTACTTATTTACGGATAAAGTTGAATGGCGCTCAAAGATACAACTTTTGCTGAAAGTTTGAACTGCTGGGGTGAAGATAGTAACCTCACCCTTTTGTCCCTCTCCTTCGCAAGGAGAGGGACGTTTCAGCAACGCTGAAACAGGGTGAGGTCGCGCTGTTATTCCAAGCACTCTCCATCCGAACGTAGCGAGGAATCCAGTTGTGGATGCTTCGCTTTGCTCAGCATGACAAGTTGAGGATGGCAAACCTCACCCTGTCGTCTCTCTCCTTCAACAAGGAGAGGGATGTCTGCGCCAGCAGACAGGGTGAGGTCAATCCAGTATGGATGCTTCGCTTTGCTCAGCATGACAGGCCAAAGGTGGCACTCCGAGCAGTTTGTCATTCCGAGCGTGAGCGAGGAATCCAGTGCGTGGATGCTTCACTGTGCTTGCGCCGCGCTCAGCATGACGAGGCGATGTCATTCCGAACGCAGTGAGGAATCCAGTTGTGGATGCTTCGCTTCGCTCAGCATGACAAGTTGAGGATGGCAAACCTCACCCTGTTGTCCCTCTCCTTCAACAAGGAGAGGGATGTCTGCGCTGGCAGACAGGGTGAGGTCAATCCAGCGTGGGTAATTATGCCGATTTTGGCAATCGTTTGGGTTGATGCACAGTGGTTTGGGCTTGATTGCGTTACTGGCGATTGGGATTTTAGCAATTTTCACGCTCGAGGCAGGAGTGCAAGTGCTGCTGGGCTTCGTGTTCACCGTTGCTACGGTGGTGCTACTTGCGCTGGCTCTGCCGGGACTCTTTGCCAAGAAGCGTGCAGGTTAGGTATGGATATACTATGCAGAACTGCTCTCAATAGTCAGTAGTATTATCTCTCTAAGCATTCTCAGTGTGCTGTTTTCACTGCTTTGGCTGTATCTGCTCTTTCAGGTACGCAGCCTATACACTGAATGAGGCGATACCGCAACGTAAAGCCTTCATTGTAACCTTGTGCTCTCCTACGCCATCCAAAAAAGACATTGATAGCCGAAAGTCAGGGTATGACCAAATAAACGCATCACAAATACCGCGTCAAGTGGTGGGAGTGGGATTGGCATCTTGCATGGCGCGCTGCACATCGACGCGTAGCAAAATTACCAGACCGATGAGGAACAAGGCGATAAGTGAAAGAATCCCGAAGCGCAAGCCGCCAAAGAGTTGATTGGCTAAACCAAAAACCAAAAAACCAATCCAAGATGTGCCGCGCTCAGAAATTTCATAAAACGAAAAAAACTCGGCTTCACGACCAGCAGGAATCATTTGCGAAAATAAACTGCGGCTCAGCGCTTGAGACCCGCCCAAGACCACCGCAACCACCGCCGCCATGAGCCAGAACTGCAATTCAGTCTGCAAAAAGCCATAGGCATAAATGGTCACAGCGCTCCACACAACCAGCGTGATAACGATGCTCATTTTTGCGCCTATCCAATTGGCAAGACGCCCGAATGCAATTGCGCCAACGAAGGCTAAAAACTGCACCATCAAAATCACTTGAATGAGGGTTGAGGTTTCAAGGCGCAGTTCTTCGGCGCCGAAGACAGAAGCAAGGGCAATGACTGTCTGAACCCCATCGTTGTAGAAAAGGTAAGCCAGTAGAAATGTGAGCGTATGAGGCAAAGCACGAATCTCGCGTAGCGTGTGCGCAAGCTGCTTGATAGCAATGCCAAAGTAAGTTTCACCTTGCGGCAAAGCTCGGCGTGCATATCGGGAGCGCAGTCGCACAAAGGTAATTTGCGCGAAAAGTAACCACCATGCGCCCGCCGATGCCAAAGACAGACGCACTGCCAAGTCAGTGGAAAGTCCAAGTGAGTCACGAAAGGTAAAAATCAGAAGGTTCATCAGGAGCAGAAGTCCGCCGCCCAAGTAGCCCATGCCCCAGCCAAATGAGGAGACGCTATCGCGCTGGTCCGGACTGGCAATATCGGGCAAGTAGGCATTGTAGAAGACGATACTGGCACCGAAGGCAAGATTAGCCAAAATGTAGAGCAGCGCGCCGAGCCAGTGTAGCCCTGTGGTCAGAAAGAAAAAAAGCATGGTTGCCAGCGCGCCTACTGTGCAGAAAAGTTGCAGAAAAAACTTGCGCAAATGGGAGTAATCGGCAATGGCACTCAAGAGCGGTAAAACCAGCACCTGCAAAACCACAGAAAGTGATGTACAATAAGCAAAGAAAGAATCATACTTGATGGGAAGTGCAAACAAGTAAATTAGCCCATCGCTATCGGCAACTGCTTTAACAAGGCTGGTCAGATACGGTCCAAGAAAAACTGTAACCACAGTGGTACTGAAGGCACTATTTGCCCAGTCGTACATTGCCCAGCCGAAAATTTCGCGTCGGTCGTTTTGCAAAGGCGTGTGTGCAAAATTAGCTTGCTGGGTCATAGATAAGAGTTTTAGTCGAGCGTAAAGTTCAGCATTTCACGTTGCTAAACGAAATGTGTAGATTGAAATTTCAAGGAAGGTATGTGGCAGAGCGACCAAGACTTTAAGTATCGCCCAAAGCGCGAAGCTATGGTTGAGGCGCTTCGGCGAGCTGGCATTACAAACGAGCGCGTGTTGGCGGCATTTCGCACGGTCAAGCGACATCTGTTCGTGGACAGCGCCCTTTGGGATAGCGCCTACGACGATACGCCACTGCCAATCGGACACAATCAGACCATTTCCCAGCCTTTCACGGTGGCGTATATGACGCAGCTTGTGGCACAACACTATCCCGCTGGCAAAAAGGTGCTGGAGATTGGTACAGGGTCAGGATACCAAGCTGCCATACTCCACGAACTGGGGTATCGTGTCTACACGATTGAACGCATTCCAGAACTGTATGAAAAAGCCAAACGCATCTTTGAAGCCCTAAAGCTAAACATCATGACGCGCCTGGGCGATGGCTCGTTAGGATGGCCTTCAGCAGCACCGTTTGATGCCATCATGGTGACAGCAGGCTCGCCCGATGTCCCCCCTTCACTTCTGCAGCAGCTTGCTGAAGATGGACGACTGATTATCCCGATTGGCGGCGCAACCAAGCAAAAGATGAGTCTGTTTCATCGCAAAGGAAACACCATCTACGAAACCCAGCTCTATGATTTTGCTTTTGTGCCGCTTATCGGCAAGGAAGGTTGGAGCGGAACATAAAAATTACCCTAAAGTCACACGCACGGTGTTGATGATGTATTCCAGCGCTTGCTCAACTTTGGCGGTCTCTTCGTGGCGCACAATAATGAAGCCGTCGCCTTCATATGTGCCGGTTGGCGTAGCGTGCAGCTTCGGCGGCTGAACATCGGTAATCAGTGCGCTGCACTCGCGCATGACTTCGTCTAAGCCTGTGATGTGTTTGATAACCCCATAGCCTTGAGCGCGCAGAAAAGCTACACCACAAGCATAGCGCTGCGTCGGCACAGAAAATTGGTCATAGACCATCAAGCGAATCCACTCTTCGTAGAGATTGCAGTCAAAGGCACGAGAATGCAAGGTCAGAATTTGCGCACCAGGTGGACGAGCCCCAACTTCGGAAATGGCAAACCGTGCATCAGGACGCCGAAACCACTCCAAGTGTGAAATGCCCGTCTCCAACCCTAAGCAACTTAAAGCGGCTTGACCAGCATGGCGAATGTCGCTGTATGCAACTTGCTCTGCCGCATTAGGCACAATGATGCGCCACTGAATCCAAGCATTCTGCATCACATCCAGCGCATTGGGCAAGTAGCGCGAGACCGACTGCCAGACCGCTCTGCCATGATGCATCACAGTTTCCAGAGAGTGTTCTGCACCGCTGATAAATTCTTCAGCAAGCGCCACATTCCATTCGGAAGGATTAAGCTGCGCAAGGGCAGGCTCAAGTTGAGCATAGCTATCTACAAAAAATGTAGACACTGAGCCCGCACCACATAGCGGCTTAAGAATGATTGGAAAACCAACTTGCTCAACGAAGTCGTATGCCGCTTGGCGACTTGTAAGACGCTGAAAACGCGCACAAGGAATCTGATGCTCAAAAAAGCGCTGTTTCATGCGCGCCTTGTCACGAAAGTTATGCGCAACGTCGGGACGCATGCCAGCTATACCAAACTTTTCGCGAATAAGGGCAAGCGCCTCTTGCACATGCTCGTTCGTCGAGAGGAGAACATCAATTTTGCCAAAGTAAGTGTGCATTTTTTCAGCAGCATAGAGCAATTCGGCGGTATTTAATGCTGATGCTGTCTGCCAGTGTGCAGCAAGGCGCAAGCGAATGTGCAGTGGGAGTTGCTCTTGTGGAAAATGGCTAATAACGCCAAGTGAAATATCGGGCTGCTTGGCTAAAGCCTCTAGTGAAGCCAGCGCCGCCGCATTGCATAGAGGCGCAACAAATACAACAACGGGCATACATGCTGTTGATAGAGTTTCGGAAATATAGCAATAGAATGATTTACAAATCGGCAGGGCAAGGACGAGTAGAAAGGCTACAGGAACTCTCATGCAAGCAAGTGTGCTCAAGGCAACTTCTATGCGAGGGCGAAGACTTATCTTTGCCAAGAACAGACTGGAAGCGGTCCAAACATCAGCGCGCCATCCAGTGTGGATGCTTCGCTTTGCTCAGCATGACAGGAGGGAACATGTTCAGCATGACAGACTGAAGATGAATCCATGCATTGGATGCTTCACTTCGTTCAGCATGACAAGAGCGAAGATGTCATTCCGAACGCAGTGAGGAATCCAGTGCGTGGATGCTTCGCTTTGCTCAGCATGACAGGAGGGAACATGTTCAGCATGACAGACTGAAGATGAATCCATGCATTGGATGCTTCACTTCGTTCAGCATGACAAGAGCGAAGATGTCATTCCGAGCACCAGCGAGGAATCCAATGCGTGCCAGCAAACTCTGAGCCGCATACAAATGGTCATCGGTTTTGATGCACGGGTCGTGCAGTTCTTTGGCGAGATTTCAACCTACTCGCGCGAGCTGACTCGGGCGGTGGCAAAAGCCTTGCCAGAAGGGTCAGTAACATGCTGAGTCAGCTAAAACCTATGATGTGTCAAATTCAAGACTCAATTCTGTCCGGAAAAAGCCGCGTGGTTGGATACTCCTTCACCTCGCTGACCCTGAGCACCTGTTTGAGAGCTGCTCAAACTTAGCTGTCACAATTCACGACCGATAAGTGGGCAGACATGGCACCAACGCAAGAGCTGGTTGAACAGCACTGCCCAACAATGTGCATTTTTGGAGCGCCAAGCGACCACGAACCGGTGCAACTTTTTGAGTTCCTGAAGACGCAGGCGCAAACTTCAAGGCTACAAAGCCGTTTTAGCGGGCACAAAAAACATGAATGCAAAGCCGAAAAAAATTTTGGTTCGCACGCCAAACTGGCTCGGCGACCTCGTCATGAGTCTGGGCTTTTTGCACAAGCTGCGTGAAATTTTTCCTGATGCTTGCGTGGAAGCTATTGCCAAAGCAGAAATTTCAGACCTCTTGGAACTGGTGCCGGGCATCTCAAGCATTCATCGCTTTTCCAAGAGTGAGTATCGTGGTGTGCAGGGCATCTATCGCTTTTCATCGCGCTTCAAGGAAGTGGATATTTACTTTTCTCTGCCCGATTCATTCTCATCAGCCCTGATGGGGTTTTTCACAAAGGCGAAGCGCCGCGTGGGATTTAGAGCAAACTTTCGGCGTGCCCTGCTGACCGATGCCTTGCAAAAGCCAAAGCACCAACATCGCAGCGAAGAGTATGTGGCGCTGTTGCAACCCTTTGTGGCTGAACCGCTCGGCGCAATTTCTGTCAGGCTCACTCCGCCGCCCGATACGCTGCTTGCTACGGAGCCGTTGCATCCGAAAATTGTCTTAAATCTTAATTCCGAAAGCCCGTCAAAGATTGTTCCGTTGCAAAAAGGCATCGAGATTGCTGAAACCTTGCTGGCGCGCGTGCCCGATGCCATGCTGGTCTTGACCGGCTCACCGAAAGAGCGAGCATACACTGAAGCGTTTTTGAGTTTGCTATCGGCGCCATCGAGAGTGATAAATCTGGCAGGCAAAACTTCAGTCAAAGCGCTGGCAGGTGTGCTGGCGGCAACGCAGTTAGTTATTTCAACTGATTCAGGTACGGCGCATTTGGCAAATGCGGTCGGTGTGCCTACGCTGGTGCTGTATGGCGCAGGCGATGAGCGTAACACCGCTCCATATCACCGAGAAAATACATTTGGATTTCGTGTGCCCGGCTTGGACTGTGCTCCGTGCATTTCCACAACCTGCAAATTCGGCATCCCGAAGTGTCTGGCAGAGATGCAAACGGCAGAAATTGTGCAAAAGGCAGTAGAAATTCTCTCCAAGAGCATGACAGGTCGGCAAAAAGAGTAGTAGGCAAAAAAACCGCCCAAATCGTCCGCTATGCAGAAAAATTCTGTAAAGCATTCGCAGACCTTGTGCTGTAACTTCCCAGAAGAGTAACTCAAACAGAGAAGTAAGGAGTTTTAGTATGAAGTGCGATGTTGCCGTTATCGGAGGAGGACCAGCGGGCGCGACTGCCGCAAATGAGCTTGCCAAAGCAGGGCTATGCGTGGCGCTGCTGGAGCGTAACTTGAACAATGCTAAGCCTTGCGGAGGCGCAATTCCATTAGGATTGATAGAAGAGTTTGAAATCCCAGATGAGTTAATCGAGCGTAAGGTTACGAGAATGGCAGTGCGTGCGCCAAGTGGGCGTGTCATTGAAATGTCGATGCCAAATGGTTATGTCGGCATGGTGCGCCGAGAGCGGTTTGATAAATTTCTGCGTGAGCGTGCGGCACAGTCAGGTGCACTCCTGATAGAAGCCAAAGTCCAAGCCGTAAAAGCACACGATAGCGGTTACAAAATTTCTGCAGATGGCAATAATCAAGGCGTGACAGAAATTGAAGCCCAGTATGTAATCGGAGCAGATGGCGCAAATTCTAAAACCGCACATGAATTAGATTTCCCGCCTAACGAATTCAAAGCCGTGGCGATTCAGCAACGCTTTCACTATGCGCCAGAGCTTTCGCGCTATGAAAACCTTGTCGAGATTTGGTTCGATGGCGAAGTCTCCCCTGATTTTTACGGATGGATATTTCCGAAAGCTGACCACATTGCCGTAGGTACAGGCACGGAGGACACGCGCGGCAACATCAAACAATTGCAGAAACGCTTCCGTGAGAAGTTAAACTGGAGTGTGGAGCCGTATTATGAAGAAGCGGCGAAAATCCCTATGCATCCACGCAAGACATTTGTCAAAGGCAATGCCATGCTGGTCGGAGATGCGGCAGGGTTGGTCACGGCATCAAATGGCGAAGGTATTTTCTTTGCCATGAAAAGCGGCAAAATGGCAGCACATACGTTGCTGAATGTATTGGCAGGTCGGGAAAAATCGCTGGCAAAGTACGAGAAAACTTTCCGCCGAACTTACTTTCCAATTTACACTGGACTGGCGCTTTTACAGTGGCTCTACTACCGCAACGACCGCCTGCGCGAAAGTTTCGTGGCAATTTGCGAAGACAAACACGTGCAACAAATTACTTTCGATTCTTATCTCTACAAAAAGATGGTGCCAGCGCCGCTCTGGGTGCAAGCCAAAATTGTCGCAAAAAATCTGTATCACTTGGCAATTGGGCACTGATGCCAAATGCAGTGCTTAGAGCAGCAGTCCTGCACCAATTGCCCAACGAAAACGCGGCGGCTGGTTTTGCAAAAATCCAACAGCGCCATCGAGCCGAATGAGCCCAAAAATACCGCCGATGCCTAAGCCTGCTTCACGGTAGAGTGTGAAGGCGCTACCTTGCCAAATGCCCGCTATGCCACCATGCAAGATGAGTTGGATATTTTCGCGCTCAAGAAATGTGATGCCTAAAAGTTCAAATGGCACAGATTGAAAATTGTGTTCAACAATCAGTGAAACGAGGCTTGTGCCGATGAACTCCTTTTCAGACACGCCAATCATTACATTCGAGAAAGCAAGTCCGCCAATGGGAGATTCTACAGAAAAATACCGCTGTGGTGGCAGGCTTGGACCGAAGAATGTGCCAACTTCAAGTTGCAAGGCAAAATAAGGCGAAAGAAATCGCTCGGTGAAGAAACTGCGAATGCGCAGCGACCCAATCGCCCAGAGACGTGTAAAGTCAAAATCACTGCCGATAGGTGATGAAGAATGCTCAAGCTGCACAAACAGCGTGGGCTGACCTAAAAAAGCAGAAAACGGTGTGCCATAATTGAACTCAAAAGTAAGGCTACGCATCACACCATCGGCAATTGGCGGATTGTCGCGAAAACTCTGCGACTCCAGCCAGCTGAACCAGCGATGACCGGGCGGCACAATTGGCATGGAGCGTTGCGTTTCGCTAAGAAAACTCAAGGTGTAGCTGAAGCGAGCGTTGGGCGTGTAGCGTGTGAAAACCTTGAAGCCTTCAGCACGAAAGTAGTTGTGGTAATCGCGTCGCTCAAAGAGTCCGAGTAAAGCGTTGGCAAGAGGAATCATGCCGTTGCGTTCAGGCGTAAAGGTGGTTGTGCGGTAGAGCTCTGCGCCAAAACTGAAGCGGCGTGAGGCGTCGAGCCACTGCTCAAATCCAGCTTCCCACAGCCATTCTTGTCGTTCCGTGCCGTATCCTAACGACCCTTTGAGCGCCGTAGTAGCCGTGAGCGAATCGAGCGCAAGGCGACCGCCGAGGAAAAACCCTTCGACTCGATTGAAGCGAATGTTCGGTAGGTTAAGCAGGTGTCTGACCAAGCCGGTGGGAGGGCTACTGCCAAAGCGTGCCCCAAGTCCCCTAGGCTGAAATTGCGAGAGCAAAGTTTTGGAGCTATCGAGTGTTTGGTAGGCGCGCTGTTCCTCTTCTGTGAGCGTCACAAATTCGCGCTCCTTCCAAAAAGCAGAGTCAAACTGCTTGGCGCTCGGGGCTTTAGTGACCAAGCGTTTCTCAAAGAGCGTATCGGGCACAGGCTCATTGACAAGATAGCGCGAAATGACCGTCGTTTGTGTAAAAGAGATGCGCGGCAGCTCAACAAAGCCATTTGCTACTGAAATGGTTAAAGCGCCTTCCAAAAACTGTGTGGAAGGTAGCCAGAACGCATTACCGTTGCGGTCGTAGTGCAAGTCTTGCGTTTGTTTGTATGAGAGTTTGACATCTTTGACATAGGGCAGTTTGAAGCCAGAACGATGTGGTACAAGGTCTGCCGCAATGAGTGCATATGTGTTTGAGGCAATTTTAATCGTGCCTGTAAAAAGTGGGATGAAGTTGTTCTTTGGAATGAGTTTTATCGTGAAAATTTCTCCAAAATCGCTCTGCACAGTTTCCATCAGCTCGAAGTCATAGCATGAGAAAGCATCGTTTGCAATTGGGCTGACAAAACGATTGCCCAAAATCGGGATGCGTTCTTCAGAAAAATCAAGAAGGTTGCGAACGCCAGCTGAAATTGTTACATCAGCGGGCAACTGGGCTTTGATATTTTCGGTGATGCGCTCTTGCACCACCACTTCGCGCAGCGTGTCGCCTTTTCGCCAGTAGCCTTTGGCAAAGGTTTCCGTGATGCCGGCAATGCTGCTATCGCGGCGCGTCAGGCGTTTGGTGTAGGCTTCCAGCTCGTATGAGCGCAGCGAATCGCGCTGGCGCTTTTTTTCACGAATAGCGCGTTTCATGATAGTGGTCACAAGGTCTTCCCCAGCATCGACCAAAATTTCTGGGGCGCGTACCTCCCCTTCTGAGAGCGCAAAATTTTTCTCCAACGGTAAGGCGATATAGACCTGTGCCGACTGCATCTTATAGCCCAAGTAGCTGACTTCCACTGTGTAGCGTCCAAGTGGCAAGGCAATGCGGTATCGCCCTTCAAGATTAGATTTGGCACCACGAATGACATTGCCGTTCTCGTCCTTGACCTTGATGGTGGCGCCAGCGAGGGGCTCGCCAGTTCTTTTGTCAGTGATGGTGCCGTAGAGTGCAGGTTCAGTTTGGGCAAAGAGCGGTTGCGTAATGAGCCAGAAGAGAAATCCTACTGTCAGAAGTCGCATCGGTGCAAAGCATTATGGAATTTTGTCGAAGTCTATGTCGAGAATAGGAAACTTTTGCCAATCAGGGTCATCGAAGTGCCACCACTCGCTGGGATTAGGAATAAAGCCTTCTGCCTTCATGGCGTCGTGCAAAATTTTGCGATGGCGTAGGACATGTTCAGGCAGGTCCATGTAGTCGCTGCGGGCGGCGGCGACAAAACTATCATACTCGGTAGGCATTTCAAGTTCGTTGCCATTTTTGTCGACCAGCGTCAAATCCACAGCCGACCCACGATTGTGTTTAGAGCCTTTGCGAGGGTCAGCCACAAATGTTGGGTTAGGGACGACTTTCCACAGCTCCCATTGTGCCGAAAGCGGTCGATAGGCATCGTAGATTTTCAGCCCGTAGCCTTGTTTTTCCAATCGGGCTTGCACGCGTGAAAGTCGCTCGGCAACGCTGCGGCGCAAAAGACAGCGAGCAGATTTGTAAATAGCCTTTTTCATGAAGTTATTGGTCGTAGCATAGCGCATCTCCACCAAGATGCGAGGATTGATGCGCTGCACATCAACAAGGTCATGCGCCGAAGTGCTATCTTGTGCAAGCGCTGAAGTGCGGCAAAGCATGATAAGCAAGTTGAGCAGTAAGAAACTCCTGAGCATAACAAGAATTTCAGGTTTCGGGTTTCAGGCATTTGTTTTATTTTCGCCGACATCTTGAAAATACAATCCTTCAAAAAACAACTTGCATACCACAATGGAAAGAACTTTAGCAATCATCAAGCCAGACAGTGTCCGCAAAAAAGTGGTTGGCGCCATCATTGATAAAATTGAGCGTGCCGGCTTTGAAATTGTTGCCATGAAGTACACACGCCTAACAAAGGCAGCTGCAAGGGAGTTCTATGCCGTGCACAAAGAACGTGGGTTTTTTAATGAACTGGTAGAGTTTATGGCTTCTGGTGTCTGTGTGCCGATGATTTTGCAGAAAGAAAATGCCGTTGCGGCGTTTCGCGAGCTCATTGGTGCCACTGACCCCGCCAAAGCCGCAGAAGGCACCATTCGCAGACTGTATGCCACCAGTATCAGTGAAAACGCCATCCATGGCTCGGACTCGGTCGAAAACGCCAAAATCGAAGCGGCATTTTTCTTCTCAACCCAAGAGCTGGTCGATCTGCACACCTAATGCAACTGCGCTACTACACAAGCAAACCCAACGAACTAAGGCTAAGAGATTTGAGCAAGCACATCAGGCGTAATCGTGTCTAAGCCTTTCTTCTGAGCGTAGAGTTCAGCTTTAGTTTTGAGCTCGCGGCTGAAAGAGATTTGCGAAATAAATGGTGCTCGGCGCGTGAGGTCTGCAAGCATCTCGCGCGCTTCTTTGGTCCAAACAAACTTCTTGTTCGGGTCGACAAACTCAAAGTTCTGCTTGTGCGATGGGAGAAACTGAAAGAGCACGTCGTAAAGGATATTGACGATTTCTTGCACCAGATAGGTTGCGCCAGAAAAGCCCATATACGGCGTGCCAGTTGCTCGGCGCACAAAAGGTCCGGGGTAAGCAGACTGTATGAAATAGGTCTTGGCACCGACTTCTGCCAGATACATCTTGTCGACAATGCGACCGAACATGATTTGCGGCGGTTTTTCTTGCAGGCGCCGACGGATTTCGCTGTTATCAGCTTTGGCGGATTCTTCAGCAAAGTAACAGGTCATGCCAAGTTCATCTGCCAGCAAGGTTTTAAGCCCTTTGGCATAAGTGCGTGAGGCACAGACGGCAAATGTAACGGTCGGAAACCACTCTGACTGCGGTCCGCGCCAAAGGTCCCAAATGAGCTTCAAGGTAGTTTGCTTTTCTTGCTTGATGAAAGCTTCAGCCTGCGCCGATGTGCCAAGCAAGCGACCTAAGTCGCGCAAAAATTGCTCGGTAGCATAAAGACCAAAAGGCGCATAAAGCACTGGGCGTCCTAAGCGCTCAGCAAGCGACTTGCCAAACTCTTCATACATGACCACAATTACATCGCTGTGCTTGAGCTCGGAAATCTCAGCAAGTTTGGATTCCATTGGAAAGACTTTTTTGACTGTGCCCCCTGCACCTTGAATCAGTCGCTTGACTTCAGCCAAGTCCGAGGGTGAATTGAAGCAGCCATAAGTAGGTCCAATGATGCTGACAGTGCCACGCTCAATGCGTGCAGGCTGGCGGTCATCGTAGTTGTCAAAGCACCAAGCAAGCACACGGTCGCGCCCCTGCCACTCATCTTCTGAAAGCGAATTGGAAGGGAAAAACTTAATGTCAGGATAGTGCGCCATAAGCATCTGTGTGTGGTCGGCACCAATCATTTCACTTTCGGCAGTCGACATCACAATGAGGGTTTTGCCTGTGCCAAGCAGTTTCTCAATAGTGTTGCGTGTGATTTGAGTCGTGCCGCTGGTTGAGATGGCTTTTTCAGTGAGGTCGGTCGGCGTAAAGTTTCTAAGGTATGGAATCGCATCGGTATAGTCAATAACAGCTACGCCAACAAGGTTATAGCAGCCAATCGGTGCGTCGGCAATTAGATGCACATCAGACAAAGCGCCCAGTGTATTGACGGCAGCCCAGTATGAACTGGTTGTGGATTCATCACGAATGATTTTCGGCATACTCTTCAAACAGCAAAAAGGTTTAAGTGGGTCAATGAACATAGTAGCATGAAGATACGCTGGAGAAGCAATTTTCACTAACAAAAAGAGTTGGCGGTGGAAACGTGCAAAGCACAAAGGTCGTAAGGGAGGTAAGAATAACTGACTGATTGCGTAACTTAATTTCATGCGCATTCAGCCATGGAGTAGAACGAAAAAACAAAACTGAATCAATTGTTTGGATTGAAATGGCACATAAGTCAAGTGTTGAAGCCAAGCCCGCAAAGCTAAGTAAAGAGTCGCTGAAAGAAGCGATAGCGCTGTTTCGCTACATTTTGCCGTATCGTGTGAAGTTTTTTGCGGCATTGATGGCTTTGCTCTTTTCAAGTGTGTTGGGTTTAGCTTTCCCGTATGTGACAGGACGGCTGATTGATGGCGCACTAGCTGGCACAGGGGAAGGGCTCTTTGGCGACATCGATTACATTGCACTGACGCTGCTGATTGTGCTAGGTGTGCAGGCGGTATTTGGGTATTTCCAATCGCTGTGGTTTGTGGAAGTCGGCGAGCGTAGTTTGAACGATTTGCGCCGTGAGACCTACACGAAAATCATTTCGCTACCGATGAGTTTCTTTGCGCAGCGTCGGGTGGGCGAACTGACAAGTCGGCTCTCTGCCGATTTGGCACAGCTGCAAGAGACGCTGACCTTTACACTGGCGCAACTGCTGCGCCAAGCCACGATTCTGGTCGGCGGGCTTGTGCTGATTTTTTACACATCAGTCAAGCTCACGCTGGTAATGTTGCTCTCGCTACCGATTCTGATTGCACTAGCGGTGTATTTCGGACGCAAAATTCGTCAGCTTTCTCGTCAGGCGCAAGACAAACTTGCTGATAGCAACACAGTGGTCGAGGAAACATTGCAAGGCATTGCTAACGTCAAGGCGTTTGCAAATGAAACTTACGAAATCAGCCGCTATCGGCGAGCAGTGGAAATTTATCTGGCAACTGTGCTGCGTAATGCACGTTTTCGTGGTGCCTTCTTCTCCCTGATTATCTTCGGGCTGTTTAGCGCAATTATTTTGGTATTGTGGGTCGGCGCACGGTTTGTGCAAGCTGGTGAATTGACGGTTGGTGAACTGACGGCGTTTATTCTTTACACGACCTTTGTGGGTGCGGCGATGGGGAGTTTTGCAGAGTTATATAGTCAGGTACAAAGAGCAGTAGGGGCAACGGAGCGCATTCGTGAAATTCTGCGTGAGCCGTCGGAAGAAATTGACCTTTCGCCCGATGTCAAAAAGAAAATAGCAACATTGCCGCGCTTGCGTGGCGATGTCGAGTTTGAGCAGGTCGAGTTTAGCTATCCTTCGCGCAAAGAAATCAAGGTCTTGAAAGGAGTCTCATTTTCTGTAAAGAGTGGTGAGCGTGTAGCATTTGTAGGTCCGTCAGGTGCGGGCAAATCCACGATTGTCAGTCTCATTCTACGCTTCTATGTGCCAGATGCTGGGCGGGTCAAGATTGATGGGCGTGATAGTCGAGAATATCCACTTACACATTTGCGCAATCAAATGTCGATTGTGCCACAAGATGTAATACTCTTTGGTGGGACGATTGCTGAAAACATTGCTTACGGCAACCCGCAAGCCACTGAAGCTGAAATTATTGAAGCAGCAAAGCAAGCACATGCTCATGAGTTTATTTCAACCTTCCCTGAAGGCTATAAGACCGTGGTAGGCGAGCGTGGAATCAAACTCTCTGGTGGGCAACGCCAGCGCATCGCCATTGCACGGGCTATTCTAAAAAATCCAGCAATTCTTATATTGGACGAAGCCACCAGCTCCCTCGACTCAGAATCAGAGCGGTTGGTGCAAGAGGCTCTCAATACCCTGATGCAAGGACGAACGACATTCATCATTGCGCATCGGCTCTCGACAGTGCGCACGGCAGATAAAATCATTGTCGTCAAAGATGGGCAGGTGGTAGAGCAGGGTACGCATCAAGAATTGATGGGGTATGAAAACGGTATCTATCGTAATCTGTCAGAACCCCAGTTCGACCTCAACTAAGACATTGAGATAGCTACCCAGCTGACCATACCTATGTCATAGCACGTTGCTCAAATCACAGCATGCAAAGCGCAATTTGTCTAAACTTGAAATGCCACTGCGAAAAAGCCGTGAAAAACAAAAAGGAAAAGGCAATGTGTAAAGTACTTGCTGCATCTGGACTAATTTGGTTGTTGCTACAGTCCTCACTCTCAGCCCAGACCCAACAAGCTGAATGGTATGCAGGATTTCTATACAGTGCCACCGATAGTGCGCGCGTGCAGATTCTCAATGCGTTGTGCATAAAGCATCGCCAACAGGGTAACTATCGCTTGGCAGATAGTCTGGCACAAGCTGCCCTATCACTGGCTGAAGCAATAGACTATAAGCCGGGTATTGCTCAAGCACATGACAATATTGGCGCCGTTGCTTTTGTGCGAGGCAGATACCGCACCGCATTGGCGCATTACCAAAAAGCATTAGCGCTCAAACATGAACTTGGTGACCAGCGCGGCATTGCCAACACACTTGCCAACATTGCAGTAGTATATCGGTCCGAAGGCAAATACGCCGATGCACTGGATTTTCACTTGCAAGCTCTCAAACTCTTTGAGCAAACCGGTGACCAGCGCGGCATTGCTAACGTCTATGACAACCTAGCACAGATGTATCAATCGCAGGGTGAGTACGACTACGCACTGATGTACTATCAGAGAGCAATGGATATCAAAGAAAAAGTTGGGGATAAATGGGCAGTAGCCATAACACAAGATCACATTGGGAACTTATACCTTACTCAACGCAAATTTGCCGAAGCGATTGATTACCACATTCGTGCCCTAAAATTGCGCGCTGAACTGGGCGATAAATCAGGCATGACAGCCTCCTTCAGCCACATTGCCGATATCTACGAACAGCAAGGAAAATACCTCGATGCATTGGACTACCTTTTCACGGTGCTAAAGCTCAGAACCGATATGGGCGATATGCAAGGCTTACCATCGACGCTATTGAACATCGGACGCATTTACTTTCTGCAAAACCGTCTGCAGGATGCACTTTCCTACACACTGAAGGGATTGGATGCAGCAAAAAGTATCAATGCAAAGCCCGAGCTCAAAGATGCCTACCATCAGCTCTACATGATTCACTTGCGTATGAAGAACACAGCAGAAGCATTGTCAGCATATACCTACTATGCAGCCTACAAAGACTCCATCTTTACTGCACAGTCCGCAAAACGCTTTGCTGAACTCAAAGAATACTACGAGGCAGAACAGCGTCAGAAAGAAATTGAACTGCTACAACGCGATAGAGAACTCCAGCAAGCTGCGCTCAGAGAAAAAGAACAGTCTATTGCTCTGCTGGAAAAATCACAGGAAATAAAGACACTTCAGCTAAAGCAACGAGATGTAAAAATCAAACTGATAGAAGAAAAGCGCCTCAGCGAAATTGCACAGTTAGAGAAAGAAAAAATAGAGCAGGAGCTAAAGATTAAGCAACAAGAGGCTGAGCGTGAAAGGCAAAGCCGCGAGATTGAGCTGCTTGCTAAAACCAATAAGGTTAAAGAACTGGAAGCAGAACGGCAACGGCTATTGTTCATCGGTGGTATCAGCGTTGCCTTGCTGGTCATCATTGGTGGCGGTGTGGTCATGCGTCAGCAGCAACAGGCTGCCAAAGCCTTGGCTGAAAAGACAAAGCTTATTGAAAAACAAAACTTAGAGCTAATACGCCAAAAAGCTATCGTAGAACGCCAGCGCGACGAACTAGCTGAAGCCAATAAACTCAAAAATGAATTCTTAGCAATTGCCGCGCACGACCTCAAAAACCCACTGCAAACTGTGATGGGGTTTGCCTCGCTTCTAAGTGAAGAAGAAACTCACCCTGACGAAGCAAAGGAAATGGCGGCAATTATCATGCGCTCTTCACAAAGAATGTATAAGCTCATTACTGACCTGCTGGAAGTTGCAGCACAAGAAGCAGGTAATGCGCAGCTGGAAAAATCCTTTGTCAATCTCTCGGAATTGCTTGCCAGCGTGGTGGAAGAAAATCGACCAAATGCACAAGCAAAAGCACAAACTCTGCACTTGGAAACCGAGTCGCAGCTTTTAGTGGAAGTCGATAGTGCAAAAATCCGACAGGTCTTCGACAATCTCATCAGCAACGCCATAAAGTATTCCCCTCATGGAAAAAACATAACTGTAAGTTGCCATCGAATCACACCCAAAGCCACAGATGCAAACAGCGCAAACGCAACTACTGCCTATGTGCAAGTGGCCATCAAAGATGAAGGTCAAGGTTTGAGCGAAGACGACATGAAAAATCTCTTTGGCAAATTCAAGCGACTCTCAGCTAAACCCACAGGTGGTGAGAGCTCAACAGGTTTAGGACTTGCTATTGCAAAGCGGCTGGTCGAGCTGCACGGAGGCAGAATTTGGGCAGAGTCTGAAGGCAAAGGCAGAGGCGCAACTTTCTTCGTGGAGCTACCTGTGTCTTCCCAAAATCAAGAGCGCTTCTTGCCAAATACGTCCAGTGCTAATTAGTGATACGCCCAGAAAGTCAAAAAATTCCAAAATGCAAATCTGACCGCGCAATGCGTGGTAGCTTTTTGTGTCTGCAGGAGATTTTCGGTAAGCATGTATCTTTGCGTTCAGTTTTCAACTGAACTTGCGAAGACTTGACATGATAACCAAACTCCGTCTTGTGCAGCACGACTGCGTGCTGGCAAACTTTTCTGAAAATCTCAACAAGCACATTGCGCTATGTGAGCAGGCTATTCGCGATGGCATAGAGTTTATTGCATTTCCTGAACTTTCGCTCACGGGTTATCTGGTTCAAGATGCGGCGCAAGATATGGCAATGCACATTAGCGACGAACGCCTGCGCCCACTCTGCGAACTTTCTAAGCATATCTCCATTCTGTGTGGTGGCATTGAACTCTCCGACGACTTTGCGGTCTACAATGCGGCTTTCTTTTTTGAAGACGGTGTAGCAAAAACGGTGCATCGCAAAATTTATTTACCGACCTATGGCATGTTCGAAGAACAACGCTATTTTCGTGCCGGGCAGCGCATTGCGCCATTTGAATCGCGACGGCTGGGCAAAGTAGGCGTAGCGATTTGTGAAGATAATTGGCATGTCAGTGTGCCGCTTCTACAAGCGTTGCAGGGCGCAAAAGTCTTGTTCTCAATGGTCAATAGCCCGTTGCGAATTGATTTTCAGAAGGGCAAAATCGGTGTAGCGGAAGTCTGGCAGCGTATCACGCGCATTTATGCAGAGCTGTTTTCGGTGTATGTGGTCTTTGTCAGTCGAGTTGGCAATGAAGATGGTCTATCGTATTGGGGTGGCTCGGAAGTGATTTCCCCAGAAGGGGTGCAACTGGCGGCACTGCCACAATTCGTGGAAAGCACATTAGACTGCACAATAGACCTTGCAGCGGTAAAACGCGCCCGCCTACGTTCCCCGCACTTCCTTGATGAAAACATCCGACTCGTTTCAGCCGAAATGCAGCGAATTTTAAGCAATGCTTAGCCAAAGAGAATTGCCAGCCTACTCAAACTTTTTTATCACAGGCTTGCGCAACTCTCGACGCGAAGCAGGATTAGGATGAACAGAGGGACGCTGCCGCTCAAGCCGCGACTTTCTATCGACCACGTAAATTGTGACCTCAATTTCGTCTTCCGAATATCCAGCCGCTTGAGCCGCCGCTAAAACCGCTCTGTATGTTGCCTCACTAAGAAGTACCTTGATGGTGCCAGTTGTTTGAAAGTAAAAGTAATCGGCGCGGTAGGTAGAATCGCTGGCAGCAATAGACACTGGAGATGAAGACGAAGGAAATGTAAATGAGGCAGCAAGCAGTGCCAACAGGGTAAGAAAAGCCGGAGTCTTCTTCATAGCCATACAAGAATTTATGAAAAAGCCAAGCTGGGAATAGCACAAAGCACTTGAATCTTATTGAAAAAAATGCAAAGGAAAAAATGTAACATAGGGCAAGGCAGTGCCAGAACCCCGCGTGGCACATAGCTGTGGTATGCTTGCAGTATCGTTCAGGATTCAGAGCATGGTCTTTGAGACAAGCATGCTGCCATCATACTCATAGACGATGGGCACACCGTTAGGAATGTTGAGTTCTAAGACCTCTTCTTTGCTGAGATGGTCAAGCGACATGACGATAGCGCGAAGGCTATTGCCGTGGGCGGAGACAATGACGTTTTTCCCAGCTTGCACCTTCGGAAGAATTTCTTTCTCAAAGTAAGGCAGGGCTCGGGCGGCAGTATCTTTCAGACTTTCTGTATAGCCATCAGGATTGAGTTCAGTGACATCGTTAGGTGGTGCAATATCGTAACTGCGTCGCCAAAGTTTAACTTGCTCTTCGCCATACTTTTTGGCTACCTCAGCTTTGTTCAAGCCTTGCAGAGCGCCGTAGTGTCGCTCATTGAGCGCTTTACTGAAATAAGTTGGCACATGCAACTGCTCAGCTGCAGTCAACATGATGATAAGTGTTTCAATAGCGCGATAGAGCACAGAAGTGTAGGCCACATCGAGCGGAATGTGCTTGATTTTCAAGCCGGCTTCACGAGCTTGCGCACGACCAAAATCAGTGAGCCCAACATCGACCCAGCCTGTAAAACGATTTTCCAAATTCCATTGTGATTCGCCGTGACGAACAAGAATTAGTTTTGACATTGTGTACCTGTGTTGAATAGTGTAGCAAACTGGGATGCTATAGCGCAGTTACTAAATCCATTAGAGAGAGTATCACCACTTGTTAGCCTTAGTGTCTGCAGACTCGTTCCAGATACAAAGTTACGCAAGTTATCTTGCTAAATCAATTGGGATTGACTAACTTAGCCATATCAAGCGAAATTCATAAGTCAATATTTTTAGCTGCAATGGGAAAGCGGCTGGTGCTGCTGATGTTTCTGCTCTTCGTGGCAATTGAAGCGTTTGCACAGACTACCGGCGGTGTTATTACAGGCTCTGCCAGCTTACCAGCCGTGCAGAGTGTGCGGGCTACGGCGCGCGGTAACCTGTATCGCAGTCGGCTCTCGCCCGAAGCCGCAAGTGGCGCCGCTACGCAGGCAACTGCCAGTTCAGGATACCAGCTTACCAGCCGTGCAGAGTGTGCGGGCTACGGCGCGCGGTAACCTGTATCGCAGTCGGCTCTCGCCCGAAGCCGCAAGTGGCGCCGCTACGCAGGCAACTGCCAGTTCAGGATACGAGGATGTGATTGTCAGTGCGCACCCCCTAAATTTCAAGCCGAAAGTTGAGCCCCTACAAGGTGCTAGAATTATTCAGAAAAATGCAACCTTCATTCCACGCGTGTTGCCGGTTACGCAAGGCACGGTGGTGGAAATCGTCAATGCCGACCCGTTTTATCACAACGTCTTCACCTTAGGAAAAGGAGAACGCTTCAATATCGGCAGGCGACCGACCGGCGATGTGCAAGCACAAAAAATTTCAAGCGTAGGCGAAACCAAGCTATTTTGTGACATTCACACGCAAATGAATGCCGTCATCATGAGTTACGACACGCCATACTTTGTGCGCCTGCAACCCAACGGAATGTATGAGCTCAAAAATCTGCCTGACGGCATGTATGAAGTGCGAGTCTATCACCCAAACTTCCCAATGATTAAAGAACAAGTCGAAATCAAATCAGGGCAGACCGTGCGCAAAGATTTTGCACTGGGTAACTAAGCACGCATGTTATGCAATTCAATATCCAAACCAAGCTATTTCTCCTGCTGTTTGGGCTGACGGCAAGCGTGCTGTTTGGTGTCCTGCTGGTGATAAATCAGACGCTTTCCGAGACCATCCTCAAAAAAATCGTGGCAGATTTTAGGCAAGCGCAAAATGTATTGCAGCGTGAGCAACGCCTGCGCTACGAACGCCTCATTGACCTGGCAACACTCATCGGCGAAAATCCAACCTTCAAAGCCAATGTTGAATTGGAATCAACCAGCGACAGCATTTCTGCGCTGCGTCATGCAACGGTTTTGCAAAGTGTCAGGGAGTTTGCTGCCTTAGCACCTGTTGATTTGTTCATTGTAACAGACCGTCGGGCAAGATTGCTGGCTCGGCTGGATAAGCCCGACCAATACGGCGATGACTTCGGAACGCAGCAAAGTATTGTCAATGCCCTCTCTGGTAACTTGCCGGAAGATAGCACTGCACAACTGTGGGATTTGGATGGCGCGCTGTATCAGATTGCCAGCGCACCGATTGTGCTTAATCAGACAAACATCATCGGCGCCCTAACTTTAGGGCAGCGCCTGACCGATGCAGAAGCCCAAGCCTTCAAAGGGTTTTCAAACATTGACATCACCTTTCTTAAAGGCACAGTGCCAATCGCCACGACTTTGGATTCAGCAAAGCGACAGGCGCTACATGCAAAAGCAGAACAGATAGCCGAGCACATCAAAACTGTGGAGCAGCAGCGAAGCAGTGAGCCATTTGAGATGGAGTTGGGTGAAGAAGAAGTCTTTGCATTTCTGGCGCCGCTGGGCGAGGGCGAATCAGCCTACTACCTTGCCACTGTGCCGAAGTCACAAGAGCTAAAAATTTTGGAGAACATTCGCCGAAGTTTGCTGGTGGTAGCTGGCGTAAGTGTGTTGCTCACATTGGTGTTGGCAGTCGCATTAGGACGGCTATTTTCGCGCCCTGTGCTGGCACTGGTAGATGCAATGAGCAAGGTGCGTCAAGGAGATTTGAGCGTGTCGGTAGTGCCTGCTTCAAACGATGAGATTGGACAGCTGGCTCAAGCCTTCAATAGCATGATTGTCGGGCTGCGAGAGCGATTTCAGCTGGCACGCTATGTGGGCAGTCATACACTTGAAATGATTAAGCGAGCGGCAGGCGGAGCAATGGAAGTCAGCTTAGGTGGCAGCCGTCAAGAGCTGGCAGTCCTGTTCTCGGACTTACGCGGCTTTACTGCATACAGCGAAAGCCAACCACCAGAAGCCGTCATTGAAATGCTGAATCGATATCTGGGTTTTCAAGCTGAATTGGTAACAAAGCATGGCGGGTCGGTCGATAAGTTCGTCGGCGATGAAATGGTCGCGCTCTTTAGCGGAAAAGATGCGTTGCGCCGTGCCGTAGAGTGCGCTATTGATATTCAGCGCGTGGCACAAGATGTGCAGCGTAAAGACCATGCGCCTATCGGAATTGGTATTGGTATCAACTACGGCGTGATGGTGCTCGGTAACATGGGCGCACAAGACCGCATGGATTACACAGTAATTGGCTCGTCAGTAAACTTGTGTGCGCGTCTATGTGCGGCAGCAAAAGCAGGGCAAATTCTGATTCGTCATGATTTGCTACAAAGCCTTTCAAACCATGCCCAGTTCAAAAGCGGACAAATTCAACCGATGCAGTTTAAAGGCTTTTCAAAACCACTTGAAATCGCAGAGGTGCTCTATGACTAACCCAATCATGAAGAGCGCTAAGCGGCGACTTGCCTGCGCTGCTTTGGCAGTGCTGTGGTCGGCAACAAGCATCGCACAAGCACAAATTCAGCTGACGGGCGAAACGGCGCTGGAACTTTCCATTGGCGGCACAAACTCGAACTTCATTTTCAACGAAATCCCAAATGAATTTCGATTTGCACATTTGGCTATCAATCAATTCAACTTGTTTGTGCTGGCGCCGATGGGAGATGAGTGGTCGTTCAATGCACGCGTGCAGTTTGACATCTGGGGCGGTGGGCGGCTGAATCCACCACGAATTACACTGGCGACAATTCTCTGGCAAAAACCAGAGTCGCCAGTGAGCATCTCTATTGGCCGCTTTGTGATGCCGTTCGGACTCTATCCGCGCCGACAACTGCAAAGTGACAACCTGTTTGCCAGCGCGCCGCTTAGCTACGGATACTTTGTCAATATCTCCGACAAGCGTGGGTTTTGGCCTGCCGCGGGCAATACAGGCGTGTATGGCACGGCAGATGATGTGGGCTTGACAACCGTGTATTTTGGCGGCTATACCACTGGCGCATCGCTGAACTGGATTCTGATACCCAATGCCTTGAACATAGAGCTTGCTATCGTCAATGGTGCGCTCTCATCGCAAGCTGACTATACAAACCTAGCAAATCTTGCTGGTGTGGCACGCTTAGGGTTTCAGCCCGCCATCTTCTGGCAGCAAGGCATTTCCGTCTCATATGGCAGTTTTATGCAAGCGGACCCCGTCAATAATCTGGTGCGAACCAACAATCCGTTTGAACAGTATCGCCAGTTAGTGCTGGGCACAGATGTGATTTTAGCCTACGCTTTTTTTGAACTCTCTGGCGAGCTGATTTACTCGCAATGGACTGTGCCGCGCTTTACAACGGCAGAAGGTTTTACGACCGTAGCAGGCAATCCAGATGAACTGGTGCGCTACACGGTTTCGAACCTGTCAGGCTATGTGGATTTTAAGTTTGAGCCGCCTTTTCTGACTGGCACTTACCTTGCTTTGCGCTATGAGCGCTTGCTATTTCTACCTTACACCGATGCGCGCACCAATCAGGAAAATCTCTCGTGGGATAGAAGTGTGACACGGTTGTCGGCAGCTATTGGCGTCAAGTTCTCTGAAAGAGTGCTGGCAAAGTTAGCCTTTGCCGACCAAGCGCTCGATGGGCAAAGTTTTAATGTGAGAGACAACTACACGCTGCGTAGCATTTTTGTCGTGAATTTTTAGTCACGCGCTAAAACTTGGTAAAACATCTTTGGCATGAAAAGACGAGAGTTTTTAAGAATGCTGCCGCTGGCAACAGCCGCGCCGATAGCGTTTCAAGCCTGTAACACATCCGTAGAACCTGCGACCAATGCGCAAACAGCAGGTGATATTGCCCTGCTCAATGCCGCCGCTGCCGCAGAAGCGCAAGCCATCAAGACCTACGATGCCGCAGCAGCGTCAGGACTGGTAACCACGCCTGCTGTAATTGCGACTGTGCAACTCTATTGCGCGCATCATCTTGGGCATTTCAACGAGCTGAATCGGCTACTGCGGCGCTTCTCACAAGCTGAAGTCTCGCTTGAGCGAGCACAGCCAGCACCGCAAGTCAGCAGGGTTACCAATGAAGCTGAAGCTGTGCGACTGGCTATGGAGTTGGAGTATGAAGCCGCCGCTGCATACTTTCAATGGACAAGTGGAGCAGAAGAGGTTACCACGCCAGAAGTGCGCCGTTTTTTTGCTGACACCTTTCCCATAGAATTTGCTCACTACATTGAACTGCGTGCCGCTCTGGGGCTGACACCAGCGATTAGTTCCGCGACCTTTAGCACCATGCCACGCCCTTGAACCAGACAAGCCCGCAACTTATCGCTTGCATTTTTCTTAGGTTTGATGTATTTTAGCACTCGCTCAAGGTGAGTGCTAAAAGTTTGAAACTCTGTCCAAGGAGTTTGCGTTACAGCACTCGGAAAATTTCAAACACATAAACTCAACTTAGTAACTCTACCAACCCAAAACTTGGAGGAAAAAGACTATGAAACTTCAGCCCTTAGGAGATCGCGTGGTGATTCGTCCAGCTCCAGCAGAGGAAAAAACAAAAGGTGGTCTCTACATCCCTGACACTGGTAAGGAAAAGCCACAACATGGCGAGGTAGTAGCCGTCGGTGAAGGCAAGACCTCAGAGAACGGCACACTCATCAAGCCTCAAGTTAAGGTAGGGCAGAAAGTGCTCTATGGCAAGTATTCAGGTACAGAAGTTACCATAGATGGCGAAGAATACCTCATCATGCGCGAAAGCGACATTTTTGCGATTCTGAACTGAAGCTAGAAATTTCTTTCAAAATTAAAACCATAACAACACTATGGCAGCAAAGCTGATATACTTCGACGCAGAAGGGCGTGCAGCACTCAAGCGCGGTGTCGACAAGCTTGCCGATGCCGTTAAAGTTACACTAGGACCAAAAGGCCGTAATGTTGTAATTGAGAAAAAGTTCGGAGCACCGACAGTTACAAAGGACGGCGTAACAGTAGCAAAGGAAATTGAGCTCGAGGATCCACTCGAGAATATGGGCGCCCAAATGGTGCGCGAAGTTGCTTCCAAGACCAGCGATGTTGCTGGCGATGGTACAACAACAGCCACAGTTCTGGCGCAGGCCATTTTCCGCGAAGGCTTGAAGAATGTCACAGCAGGTGCCAACCCAATGGACCTCAAGCGCGGAATTGACATGGCTGTGGCAGCTATTGTCGAAGAGCTGAAGCGAATCAGTCGCCCGATTTCTGGAAAGAAGGAAATTGCACAAGTTGGCATGATTTCAGCCAACAACGATGAAGAAATCGGCAACCTGATTGCCGAAGCGATGGAAAAAGTTGGCAAAGATGGTGTTATCACGGTCGAAGAAGCAAAGGGCACTGAGACTGAGCTGAAGGTCGTAGAGGGCATGCAGTTTGACCGTGGCTATCTTTCGCCTTACTTTGTAACCAACACCGAGACGATGGAGGCAGAACTTGAAGATGCCTACATCTTAATCCATGACAAGAAAATTTCTGCAATGAAGGACCTGCTGCCCATACTTGAGAAGATTGTGCAGACAGGTAAGCCAGTGCTCATCATTGCAGAAGATGTAGAAGGCGAAGCCTTAGCCACACTGGTTGTCAACAAACTGCGAGGCACTCTGCGTGTCGTAGCTGTTAAAGCCCCGGGCTTTGGTGACCGTCGCAAGGCTATGTTGGAAGATATTGCCATTCTGACAGGTGGCACGGTCATCAGCGAAGAGAAGGGCTACAAGCTAGAGAATGCGACCATTGCATATCTTGGTCAAGCCAAGCGAATTGTGGTCGATAAGGACAACACCACAATCGTTGAGGGCAAGGGCAAGCCAGAGCAGATTAAGGCACGCATCAACGAAATCAAGAGCCAGATTGAGAAGGCGACCAGTGACTATGATAAGGAAAAGCTACAAGAGCGTCTGGCGAAACTGTCAGGCGGCGTAGCAGTGCTCAACATCGGTGCCAGCACCGAAGTTGAAATGAAGGAAAAGAAGGCTCGCGTTGAGGATGCGTTGCATGCTACCCGTGCTGCAGTTCAAGAAGGTATTGTGCCAGGCGGCGGTGTAGCACTGATTCGCGCAGCTAAGGTGCTGGATACACTCAAGCCTGAAAATGAAGACCAAAGAACAGGTATTGAGATTATCCGTCGTGCCGTTGAAGAGCCACTGCGCCTGATTGTCGACAACACCGGCACAATGGATGGCGCAGTAGTGCTGCAGAAGGTCAAAGAAGGCAAGGACGACTTTGGCTTCAATGCACGCACTGAGCGATACGAGAACCTGATTCAAGCAGGTGTTGTTGACCCAACAAAGGTAACTCGTACAGCGCTTGAGAATGCAGCCTCAGTTGCAAGCCTGTTGCTCACAACTGAAGCTGTGATTGTCGAGAAGAAGGAAGAGGAAAAGGCACCAGCTTCCTCGGGCGGCATGGGCGGAATGTACTAAACAGTCGCTTTCGCAAAGCGACCGCGCATGTCACAAGTTAGGGCTGATGCTGCCCCTGGTAGCTCAGCCCTTAATTTTTTTGTGTAATCAAATGTTTAACGCGCTCGCGCTGTTTGATTGGAAAACTTAATTTCGCTAACGTTCAGGCTAAAAATTTCAGATAACTCTGACTAAACTCTTTGCAAAAACTTATGAGAGCATACATCATATCTGTCATTTCGCCCGTTTTCTGCCTATTGCTGGTAGCTGGGCTTCATGCAGGATGCTCAGGCTGCAAGAAAGATGAAGATTTGGGTTTGAAAAAACTGGGCGATAGTGCATTGATTGCCCAACAAAAATTGATGGAAGAGTATCAAAAAACGCTAGTAGACCCGCAGCAGAGAAGTAACGAGATTCAGATTGAAAAGAAAGTAACATACACCGATGCACCGTCACCAGAAGCCGATAAGGCAGGAGGTATGCAACTTGCAAAGCCGAAATTCGACTATGCTATGTTGGATGAGGCTATGGAAAACTTGCAGGAGTCACTGATTCCGACTGTCAAAGCAAATGCATCGCGCTTAGGGAAAACTGGTGGAGCAATTGCCTTTTCGCTGGTCATTACGCCAGACGGAAAGGTTAAGCAAATTAACATATCGCAAAATGACTTGGATGAGCAGACTGCAAACGCTGTGCGCGCGGTGATTAATCGGACAAAGTTCCCAACGTGGAACGCAGCAGAGCTCAAGGAGTATAAGAGTGAAAAAATCAAAATTCAATTCTGAGAGTTTTACTTTTGAGTCTTTTTTGTAGCAAACTTTTCCAAATAGGCAATGGCAAACATCAATTTCGGATTAGACTATCACATCAGAAAGCTGTATCATCCTAGAATTGAGGAGAGCATCAATCAGACGCGTAGCATGCTCGTCCCCATGGTGATTGAGACCTCTGGGCGAGGGGAGAGAGCATTTGATATTTTCTCTCGTCTGCTACGCGAACGCATTGTCTTCTATGGTACTGCAGTCGATGACCACTCAGCAAGCCTGGTGATGGCACAGTTGATTTTCTTGGAGTCGGAAGACCCAGAAAGAGACATCTATCTCTACATCAATTCACCAGGTGGCAGTGTTTCAGCAGGGCTGGGGGTCTACGACACCATGCAATTTATTCGCCCAGATGTCTCCACAGTATGTGTTGGAATGGCAGCATCAATGGGCGCGTTGCTCTTGGCTGCAGGTGCAAAAGGTAAGCGTGCTTCATTGCCTCACGCGCGCATTATGATTCATCAGCCTTCGGGCGGTGCGCAGGGGCAAGAGACTGACATTCTTATCATGGCCAGAGAAATTGAAAGAACGCGCCACATGCTGGAAGAAATCCTTTCCAAACATACTGGGCAACCGATAGAAAAGGTGCATCAGGATTCTGAACGAGATCGATGGATGAGTGCCCAAGAAGCAAAGGAATACGGGATTATTGATGAGATTTTTGTGAAGCGTCCAATGCCAGGTGACAAGAAGAACTAAGCACAGTGCTTACAGTGCTGTAGGAAAGGGCCACTGTACTCCAGTGGCCTTTTCTACGTCACTTTCTCAGGCTTAATTTGTGCAATTGCACGTTCAATGCGACGCAAAACAGTGTCTCTGCCAAGCGTCTCCAGAGTGTGATACAGGCTAGCACCGAAACTCACCCCAGTCACGGCCAAGCGTATAGGATGAATAATATCTGCAGTTTTGATACCGTGAGCTTGCGCAAAATCTTTTAGTGCCTGCTCAATGCTACTGGCTGTAAATTCAGGCAAAGTACGCAGGCATGCGCAGAAAGCGGCAAGGTATTCGTTGGTTTTAGGTTGCCAGCGTTTCCTGACAGCATCTTCTTCGTATTGCTCAGGGTCGAAGAAGAAGTAGCTGCTGAAAGTAACAAATTCGTGAATGAAATCGACTCGTTCTTTCATTAGTGCGGCAACCTGCATCAAGTAGGCCTCGCTAGTAATTTGCTCAAGCGGTAATGAGGAAGGCTTAGTCTTTAGGTGTTCGAGCAAAATTGGCTTGATGCGCCGAGCCAATTCTTCATTTGAGAGTCGACGAATATGCTGCTTTTCAATCCAATTGAGTTTATCTAAGTTAAAAATAGCGCCAGACTTCCCTACATGCTCAAGTGAGAACTGCTCAATCAGTTCTTGCATGGTAAAAATCTCTTGCTCGGAGCCGCCGCCGGGATTCCAGCCTAAAAGTGCTACAAAGTTGATGAGAGCTTCTTTGCTATAGCCTTTCTTGATATAGTCCTCAACGGACACATCTCCCTGCCTTTTAGAAAGCTTGGTTCGGTCAGGGTTAAGTAGCAGGGGCACATGTGCATAAACGGGCTTTTCCCAACCGAAAAAGTCATAGAGTAAAACATGTTTCGGTGTAGAGGAGAGCCACTCTTCACCACGAATGACGTGGGAGATTTGCATCAAGTGGTCATCGACGACAACTGCTAAGTGGTAGGTTGGAAAGCCATCTGCTTTGAGCAAAACCTGGTCATCGACCACAGAAGAATCAAACTCTACAATGCCGCGAATCTTATCTTCGACTCTAATGGTGATGTGGTCAGGGACCCTCATGCGCACGACTTTCGGTAAGCCAGCAGCCAGCGCAGCTTTGATTTTGCTTTCAGGCATAGTGCCGCCGAGTGACTCAGGTAGCCATTTGCGATTGTATTTGGGCTGCAGACCTTGCTTGATTTGCAACTTGCGCATTTCTTCAAGCTCTTGCGGAGTCTCAAAGGCATAGTAGGCATGCCCTTTAGCAATGAGCTCATCACAATACTGCTGGTAAAGATGCAAGCGTTGAGACTGGATGTAGGGACCGAATTTTCCGCCATGCTTCGGGCTTTCATCAGGGATAATACCAGCCCATTCTAGAACCTCAATGATTCCTTCAATAGCACCAGCAACAAGTCGCGTCTGGTCGGTATCTTCAATTCGCAACACGAATGCACCGCCATGCTGCTTTGCAAAAAGATAGTTGTAGAGTGCTGTTCTAAGGCCCCCGATATGCACATACCCTGTAGGCGAGGGTGCGAAGCGAGTGCGAACCATGTCCTTGAAATACTTTGAGAAATTGCAAACATACGAAAATCTTGGCAAAATCAAGACATCACATTTGCTACTCGGTCTACTCATGTAACAGGTTGCGAGAAATGAGTTTGCTTTTTTGTATCCTTTTGAGTAAATTTTCTACTCAAAAAGGCTGAAGTGCTCGCTTACAAACAGGAGGGCAGTTAGTGTTAGAATCACTGGTAACATCAAAGACGCGCATCAAGCTACTTTTGAAGTTCTTCCTCAATCAGAATATGCGTGCATACTTGCGTGAGCTCGCCGAAGAATTTGGCGAGTCCACCAATGCCGTGCGATTGGAGCTCAACCGTTTGACAGAAGCTGGTCTGACAGTTGCTGACGATGGTCGCACAAAGCTCTACCAAGCAAACACCAAACATCCACTGTTTCCTGAGCTGCATAGCCTCGTGAAAAAGTACCTTGGCATTGACCAGCTTGTGGAGCGTGTGCTCTCGAAGTTAGGACCGGTTCAATTGGCGCTCATCACAGGTGACTATGCTGAAGGTCGTGATTCAGGAATTATTGATTTAACCATCGTTGGGGACATTAATCGGAATTACCTTAACGAATTGATAGAGAAAACTGAACGCATGATTCATCGCAAAATTCGTGTGCTGGTGTTGAATGCAGAGGAATTTGAGCGGTTACAGCATCAGTTTATGAAAGGCAAATCGTTAGTTATTTGGAATGACGCACAATCTCAATCTCAATCCATGAAAGCTGCTGTATGAGTCAAATTGTCATTAGTGCTGATAAGAAATTTTCGTTCAATTTACGAGAAATATGGGAGTATCGTGAGCTCTTGTGGATGCTTGCCTATCGCGATATTAAAGTTCGCTATTCGCAGACTGCATTGGGGGTTGCTTGGGCATTGATTCAACCGCTCACGACGCTTATCATTTTTACATTAGTTTTTGGAAGAGTTGTAAAAGTCGATACAAGTGGGATTCCATACTCGCTCTTTGCTTTATCGGGAATGGCATTGTGGGGGTATTTTTCTACAGTAATGTCACAAGCAGGTAATTCTATCATTACAGGTCAGGACATGGTAAAGAAGGTATATTTCCCCCGAATCATTATTCCACTATCCAAATCCATCTCAGCATTTGTAGATTTTGGAATCACGTTGCTTTTCTTGCTTGGAATGTTGCTTTATCACCGATATAGCCCTAGTTTGAATACTGTTTTGGCAGCTGGTTTCATACTTATGACAATATTATCTGGTTTGGGCTTGGGAATTTGGTTGAACGCGCTAACTATTCGCTACCGAGATTTCCAGTATGTACTACCGTTTGCGATGCAGTTAGGTATTTATGTCTCGCCAGTAGCTTACCCCACATCACTTGTACCTGCTGAGTATCAGTTTTTCTACTACCTAAATCCGATGGCAGGTGCAATTGATGGGATGCGTTGGGCATTGTTTGGTTCCCCTATTAATGAGGGAGTCTATATTTCTCTTGCAAGTTCAGTGTTAGTATTTGTCAGTGGTTGGATATATTTTCATAGGATTGAGGGTGAAATCGCTGATATCGTTTAGAGGTTGCTGAGTTACAATAGTTAGTGTCAGGAAACATTGCTAATAAAATAAAATCGCTGATAAAATAAAAAAGTATAAAAACATTCGTATGTCAGACATTGTGATAAAGATAGAGAATCTTTCAAAGAAGTATGTGATCGGAGCTAAAGACAACCGCTTTTTGTATGAGCGGATCTCCAATAGTTTTAAGTCTCTTTTTTCAAGGAACAGAAAACAGCAAGAAACAGAATTTTGGGCATTGCGCGATATTAACCTCGAAATCAAACAAGGTGATGTCGTAGGTATCATTGGCAAGAATGGTGCAGGTAAATCTACACTACTGAAGATAATCTCTCGGATTACGCAGCCGACAACGGGGAAGGTAACGGTTAAGGGCAAGGTGGCGAGTATTTTGGAGGTTGGGACTGGGATGAATCGGGAGCTGACGGGGAGGGAGAACATTTTTATC
>Ga0209809_1000383_pt1 | contig 40501 bp, 50 predicted proteins | sample YNPMSTMetaG_FD_186172 | JGI IMG/M metagenome (GOLD analysis project Ga0209809, IMG submission 186172) | Anoxygenic and chlorotrophic microbial mat microbial communities from Yellowstone National Park, USA - YNP MS-T MetaG (SPAdes) (version 2) ...
GTTATACTAATCTATGTCCCGATAATCAAGGGACCTAGGGTTGGAATGACCCGAAGTTAAGCCTGTGGAGAGGTGAAAGCCTCGGTGAAGCAGGAAGCTCCACCTTCTGTAAGGTGGAGTAGTTCACACATTACAATGCCAAGTTCAACAGGCTTATAGCCAAGCTAAACGAAAGCAGGGCAAAGGAAGTAGAGGAGTGGGCGGAATCAAAGACAGGGACAAAGTATCCTGCTAAATACACGGAGAGAGGAAGAGAGATAGGAAGGTTTATAAGCTTTTTGTATGCTAAGAGAAATAGGTTCTTCACTGACCAATTTCATAAAATGGCTAAACGCATAGTGGAGTATTTGCACTTGAATGGAGTGTCTGATGTTTTTGTGTCCAAAAGTTTAGCGGAGTTAAAGAACAACGGAGAGTGTGTGCTAAGTAAGGCGGTTAGGCAAAGCTTTGTTCAGATACCGTTTATAAAGCTACTCAAATACATAGAATACAAGGCACAGGAGTATGGAATAAGAGTGCATTATGTGGATGAGAGATACACATCTAAGGCAAGCTGTATATCTGATGATATAAGGGGTATCCAAAAGGGCTATTGCTTGACTAATGCTTTCAACGGAAAGCGTGTTAAGCGTGGCCTGTTTTTGGATGCCCTTATAAACAAAGTGTTTAACGCAGACCTTAATGGGGCAGTAAATCATATTAAGGTGGGAGTGGGTAAAAGTTTTGAGTGGCTAAAAGACAAACTATTCAAACTGTGTAATCCCATCAAAATCAAAAGCGACTACGAATTCTGCAGGCTACTAAAAAGCTTGCAGAATAGTGGGTCGGGTAAGTCCGGGCTACCGGAGTCGCCGCAATCTAACAGGCTGTTAGAAAATACCAGCTTTTGTTAGATGTAAGTCGGCGGATGAGATATGGCTAAAATAATCTTAGTTTGGAGGAGTAGGAGATGACAAAGCAAGAGAAGGTTATAGCTGTGGCGGCGGTTCTGTTTGCGGTAGCGGCGTATGGGCTTATAGCGTATTTGGCGTTTTCCCTACCGTATGCGGATAAGGTCTCTCAAGAGTGGCAGAGTGCTGGGGAGGAATGTATTAGAAATCTTGACCGTGTGTGCCAGAAGGAGAAGAATGTCCCACGAAGGATAATAAGTTCCAAAGAGTGCCAACCAATTTATGAGGACTTTTCCCTCTTTGGTGTGTTTGAATGCAGAAAGAGGAAGTTGTATGCGGACATATGGGTAGGAAGGATTAACTACGTTGTCAGAGACGAGGAAGTGGTTTGGGTGTGGGCAAGGTGAAGGATAGGGATATTCTGTCAGAACTTGCCCTTGTTTTAGGCGTAGATGAAAAGAGTATAGTTCTCAAGCTTTTGACAATAAATGCTTTGCTTTTGGAGAAAGCCTGCAAGGAGGGGGTTCAGCCTAAGGAGTTCTTTGAAGGCTGTTTGTATGTGCCCCAGAAGGTGAGGGAGAAGCTGGGAGAGGATTGGGAGGAGAGTTTGAAGCAGTTTTTGAAAGAAGTTCAGTCTGCAAGCATAGAGGACCCGCTTGTGGAGGCAGTTTATTGGATAAGAAAGTTAAGCGTTCAGGTGCAGCAAAGCGGCTTGAGGGAGATGACTGTGTTTGTGGATGAGAAGACGTTTGATGAGTTTTTAGAGGTTGCAGACAAAGCACTGGAACTTGGGATTGTGAAAGAAAAATATGTGGAAGATGCGGGCAAACAAATAGCAAACTTGGTGCGGAATTATCTCCAGAGGGAGGCGAAAATATTGAAAGATAGAATGCTAAGGCTGAAGGTAAAGGGAAGGTAATTCTGCTATCCTCCTGCCGCTGCCAGGTCCTGCGGAGTTTCCACAAGGACAAGCTTGCGAAGTCTTGCCAGTGCCCGTTTGATTGCGGAATGGACAAAGGAAAAGGGCACTCCAAGCATGTTTGCGATCTCTTTTTCCCTGTAGTTGTGAAAAAACTTTAGCTTTATTATCTCCCTCTCCTCTTTTGGTAGTTTAGATAAAAGGGCATGAACATCCACCCTTTCCTGAGAGGTGTCCTCGGTAGATAGGAATATCTCAAAGGTATCCTCCTCTCCCTCATTTATGGGTGCATTGTATGAAAAGGCAAAGGACCTTGCCTGCTTTTCATAGTAGTCCTGAATGGCGGCAACGATCCATTGATAGGCATAGGTGGAAAGGGCACCCTTTGTAGGGTCCCAGCCGTCTATCGCCCTAAGCAAAGCAAAACTGCACGCAGAAAACACCTCATCCCAATCCTCCGCCCTCACCCTCATCCTCCTCATCACCGTGTAAATCAAATTGATATTCCCACTGTAAAGTTCTTCTTTTAGCTTCTTAATAGCGGTATATACCCTATAAACAGGGTCAGCAGCATCCACAAAAAGCTTACTTTTCAAATACTCCCTCAGAACTTCATCATACACCTCCCACCTGTAGGGTATCTGCCAATAGGGCGTTTTCCTCACCTCCTCCAAAGACACCAAAGCATAACTTCCCACACGCACCCTCCCAGATAGCATCCTGCTTTTTAGCACCCTAAGGACTAAATCCCTATACCACTTGGGAAGAAGCTTCCACCCAAGCTTCCTAAGTTCCAAAAGTTCTAACCCAAGCTTCACCTGCTGGTCAAACATCACCGCCACCTCCTTATTACCATTTTACCCTCTTTCGCCTAAAAATGTTCATTTGAGTGAATAGTTTTGAAAATGGGTTATACTAATCCTCATGGCAGTAAAACTTAGAGATGTTTATGGGCTTGTTTATAGTGGGGAGTATTTGTTTAACAAGCGGGTGGTGGGGTTATGGGTGGAGAGGGAAATTTGGAAGGAGGGTTTTTGCTATCAGGAGATAATTTTGGGAGATGAGGTTTATAGGTTTATTTTCATGGATTTGGGAAAGTTCCGTCCTCTTTTCTTTAGCAAAAAGAAAGCCCGTCAATACATAGAGGACGCTTTTTCTTTTGTGCCTGAGGAGATAAGGAAGAGGGACTTTTCTGTTTTGAAGAGGTTTGACAAACCTGTATGCAAATGGCTTGGCTATCCCAAGGAGGAGGTCTCTGGAGAGGGAGTTCTGTTTATTACCTCAAAGGGAGAGAGGCTTTTCTTTCCAAAGGAAAGCGGCAAAGCCATCCACGCAGAGTTTGCCTTTACGCTTATGCATCCGCTTCCGCCTTATGCGTGCTTGTTTTTGTGAAAAAAGCGGGGTTATGCCCCGCCCATTTTGTCATTGTGTTTTCTGTCCCCTAAACTGGGTTATACACCCTTTGTAATCCTCATAGCTTTGGCTTTTCTCCAAGCACTCTTTTTTCAAAGAAAACCTCTCTAATCTCATCTGCTTACACTGTTCCCAGTTCTGCTTACACCATCCCATGCGATGTTTGGGAACCTCAAAGTTTGGGACAACTGATTGGGTTTGTTGGGCAAAAGTAATCCCTGCAAAGGCAAGGGCTAAGGCTACTGCTGACTTCCTCATAACTAAACCTCCTTATAGAATTTCTCTCATTTTAAGTCCAAAATCCACTTGGCAAATTGTTTGGCTTCTGCGTCAGACACGTTTTGAGGAGGCATTGGGATAGAACCCCAAACGCCCGCACTGCCTCTCTTGATCTTGCCCGCCAAGTAATCCACCGCATCGGGCTTGTCCTTATACTTCTTGGCTATGTCCGCATAGGAAGGTCCAACATTCTTGGCGTTCACAGCGTGGCATGCCATGCATCCCTTTTGCTGGGCAAGATTTTGGTCGGCAAAGGAAACGCTTACAAGGGCTGCTACCAATAGCACAACCGCTTTTTTCATGACTACACCTCCTTAAGGTTTATCATAAATCCAAATGTATGGAAAGCAAGCGGTTCAGTTCCTCTTCAAGGGTTTGAACGGCGGAGTTCCTTCTCAGGTTGGACAAAATTTCCCTTACGATTTGGCTGATTTGGTTCTTTGTCCTTTGTGAAAGGAGTGGAATTTCGCAGTTCTCAAGTATCTTTTGAGTGAAAACCATCCTTCCACCTCGTCTTGGACCTCTTGAGAGGTAGTATTCCCTAAAGAGGTTGCTGTTTAGATAGCCAAGTAGCCAAAAGGTGTCCTCTTCTTTATAAGGCTGGATAAACAGAACATCTCCATGAGGCAAAGTTCCTTCTTCTCCCAAGCTGAACCTGTTTTGTGGGTGTCTGTCCAGTGCAGGAACGTAAATTCTTTTTTTGCTTAGGTTTTGCATCAAAAACCTGTAGTTTCTTAGGGCTTGCCAGTGGAACCAACTTTTGCCTTTTGGTAGGTATCTGTTTTGCAGATGATGCTTGAACGCCAAAAGCTTTCTGTAGATGTTTGGAAAGCTTTCTCTGAGTTCTTCCTCGCTTTTTATGTAAGCGTCTGTGAGGATGTAAAGCTGGCAGCCCTCTGCCGAAAACCTCTTGCAGTTTTGGGCTTTGACAAACTTTCTAATCAAAGCCCTCTCATTGTCCTCAAAGCTTTCCAGTTCCTCCTCCGACACATAGAAAGCCCTCTCCATTCCAGAAATTAGCCCTACTCCGACTTTTGTAAGGTCTTTTAGTTTTAGGCTGGATGAGAAAGAAGGCGTGAAAACATACACACTCCAACTCTGGGAGTGCAAAAAGTGAGGAATTTGGTGGTAGCTAAAGAGATCATTACTTACCTTTTCTTCTAAAGCCAGCTTTGCCTTTGTGTAAATCTCCAGCGGCTTTGCCCTTGCATGCTTTAGCCTAAGAACTGTTATCTTTTCCCTTCTAAGGTCAAATTGTCCCTTTTTGAACTTGAATATTACCGTTTCGGGGTTTTCACCACGAAAAAGATGGGCCTCATCCAAGTCTATGACGAGTTCTATCTTTCCAGAAGATAAGAGAGTTTCCCTGAGGTATTTGGCGTGAGTGTTGTAGAAAAAGTGATAAGGCACAATGTAGATGAGTTCTCCGCCCTCTTTCAAAAGAGAAATCGCCCTCAGGATAAAGGCATAGTAGATGTCCGCCTCTCCCGTTTTCGTTATCTCTTTTACCCTCTCCGCTAAATGCTTGGGAAGATTACTAAAATGAACATAGGGAGGATTGCCTACAATTAGGTCAAAACTCTTCTCAAACTCATAGGACAAAAAATCGCCCAAAATCACATTCTCAAAGTGTTTCTTGCACTGGCGAAAGAGTTCCTCATCTATCTCTATCCCATATATGTTTCTGTATCCTCTCTCCTTTAAAACCTGGAGAAAAACGCCTCTGCCGCAACCCGTATCAAGAACATCTGCATCCCGCCCAACAGATGCTAAATCAACCATAAGACACGCTATCTCCCTCGGAGTTTCTACAAAGCCAAGTTTAGCAGGTTTTTCTAAAGCCATGTGGGTGAATATGATAACCTTCTTATCCTACAAATCAAAATGTAAGGTAAGACTTGACAAATAGCAAATTTTGGTATAAAATAATAGATAAGGAGGTGAAGCCATGAAGAAAGTCAAAAAAGATGCTGGAATTAAAGCTTGGAATTTATGGGAGTGCCGTTCCAAAGAGGTAAAAAGAATTACAGAGGAGGTTCTTGTGGATTTATATCTTGCATTGGATAGCATAGCTTATAAATGCTACGCATATGATATCTCATGGCATCAATATTGCAAAATTGATGCAAAAGGAATACATATAAGCATTCACGATTATGATGAGATAGAGAAACTTGCTGAAGAAGGGAATAGTTATGCAAAGTGGATTATAGAGATAGTAGAAAAACTGACTAATCCAAAGAGTTTGTTAATTTTAAGAATTAAGAGGCTGCTGGAAACGGGAACATTTCATGTAAAACTTAACAGTGCCCCTGATAACGGTTATATATTAGTATGCGAAGGGAATACCATTTATGAAATAGAGTTGGAACTTGTTAAAAAACTTTCTGAAATAGATAACGAAATAAAACACCTCTACGAAAAATGGAAAGAAAGACTGGAAAAATGGCAGGCTGAAATTCCTAAAATTTTAGAAACATTCAAACACTACTCTCTCAGAAGAGTAAGGTTTGAGTTAAGGGACGCCTTAGCCTACCTTGAGGAATAATAAGAAGCAACCCCAGCAGCCACTCAAAACACTTCCCAAGCACGAACTTGCCCTCGCTGCCTAACAAAGGCAGCGGCCCACTGACAGTTTGGTGGGTGGGCTGTCAGATGGGTTCATAGACACCCGCTAAGAGGGAAGGATTGGCGTGGTTCTCCCTCCGAAAGGGCACACGCCTCGCCATCCCTTTGCTTGCCAGTGGGCGGGGGATGGTTAAAGGAAAGCACTGGCTAAGCCTGTAGAAGCCCTAAAAGCTGGGCGAACCTCGGACGAGGGTTCGATTCCCTCCGCCTCCACAGTAAGTTTAAAAAAGTGAGTTTTTTCAATAAAGTCAGTTTCTCCAACCCAACACACAATCAAACACCCTCAACAATTCCTCTCGCCTGCGGAAAGGTTCTTATGGAAAAATCTTACCTTACAAGCCAAAATGTAAGGTAAGACTGCGGAGAGGTCGTTAGAGAAGAGGTGGTGGAAGGTGGTGAGGTTGTTAGCTGAAAAGCGGGAAGGTGGGTGGCTGGGTTTTAAGCGAAGGGGGCCCATTTTTGAACTCAGTTCAACACTTTTCGGCAAAGGGGGTGTTGGCGGAAGAAAAGTTTGGGTAGAAAGGTGGGTGAAGGTGGAGTAAGGTGGAAAAGGTGGGAAAAGCGGAAAGGTGAAAAAGGTGGAGGAGGTGGGGAGGGCGGAAAAGGTGGGAATGGTGGGGAGGATTAGAGGTTAGCAGGAGGTGAGGTAGGTGGCTAAATGAGAATTATTCTCATTACTCATTTTTGAACTCAGTTCAGCACTTTTGGGTAAAAAATCTTACCTTACATTTCGTGGCGTAGGGCAAGACAGAGTTAGAATAATCATTAGGAGGGTTTTGCATGGCGGAAAGACCTCTTGACCTGCAGGAAGTTCAGACTTATTGGCTTTTAGTTTCCCATCATTTTGAAGGGCTTCTTATTGACCTGTCTCTGTTTGATTTCAGGGAAGGTGAAAAACCAAAAGTTTTGCAGGGGGTTAAGCGGGAGGTTCCCGTGGAGAGGGCGTATGATGAGGTGATGATGCTTTTAGATGAGTATTACAGAGGCAAGGATATTCTTTGGAGGCCTTCCTTTTACTACAAGGATTTCCTATCATCCGCTACAACAACGCTGATTTGGGTGAATAATTTCCAGCTTAAGAATCCTTACAGGATAGTGCCTCTTTTTTCCGTTCAGACAGGACCAGACAAGTATCAAGCTTACTTCAAGCTTAAACACCCTGTTTCTATAGAGGAGGCGGATAGGCTTCAGAAAGAACTTGCGAGGTATCTTGGAGACATCACCGCAGGGTCTTTTTTCCACCACAGGCAGATAGCAGGGCTTTGTAATGGGAAATACGAAGAAGACCCTATAACAAAGCTTTTCTATTGTTGGAAGGTGGTTTCCCTCACTCCTCAGGAAATATACACCCTGAACTCAGAAGGTGAAGAAAACCTAAAAGAAACAAACTATGAGGGTCTTCCGCAGGGAGATGATGGCATCTTACACCCTGTTGTAAATGTAGAAGGGCGATACAGAAGCTTTCCTATATATTGGTGGGAGTCGTTTTTAGAAATCAAAGATGAGGATATAGATAGTGAAGCCACAGATTTGGCCTGGGCTACCTATATGGCTAAAAAGGCAATGCAGGCGGGATGGGATGAAACAACCACTGCCTTAACCGTCCTTCATTACCTGAAAAGCCACAGCCCAGAAGTAGGAAGACGCAGAAAGATACCACAACTTGCATGGGATTACCTCTTCAAAACCGTCTGGAAAGCCATGCACGAAGCTAAAAAGGATTTTCCAAATTTCGTATCCCGCAAACTAAAAGGTAGTATTTAACACAACTCCGCAAGAACTATGACCGTAAAGCCAATGTAAGACTTAACAGACAGAGTGTAAAAATTCAGATAAGGTGTAAAGGCATTCTCCCCCTGCCTTCATCCTAAAGCATCCAAAAGCACCAGTTTAACCACTGCGGATATGTGGAAGGTTTGAGGCAGTTCATCCACCAAATAAACGCTTTCAATAGCATAGCCCAAGGAAGTCAAAGTGTTTAAGTCCCTTGCTAAGGTGGTGGGTTCAGAGGATTTATAGATTATCCTCGCTGGCTTGTTTTGGCTTATGAAAGTCCTGTCAAACTTTGAAAGTCCTTCCTTGGGCGGGTCTAAAACCAAAAGGTCTATAACCTCTCCCATATGGGACTTGAGGGTTTCCACCGCTTTTTGGTGGGCAAAGGAGACCTTAGAAATTTGGTTCATCTTGGCATTGTAGATAGCATCCTTGACCTCGCTTTGGTTTGCGGAAGACCCAAAAAGAACATCGCATTTTTCCGAAAGCCAAAGGCTAAAAAGTCCCACGCTGCAGTGAGGTTCAAGAACCCTCTTTACCCTCTCTCCCTCCGCCACCAGTTTAGGGTAATCCTCGTAGAGGGTATGATTTATTAGAAAGAAAGAACCGCTACTTACCCTAAGGAGAAACTTCCCGCTTCTGAAATAAGTCCATTCTCTTCCCACAGATAAAGTTTTCACGGGCTTCCCATCAGAAAGAACATAACTTCCTACATTTACCACCTCTTTGGGTAAAAGGCTTTCTTTGATGTCTTTTAGTTTCTGGGATTGGACAGCGGACGTGCCTACCAACTTCAAAAGATACTCATCTTCATAAGGTGAATAAAGAACATGAATTTCCTGAAGCCCTTCCACCGCCTTGACGATTTTTTTCAGGGAGGGCATTAGCTGGTTGATCTTTGGTTGTGCCAGCAAACACTCCTCTACAGAAACCAGGCCCTTACTTTTCCACGCAAAAAAGCCCAGCTTCCCATCCCGCACCTTAAACTGAACCCGTGTTCTATAGCCAAACTCTTCTTTAGAGGGAAGTATTCCGCTGACAGAACTTAGCTTGATCTTCCCAATCCTCTCAAAGGCGTCCAATAGAATGTCTGCTTTTGCATCTAACTGGCGGCTATACTCTATATGCTGAAGTTGGCATCCTCCACACTGCATGTAATATTTGCAGGGTGCTTGTCTGCGACCCTCTCCCTCTATCTTTACCCTCTTTACTACCGCCTCCGTGTATATCCTCGTCTCCCTTAGAACATCTACCTCCACCAACTCCTTAGGCGCTGCATATCGGACAAGGAACTTCCTACCCTTAACCTCTCCAACTCCATACCCACCATAGGTAAGCTTTTGAACAACAAGTTCCATTTGAGTGAATAGATTATAAAATACTTCTTATGTATCTGATTGAACTTTATCTTGAAGAAATCTCAAAGGCAAGAGACCCAAAGACCGTAGAAAAGAAAAAGTATTTGTTGATACATTTGGAAGAACTGAGGAACTTTTCCAAGAGGGAACTTTTTGAGTTCTACGGAAAGCTTCGCCAGAGGTTGTCTCATGGAAGTGCCTTGGATGTGCTGAGGGAGGTAAGGCTTTTTTATGAGTGGCTAAGGGAAAGAGGCTATCACTATGAATTCTCAGAACAAGCCTTTAGAGAACTCAAGAAAAAGAAGGAATTTGAAAACAAGGCAAGGAAATATTTCACTGAAGAAGAAGTAGAGAAAATCCTTTCCTACATCCGCACTAAACCTAAACCCTTTGTGTATTACGTTCTGTGTGTGGTCTTGCTGTCCTCAGGGCTAAGAATTTCAGAAGCACTGTCTTTGAAAAAAGACGACTTCAAAGAAAGAAGACTAATCACCGAAAAGGGTGAGGAAAGGTCTGTCTTTGTAGTCAAGGTTAAGGGCAAGTTCTCAAAGGAGAGAGAAGTTCCACTGGTTCTTTGGAAGAGGGAGTGGGAAGAGGTTATCAGAAAACAACTGGACAGCCTAAAAGAAGGACAAGCGTTCTTTACTTACGGCTTGAGGTTTCCAAAGTCCATAAAGGTTCTTACCCTCTCAAGAGATGCAGTTTACAGGTTCTTTTTTGATCTGTCTAAAGAACTTGGAATTGATGTGCATCCTCACAGGTTCAGATATACCTACGCTGTTTGGTTGGCTATGAAAAATATCCCTCCCAATGTGCTAAAGGAGTTTTTGGGGCACAGTTCCGTGAGAACTACCTTGGAAGTTTATGCCCAGGCCCAGAAGGAGAAGGTCTTAGACCTGATAGCAAGCTTGTGAAGGCATTAACCCGCTAAACACCAACGCCTTGCAGTTCTTCTTTCAACATCCTCTCTACCTTCTTAACCATCCTCTCCACAAAGGAATCAACTATCCTATAACCTTTTTCCCTCAAAAGCCTTCTTACTCCTTCTCTGGCCTTGTAGTTCCTCACCCATCTGTCCTTTCCCTCTTTCACTTCCTCCTTTATCCTCTGCAATTCCTCTTCAGAAATACTCCCTTCGTCAGGTTCTGGAATTTGCCTATAAACCTCAAACAGTTCCTTTGCATGCCTACACAACACCTCCTCCACAAACTCCTCATCCTCATATATTCCCTTCCTTAACCCAAGGGCCATCCTCAAGTTTTTCCACGTGGAAAGAACATAATCTTGTTCCAAAAGCACAGAGTTGGCCGCCTCAAGTATTACCCTCTCTAATCTTTCCCTCTCTAATACCTCCACGCCTACCACCTCCTTATCTAATATTTTATAACAAAATTTACTATCTGTCAAGTATCAGGAAAGTGTCCTTCGGGTAAAATAATTCCTGTGGAAGTCAAAAGCGTAGAGGAGATTTTAGCAGAAATCCGCCTGCTTCTTCAAGAGGAGGACATCCCTTTTAGGGAAGTGATGGACATGATTTTGCTTGCAATAAGTCTGATGAAGGAAGACCTCTACTTTCTACTTGGGCTAAAGGAAAAGCTAAAACCTCTTCAGAAAAGAGAAAAGCCTCAATCCTCGGAAGCCCAAGAGGAGGAACCTATTCAAGAAGAAGACCTACCTTGCGTGCATTTTGTCCGTGTGGGAAGACCTGCTGGGAGAAAGGATGCGGTGCCGAGAATGAGTTTGAGGGAGTTCTTTGAAACAGAAATAATCCCACTTCACAAGGAGATAAGCTGGGGAGAAAAAGCAAGGGAGGTACGGGAGGGAATTCTCAAAGGTGAATTTGTTATAGCGTCTTTAGAGGACTTTATCGGCTATCTATACGCCTATATGCTTTATGAGGATGTGCCCGATTATTTTTCTGGTATAAAATTAATAGCATGAGGTGGTGGCTGGTTATTTTGGCTGCTGTGGTAAATGTGCAGGCGTATTGGTTTGACAGTGGAGTAGATTACTTTGGAACTGGGAAGAAGACAGAGAAAAAAGAGGAGAAGAAGGGGGAGAAAAAAGAGGAGGTAAAGCAGGAGGATAGGGAGAAGTATTACGAGGAGTTATACAAAAGGTCGCAGGAGTGGTTTCCAGAAACCACCAGTCCTTTGGAGAGGGCTTTTTACAAAAACCCAGAGGACCCCAAGCTTGCAGAACTTATACACAAGCTTTATACAGAGAGGCAAGAGAGGGCAAACCTCCTTGCAAGCAAGTTGATAGTCCTGCAGACTCAGGAGGAGGAAAAGCTTACAGAGAGGTTAAAGGACTATGTGGTGCTATACTTCTACAGCCCTCGGTGTCCGTATTGCAGGGCGTCTGAATCTTATTTGGTTTCTTTGGAAGGAAAGGTTAAGCGGTTTATGAAGGTAAATACTCTGCTACCTGAGAATGCGGCATATATAAAGGATTTTGGTGTTGAAGCGACGCCCACGCTGGTTTTTATGAAGGATGGCAAGGTAGTTAAGAGGTGGGTAGGTATGTGGGTGTATCCTTCTCAAGAGACAATAAACTTTTTAAGGGGGTTGCCATGAGAAAGGTTGTAGCAGTTTTACTTTCAGTGGTGATGTTATTTACGCCTGTTTCGCAGTCGCTTGGGGACAGTATAGAAATAAGAGGGAACTTGTATGACAAGCTTGGGCTTCCGAAAAGCGATGGTCCTGGGGATCTGACCCTTCTTCAAGGGCAGATTGGCGGGGGTATAACTCCTCCAGCGGGTGCATGTGGATTGAATGTAGGCCTTTCTCTTATTGCTGGTATGAGGGATTTGAAAAACTTAGGACAGCAACTTGGATATTTTGTCAACAACTTGCAGAATGCAGGGACAGCGGTGGCGCTGATGACCTTGGCTACATATTTTCCTTTGGCGAAGGAGGCGCTTTTAGGTGCGAACACTATGTCCAGCTTTCTTGCCCAGCTTAGAGGCTTTTCCTGTTCTCAGGCTATGGAGACCATAAAGGAACTTAACTATCAGGACAGCTTTTTGATTAAGAAGTGTATAGCAAAAAAGTTGGGTATTTCTGAAAACGACGTGGATACGCAACGGGAAGACGACTTTGAGACGTGGAATAGTGCATACAAGAGTTGTCTACGAAGCGCCAGTTTGTTGGATTTGTTTGGTGGAGATGAGAAGGAACTTAACAAGTATTTAAAGTTCATATCTCCTCGCAGCTTAGCGAGGTGTTATTTGGGAGTGAAGAATAGACCTACTGCTAAAGAATTAGCTGATGCGGACCTGCAGACAAAAGCTAAGTATTTCCTGTATATGGTTTTACCTGATATAACTTTAAGTGCGAAAGGGGCTTTGAATATTCAGACGGTGCATGTAGTTGAAACAGAAAATGGGAAATTGCAGATAGCTAACCAACAAACTACGAATAGTAGGCCTGCTACTACAGTGGATTCTGTGAAAATTTATATTGATAACTTTATTGAGGATTACGATGAACTACTTAAAAACTTAAAGTCTGTGGTTAAATACGATATGAGTCAGGAGGAGGTGATGTTAGTGAGTGGGCCTCATTTTGAGGAGTTTAAGAGGAAGTATGGCATAGGTATGGATGATATGTCGCCTACTTTGGTGTTGCTTTTGAGGATGAGGGATTATTTGGAAAAGAAGGTGAAGGGAGAAATACCCAGCAATACAAAAGTAGAAGACTATAATGATTTAAGTGAGATAGATATGGTGCTTAATGGAGATGTAAAAAGATACTTTTTAGGTTTAGCACTTGATAGTTTAAACATGGCAATAACTGAAAACATAATGAGGTTGAAACAGGCGGAGATGATGAGGAGGGCGATGGGTTCTGGAAATGTGCCAGGGAAGCCGGAGGATCAAGATGACTGCTTTGGTGATTCTCCTAACGGTTCTACTTAATTTAGGTTTTGTGTTCGCTTCCGATATACCTCCAAACCTTTTATATGAACAACCCGCCAATGTGCCTAAAGCCAGTGTAAGTGAAGTTCTGAAAGCGTATCAAGAACAGATTGACATAATAAAGAAACAACAGGGGCTGACAAAGGAGATTACGTGTCCAAAGGTAAGTGGGACTATTAATAATATAGCGGGGAAGCGAGGGTTTATAAAGAATGGAAGAATAGAACTTCCTGGTTCCAAAGATGGAGAGGGTTATTTGGCAAGGAATTGTCAAGTAGTGGTAAGCGAAATAAGAGGGACGTTAAGCCCACCGTCAGGACAGTCTACTACTTCACTTGGAGAGGGATTGATTGTGGAGCAGAATACAAAGTTTAGAGTTAATGTGAATTTGTTTCAGGTTCTCTTTCAGCTTCTTATGTATGGTGCTGGGATCTTCTGGGTGGTAAGGGCAGCACAGAAGTTCATTGCGGGATACCTAACAGACGCCCTCATCACCTTTCTCATAGGTTTTGTCATAGTCGCAAGTATGTATGTGCTTTATAGGGGGATGTCTGCTTAGAAATTCGTATAATATTTCTTATGCAAGAGATTTTCAGAAAACGCCGTGGGCCGCAGGTAGAGGAGATAGAGAAGATTTTAGAATTGAAGTCTGCAAAGGGTTATAGGGTGGATGGGATAAGGAGTTTTAGGGAGTTTATAAGACAAAAGACAGAATATGCCCCAAGCACGGTCTATACTTACATAAAGCTGTATGATATATTTGGTAAGGAGTTGCAGGAACTGGGCTTAAGCAAGGCAAGGCTTTTGTTGAGGTATGGAAAGACTGATAAAGATTGGATAGAACGGGCAAAGAAGATGACGGTGAGGGAATTAGAGGAACTGCTAAGGAGTGAAAGTAAATGAAGAAGAAGCTGCTGACTTTAGGGGTTTTAGGGATAAGTTTAGGCGTGCCCTTGAAACTTTTTGCGGATAAGGCAGACGAGGAAACCCAAACTGCTTATCAACAAGGGCAGGTTCAGCTGGCCAAGATAAACATTGACAAGTTGAGGATGCTTCAGGCGGTGCGGTGTGGCGGCATGGATTTAGGAACCTATTTTCTGATAAAGGCAGATGAGAATAGACTTCCTCCTGAGGTTAGTGCGGTTATTCCTCAGGAAAGCAGCGGAGATGTGTATGCGACGGGATGCGACCGCTGTCCTGATAGTTGGGAGGAAGCTATGAGAAGGAAAACCCATCCCATAAACAGTAGATGGTTGGATATGGTTTTTGGTCAAGGGCTTCATAACTACTGTTTAAGAAGAAATGCAACTCGTGAGAACACGTGCACAGTAGGTTTTGGGCTTATGCAGATAACCTCTCACACGATTTCTAAGGGGAGATACACAGGATTAGTCCAGCCTTATGCCCTTACTAACACAAAAGCCCATGTGGTAAAGGGTGGCGGGGATTACTCAGCGGCAAATGAAGAACCTAAAGATTCTCCCTACAATCCGTGCACGAACATAGAGGTAGGGCTTTTAATTTTTAAGGATAAATACACTGCCTGTAGCAATCGCTCCGATCCAGTTAGAAGAATGGCCTGTGCCTTTTGCTATTACAATGGAAGGCCAGACTACTTAAAGCATCTAAGACAGGCCCTTGTAGACAGAGGTCAAGTGGGGTTTCTTCAGAGGGCTGGGTTTGTCAAGGACAGTATTGTGGAAAACGTGAAGGGATTGATGATAAGCATCGCAAATCTTGTTATAAATATAGATAGATGCAAACACATATAGGAGGTAATAGACATGCTAAACAAGGTAATGCTTTTAGGACGTCTTGCCAAGGACCCGACCATTAGGATTTTGCCCTCTGGCATGGGGGTGGCCGAATTCACGATTGCATGGAGTAGGAGATACAGGGTGAAAGATGAGTGGAAGGAGGAGGTGGGATTTTTTGACTGTAAGGCGGGAGGGCCTCTTGCCAAGAGGGTTGTAGATACGCTGAACAAGGGAGACCTGGTGGTAGTGGAAGGAAGGCTTGTGCAAGAAAGGTGGGAAAAGGATGGGAAGCCACAAAGCAGGATAAGGGTGGTAGTTCAGAATATAAAGAGGGTCCAAACGCCTAAGAAAGAGGAAGAACCTCTCGTGGAGGAACCTCTCGGGGAGGAACCTCAGGACGATGAACCGCTTGTAGAGTTATGAAGACGCTTATTCTCACTGAGAAGCCCTCTGTGGCGGAGGATTTTGCAAAGGCGCTGCAGTGCAAAAGGAGGGATGGCTATTTTGAAAACGGAGAGTATGTTATTACCTGGGCTTTTGGGCATTTGTTTGAGATTAGCGATGAGGATTTGCCTAAGAGGTGGGAGTTAGAGACTTTGCCTATTTTCCCTGAGAGGTTTGAGTATAAGCTGAGGTCTTCACAGGCGGGCAAGCAGTTTAAGGTAATAAAAGGGCTTCTATCTCAGGCGGGAAAGGTGGTGGTAGGAACAGACGCTGGAAGGGAGGGAGAATTAATTGCCAGACTTATTTTGCAAAAGGCAGGGCTTAAAGACTGGTCTAAGGTTTATCGTTTTTGGACGTCCTCTGCCTTAACTCCTGAGGTAATAAGGCAGGAACTACGTAAGCTAAAGCCCGCTAAAGAGTATGACAGTCTCTATTGGTGTGCTTTAGCCCGCCAGCATGCGGACTTTTTAGTGGGTATAAATCTCACACGGGCGGTTTCTTTGCGGTCCAGCGGCGGTGTGTGGAGTGTGGGGAGGGTTCAAACTCCCACCCTTGCTTTGGTAGTTCAGAGGGATTTGGAGATAGAGAACTTCAAACCTAAACCCTATTGGGTGATAAAGGCGCTGTTTTCTGTGAATGGTGAAACCTATGAAGGAGTGTGGTTTGGGAAAAAAAGCGGAGGTGGAGTTAATGAGAATGAAGATGTGGATGAGGAAGAGGAGGAACGGGAGGAAGAGGAGGCTGGTGGAGTTTTTGATTACTCGGCTGTTGAGAAAATTTTGGAGAAGTTAAGTTCTGCCAGACAAGCGGTTGTTAGCAAGGTAGAGAAGAAAAAGAGGGTTGAGGAACCACCTCCTCTTTATTCGTTGAGTTCCTTGCAGAGGGATGCCAACAGGGAACTTGGTTTTAGTGCCCAGAAGACCCTTGATATAGCCCAGAAGCTATACGAAGAGAGAAAGGCCATATCCTATCCAAGAAGCGATGCGGAGTATCTTTCTGAAAGCAGTGTTTCTTTGGTTAAGGAGGTTCTAAAGAGGTTAAACAGGGAGGACCTTGTGGAAAAGGTGGATAAGGTAGGAAAGCGGGTTTTTGATGATAGAAAGCTTACAGACCACCATGCTATTATTCCTTTGAGGGATGAAGAGGAGGATTGGGCTGATGCTGAGAAGGCTTTGTTTGGGCTGATAAAGAGGCGGTTTTTGGCTGCCTTTTATGAACCTTTTATAGCCCTGGATACAATGGTGATTACCCAAGTGGCAGGAGAGAACTTCTACTCAAAGGGTTCAACTGTTCTCCAGCTTGGCTACAAGGAACTCTATGGAAGACCTAAAGACAAGCTTTTGCCTAAACTGGAGGAAGGCCAGAAGGTGGATGTTCTAAAGGTTTGGTCTGAAAAACGCTGGACTAAACCTCCTCCCAGATACACGGAGGGCATGCTTATAAAGAGGATGGAGAAGCTGTCTCTTGGAACTCCCGCCACCAGGGCAGGCATTATTGAAACCCTAAAATCAAGAGGCTACCTTGTTCTAAACAAAAAGCATCTCATTTCCACAGAAAAAGGTAGAGAACTTATAAAAAACCTCCAAGGAAGTAAAATTGTAAGCGTGGAAATGACCTCGGAGTGGGAACAGCAGCTGGAAGGCATATACAAAAACAAAAAGGGCTTTGGTGGATACACGGACTTTCTGGAGAGGATAAAGGCCTTTACAGGGGAGGAAGTGGAGAGGGTAAAGCAAATGAGTTTTCAATCAAGCATGCAGACACCCAAAAAACACAGAAAAAAGACACGGAGGTGATTTGGAACAACCTCCCAGCAGGAAACTCCTTGTGTGTCAACGGGTTTGCATTTTTAGAACAGCCTCCTTTTCATCTTGACAAAGAAATCGCCCCGTGTTATCGTATTATTTCAAACCAGTTAGGAGGTGAAGCTATGCAAGGAAAAGTTCGTGTAGCAGCTGTTAGGATGCGGAGGGGTTTTACCCTCATTGAACTTGCCATCGCCATCGTCATCATAGGCACCCTTATCACAGGGGTGCTTTATTTCACGGGTGGGCTTGGGAGAGATGCGAAGGCGGCAAAGATTGTGGAGGCCTTTAACTCTTACCTTCAAGCTTATCAGGTTTGCAAACTCAAAAACGCAGCGCTAACCATAACAGACTGGACAAGTTTGGAGACTGCGATTAAGGACAGTCAGTGTAGAACAACTGGCGCTGGAGTGCCAGATGGAAACGGTCTCGCATCAAATATTGCAAAAACCGTAGCTGGTGTGCAGTTTGATATTCAGACGGGAACTCCTCCGCTTTTAACTGCTAACACAGGGGATACCGTGATAGCTTCTCGTGTAGTTAAAGAACTTCAAGGGCAAGGATGCACATGCAACGGGGCGCCAGACTGCACCGATGGCATGGTAAGATGCCCATTACAATGAAGCTTCAGAAGGGTTTTTCTCTCATAGAACTTGCGTTTGCGGTAGCAGTTATGGGGGTGATGGTTTTCGCTGTTGTTTACTACTCAAGCGGGTATTTTAGGCAGAATAAAGCTGAAGAAGTGGTAAAGTGGGTCTCTGACCTAAAGCAAGCCATAAACAAGGCGGGCAATGATGGCGTAAGTATAAGTTCTCTTGCAGACCTTAGGGACTATTTGGTGGTGCCTCAAAATATTCGGGCAATGAACCCGCAGTTTTCTACAAGCCAAACAGTAAGCTGCTACAATTCAAGTCCTATGGCGTCTTACAGGGGGTATGTAATAAGTTTAAACTGTGGGGACCTCTGCACCGCATTAAGGGATAGGCTTTCCTCTCTTGGTTTCTGTGTTAGTTTAAGTTCGGGGACTTTGATGGTTGGGGTTAGGTAATGAGGTTTAGAAAGGGTATTGCATTGCTTGAGTTGGCTGTAGCCCTTGCGGTTTTTTCTATAATCCTTGCCATCAGTATAGGTTATCAGGTAGAAGAAAGCAGAAGAGAGCTGGCGAGAAGGTATGTAGGCAGTTTTGTGGCTATAGACCAGGCGATATTTACTATGTATATGCAAATTATAAGCTACAGGAATACTCTTACTGTGCCCGTTTGTTCAAACGGTGGGCTGGGAACCCTTGTAAACGCCAAAAACGGCTGGGCTACGCAAAGTCCCTATAGTGGAGTGGTGTCTCGGGATGCGGTTCCGCTGTCTTACTTAGACCCGAGGGTGGATTACACAAAGTTTAAGCTTGTGGTCTCGGGTGGCAGAATAGTAGGTGTGCAGCTTACAGACTCAGCGGTAGCAAACTCTTTAAACGACTGGTTTGTGAAACTTTTGCCCAGCAGGTGGGATAGTCAGGCTAAGATGTATAAGAATTTAAACAACGGCCAGGGCTATCCTGCTAACTTAGCAAATTGGTTAGGATGTTCATAGGAGGTGTAAGTTATGTTTCCGGTATTTTTACTATTTTTAACGAGTTTAGTGGGAGGAAGTTATTTATACTGGCGAAATCAGGACAATGTAGACACAAAGATCTATGATAGGTATGAATTTCGGGTAGACTCTTCAGGCGACTCTTCCTTAGCCTTAGGAACAGTTCCAATAGCAAACACAGAGGGTGGGATGATACCGTTTGTTGCTGTTTCAACAGGGACAAGCTGTCCTTCTGGTTATACATACAATTCAGCAACTGGTATGTGTGAGAAACAAACTACTGGTCTTATAAGATTCGGCTGCTTTCGTCCTAACGAGTATTGGTATAATACTTCTGGGTGGGGGGTATGTGTATCTTACACTCCTCCAACGTGCCCATCTGGGTTTTACTATAGTGGGGAACGCATAGTCTCCGCTTGTATAGCAGGGGCGATATGCCCACCTGGCACTACCCTTAATGCGTATTACTCGAGATGTATATCATCCATCACTTCGACAAACTGCCCCTCTGGCTTTTTCTATGATAGTTCTTTTGGAAGATGCGTGACGTGGGTATCTTGCCCTCCCGGATACTCATATTATGATTACTCCACAGGCAAATGTCGCACCAGTCCAATATGCCCCACTGGTTATTACTTTAGATATTGGGATTATATATGTTTTAGAGATGTAGACTTTATCTATGGAACTATAACACTACAAGAGCCACCCGAGAGACATTCTTCTGCAATAAGAATGGTGTTTCGTTGAAATGGAGCGGGTAGCTGAGTTTAGGCTGGGTGGTAGGAAGAGGTATTACGACGATCAGGTGATAGATGTGTTGGCGAGGTTGTATGGGAGGGAGAGGTCTATAGAGGAGATTTTCATGATCATAGGGGAGATGATAGGGGAGGGAGAGAGGGTGAGGGTTGCTATAAGTTATGCATATGAGGGAATGGGGATAGCGGAGAGTTTAAGAAGGGCGTCTCTTATATCGGAGGAGGCGTATTTGTTTTTGCTGTCCAGTGAGAAGGGAAGGTCGTTAAAGGAGTTTGCGGAGGCTTACAGGAATGTGAAGAGGCGGTTGAGGGAGGTAAAAAAGCAGTTCTTAAGCAACATATACTCACCTGCTATGGCTTTTGTAGTCTCTTTGGTTGTTTTGTATATATTCATATACAGGGTGATCCCACAGATGAACCTGCCTAAGGAGAAGGCCCTCAAGGTTTTGCCCTTTTATTTTCACTTTGTCTTTTTTATGAGTGAAAACCTATGGGTATATTTTCTCTTGATTGCTGGTGTCCTTGGGCTTGGTGCGGCTTTGTATATGCTTAGGAGAAGAATTGGGTTTATAGAGAGGTTTTATGGGGCTTATGAGAGGATAAAGTTATATTCTTATTTGTTTTTAAGCGTCCAAGCGGGTTTTAGACTTGAGACGGCCCTTGATAGGTATATGGGAGAGTTAAAGGAAAATGTAAGAACTGCATTCAGGTATATGAACGAGGGGGAACCGTTAAACAGGGCGCTTCTCAAGGCTTTAGACATATCAGAACCCATAGAGAAGACGCTTGTCCAATCGGCTTTGCTTAGTGGGTCTAATGAGATCGGTAGGTCTTTGGGGGAGTTATACCTTGAGACTTTGGATATGCTAACACAAAGGCTAACAAAAATGGGAGAGACGGTGAGGATGTTATCTTTGTTTATTGTGGGTCTTGTGATTGTGTTTGTGTATGGTTTTCTATTCCTACCTATTCTGAACGCAATGCGGAGTATAATAATGTAGGATGGGTATAAAGGCGGAGAAGATAAACTCCTTCTTGGGTGTCTTTAACTTTTTCTTGTTGATTGTCATAGCGGGCATGTTGGTGTATATGTTTTATGATAATAGGAGGGGGAAAGAGAATATGGTCTTTTTGAAGGAGGGGGATGAGATAAAGGTGTATGTAGTGGAGGACAATATATTTAATGGGTATTTGAAGAATAAGCTTGTGAGAGTTATCTCCTTAAATCCTCTCTATTTAGAGATTCTGCCTCAGAATGTGCAGGTAGGGAAAAACGGAATCTGGAACAGAGAAATTTATAGCGAAACTGCTAAGGTGAAGAATGCACAGGAACCCTTTATTTACATAAAGGGGAAGATACGACAAAATTCAGAGGACTGAGAACTTTTCCACCTCCCCCTTATCTAATATACCCTTCTCCACAAGCTTCATACCTTCTGAATAAAGGTCTTTCTTCTTACTTCTCAGCCTCTCTGCAAGCGCCAAGAAGTCCCCCTCCTCTAAAAGCCTTCTATCCTCGGGGTCGGGGACAAAGACCTCCACCAAGGGCACCACACCCTTACCATCCTTTCTCTTCACAAGCCTTGTGGATATACTTACAAGCAAATTACCCGCTATGATCTTATAAACCTCCTTTTCCTTATACACACCGCCCTCTAAGACTTTCAAAAGTAGCCTCTGTATGTTCTCTATGGCATTGTTGGCGTGAATAGTGGTAAAGGCTAAATGCCCCGTCATGGAAGCCTCTAAAAATCTTACCGCAGTTTCCGTGTCTCTCACCTCACCCACAAAAATCACATCTGGGTTTGCCCTCATAAAGGACCTTACAGCATCGGCAAAGGAGGTTTGAGGATTTACCTGCACATGGGATACTCCTCTCACTATAACCTCCACAGGGTCCTCCACAGCCCTTACAACCTTCTTATGTGGGTCTACCTCCAGCAGCACAGCCTTAATCATCGTAGATTTCCCAGACCCTGTAGGACCTCCCACAAGCACCATCCCCTGTGCCTTTTTTGAAACCTCCTTTAACACTTGCTTTACCTCTTCTGGATACCCCAGTTCATCAAGAGTGGTGTTGAAATACCCTCTAACATCCAAAAACCTTAAACTGGCACACTCCCCCAAAGGCGTGGGTATGAACTCTATCCTTATCTCAAGGTCCAGTTCGGGATAGAAGATCTTCCCACTTTGAGGCGCATCTGATACAGTAGTCAATACCTCTGAATACTTGCTTGCTTTTACTTTTAGGTGTTCTATTATCCTCCTTCCCTGTTCGTAGGAAATGGTAATAAAATGACGCTTACCTCCACCCAGTTCTTTATAGGAAACAATATACGCATCCCTCTCCGCATCCACAAACACATCTGTAATAGGCTTGCCTTTAAACTCCTTAATAATCCTTTCATACACAAAGCCAGAGATCTCCCCAAGTTCCTCAAGTTCTTCCTGCGACCTTTGCTGATACACCCTCAAATACTCATCCTTTGGCACCACCACATCCGCTATAGGAAGATAGTGATAGCTTTCTCCACCCTCAGAGATTAAAACAGGACCTAACACATCCCCCAATTCCGTTTTCACAGGGCTTACATCCAACGGCAACCTCTCTACAAACCTCTTAGACCTTCTCCTCGCAAGCATCTCAGCCACTTCCACATAGCTAAGTCCCCTGTTCCTCACAAAATACTCCACCAGATCAAACCCTGTTCTTCTCAGTTCCTCTAAAGAAATACTCAAATCTTTAAAGGGATCATACTCTGCTTCTTTATCAATATCTTCTTCTCTTTCTCTCTTCCTAAACTTAAACATATCTTCCCTCCTTATCTTGGTGGCGGTGGCGGAGGAGGAACTGGCGGCAATGAAATGGTGGGAGGAGATGAAATATTGGGAGGCGGTGGAGGCGCCGTTTGTGTCTGCTTTGCCTCTTCATAAAGTTCATTGAAAACTATCTTCACCACCGTGCTGTCGGCAGGATAGACCACCTGCCCATCCTTCAAAAGCACTCCTTCCCTTACGCTTATCTCACTTACTTCTGCTGTCCCTACTTTATAACCCTCGCCCATTACAATCCCACTCCTACTAATGGCATAATTTCCTACTACACCCGCTACCTCCACAGAGTAAAACACAGGAGGCATCCTCTTTAAAAGTTCTATACGCTTCTTCTCAAGCATTATGCTTTTTTGATGTTGCAGGAAGGATAGATTGTTTTGAATGTCTTCAAATTTCTCCTGCCTTTGCAATTTCTTCAGTTCGCTCTGCTTTTGTTCTTTTAAAAGCTTTCTCTTCAACTCCAGATACTCCCTCACATCCTTAGGTATCTCCGCCTCTACCTGTGCCTGAGGAGGGGGGGCTTGTTCCTGCGCCTGCTGAGGAACCTGCGGCTGGGACGGGACCTGTCCTTGTTGGGGCTGACCAAAGCTTAACGCCACCCATACACTAAGTAGTTTAGAAACCCTTCTGATCATACAAACAACCTCCTACAATGTTTATCTGACAACCGTCTTCTTTTAAAGATACAACACTTAGTGGTAAATGTCTATTTTTGTAAATAAACTCAAGGCAATTTTCAAAACCCTTAGCCTGCCAAGTTAGGCCGCCATCAGGTAATCTACTTTCCATCCATTCCACGTCTGGTATATATACCTTTATGCGGCTTCCCACCCTTGACACCTGCTTACTTATAAGAGGAACCCTCACGGTAGTGTCCTCTGACTGGGCAACAACAGCCCCTTCCTCCACGTAGGCGGGGAAGATATACTTACTCATGAAATCCTCAATATTTGAATTGCATGGTGGTAAAACTATTTGATGCTTTTGCTGCGCCTGCACCTGTGCCATCTCCTGCATCCTCCTTTCTCTCTCTGCCTCCTCCCTCTTTTTCTTATAGTAATCATTAAAAACATAAAGAGAAACAAACACCGACATCAACATCACACTCATTAAAACTTTCCTCTTGTCTATCTCTATCCCCCTCTTTGAAACCTTACCCCGTGTTTTCTGACTTACCTCCAACACAAAGGCATTAGGATATACCATTAAAACTTCATCCAAAAGACTGCGGTCTAAATGCTGATACTTTAATCTCTCAAGGTCAAAAAAATGCACCTTGTTATGGTCTATAATCGCATACATGCGTGCATCTTTCTGGCTTATAGCATAAGAAAGACCAGAAAGGAGACCTTTTTCTTCAGCAGTTCCCACAATATACACTTCACCCTTTTTAACAAAATACTCTCCAGTTTGTATGCCCTTCTTGCCTTTCTGAAGCCTCATTGAGGCACCGCCCTGAAGGTTATGTTAGCCCTTGCACTCATGCTTTCACCACTTTCAAGCCTAATCTGAACCTCTATGTATCCGCCTACAGTGGGAGTTGAACTTCCACCGTATTGCCCACCATAAACACTGGCATCTACGCCCGGGTTTATATCTATCTTCGTATCCTGAGAATATCTCAAGGAAAGATTGGGCAAAACTCCACCAGGGAAGTTTATGCTAACGGTATTACCGCTTACAGACACGCTACACGCCCCAGATGTTCCCTGATTGTTGCATAAAAGCGTGGTTCCCTGATATACCTCCACTACCCTGCCAGATACCTGATACACATACGTGCCTGTTGCAGAGGGAGGAGGCAATGCATAACTTATGGTGTTTCCTGAGGCGGAGGCCTGCGTCCAGCTGATGTTCACTGTGGTAGGAGTGCTGACAAAGTTATCATTGAACCTATAGCTTACCTGCCCAGTTGTGTAGTTTACGCTTCCAGTGCATTCTCCCGCCAAATTGCCAGCCCCATCGTCCAAACACTGTTGAGACCCAGATACCACATAATCTATCTGCACATCTGTTGCACTTCCCACGCCAGCTATTTGAAAACTCAAAGCACCAGTGGTGTAGTTGATGCTTCCACTACACGTTGCAGGAGGCGTCCCCGTATCCTCTGTAATACCACCTGCCCCATCGTCTCTACACCTCAACGCACCTGCGGTTAGCCTTACACTGTTTCGCTTTATCTGGTTCCCAGCAGCAACCCCTTTTGGTAAAGAAACATTAACAGTTCCCATTGCGGAGGTATAACCGCTATAAGCGGTCTGTTTAGTAAAATCTCCTGCCCCGCTTAGCGTGAGGGAGTTTCTCGCCACGGGCACATACAGAAGGCTTACGGTTCTAACCGCATTAAAGTAGTTGTCCGTTTGCGTCCTGGCGGTGCCTGAAGATGTGAGAGAAGCAGTTTGCCAGCTTGTGGATAAGACCCTGTCCTCATAGGGATTTATAGCAATCCAGGGCAAGCCAAATTTGTAAGCGTTCAAAGACAGACTAAAGCTAAGCGGATTTGCGTTGGCGGTTAGCACACCACCCACTGGAAGTAAGTAGCAGGACAGCCCATCAAGACACAGCTGCGCCCTTTGGATAACTCCCCTCAAGGGATTGGGGGAGTTCCCTGAATAGGTAAGGGAAACGCTTCCACTTATATTGTCTGTGGGCACGGTGATGTCTGGCGGAGTTCCGCTTACAGAGGGAGAAGTGATGTCCCTCTGGTCAAGGCTAACACTTAGGGAGTAAAAACCGCTGACAGAACCCCCAGTGTTAGAGGTTCCTCCTCCACCACAGGCAAACAAAGCCCCTAAAAGAGGCAGAAAACAAAGCTTCTTCATACCTACACCTCCTTTATATGAATTCCATCGTAATTACAAGCCTAAATAGTTCGTTTGTTTTTTCTTTGGTTGAGAAAAGATAACCCAAAATGGGAACGTTCTTCAGAAAAGGTATGCCGCCGTCCCTAAACTGTTCCAGCGTCTGTGCGGTGGAAAACAGCACCAGCGTCTCACCTCTTTTTAAAAGGGTCTGGTTTATGTTCGTTTTGGTTGAAACCAAAGGTAAAGACAACTCATTCTGAAAACCCGCCAAATCTACCCTCCTCGTGTCCAACCTCTCTAAACTGTCCTGCTTTCGGTATAAATCCACCGCAATAGTGTCTTCCTCCACAAAATAAGGCACTATTATCAACATACTGCCCGTTGAAATATCTTCCGTCTGCATGGTTATAGCAGGCGTAGGAGGTGCCCCAGCACCAGAAGAAATGTAAGTAAGTTCAAAACGAGAAATGATCCTCTGCTTCTGCAGCGGAGAATACACCATGGGCTGGCCGTTGAGGGCACTTAAAACGCTGTCCTCTATAAGCTTAGCTTTTCCACTTTGTGCCAGGGCATTCAGCTGCATCTCAATCCTCGTGGTCGCAATGGAGAGATTGAAAATTGGATTGGCTACCGCAGTGTTCAAACCCGCACTTATCCCCCCTTCCCTTGCATTCCAAGATAGCCCCAAAGAAGAAAAATCCCGATCGCTTACCAAATAAACCCTTATTTTCAGTGGTATAGCTTTTGTAAAGTTCTCATTTATCTGCCTGACTGCCCCCTCTATCGCCCTCAACTCCGTAGGCGTCCCTATCACATACACATTCCCCATTTCATCCACAGACACCTTAGAACCGCTATCCCTCAGAAGCTTTTGCAAGCTTGCCTCCAAGTTCTTTGTAAATTCCCTCTGGTAGCTAAGACTTATTCCACCGTTTTTTTCATCTATTTTCTTTTGCAGAAAGGGAAGACGCAAAACCATTACCCTATTCTCATACTTGTATATAACAATCCTGTTTCCCTCATACCTCCACCACAGGTCAAGCATGCCCGTTATCTCATCAAGCACCTGAGAAAGAGGCTTGCCGTCTGCAAAGTATGACAATGTGAAATACTCACTTTGGGCTTGCGTCTGTCCTCCTTGTCCTGTTTGCACCTGTCCTCCTTGTCCTGTTTGCACCTGTCCTCCTTGTCCTGTTTGCACCTGTCCTCCTCCACCCGCTTGCACCTGCTGAGGATAGGCTATGTCCCTTAAAACTATTGGAGTTTTAACATGCTGAGAAAGCAAAGACGCTAAATAGGTCAAAGACACATTCCGAACATTCACAGAAACAGGAGTGCTTAAAAGAGTATTCTCTTGGGTAGCTGAAGGGCTTCCCGAAGGGCTTCCCGTGGGCGTTAGGTCATACCTGCCTGCAAAAGCTGTGCCTGCCAGTATTAAACTAAAAATCACCCAACTTTTCCTCATCTTTCACCCTCACTTTGATTTCTCTCCTTCCCATGAAACCCAAACTATCTTCATAACTTCCTTGCACCGCCTTCTCCCAATTCTTTGTGCTTATGGGCTTCCTTTCCACCTGCCCTCCCTTGTAAAAGCTGTCCATAACATGAGAACTGCTTTTTATCTCCCTCATCAACTCCTCCTTGCTTGCACAGGAAAAAGCAAAAGCCAAAAGCCCTAAACTAAAGACCCTTCTTAATCTCATCCACAGACACCTCCAAGCTTACTCCATCCACAAGCATTATATAAACAGGCACTCCCGCCTGAACTACCACCACTGGAACGATCTTTTTAGCCTCCTCCAAATAGAACCTGGCAAACTCATTCCACGTCTGTGCCAAAGACCCATACAAAGCATAACGGAATTCATCCTTTATATTAGTGGTCGTCCCAGAAGGGGTTGTGATTTTTTCTATCTGACCCTGCTGCAACGCCGAGAAAAACCCAGATATGGTAGTTCCCCCCAAGTAAGTTAGCAGCTGTTCTCTGTTGATGTTCAAAAACTTTCCTTTAACTCCCTCCAACCCATCTTCCCCAGATACAACCATGCCCTTAGGAGACACTTCTATAACCTTGCCGTTTTTGAGTATGCACGAAAGCTTATAGGTCTCAAGCTTTGCCCTCTCAAGGACATAAGAACCCTCCCCCTTTGCTATCACCAAACACCTTGACAGGTCAAGCCTGTAGTTGTTTGGAAGCCTCGCATACCCATCAAGTTCTATCAACACCGCTGGAAACCTCTCCCCCCCCACAGGTGCAGGAAAGGAATTGATAATTTTCCCCTTCAGCGTCGTCCCCGCAGGAAGATAAACAGTCTTTTTCTCTTCCGCAGGCTTCTCAGGATTTCCCACTGGAGGCACATCAGACATACCCGCCTGTGCCCACAAATTTCTGTCCGCCTTTGACTGTTCATCTTTCCTCTCCACCCTGTTCATCTTGGGTTTATACTCCTCTAAAGGTCTCGGTGGTTCGCTATAAAAAGGCGTTGATGGTGGTGGAGGAGGCGGAGGAGGCGCCTCCTCTATCTTAAAACCGCTTCCACTATCCTTCTTCTTCTCCTTCTCTCCTCCTTTCTCCTTCTCCTCCGTCTCTTTGCTTTCTTTTAGCTGCTTTAACTGCGTATTCATCTCCTTAAGCTGGTTCAGTATCTGTTCGTTCATCTGGGACTGAGACTTTAAAGTCTCCTCTAAAAGCTTCTTCTGCAGTTCAGGGTCTGACTTTATTACCACACTATCGCCAGAGGAAAATAGCTTGCTTACCAAAAATAACGCCACCGCTGCACCCACAAAAATCCCACCCCACTTTACAGCATCATTACTCAAAAGGACTCTCTTCTTCTCCTCCTGAATTTCCTCTTCCTCTACAGGCACTTCCTCGTATTCCTGTTCTTGCTGACGCTTTTTCCTGAGTTTGTCCAAAAAACCCATGCGTATTATTATATCACTCAAGTGAATTTTTTTGATAAAATAGAGGTATATGAAAGTTTGGTTGGTGGTCTTCTTGTTTGTGTTGTCTGGGTGTTCCGCTGTAGCGGTGCGGGAAGGTTCCGCCAAGAAGGACTTCCCTGACGCTATAATAAAAGAACGCTTAAAGGAGTTGAGGCAATGAAAAAGGGGCTTTTATTACTTGGGGCTTTTTGTTTGGTTAGTTTTGCAGATGAGGTGAGTGCTTACAAGGCTGGATGGGTAGATGGGTTTAGGGAGGGGTATAGTTTAAAGCAGGCAAGGCAAGTGGATATACCTGCGGGTTATTGGTTGTATCTGCCGACCGAGAACCTACCCATGCCCCTTGTGGGATTTTACGTGTTTAGTGCCCAGAAGCTGGGATTGAGGGCTTATTTGACGGACAGGGAGGTGGTCTTTGGAGTGTTCCAAAGGAGGGCAGATGCGGAGTTTTACAGAGAACAGCTTTTAGGAAAGGGAATAGATGGGGTGATGATTGCCCAGAGGAATGGGCAGACAGGATATGAAGGAAGTGTTTTAGTTCTGGACAAGGCGGGAGAGGAACGCAGAGGCGTATCTGGAGTTATGTATTATCTAAGCAAAGCGATAGAAAAGGCAAGGGAGATAGACCCCACAGTTCTGAACACTGCTTTACTGGTGGAAGACCTTGAGAAGATCCTCAAAGAGGTATCCAAGTGGGGAACTGGAGGCAAGGGCTATCAAAGAGTTATCCCAGATGATAAAGAGGAGAAGCAGAAGAGTGATGTTATAGAGAAGTTTCTATCAGGGTTTGCTTTGGTTGGATACACGGGCGGTGCGTTGGCTGGAGATTGGCTGGAGAGGGCGGTAATTAAACTTATTGAGAGGTATTATGAACTTTCCCAAAAGGTTCAGGAACTTTCCCAGAGGTTAGAGAGGTTAGAAAGGCAGATGGAGGTAGAGAAAAGAGAAGTTAGTATAAGAGAGGAGGGAATAAAGGAAAAGTTCCAGGCGCAGGATAGGTTGAAAGTAAGAAAGTGTCCCCGCACAAGTTGTGGGGTAGTCCTTGTTCTTGAGAAGGGTGAGGTTCTTTCCCTTTTGTCAAGGAGGGGCACGTGGGCCTTTATAGAAACCGCCGATGGAGTGAGAGGATGGGTGCAATTAAAGGATTTACGGGAATACTCTTACTAAGTTTAGCCTTTAGCAAGGAGATAGATTGGCAGCACAGGGCTTTTGAACTTAAAGTGCCCAGAAAGTCCGTGGTGGCTATAGAGTTTCCGTGCAATGTCCGAGGCGTCTTTACCAACGACCTTGTGCAGGCGGACTACAACAAAAACACCGTCTTTATATCCATAGGAACGATGCCCACATCTGTAGGGGTATCCTGTGAGAAGGAGGGCGTCTTTCGTGGCTACAGCTTTTATTTTTTTCCCGCAGCGGGGGGCGATGTGTTCTTTAAGGTAAAAGACCAAAAGCTGGAAAGCCTTGTAGTGTCTAAGGAAAAGGAACTTGACACTTCAAAGGAAGAACTTCTGACCCTTTCAAGGTATGTTCTTAGAAGTCTTTTAAAAGGAGAACTGCCTCAAGGGTTTTACGAGGCGGACTTTAAGGATACATACAAGGTGGGAGACTTCACAGTTTATGTCCAAAGGGCTGTGGTAGGCAGAGACCTTATGGCGAAGGTGGTGAAGCTAAAGCCCGAGGGCTACATTCAAAAGAAGCTAACTGAGGACATGCTTTTTGAGAAAAACACAGTCCTTGTATGGCTTGAGAAAACAGGCTACATCAAAAGCGGAGAAGAAGTCCAAGGCATAATCATTAAAACCAGAGGGCCCGCAAAAGAGACAGACCCAAGCGAAATGCAGGTGATACCTTACAGATAAAAAAATCCCTGTCTTACCCTACAAATCAAAATGTAAGGTAAGACAAAAAAAAGAAAGAGGAAAAAAAACAAGGATTTTGTGAAAACCGAACTTTGGGGCCGATGGAAGCATAACGCTTCCTCTCCTGAAAAGAAAGCCCTATCCGGACCTTTTACCCCTTGACAAGATGGTAAGGATGGGTTATACTTATGGGTAGTTAGGTTTGAGAAAATAGTTAGGATGTAGGGCCTAAGTCCTACCATAACAATCTCACTACGGGATGCTGACGGCTTTGGGTCAGAGTTGCAGGTTCAACTCCTGCCATCCCGATTTTGACCAATTGAAATAAAAGGCGGGCGAGGCCCGCACTCACTCAGTCTTCACATATACGAAGACCATAAGGGTCCTTCCCGATACTGGAGAAGAACACGCTCCTGCGACCTTAAAGCCGCATTTTTGTAGCTTTTTAGCGATACCCTTCTTCCTATGGGAGGGCATCACATAAAGGTGGCAGAGTTCCGCATAAAGCCATCCGATATTCCGCCACCCTTGACATGCAACTACCTCACCATCCTCTTCGTAGGCAAGGTAGCAATGGGCAGGGGAAGGGCTTGCCCCTATCCCCTGTTCTTCATAGGAGGCCCTTACAAGGTGCCTCACCTCCTGCCATGTGGCATTTCTTACCATGTTCTACCCCTCCTTTCCTTCTCCCAAGGCGTGCATAACCGCCCCGTGCCCTTCCTGAGGTGGGGAGAAGCACCCTCCCCACAAAGTCGTCAAGCACCTCAATGAACTTTTCCACCTCGTCCTTGAGGAACTTGACGACCTGCTGGTTGGAGGAACCCACATGGATGTGGCCCCCCAACGCATAGGCATCCCCCTTAACAGAGAGGAGGATGCCTCTTCTGCTGACCCTTCTTACAAGGGCTGTGAAGTTCTCCAGGTATTCCCCTGGGGAACACGCTGGAGATGGGCGGAGTTCTGCAGTGCATGATGCCCCGTCCACTCCAACGGACCCATAAAGCCCGCCATTTCTGAAGATGGAAAGTTGGCTGGCGGAAACCAACTCTCCATCTTTATAGACCTCAAACTCGGGGTCCCCACCGAGGGTGATGGTAGCTTCCCCGAGTTGAGACACGTCAGGTGTGGCCCAGTCGTAGGCAAGGAGGTATTTCTCCGTTATCTCCCACTGGGTTTCCCACGCCTCTTCAGAGATTACCAGAAACCTCCTTCCGCTTCTGGCAGTCTTTAAAACCACACCCCGAGGGCTAATGGCAAAAGCGGAGGAGTCTCTTACCAGCTTTGGAAGGTCAAGTTCCCAAAGGTAGTCATCAAAGGAACCTCCCCAGTCGTCGGGCAGGGCGGCCCTTTCAAAGACCGCCCACCCGAGGTCCTTGTAGCGGTCAGTATCGTAAAACCTTGCCCCCTTCTTCACCACAAGGATTGCACCGTCGGGCAAGGAGTCATACTCCCAAAAGCTGTCCTCCACATAGTGGAGGTGTCTTAGACGCACCCCTTTGTAAGGGATGCCCGTTTTGATGCTTATTTTCTTCATGCTGCCTCCACCCTAAAGTCAAGCCCCTTTGGGGGAGATGGCGGGTGCCTTTGGCACCTCTTACCTTGGATGACCATCTCCAAGCTTGACCTTGGGCTGACAAATCCCGCTAAAATAATCTCTATGAGTGTTCTAAGTCTTGCAGACATTGACAGCCAAGCCATCAACCTCATAAAGCAGGTGGGCTTTTCTAAGGCTTATGAGATTTTTTATGAAAAGTGGAGAGAAACTCCCCTTCCTCACTACACTGCAATTGTTATGGCACTTGCGGAGATAACAGGGAGAGAGAAAGTGAAAGGTCCTTACAAGGGTTATTGGGGCGTCTTTGCTAAGTTTTTGTATCTCCGTCAGAAACGGCTTAACTATCAAGCAGAAAATGACTATATCTCCGCACACTACATAAGCGAAATCCTAAGAAACATCAAAGAGGAGGAACCTATATACCTCTCTGAGGTGTTCCTTGCAGGCGTGATAATAAAAGAAAGATACCCTGATAACTTTCAGTCCCTTGAGAGGCACCTTCTCACCAACGCTACAGTCCGCACAGTCTACATGTTCAAACTCCTTCACTCCAACAGGTTTATCCTCCCTCCTCCAGACCTGACATCCAAGCTTTTGGCATACTACCACACAACCTTACACTCTCTCCCCGAGAGGGAGTGGCTGAAAAAGGAATTAGGTATATAAAACCCCCCGAAGGGGGCAAGACTCAGCACAGCATAGCAGCTGTGCTTGGGTTTAGGCGGGACAGGGCTTTGGAAAGGGTAGAAATAAGCTGCTTGTCTTCCTTTTCTGGTGCCATGGGGTCTAATATGAGAAAATTCTGTCCCGCCAAAGCGACGACCTCCCCATCTGCTACCACCTGAATGACAGCAAGGCCGTCTCTGTCCTCCACAGGGATAATAAAGCCTTCCCGCTGTGGAGACAACGAAACATCAAGGGTGTCTATTACCCTGATGTCCCGCACATAGAGTTTGCCACGGGCACAATCAACATATTGTCCGCGGACAACTCTTTCACCGATAGGGACTGCATCCCTATCGCATAAGCAGGGGGCTGATAAAACAGCCCCAAGGCTATCCTCTGCACCCTGTGGAAATCCCTGAAGAAATTAAACATGGCTTACCACCTCCACAGGCACAAGCTTTTCTCCCTTCCTAAACCTTTGCGGGAAGGAAAGAAGAGTGTCTAACTCCTCCTCGGAGAGGAACCTCAAGTATTCCTCCCTCAGAGGGTAGCCCTCTTTTGTCCTGTAGGAAACCTCTCCTTCTCTCAGGAGAGTCTCCAGCAAGTTTTTGGCTAACTTATACACTGTGCGAAGGGTTTCTCCCTCCGCATAGATGCTGGATGGAACCGCATAGTCCAGCCCATAGGGAGTTAGCCAGAAGTTTCCAAGCCTGGCTAGCTTCTCATCCCAGCAGGCCTTTCCGTAGGTGGGCAGAAGCACTCTGCCCACAAAATCATCCAAAATCTTAGCCACATCCCGAGAAAATATCCCCAGAACGTTGCGGGACGCCATATCTTGGGCACTCAAGCACATTATGCCCAATATGGGATAGACATCGCCCTCCACGGACAGGTCGCATTCTATGCCTCTGATGAGGGCATATACATTCTCCAGATACTCCCCGGGAGTATCCGCAAAGTGTGGTTCCACCTTGAGGATGTGCCACTCTGACCTCACGGGAGGTTCAAACCCCTCCTCGGGAGGCAGATAGCTTTCCGCAGGCACCACCACACCGCCCAGCACCACCTCAAACTCAGGCTTCCCTCCGAGTTTGATGCGGCCCTCCACAGGAAGGCTTTCAAAACCTTCCTTTAAAAGAAGCCCTGAAAGGGCCTCAAACACCTCAGGTTCCTTTAGTGCCTGAGGTTCCACCACCACGAGGGTCCTCTTGGGTTCAGACCCTCTGCCTACCACCGCAAGGACTTGCCCATTGCTAACAAGCCCTATGCAGTCAAGAAGTCCCTTTGGGGAGACTTCTACATTGATGGAGGATGAAAGCCTTTTGGAGGCCTTCACCTCCATGAACTCTACCCTTTTGGCAAGAACAGTCCCACCAAAGAGGTTGGGTATGGTAATGTCCTTAGCCTTTACAGGGTAGACCATAGGTCCCCCAGGGGCTTCAAAGACCCTGTCTCCATCCCAGATAGGAGAGGGATGGGTGGGAATGCGGATAGTCTGGGTTTTAATCATCGCTACCTCCTGACCTGCAAAGCCGCCATTTGCGGCAGGAGATGGCGGGCACCTTTGGTGCCTCTTACCCTGGATGGCCATCTCCTCGCAGGTCTGACAAAAGGGGGCCAAAAGGCCCTTCCTCACTCAGCATCCCTTTGGGATGCTATTCTTCTTCCTCTTCTTCCTCTTCCTCAGGAATCACCTCAACTATCCAGCCTCTGAGTTCCTCCCGTAATTCTTCACAATCGATCAAGACCTTCTTCTCGCCAAATCCAAGAAAGGACACACAGTCTTCGTCCACCTCAAGCACATCACACAGCTTGCCCACTGCGTCATAAAGGCCTATTCTTACCTTTCCCATATTGCCTCCACCCTAAGACCAAGTCCTTTTTTGGGGAATGGCGGTGTCCTATGGACACACTTACCTTGGATGGCCATTCCCAGCTTGGTCCTGGGCTAACAAATAGAAGGGCCAAAAGGCCCTTCCTTTCCTCACTCAGCGGCCTATATAGCCGCTTTTACGGGCACGAAGGGAGGGATTTCTCCCTTCTCCCAACGTTGCGGGAACCCCAGAAAATACTCCGTCTCCTGTGGTGTGAGGAAACGGTAGTATTCTTCCGTTGCAACCCTTCCGTCGTCAAGGGTCCTGTAGGAGAGTTTTCCCTCCCTAAGGAGTGTCAGCACTATCCCCTTGACGAGTTTGAAGACTATACGGACCACTTCTGGGTCCGCATAGTAGCTGGATGGGAGAGTTTTATACTCCCATCCATAGTCTTTCAGTTCATAGAGTCCGAGGCGGGCATAATCGCCCCGTGCCTTGCCTGAGGTGGGGAGTAATATCCTCCCCACAAAATCATCCAACGCAAAGATGAATTCCTCTACCTTGTCCTTGAGGACATCCACGATGTAGCGGTTGTAGGAACCCACATGAATGTGTCCCCCTAATGGGAACACGTCTCCTTTTACGGAAAGGAGAATGCCCTCCTTCCCTACTTTCTCTGCAAGAGACAGGAAGTCCTTTACATACTGTTCGGGGGAAGGTGTAGGATAGGGGCGTATCTCTGCCACGCTTCCACCTACGCCTATAGGGGCATCAAGACCTCCAAAAATGGGGAAAAAGTAAGCTGGGAACACTTCTCCACCCGCCACTACTTCAAACTCTGGATCGCCTCCAAGAGTAATCTCATACTGGTCCGCTTCGTGGCACTGAAAAGTCCATGTATCACTCCAAGCAAAGCCCGTGGAAAGGAGAAACCTTTCCACCTTATCCCAGTGTTCTTCCCATAACTCCTCCGACACTACGAGGATATCGTTTTTGCCGTCTTTAAGCCACAAAATTCCCTCAAGGTAGGCGTCCACATATTCTGGAAGACCAGAACAAGAGTTCCCTGCCCCTATAAGCTTGACCCATCCCAGGTCAACTTCTCCTTCCACGCCGCAGATTTCATAAAGGCGTGTGCCCTTTTTGGCAACAATGACTGTCCCATCGGGCAGGTATTCCCTGCCCAAGAACACATCCCCATCCACATAGAGTAGTTCCTCCAGAACTACCCCTTCGTGGATGACCCCTGGCCAAACTACTGCGGTGCAAATGCTGCCTGTTTGAAACATGCTAAACCTCCTGTCCCGCAAACCTACCCTTTGGTAGGAGGAAGATGGCGGGCACCTTTGGTGCCTCTTACCTTGGATGACCATCTTCCTGCGGGACTGACAAAAGGGGGCCAAAAGGCCCTTACTCAGCGGCCGAAACAGCCGCTTGAAAGAGGGTTCTTGGAACGAGGCCCTCTTCCCACCTTCTTGGAAAATCCAAGAAATACCTTGCCTCCTCCTCTGTGAGGAATGCAAGGTATTCATCAAAGGGAGGAATCTTGTCCTTTCCCACTTCGTAGGAGAGTTTCCCCTCCCTTAGAATCTTTTCTACAAGCCCTTTAGTAAGATCTCCCCGCTTTCAATGTCCACCACCTCAAACTCGGGGTCGCCCCCGAGAATGATGGAGGCATTTTTCAGAGAGGGCGGTTCTAAATCCGCAAAGCCCTCTCTAAGGAGGAGTTCCCTAAATGGGGCACCCTCCTCAAACTGGGAAACCCTCCAGACTCTGTCAAGAACGACGAGTATTCTTTTTCCCGTGATGGACCCTTCCAGTATTACCACACCATCCATAGGGATTTCTGCCACGAAGGGAAGGTCAAGGAACTCTTCTTCGTAGATGTCTTTATATGGCCAGAAGAGTGCCCACTCGGGAAAGTCCTCTGGGTCTGGATAACCAACGAGGTCTCCCAGTTCAATACTGCTTTCTGACATCACCACAATACTGTGATGGCCTAACTCCACATAGTCCTCCTTGTTAAGAGGGCTATACTTAGTGTGAGGGACTACAAAAAACAGTCCCTGTTCCTCGTCGTAAGGAATGTCATAATCTGGGATGATAAGGAATTTCCTCATAGCTTTACCTCCTTCCCCTGCTGTCCCTTTTCAGGGACGGATGGGCTGGGGGTTATCCCCCAAGTAAGACCCATCCAACGCAGGGTTTGACTAAATAAAAAGCGGGCGGAAAGCCCGCAGAGACTAACTCAGGGCTTTTAAACCCTTTTCTGGAAGAGGAGTTTTAACTCCTCCACCAGGTGGATCGCCTCAGCCCTACTGAGGCTGAAAACGATCCCATTGGGGATCTTGCCCTTCTCCCCTTCACGGAGGACCAGGGCAAGCCCTCCATCCTCAAAGACCTCCACGGCCAGCTTCTTATACTGACCTGAGGTCTCGTTATAGTGGAAAAGTCCCACCACAGTGGGCTTTCCACTACCATTGGGAGTGGGCTTTACCACCCCCATGAGGTAGAACTCAACCTCCCTTGCAAGGGAGATGAGTTCTGTTCTGTTGAGGGAAAAGACGATGGACTTTTGGCCTTCGCCTTCCCTCTCAATGAGACGGAGGATTACTCCGCCTCTTTCAGACACAGCAAGGACAAGCTTTTTATACCTGTCCTCGCTGGCCTTGTGGAAGAACTCAAGGACAGATTGCTGCCCTTGAGTGGCTTGGGCTTGAGGCCTTTGAGGCCTCACTTGCTGGGTAGGTTGTTGGGCTTGGTGTGGCATGACCTTCCTCCTTCCTACCCTTTCCCTTGCGGGACGGTGCGGCGGCGGCCTTTGGCCACTCTTACCTGTGGATGACCGCACCATCGGGCAGGTTTGACTACTTGAAGATAGCGGGGCATAAAGCCCCCCAAACTTAGCGGTCAAAAAGACCGCTTTATACGGGAGAGGATTTTTTGAAGTTCCTCTCCCATCTCTTGCTGGAGGGCTTGGAAAATTTCCTCATCCTCCAGAAGTTCAAGGACATACTGAGGGCCTAAAAAACCCTCTTTGTATTCCTTGACGATAAGACGGGCTGCGAAAAGCCCGTCTTCTTTATACTCTCGGTAGAGGAACTTTAACGCCTCCACCGAGATGTCCCTGAAGTGTTTTTCAACCAGAGAGTAAAGCGTGGGTATGCCTCCCATCTGCCTTACTCTCCTGATGTAGGAGTCCATATCCTCTCCCTCCTCGGGAGGAATATAGCCCTCCTTCAGTTCATTTATCATCCAAGAGGGAATGTCTATTCTTCCCTCCTCAATGAGGTGGGAGACATAAACCCAGTTCATCTCATCTCCCACCACAATCACCTGATCACCCGCCCATCTTCCAACAAACGGGTAATCAAGTGTCCTGTCCGCAATAGCCGTGGCTGCAAGGAGAACCCCCGCAACCCTTCTGTCAAAGGCTATCTCCACAAGCTTGGCTGGAGCACCAAGCCTATGCGGGTGTATATACTCCCGCTTAGATATGTTGGCTAACAGATAGTATTGTCCCATAGCTTTCCTCCTGCCCCAACATGCCCTTTTGGGCACCTAAGCAGGCGTTTCCCTTGGGGAACTCTTACCGTGGATGGCCTGCTTAGGATGGGGGCTGACTAATTAAAGTCTTCTGTCTTGTCCTACATTCTGAGTTGTGGGATAAGAATTCCCCAAGAAAGAGGAGAGAAAACTCAGGGGCATCTCTGCCCCTGACACTGAGGGTTAGAAGATAACCCTTACCACGGGAAGGTTTTCGTTTTCCCGTGCATAAAGGACAATGTCTTCATCCTCCCCAAGGAGGACTTCCTCGCCCTCTACGAATACCTTCACGGAAGGACCTTTTTTGATAATCCTCCCGTCTGGGAGAACTTCATACCCTCCCGTAAAGTAGGCAGCCCCCGCACTGAGGACTACCTCTAACTTCCCGTCGGGAAGCTCCTTTACGGAAACCTCCCCAAAACGGGAGAACTTCAGAAGGCTAAAGTCAGCCTCCTCAGTGATAAGGATGGTGGCTTTTTTACAAACCACCACCCTTTGCCAAGCTTCAGTGAGGCAGAACTCACTGCCCCACTGCACCGCCATTACCTTCCTGAGGAACTCATCCCCGTTCCCCAGGGCACACACGGGACGCCTTTTTATCCCCCGTGCTATCTGGAGGAGGGAGGGAGAGACCCTCCCTACAACCTCCTCTATCATCTCCTCATGGACTAATAAGTCCACGGGAACTGGCTCCAGCGTCCCTTCTCTCAGAGGAACGCTTTTATAAGCGGATGGTTCATCCGCCAGAGGCTCCAAAAGGAGGGCATATAAGCCCCCCTCTACTTTCACCACCTCTCCTCCCTTGAGGGGAAGGAGGTGGGGGAGGGAGAGAAGGGAGGTTTTCTCCATCTTACCTCCAGCCCCGCCTTCCCCATCAGGGCCGCCACGGCGCCCCCTATGGGAGGTCTTACCGTGGATGACCGTGGCGGCAGGCGGGGCTTACAAATTCAAAAAGACAGACTGCTTCCTCTTTAGCACAGACTACCCCCTCTAAAACTTGAGGGCATCAGAGATAACAGGAAAAGCTTGATTGCCCAGATGTGTGGGCTTGAGGTGATGGGTCTTGGATGGATGGGTTGGGTTGGGTTGTAAATAAAAGAAAAGTTGAAGGAACTAACTAAAAATAAAAAGCAAGCAAAAGCCTGCATTAAAATGGGGCTGACAAATTCAAAGCTAAAAGGTTGAAATAAATGAAGGTGTCCCGCCAGAGGGCTAACCAATTATGGAGGCGAACCCGTGGTGTGCAAGAGGGTGGCAGGTATATAAAATAGAGTTGGTCTTCTCACGCCTCTATAAAGTCCACTAATTCCTCCCTCAACCATTTCTCCGCAAAACTCTTGGGTTCTCCTTTTGGAAGACTTTCTGGGTCGTTTTTGATTACCGCTATAGCGGTCTGAATTACCCTTATGTGTTCCTCAGGAAGGCCATCCTTAATTGCCTGAGATAGTCTGTCAGAGAGAATGCGGGAAAAGGTAGCGTGGTGTTCAGTAAAAAACACATCGTATAAATGCCTTAGCTTTAAAGTGTTAGGAATTGCCATCAAATCCCAGTCATACAAAAGGTTCTCTGAATACATTTCAAATCGTTTAACTGCATTTATGAGAGAAGGGTCTATTTCACCGTTTCCACAATCTCCTCTAAGAAGCATAACATTAGCAATTTCCCTTGCAAAATTATAGACATATAGTTCATCAAGATTTTCCGAGACATACTTACTCAACCCAAACTCTTCTTCAGTCAAGCCTCTTATACCTTCTCTAACTGGAAGTATTGCCCACACGCTTAAGTTCTTTGACTTTTTTAGCCCAGAAGCAAACAGGAAATGTTCGCTTGGGTATTCCTCAAAACAAACCCACCTGTCTATCAAAAACCTAAAACTCTTCTCCGCCCACTCACAGTAAAGCCTCTTCAAAGGTTCCTGCTGTCTTTCCTTTAACTCTTGGGCTTTTTTATGCCCCTCATAGAGTTCCTCCATCTCAATGTGGGAAAGGAACTCTTTGTCTACTTCTTTGGCAAACCTAAAGAAGTCTTCTAAAATTGGCTTGAGAAAGTCTAAAACCCTCATATAAGTTATTTTAGCTAAAGCTGAGTGTTGTGAACTACTCCACCTTATAGAAGGTTCACCTCTCCACAGGCTTAACTTCGGGTCGTTCCAGCCCTAGGTCCCTTGATTATCGGGACATCTATTACTATAGTCCAAAATAAGAACCCTGTCAAGTCTTTTGCAATTCATCTCCACCTTACAGAAGATGGAGACTTCTTGCGGAGGTGTGTTAAAGAAAGGAAAGGGCGGGGGAACGAACTTATACTAATAAACTAAACTAACTACTAAGAACTAACTGCAGATCCCAGTCCTCAAAAGTCTCAAAGACAGCAATAGCTTTTTCTACTTCCCTCCGTTCAGCGGGAGTTAAGAGAGGAATTATTCTTTTTGCTAACTCCACTTCCCCTCTGCTGCAGAATTCAAAATAATCTGCTGCCTTGATTGTATGAGTTATAACTTTAAGGAGCTGTTCCTCGTTATCAATTTGGATATAGTAGTCTGTCCAGCCACGTTTGGCTTTGGTTTTAAGACTAATCAGCATGGCCACACCTCCTGAAAAGTTTTTTTCAAAAACCCTTCCTCCGCCGCCAAACCCTTCCCTCCCCCGCCACAAGGGAGAGTGGGCGGGGAGGGATGGGCAGCGTGGAAGGCTTCAGCAGGAAGGTTAGAACAATCATCCCTCACGCCTAAAAGCGGTCTTGGGACGAATTGCCCGCCTCCCTGCCTACACCTCCGCCTTAGCCTCTAAGGGCTTTAACCCTTAGGGCAACCCTCCCGCATCAGGGAGGGACGAGGGTCCCAAGACGCCACCCGGACCCTCTCGGCAGAGGTTCACAAATTCCATTACTCCCTTAGTCTATCTGAATTTCACCAATACCATATAATTTCTGCACTTCTACTCTTGGGTT
>Ga0209809_1000384_pt1 | contig 40400 bp, 39 predicted proteins | sample YNPMSTMetaG_FD_186172 | JGI IMG/M metagenome (GOLD analysis project Ga0209809, IMG submission 186172) | Anoxygenic and chlorotrophic microbial mat microbial communities from Yellowstone National Park, USA - YNP MS-T MetaG (SPAdes) (version 2) ...
TCTTTCACCTCTATGCGGTGCTGCTGGGCTATGGTCTCTTCAAGCTGATGGAGCACAACCCCGCTTGGCGTCTCCTGTTGGCGCAGCTTGGGGGAATGTGGCTGGTGGCTTTTCCGAATTGGGGTATCATAGCCAACGCCCAAAACGGAGGTCTCTGATGTACCGCTCTCCACCAGGCGCTCGAGGTTTTTTGATTGCTATCGGGTTGTTGGGGGGGGCCCTGATTGCTGCTACGCTCCTTGGGCTCCTCATGTTTTGGGCCTTGCAGGCTGCTTTCCCTAGGCCCATAGACCAGGCTTATCCAGGCTACCTGGTTCTGGTTTTTGCTACGCTACTGCTTATCCCGATTTTAGTAATGCTGGGGAGGCGTGTACCCTATCTAACCGACTGGTACTATCTGCTTCCTGCCATCACCTTCCTATTGGCCTTCACCGTATTTCCCATCATCCTCACTGTGTACTACGCTTTTACCGATTACAGCGGTATTCGAAACGGGAAACCCGACCGCTCCACCGAGACCCAGGTCGTGCGCAGCGAAGGCCGAAACCTCTTTGTAGACGGTGATGCCCACGATCTATTGCGCTGCGACCAGCCCGACTGCGCAGGCCAAGCCTTGGAGATCACTACCCTTACGCAGCGCGCCCGTGTTAGGGTTGAGCAAGCCACAGGAGGCATCCTCACCCTAACCGCACCCCCACCCTTTACACCAGAGCTGATCTACAAAATTAACGAGTTCCGCTTCATCGGCTTCCGCAACTTTATCGAAATCTTCAGCCGGGCCAGCACCATTCTGATCCCAGTTCTTATCTGGAACATCGTTTTTGCGGTGGGAGCAGTTTTAGTGGGGGCCATCCCTGGGCTGATCCTGGGGCTAATCCTCAACAACAAAAACCTAGCTCTAAGAGGCTTTTACCGAACCGCCCTGATCATCTCCTGGGCCATCCCGGTGGTTATTAGCGTGCAGATCTTCACCGCGATGCTCAACGTACAGTTTGGCCCTATCAACCGTTTACTGGGGCTGCTAGGTGCCTACCCCATTCCTTGGCTCACCGACCCCGAGTGGTTCAAGGTCTCGGCCTTGCTAATCAGCCTGTGGCTGGGCTTTCCGTACTGGATGACGGCCACCCTAGGAGCACTCTCCACTATCCCGGATGACGTGTACGAGGCGGCCAAAATTGACGGGGCCAGCGGCTGGCAAACCCTCACCTACATCACCCTGCCCCTATTGCGTCAGCCTTTCATTCCCCTAGTACTGGGGTCTTTTGCCTTCAACTTCAACAACTTCGGCCTGATCTATCTGATGGGCCCTCAGCCAGGGGTTGAAGGCCGACCCTCTACCGCCCAGGCCGCTGATATCCTCATCACCTGGGCCTACAAAACCGCCTTCCAGGCCGACGGAGGACAGGCCTATGGCCTGGGTGGGGCCATCTCCATCCTAATCTTCTTCCTAACTGTGGCCATCAGCCTGATTAACTTCCGCTTCACCGGTGCCCTGAAGGAGGTGCGCTAATGGGTGCTCTAGTTCGCTTTTTTGGCTGGGCTACCCTGGGTTTGATAGCAGCCTGGCTGATTTTCATCTATATCCCCAACCTTTTAGGGCGTATTCAGCCCAATATCCCCCCCGGCTTCGTGCGCGTTGAAAACGGCTGGGTATATGCCCTAGGCGGCCTTCTGGTCACCGTGGGCTTTATTCTGGCCTACGCTTGGCTGGTTACCTCGATCGGCAACAAACGCACAGGCCGCAAGCGCAGTCTCTGGCCCCTTTTTGGCCAGGGACTCACACATTTGTTCTTACTCTTGGTGCTGCTCTTCGCCTATTACCCCGTGCTGCAAATCCTGGCGGCCTCCTTCGACCCCCGAAACACCCTGTACCGCATCCTGCCCCCTGCTAGCGACAACCTGTTGGTGCAAGCCAGGGTGGTACCTGATTTCTCCCAGCTCAGTTGGGAAAACTACCTCCAGCTTTTCGACGGCATCATCATCTACCCCTACCAAACCCTAATGCTACTGCTGGCGGCGGGATGCTTGCTGCTAGCACTGGTGTTGGCTGCTTACCGACAGATTATCGGCGACAACAGCAGCAATAGCGGCTGGGGATGGTTGCAGGGACGCAGCCTCGCAGCCTTTGCTATCCTGGGATTTCTGCTGGTAGTTTTCATTTCCCCTAGTCAGTTTACCGGTCAGGGTACCGAGAGCAGGTTTGTACTCTGGGTGCGCAATACCCTATTTGTGTCTGGAATTACAGGTATTCTAGCGGTATTGCTCACAGCTACGGCGGGCTATGCCTTTGCCCGCTTCAACTTTCCCGGGCGGTACCCCATGCTGTTGGTCTTCATCTTCGTCCAGATGTTCCCGGGGTTTTTAGGCCTGATTGCAACCTATGTCCTGATCTCCAACCTGGGCCTGCTGAACACCTTTACCGGCTTGGTGCTGGCCTACTCAGGGGGGATTATCAGCTTTGGCACCTGGGTATACAAGGGTTTTCTGGAAAGCATCTCCAAAAGCCTAGAGGAGGCCGCCCTGATTGACGGGGCCAGCAAGTGGCAGGTCTTTACCAAAATCTTGATGCCGCTTTCAGCCCCGATATTCGTGTTTATCTTTCTTCTGCAGTTCGTGGGCACCTACTCGGAGTTTATTGTGGCCAACCTGTTTCTGACCGGCGTGGATTCCTGGACAGTAGGGATGGGCCTGCGCAACTTTACTACTGGGCAGTTCTCCACCCGCTGGGGGCTGTTTGCCGCGGCCTCGGTGCTGGGCTCGCTGCCGATTCTGCTGATCTTCTACGGCTTCCAGCGCTACTTTGTCTCGGGGTACACTGCTGGCTCGGTGAAGGAATGAGGCATTACCACGACTGGGAACCCTTCTGTGTAGACCCTCTAAAGCCCGAGCTGGGGCAGGAGATCACCCTGCGCTTGCGCACACCGGCTAGGGCTGGCTTCCTGATCCTCGAGCGCTACGGCGAGGTGGAGCGCCGTCCGATGAAAAGGGTGGCGGGGGGGCTGGAAATCCGGCTGCCGCTGTATACCTCGCCCCTGCGCTACTGCTTTTTCCTAAGCGAGGAGAAAGCCTACCTCACGGCAGAGGGGCTGCGCGGGGCCATGCCCCGCTACGACAAGTTTTTTCACCTGCTGGCCCAGCCCACCGCGCCCGACTGGGCAGTGGGGGCAGTCTTCTACCAGATCTTTCCCGACCGTTTTCGCAACGGCAACCCCAGCAACGACCCCCAGACCGGCGAGTGGCTGTACATGGGCCGACCCATCGTGCGCAAAGAATGGGATGAACCCCTGAGCTACGGGCCGGGCGAGGGGCCCATCCAGCACTATGGGGGCGACCTCGAGGGCATCCTGGAGAAGCTCGACTATCTGCAAGCGCTAGGCGTTGAGGCCCTCTACCTGACCCCCATCTTCCCTGCGGGCTCCAACCACCGCTACGACGCCAGCGACTACCACAACGTGGACCCTCACCTAGGCGGTAACGAGGCCTTCGAACGGCTGCTCGAGGCCCTGCACCAGCGAGGTATGAAACTGGTGCTGGACGGGGTGTTCAACCACATCGGCAACACCCACCCCGACTTCCAAAAAGCCCTGCAAGACCCCACCGCGCCCGAGACCAAAGAGTTTACCTTCTATGCCGACGGCTCGTATGCCGCCTTCCTTGGGGTCAAGACCCTGCCCAAGCTGGATTATGCCAGCCCCCCGGCCCTCGAGCGCTGGGTGGATGGCCCCCACGCCCCGGTGCGGCACTGGCTGCGTAAGGGGGCTGATGGCTGGCGGCTGGACGTGGCCCACCAGATCGGCGAAGGGGGCACCGACCGCCGCAATGCCGAAATTCTGCGTCTGATCAAACACAACAGCCTAGAGGAAAACCCACAGGCCTTCGTGTTTGGCGAGCTGTTCTTCGATACCCTGCCCACGCTAAGGGCCCACACCCTGGATGGTGCCATGCACTATGCCGGGTTTGCCAACCCCCTCATGGAGTGGCTGTCGGGCAGGAATGTGTATGGCTGGGAGGTGTCGGTCTCGACCCAGGAGCTTTGGGACACCTTGTGGGATCACTACAGCGCCCTGCCGCTCCAGCTGCGCCAGAGCATGTACACCCTGATCAGCAGCCACGATATTCCCCGGGCCCTCTGGCGGCTAAGGGGGGATGTGGCGCGCTTCAAGCTGGCCTTGGGCCTGCTGCTGACCTTTCCTGGAGCACCGGGCCTCTACTACGGCGACGAGATCGGGCTCGACCAGAACAACCCCTACCACGATTGGAACGGCGACCCCATGTGCCGGGGTACCTTTCCCTGGGATGAACAGCGGTGGAACCAGGAGGTGCTGGCCTGGTGTAAAACCCTTATCCGCCTGAAAAAAAGCGTCCCCGCCCTGCGCCGCGGGGGCTTACAGCCCTTGCAGGTTTCGGAAAAACTGCTGGCCTTCAAGCGCCTGTACCAGGGGGAAGAGGTCTGGGTCTACGCGGCCCTCGAGCCCACTGAGATTGAGCTACCCCATTCAGAAAACCTGCTTACCGGCGAGACCCTGGAGGGCCCTGTCCGGCTGGAGGGGCTGGGGGTATTCCGCCTGCACCAGAAGTAACCCAGGTCGTATCCCGTCCTGCGCCCTAGGCTATACTGACGCTTTGGGTATGCTCAAGGTTATCAAGTCGCTGGACTTTGACCAGGTTCGCCAGGCCTTGGCCGAGCGGGCCTCCACCTCTATGGGCCAGGAGGCCTTGCAGGCGCTGGCGCCCAAGGCCACCCTCGAGGAGGCCCAGGCCCAGCAGGACGTCGTGGCCGAGGCCCTGGCTTACCCCTACCGGCTAGGGGGCATCTCCGATCTGCGCCCTGCCCTGGCGGCGGCACGAAGAGGGCTCCGGCTGGAAGGGCCCCAGTTGCGGGAGGTGGCGGCCAGCCTCGAGGCCGCCGCAGCCCTGCGGCAAGAGCTACTGGAGGTTGGCAAGCAGCTCAGGGTCCTAGCAAGCCGGATCGGCGAACACAGCACCTTTTTGCAGCGCGTGCGGGAGTGCCTCGACGAGGTGGGCAACGTGCGCGACGAGGCCACCCCAAGGCTCCGGGAAATTCGTCGGCAGGTGAACCCCCTGCGCGAGCGCATCCAAGAGCGGCTATATACCCTCATGGATCGGCATCCGGAAGCCATCCAGGAGCGCTTTGTTACCCTTAGGCGCGGCCGTTTCGTGATACCGGTCAAGACCAGCCACCAGCACAAGCTATCGGGCATCGTGCTTGATCAGTCCGATTCGGGGCTCACGCTTTATATCGAGCCTGTCTCGGTGGTACCCCTCAACAACCAACTCGCCAAGCTCAAGCTGGAGGAAGAAGCTGAGGTCAACCGGGTACTCTTCGAGCTGTCGGCCCTCCTGGCCCAAGACCTCGAGCTCGACCAAACCCTGCGTGCCCTTACCGAACTCGATGTGGCCCAGGCTGCAGCCAACCTAGCCCGGGACTGGAAACTGGTGCGGCCCCGGCTAAACCAGGAAGGCCTATACCGGCTGGTAAAAGCCCACCACCCCCTGATTGCCAATCCTGTAAGCAACGACCTCGAGCTCACCCCCTCGTGCAGAATCCTGCTCATCACCGGCCCCAACATGGGCGGCAAAACCGCGCTCCTGAAGAGCTTGGGCTTGGCAGTGCTGATGGCTCAGTGCGGGCTGTTTGTGGCCGCCGAGCAGGCCGAGCTGGCCTTCCCAGATCAGCTTTTTGTGGACATTGGCGATCAACAGTCTATCCAGGAGAACCTCTCGACCTTTTCCGCACACGTCCTCGGGCTCAAAGAGGTGTTGCAGAAGGCCAACCCCAACAGCCTAGTGCTGATTGACGAGCTTGGCAGAGGCACCGATCCCGAGGAGGGGGCGGCCCTGGCCCAGGCTTTTGTGGAGGGGCTTTTGGCCAAAGGGGTGCGTGGCCTGATCACCACCCACCTTTCCCCCCTCAAAGCCTTTGCCCAGGACACCCCAGGGGTGCAGAATGCCTCGATGCGCTTTGACCTGGAGCGCCTGCGCCCCACCTATCAGCTGATGGTAGGAGCGCCGGGGCGCAGCTATGCCCTTTCGATTGCCCGACGGCTGGGCTTTCCGCAAGCACAGCTCGAGCGGGCCCTGACCCTCCTGGGGCCCGAGGGAGGGCGGCTGGAGCGGCTGCTGGCCTCGCTCGAGGCCGAGCGGGAACGTCTGCGAGCCCAGATTCAGGCTGCCCAAGCCCAACAACAGGAAGCTGCCCGTCTGCAGCGAGAGCTGGCCCAGCAACTGGCTGAACTGGCACAGCACAAAGAACGGCTGCTCGAGGAAGCCAGAGCGCAGGCCCAGCAGATAGTGAAAGAGGCCCAAGAGCGTGTCCGCCAAGCTCGAGAGCGCGGCAAAACCCAAGGCCAGGGCCAGGCCCTACAGGAGCTCATTCAACTCAGAAACCGCTACCAGCGCCCAGAAAAGGCCCCCCCTCTCACCCCCAAACTACAGGTGGGCGCGGTGGTAGAGGTGCCCGAGTACGGCAAAGCGACTGTGGTGGAACTGCGCGGGCAGGAAGCAGTTTTACAGATGGGCGCAGTACGCCTCAGCATGCCGGTTGCACAGCTAAAGGCCTACCTCCCCTCCAAGAGTCAATCGTCGGGAGGCCGCACGGTGTACAAGGCCAAAATTCCCAGCGAACTGAACCTAAGGGGCCTTACGGTAGAGGAGGCCTTGCTGGCAGTGGACGATTTCCTGACAGAGGCAAAGGCCACCGCCACTACCCCTGTTCGCTTGCTGCACGGCAAAGGCACCGGAGCGCTGCGAAATGCGCTGCGCGAATCCCTCAAACGCGACCGCCGGGTGGAGCACTTCCACGACGCGGTCCCCTACGAGGGCGGGCACGGCGTAACCGTGGTGCACCTACGCCTTTAGTGGCAAGCCCGATACCAGCCCCCTGCGAAAATCTGAAAAGTAGCCCATCAGGCCAGCTGGGGGTGTGGAGCCGGAGCCTTTTTTAGAGAAACACTGAAAACTGAGCCCTTACCCAGTTCGCTTTCTACCCAAACCCTGCCCCCATGCGCCTCCACAATCGAGCGCACAATAGCCAGTCCTAAACCGCTACCACCGCGTTCGCGGTCGCGGGCTTTGTCCACCCGGTAAAAGCGCTCAAATAGATGGGGAAGGTGCTCTTTGCTGATGCCCTCGCCGTTATCCTCCACCCGGATCACCACCCGTTCCGCCAGATCGAGTACGGTTAGCCCGATCCAGGTAGAGTTGGCCTTAATAGCGTTGGAAACCAGGTTAGCAAGCACCTGGTGAAGCCGTTCGGGGTCGCCCAGTACCCAGACGTGGTCGGGGGCCTGCACCTCGATCCGGCCCTCGAAGCTCTTACCGTACTCCTCTTCGATCTCGTTTAGAACGGTTTTCAGGTGAACTGGGCCTAGCTCGATCCTCCAACTGCCACTTTTGGACAGCTCAAGCAAATCCCCCACCAGCTTCTGCATCCGCTCCGACTCACGCTTGATGATCTCGAGGCTCTCCCGCTGCTGCTCGGTAATCTGCGTCCGCCGCAGCAGGTAGTTGACGTGCCCCAAGATGGCGGTTACTGGGGTTCGCAGCTCGTGGGAAGCATCGGCCAAGAAACGGCCCTGGGTCTCCCAGGACCCCTCCAGGCGCGTGAGCATGCGGTTGAGTGAGTTGACCAGTGAGGTCACCTCATTGTGGCCCTCGAGCTCGGGTAGCTTCTCAGGTTTGTTGCTGACCTGCTCGGCTTTTTTTGCCACCCACTCTAAGGGCTCTAGGGTCTGTCGTACCAGCCGGAAAGCCAACGAGCCACCGAAAATCAGAACCAGCAGGGCAATGGCCGTATAGGTGCGGGCAAAATTGCTCAGGGCGCTCTCGATACCCTCGGTAGACTTGCCCACCATCAGGATGACCAGCTGAGGACCTTGGGGAATTCCAGCGATCTCCGTCTCCAAGCGCTCGGCTCGAAGACGCAGGGGGATCTGCGTGCCGTCCGGGCGGATGAGGTCGGTCTGGGTGTAGGAGCCACCAGCACGCAAAACCTCTTGCAAAACCTTCTCCGAAAGGATCAGGGTGGCCCCACCCATGGCTAGCGATTTTGCAAAGGGGATGGCTGCTCCCTGCAAGATATCGCTAGGGGTGGGATTAGGGAAGGGCACCCACAAGGCCTGGCCGTACACTGTGAGTGGCAGGCCCTCGAGGCTGCCTTGTTCACGGATGAGGCGCTGGGCCGTTTGAGAGGTTTCGATCAATTCCCGGCGCAGGTTGTCGTACAAAGTGAATTGCAGGCTACCGTAAACCGACCCCCCGATCAGCAACAAAGAAAAAGCCAGCAGGGCCAGCGTAAGCAGGGTGATGCGGCTGCGGAGGGTCATGGGTGCTTTTAGTGCCCTAGGTGCGGTTCTTGGTGCCTAAGTAGCAAGAGCCCTGCCTGAGTCCCTCACCAAGGTGCAGAGGCATACCTAATCCTCACGCAGCACGTAGCCCACACCCCGAACGGTGTGAATCAGCCGGCGCTCACCGGCACCCTCGAGCTTCTTACGCAGGTAACCGATGTAGACATCCACCACATTAGAACCGCCCTGGTAGCCAGGCCAGACCTTCTCCTCTATCTCAAAGCGGCTGAACACCTTGCCCGGGCTCTTAGCCAGCAGCTCCAGAAGCTCAAACTCCTTGTTGGAGAACTCGATGCGCCGACCCGCGCGATAGACCTCACGGCCCTCGAGGTTGATGATCAGGTCGGAGACCCGGATTTCGCCGGTGATGGCCGGGGTTACCCGGCGCAGGTGGGCACGGATGCGGGCCAGTAGCTCCTCAATGCTGAAAGGCTTAACCAGGTAATCGTCGGCGCCAGCGTCCAGCCCCTCCACCTTATCCTCTACCCGGTCCTTGGCGGTAAGGATGATGATGGGCACGTTGGAGGTCTTGCGGATGCGGCGGGCTACCTCGAGGCCATCCATTACCGGCAGCATCAGGTCCATGATGACCAGGTTGGGGTTGGTCTCACGGAAACGTGACAGGCCCGTGATGCCGTCGTAGGCCACCTCAGTGCGGTAGCCTTCGGCCTGGAGCTCGAGTTCGATAAAACGGGCGATGTCCTTTTCGTCTTCAACGATCAGGATTAGGGGTTGATCTATTCCTTCCATATCGGTAGGGTAGCCGTACTTTTCATGAGAAACATGGCTTTTCCACTAATAAAAAGTTCATGTGGTGGCTTTTTATGAGAACAAGGCCGCACTTGCCCAAAGAGCGCTCGGGCCCGCTGCCAGGCCAGGGCCTACCGCCGCTGGCCCCGGAGCGGGGCTCCAGACAGGGGTTTCAGCCCGCCGGCGAGCAGTTGAGGGGCGGCACGGCCTATACCCGGAACTTCTGCTCGAGCTCTCTGGCAAAAGCGTGGTTGGTGTAGTCGAGCGTGACAGGGGTGACGGAGATATAACCCTGCTGCACCGCCCAGAAATCGGTACCTTCTTCCAGTTCAGCGGTGGGCTTGCCTGCTACCCAGTAGTAGGGACGTCCCTCAGGGTCTTCCCGCTCGACGATGGTGTCTTCATACCGGTGAGTAGAAAGGCGGGTTATCCTGAAGCCCCGCGGTGTCTGATTAGGGAAATTCACGTTAAGCAAGGTTTTCCTGGGCAGGCCGTGCCTCATCACCCAGCGCGCAATAAGCACAGCGTACTGGGCCGCCTCCTCGAAACGCAGCTCCTCACCGGAGGCATCAAGGCTGAAGGCAATCGAGGGTATCCCCATCGAGGCCCCTTCTAAAGCAGCCGCTACCGTGCCTGAGTGGGTCAGGTCGAGACCCATATTGACCCCGATGTTAATGCCTGAGACCACCAGATCGGGCCAGCCCAGCAGGCGGCTGCCCAGCACCACACAGTCTGCTGGAGTGCCGTCTACACGGTAGGCTGGGATCTCACCGAATCCTGCCGAGGCAGTGTGCTTGAAGCGCAGGGGGCGGCGAAAGGTGATGCTGTGGCCCACACCAGACTGCTCAACATCGGGAGCCACCACGTTTACTTCGGCAAGTTCCCGCAGGGCAAAGGCCAGGGCTTTGATGCCGGGGGAAAAGATACCGTCGTCGTTGGCAACCAAAATTCGCATACTCAACCAGCCTAAGGCCAAAGCGCTTAGGGGAAAAGAATCTCGCCTTAGCCCGCTGCCTGTATGTGTGTGGCTTGCAGCCCCATTCAAAGGGCAGCCTGCACTCATGAATCGCTACGGCCAGACCCTGTATAGGCCAGCACACGCTCGGCCACCGCTTTGCCCATGCGAAGCACCTCAGGCAAACCCACCCCACAATAAGCAGCACCGACTAGAAAAAGGCCCGGCAGGGTTTCGGCCCGAAGAGCCTCAGAAAGCCGCTCCTGATGGCCTAGGGTGTAGCGGGGCAGGCCCTCTTTCCAGTGAAATACCCAGGTGTGGATTGGCTCGTGCACCCGGCCCCAAAGACGGACCAGGTCGCGTAAGGCCAGCCGGATAAGCTCCTCCTGCTCGGCTTGGAGGCCGGAGAAATAGCCGCGCACCAGGGCATAACCTTCGGGGGCTCTGCACGGCCATTTTTGATCAACCCAGGTAAAACCGCGCACACTGAAGCCCCGCTGCGAGACCATAAGCACGCCATGGCCCTTTCTTGGCGGCAGTTTTTCCCGGGGGAAGGCAAAAGTAACGGTTGAAGAAGCACTGTAGGGGATCTGCCGCAAAGCTGAAGCTGCCTGCGGGTGCAGGGACTCCAGAAGGCGCCCGCTCACCCCTGATGGTGTAGCCAGCACCAGCGCATCGGCCTGGAGGGAACCCTGTTTAGTGTGAATCCGCCACCCGCTGGCCCGCTCGAGGGCCTCTACCTGGGTGTTGAGCAGAATCTCTACTCCGCCCAACCGCGCCCTTATGGCCTCAACCAGGCTGCCTAGGCCCCTTTTGAGCGAAGCGAAAAGCTGTCCTTTTTCCCGACTGCCGCGCTCTTTACGCTGCCGCATGGCCCCCCGGATCAAGCTGCCATGCTGCTGCTCGAGGGCCTTGAGTTGAGGAAAGGCCGCCAGGGTAGATAGCTCGTAGGGGTCGCCGCCATAGATACCGCCTGTGAGGGGGGCCACCAGCCGCTCCCAGACCTGGCGGCCCAGCCTCCGCTGAATGAAGGCACCGAAAGGCTCGTCTTGTGCCGGTCCTTTGGGTATGAGGAGGTCGAGGAGGGCTCGAGCCTTACCAAAAGGGCTTAGCAGAGGGCTTTTGGCCAAGGCCCCCAGATCGCTGGGCACCACCATCTGCAAGCCTGCAGGAATCGGCAAGGCCTGGTGCCCATCGTGAATCAGGGCCGAGGGGTGGGCGGGTAGGGTTCCCACCACCTCACTTTGCAGCCCAAGCTGGTGCACAAGCTCCAGCGCCCAGGGCTTGTAACGCACCACCGCGTCCGGGCCCCCCTCGAGCAAAAAGCCGTTCTCGGCCACGGTGGTAATTTTTCCGCCCAGCCGGGCACCAGCCTCCAGCAAAGCAATCCGCAGATGGGGTGCAGCCTGGTACAGATGGTAAGCTACCGCAAGCCCCGCGGCCCCGCCCCCTACCACTGCCACGCTAGCCATTCTGGCCCACCGGCTCCACCCCAAAACGGGCCCACTCGCGCAGCACCAGGTCGCGCAGCACCTCGATGTAGTCGGGGTCAGCGTTGAGGCTGCGGGTACGCAAAAGGCGCAGGCCCAGCCGGGCAGCGGTGTTTTGCGCTTCATAGTCGAGGTCGTAGAAGACCTCGAGGTGATCGGAGGGGAAACCTACCGCTGTCACCACCACTTCGCTAAAACCTTGGTCTGCGGCCTCTTCAAGACGCTCGTTGATATCCGGCCCGATCCAAGGCTCAGGGGTACGCCCCGCCGACTGCCAGGCGGTATCCCAGTGCACCAGGCCTAGCTTTTGCGCTACCCGCTCGGCGGTAACGCGCACCTGAGCTTGATAAACCCCGTCCTGGGCCGATTTTTCCGGAATCGAGTGGGCCGTGAAGAGGAAAAGGGCCCGCTTGGGCTCGCGCAACCGCCAGAGCTGCTCGAGCACCCGCTGCGCCAAGGCCTGAATGTAGCCCGGATGGTCGGGGTAGGCCTCCACCATTTTGAAGGCAAAGGGTCGGCCCAGCTCGGCCAGGGCCTTTTCCACCTTCTCGCGGTACTCGGCGATGCTACGAGAGGAAAAATGCGGCGCGGCCACAATACCCACCGCCTGCTCAACCCCGTCCTGAGCCATGACCTGCACCGCCTCAGCGATAAAAGGGTGCCAGTGCTTGGTGCCCAGGTAGACCCGCGCCGGGCCTTTCACGCGCGGGCCGGGGGAGCTTTGCAAGGGCTGCGGATACAAGGGCAAGGTAGCGTTCAAAGCGGCCTCGAGACGCACCGCCTGAGCAAGGGTGATCTCGTTTAGGGGGCTGCGCCCGATCAGGTGGTAGCGCTCGGTCAGCTCGGCCAGTAGCTCCGGGCTAGGGGGCCGCCCGCGCCGGATATCGGTGTAGTAAGGCTCAATCTCCTCGCGCCGGTAGGGTGTGCCGTAGGCCATCAAAAGTACATTCATAGCTTCACCCCAAGGCCACTCAGGCCAGGTCATCTAGAACCTCACGGATGTCCTTCTTGATGCAGGTGAACATAGGAGTGTCACGCAAGGTGTACAAGCTGGCCTCGGTAAAGCGCAAACGCTGTACCAGGTCCAAAAACTCTTGCGGGTAGTTTGAGTCGAAGGCCACCACGAACTCTTGGTCGTCTATGCCATAGGAGTAGGAAGTGTTGAGCGTAACGCCGGTAAAGGGGGCCGAAACATAGATGTGCTCATCCATCATGCCCTGGCGGGCCTGAGGCGAGAGGCTATACCAGGCCCTGGTCTTTACAAACGGGTAGACGAACAGGTACTGGCCCTGCCCTGGCAAAAGGTGCACCCCCTCGCCCTCGGGGTTGAAACGGTCCACATAAATAGAGCGCTTCTGCATCGAGAGAAAGGAGTAGGGCTGGCTCAGATAGCCCGCCAGGGCGGTGCGGTTGAGCTCCCGCTGCATGGCCTGAAAGTCGGGCACGTTGAAACTGATGCGCCAGAGCATGAAGTCCACATCAGCCCGGGTGCCCACCAGGCTGTAGCTGCGCAGGATAAAGCCCTGCCCCCGGCTGGCCCAGCGCTCGCAGACTTGGGCAAACTCAACCTTAGCCGCCTCCACAAACTCGCGACTTTGTCTGCGAAACTCCGGGTCTAGCTTGAAAAAGGCATAGTTCATGAACTGCCGCTTGGCCTGATCTGGGGCTTTTCGGCTGATCAAACCTGCCGGGTCCAGATCCACCATGCGCCGGGTTTCCTTTTCTCTGTACTCACGGGTCTCCTGCTCACTCATGTAGACACCTCCGTGTGCCGGTTGAACTCACGAACCGCTTCGACAAGGCAGGCCACGTGTTCTGGGGGCGTGGTTCGAATAACCCCGTGGCCCAGATTGAAGATATGGGCACCTCCCAGCCCTGCCCTGAGCACCTTTTGTGCTTCCTGGGTGATGATTGCTGGAGGGGCCAGCAGAACCGCCGGGTCGAGGTTGCCCTGTAGGGTATGGGGCAGGAAATGGCGCACCTGGTCTAAGGGCATGCGCCAGTCCACGCTCACCACCTCACAGGACAGAGAGGCCAGCAGGGGGTACAGGTGCGAGGCCCCCACCGCCAGGTAGATGCGCGGCACGCCCAGGCCTGCCAGGGCTGAAAAAACCACCTGGTTATAGGGCAGGCCAAAGCTGCGGTAGACCTCCTGGTCGTGCAGGCCCGCCCAAGAGTCGAACAACTGAATGGCCTCGGCCCCGGCTTCGATCTGCATCCGCAGGTAGCGGATGGTCAGCTCGGTGAGCTTGTGCAACAGCCGGTGGGCCAGGGCGGGCTCCTGACGAAGGAAGGCACGGAAGTCCTCGTAGTCTTTCGAGCCGCTGCCCTGCACCAGGTAGGTGGCCAAGGTCAGAGGGGCCCCCGCAAAGCCGATGAGGGCTACGGGCTTGCCCATCAGTTCACGCCGCACCAGCCGTATAGCTTCGGCCACGAAGGGGGCGATCTCCTGGGTTTCTGGCAGCCGCAAAGCCTCAATCTGGGCTGGGCTGCGCAGCGGCTCGGCCACCACCGGCCCCGGGCTAAACTCGACCCGCACCCCCATGGCCGGCAGGGGGGTCATGATATCGCTGAAGAGAATGGCCGCATCCAGCGGGAAACGGCGCAGGGGTTGCAGGGTGATCTCGGCGGCCAGGTCGGGGGTGCGCACCATCTCCCAAAAGCTGGCCCGGGCCTTGATGGCACGGTACTCAGGCAGGTAGCGCCCAGCCTGGCGCATCAGCCAGAGGGGGGCTTGGGGGGTATCTTCCCCCCAGGCAGCCCGCAGGAAAAGCGAGGTGGCGCTCGAGGTATTCACGTTGGCTCCTGCTCCTTGGTGGGTGAGGCTTCGGGTCGGGGTTCGGGGTTGGGCGTAAAGCGGTAGCCCACCCCCCAAACGGTGTGAAAGTGCACCGGGCGGGCCGGGTCGGGTTCAAACAGGCGGCGCAGGCGCATGATAAAGTTGTCAATGGTGCGGCTGCTGGGAAAAACCTCCTGGCCCCAGACCCGGTCGAGAATTTCGTCGCGGCTGACCACCTCACCTGCCCGCTCCACCAACAGGCGTAGGATGGCCATCTCACGCTCCCCCAGGGCCTCTTTGCGTCCATCTTTTAGCTGGACAGTCCAGGCCCTGAAGTCAAGGCGATGCCCGGCGAACTCATAGGCCACCGCAGGGGTTTCGATCCGGCGGCGCAACAGGTTCTTTACCCGTAGCAAAAACTCGGGCAGGTGAAAGGGCTTGGCCAGGTAATCGTCACCCCCCACCCTAAGCCCCTCCACCCGCTCCTCGGGAGACCCCTTAGCCGAGAGGAAGAGCACAGGGGTGGTATAGCCTAAAGCGCGCATCTGTCGGCATACTTGAAGGCCATCCAAACCTGGCAGCATCACGTCGAGCACCACCAGGTCCGGCTTCCAGGCGGCCCAGCGCTCGAGGGCCCTGTTGCCGTCGGGTGCGATTTCTACCTGGTAGCCCTCACCCTCGAGGTTGTCGGCCAAGGCCACAGCCAGGGCGGGTTCGTCTTCAACCAGCAGCACCCTCGCTACCCCACTGGATGGCAGCCTCATGCCGGGCTCCTTTCAGGGGCCAGGCCCTGGGCTTCGAGCAGAGGAAGGCTGAGCACAAAGCGGCTGCCCTGCGGCAAGGCCTCGGCCCAGACCCGGCCTCCCATCAGCTCGGTGATGCTCTTGACCAGGTAAAGCCCCAGGCCAAGCCCCTGGGTGCGGCGGGTCTGTTCATCACCCACGCGGTAAAAGGGCTCAAAGATCTGCCGCAGCTCGCCTTTCGGCAAGCCCACCCCCCGATCCTCGACCTCGAGCACCGCCTGGCTGCCCTCGCGGCGCAGGCGCACCCAGACCGGCTTCTGGGGCGCTGGGCTATATTTGACTGCGTTATCCAGCAGATTGGAAAGCACCAGGCTGAAAGCCTCAGGATCGAGGTCTACCGGAAGCGGGGTGGGCGAGGGCTCGAGGTAGAGGGTAGCGCCTCGGGCCACCAGGGTGTTTTGCTGCTGGGCCAGGCAACGGCTTACCGCTTGGTTCAAATCGTGGCGTTCGGGTTTGATCGTGCCCATCCCCTGGGCCAGCCTCGAGGTCACCAAAAGCCGCTCCGAGAGGTCTTCCAGACGGTCTATCTCGTGGGACATGTGGGTCAGGTAGGCAAGTTGTTTTTCCCGGGAAAGCTCACGCATCTGCAAGGTTTGGGCCAGCAGCCGCAGGGTGCTGATGGGGGTGCGGAACTCGTGCGAGGCGGCCATCAAGAAGTTTTGCTGGCGGCGTTTGAATTCCTGCTCGCTTTTGAGACTGCGCCCGATGATGTACAGCCCAAAAAGCATCGCCAGCAAGAAAAAAGGGCCTTCGTAGGCAAGCATACGCAAATAGCGCATCTGCTCGCTGCGGTAGGCCTTTAGCCGCTCGGGGTTAACGTAAACCCGGTCGTCCTCAACCTCGAGGTGTGGGAAAGCCTGGCGTAGCTCGGACAGGAGCACCGCGCGCTTTTCTGGGGCTGTAGCCGCCCAGAGCTGCTGTACCAGCGCAGCTTCCTGCAACCAGGTGGTTTCGGCGTATTCGATGTTCTGCTGGATGGTGTTGCGTTGAAAGCTGAGCCACCAGGCCACCTGGAACAGCAAAAAAGCCACCACCAGCCCAAAGGCCAGCCAGACCCAGCCCCGCGACCATTTGTTCAACCAGTGTGGCAAACCCACCTCCTCAAATCCAGCCCTGGGCCAGTGCTTCCAGGGCGTGGTAGCTGATGATCAGGTCGGCCCCGGCCCGCTTGATGGCCATAAGCGTCTCGCGCACTGCGCGGGCCTCCTCCAGCACCCCGGCCTGGGCTGCCGCCTTGAGCATGGCATACTCGCCGCTCACGTTGTAGGCTGCCAGGGGCAGCTGGGTTTGCGGGCGCAGACGGGCCAGGATGTCCAGGTAGGCCAGCGCAGGCTTCACCATAAGCATATCGGCCCCTTCGGCCTCGTCGAGCGCGGCCTCCCGCAGGGCCTCGCGGGCGTTGCGGATGTCCATCTGGTAGCTGGCCCGGTCGCCAAAGCTGGGGGCGCTTTGGGCGGCCTCGCGGAAGGGGCCATAAAAAGCGCTGGCATACTTGACGGCATACGAGAGGATACCCACCTCGCTATGGCCGGCTTGGTCTAAAGCCCGGCGCAGATAGCCCACCCGTCCGTCCATCATGTCCGAGGGGGCCACAAAATCGGCGCCGGCCTCGGCATGGGTAAGGGCCATGGCCGCAAGCTGGCGCAGGGAGCGGTCGTTGTCAATGCGCACGCCCCGAGGGGTTTCTTTTAGCACCCCACAGTGGCCGTGGGAGGTGTGGGCGCACAAGCACACGTCGGTGTAAATCACCACCTCGTCCCCAAAGGCCCTGCGGGCCGCGCGGATGGCCGTCGGGACCGGGCCGTTGGGGTCAGCAGCGCTCTTACCTAAGGGGTCTTTGCAGCTATCGGGTAAAACCCCAAACAAAAGCAAGGAGCGCACGCCCAGCTTCAAAGCGCGCTCGGCCTCGAGCAGGAACGTATCCACACTGTAGCGGTTGATCCCCGGCAGGGCGGCAATAGGTTCGCTCAGGCCTCTGCCCGGCATCACAAAAAACGGGGCCAGGAAGCCGGAAGGGTGCAGGTGGGTTTCGGCCACACTCTCGCGCAAAGCGGCGCTGGAGCGCAGACGTCGGGGTCGCTCAAGAAGTTCAGGGTTTTTCAGGCTGGACATTGCTCACCTCGAATGCGCGCTATGGTCTCCAAAACCGCCTCCACGCTGGGCCTTGGCACCAGGGTGTACGGCAGGCCCCGCTCAGACAAAGCCATAGCGGTGGTGGGGCCCAGGGCCAGCAAGCGGGCCTGGCCACCTACCGACTCCGGCAGGGCTTCGACCCCGGAGGGGCTGGCCAGCAACACCAGGTCGGGGGCCGGAAGGTCTTTTGGCCAGGGCCGGACCTGGGTCTGGTAGACCACCACGCTGTGCACCACGTAGCCAGCTTCCTGTAAGCGTTGGGCCAGCACCGGGCGGGCCCGGTTGCCCTGGGGCAGGCCTACAGAACCGAAGGGCCTTCGGGCCAGAAAAGCCTCGGCCAACCCCTCTGCGGTCTCATTGGGCGAGACCAGCTCCACCCTACCCCCGGCCTCTTCCAGGGCCCGCCGGGTGGCCTGACCCACCGCGCCCAGGCTGCGCCCTTTCAGGCTGCCTCCCAGCGCCAGCAGCGCCTGCACCGCAGCCACGCTGGTAAACAGCCACCAGCGGCAGTCCGATAGGGGCTTGAGGTCGGCCTGCAGCACCTGGGTCTGGATCAGCGGCTGGCGCACCACCTCGAGGCCCATCGCCTCGAGGCGTTCTTGCAAGCCTGCCAGACGACCCTCGGACTGGGTCAGGGCAATTCGCATACCACCTCCGGGTTATCGGCCTTGATCTGCTGGAAAACCGCCTGGGCTACGGTCTCGGGCGAGGGCGCCTGGGCCTGGTAGCGCTTGCCTCCATACCAGGCTAGAAGGGTTAGGCCCTGCGGGGTTTCCTGGGCCAGTGCGCCCAGGGCCAGCTGGCAACCTCCAGCCAGCTTTCGCATCAGCCCCCGCTCAGCCGCTACGGTGCGGCGGGCCTGGGGATCATCCAGGGGCCCTAGCAGGGCTTTGAGGCGGTGGTCGTCCTGGCGACACTCCAGGGCCAAGGCCCCCTGCGCTGGAGCAGGCACCAGCAGGGTGGGCGGTAGCACCCGAAGGTATAGCCCGCTCAAGTCCAGGGCCAGCCGCTTGAGGCCTGCCCGGGCCAGCAAGATGGCGTCGTAATCGCCACGTCGGAGCTTATCTACCCGGGTGGGTACGTTGCCGCGCAGTTCCCTGGGCTCTAGATCTGGCCGAAGCTGCTTTAGCTGGGCCTGGCGCCGCACTGCGCTGGTGCCCACCTGGATTCCAGTACGCAGGGGCAGCGCCGGGGCCCGTTCATCCAGGGCGTGCGATCGAACCAGCAGAGCCTCACTGGGGTCTTCCCGTGGAGGCACGGCAGCGATCTCCAGACCCTCCGGACAGGTGCTGGGCAGATCCTTGTAGGAGTGTACCGCCAGGTCGGCCTCACCCGCCAGCAGGGCTTCTTGCACAGCTTTGGTAAAGAAACCCTGGCCCTGCATCTGGGCGAAAGGTAGGTCTTCGCGGTCACCTTGGGTCTCCACCACCACCAGCTCGACTTGAACGCCTTGCCGAAGGAGCTTCTGCTTTACCCAATCGGCCTGCCACAAAGCCAAGCGGCTGCCACGGGTGGCGATGCGTACCCTAGCCATGATCCACCTGCCAAAGACCCGCTTCCTGCAAGAAAGCCTCTGCAGCCTCTGGGCCATGCCGCCGTGCCAGGCCACGCAAGCCCTTGGCTGGGAAGTGGGCAAAACGGTGGGCCAGCCGCTCGATCAGTTCCGGCTCCACCCACTCCCCTACCAGTTCGCTAAGGGTGCGGCGGTAGGCCTCGCGCATCCGGGTGATGGCCGGTGCTATGGCGCGTTCGGTCCAGTCCAGCACAACCTGTTCCAGCTCCTCGGCCACAATCAGCTCAGCCCGGGCTAGGTCGGCGCTTAGACGTGCACGGCGCTTCTCCCCCAGACGTTCCAGCTGGTTCAGATCCAACAACACCGCACCTTTGAGCGCTTCAGGGATTATGTTTCTGGGCATGCCCAAGTCCACTGCTGCTTTGAGCCGGGGCTGTTTTTGAAAGAAGTCGGCCCCCAGAAGCCCCTCCACCGGAGTGGCCGTCACCAGGGCGTCTAGCTGCGGAGGATGCATTATGAAGTCCTGCAGCGACATGAACTGGGCCCCCAGCGACCCAGCCAGTGCCTGCGCTTTTTCGGGGGTACGGTTCACCAGCCATAGCTCAATCCCGGGCAAGGCTGCCAGGCTGCGGGCCGCCAGGCTGCCCATCTTTCCGCTGCCCACCACCGCCACCCGCGCGGGCCGGGGCAGAAGCGCCTCCAGGGCGGGCCGCGCCAGGCTAAACAGCGAGGTATTGGCCGGAGCCAGCTCAACTTCCCGACGCACCCGCTTGGCGATTCTCAGCGCGCTTTGAAAGGCAAAGCTGGTGAGCGGTCCCACGGTGCCTGCTTTTTGTGCGGCCTCGAGGGCCTGCCGCACCTGCTGCATGATCTGGTACTCACCTGGGTTCACCGAGTCAAGTGAGGCAGCCACCCGGGCCAGGTGCTCGAGCGCAGCCTCACCCTGGTAGGCGTAGCCCCTAGGGAGCTGGGGTGGAATCAGTTCCCTGCGCACTTGCTCGAGCGGCAACCCCTCCTTCAGGGCCAGCACCAGCTCGAGACGGTTGCAGGTGAGGAGGGGCACCCATTCCTCTGCCAGGGTAAAAACGGCTGGAGTATGGTTTTGCCACCAGGTGTTCCACAAAGTTAGGGCTTCAACCCCTCCCCGCCGCTGTGATACCCCGATCAGGGCCAGCCGCTCCATACAAGATTGATTATCAGTAGTAAAACGCTTAGAAATGTGTCACAAAATTGTCACACCAAGATTTGGGCGGCACTGACTTGTCCGCGAAGGGCCGGGGTGCTAAGTTCTGCACATGAGCCATTCTACCGCACGCTCTTTGGAGCTTTTTCGTCAAGCCCAACAGGTGATACCCGGTGGGGTGAACTCCCCTGTTCGTGCCTTCAAGGCTGTGGGCGGCACGCCCCGCTTCATCGCACGGGCCCAGGGGGCCTACCTGTGGGATGCCGACGGCAACCGGCTGCTCGATTACATCGGCTCCTGGGGACCCATGATTCTGGGGCACAACCACCCGGCCGTAATGGCCGCTATCCAGGAGGCCCTATCCGAAGGATTGAGCTACGGGGCCCCCACCGAGCGGGAGGTGCGCCTGGCCGAACGGGTGCGGGAGGCCTACCCCAGCGCCGATCTGGTGCGCTTCGTGAGCAGCGGCACCGAGGCCACCATGAGCGCTTTAAGGCTGGCCCGGGGCTACACCGGGCGCGACCTGATTGTGAAGTTTCGCGGCAATTACCACGGCCACGCCGACAGCCTGCTGGTACAAGCTGGCTCGGGTTTGCTCAGCGGTGGTGGGGGAACCGCCAGAAGCGCACCCTCGAGCGCCGGGGTACCCCAAGCCTTAGCCGAACTCACCCTGGTGGTCGACTACAACGAGCCCCAGGCCCTCAAAGAGCTGTTCGAGCGGTACGGTGAGCAGATCGCCGCGGTCATCTTCGAGCCGGTGGTGGGGAATGCCGGGGTGCTGGTACCCACACCCGGGTTCCTCGAGGCCCTGCATCAGCTCACCCAGCAGTACGGGGCCTTGCTCATTGCCGATGAGGTGATGACCGGCTTCCGCCTGGCCAAAGGGGGCGCGGTGGAGCTTCTGGGCCTGAAGCCCGACCTGATCTGCTGGGGCAAGATTATTGGAGGGGGGCTGCCGGTGGGGGCTTATGGGGGCCGGGCCGAAATCATGCAGCAGGTAGCCCCCCTGGGCCCGGTCTACCAGGCCGGCACCCTGAGCGGGAACCCCCTATCTATGGCGGCTGGGCTGGCCACCCTAAAAACCCTATTCCAGGACCCGCCCTACGCCCGCCTCGAGGCCTACGGAAAGGCCCTGGAAGAGGGCTTGCTGGCCCTTTTTACCGCCGCCGGGGTTCCGGTAGCCATCAACCGGGTGGGCTCCATGCTGACGGTCTTCTTCCGCGAAGGACCCGTACGAACCTACACCGATGCGGTTACATCCGACACCGAGCGCTTCAAGGTTTTCTTCCATGGACTTTTGCAACAGGGCGTTTACTGGCCCCCCAGCCAGTTCGAAGCGGCCTTCTTCTCCGTAGCACACGGTGAGGATGAGCTTGCCAAAACCCTGGAAGCCGCAGAACAGGCCCTAAAGCTGTCTGCGACAAGGTAAATCTTTTGGGCAGGGGCCATTTGCCACACAGTTGAACCGCCCGGCCCTGATTTCACCAGTCAATTGAGTCAAAATAAGCAAACTGTGCATCGAAAAGTAAACATACGGTCTATTTTCTACCAACAACAAGCCGCCCATTCGCTTTTGCCAGGAAAAATGTCTATTGGAGAGCAGCCCGCATTTCATACTGCCTTTGACACTGCACCATCCGTGTTTCTATACTCGGCCCAGGTGTTCTACAACACCGGGGAGGTTTTGCTATGTGGACTCGAGGACTGCTTCTCACCCTTTTGCTTTCCACCGGCCTGGGCCTGGCCCAGCCGCGCACCAACATACGCTTTACCCTGGACTTTGCCTTTCAGGGGCCCACTGCGCCTTTTTTGCTGGCCCAGGACAAGGGCTACTATGCCGCCGAGGGGCTGAATGTGAGCATTGACCGGGGCTTTGGTTCTGCCGACGCCATCAGCAAGATTGCTGCCGGCAACTACGACATGGGCTTTGCCGACTTCAACTCCCTGATCGAGTTCAACACCCGCAACCCTGCCAATCAGCTTCTGGCGGTGTTTATGGTCTACAACACCACCCCGGCTGCGGTTTTTGCCATCAAGGGCAAAGGCATTGCCCGCCCTGCCGACCTGGTGGGCAAGACCCTAGCCGCGCCCGCCGGCGATGCGGGCCGCAGGCTCTTCCCGGTGTTTGCCGAGGCGGTGGGCATAGACCCTGCCAGGGTCAACTTCATCAACGTGGACGTGCCGCTGCGTGAGCCCACGCTGGCCCGCGGCCAGGCCGACGGCATCACCGGCTTTTATTTCACCTCTTTCCTCAACCTGCGTAACGTGGGCGTCAAGCCCGAAGACATGGTCATCTTCAGGTATGCCGACTACACCCAGGACCTCTACGGCAACGCGGTGGTGGTGCGGCGCGACTTTGCCCAGGCCAACCCCCAGGCGGTGGCGGCCTTTTTGCGGGCCCTGGTCAAGGGCTTCAAAGACGTAATCGCCAACCCCGACGAGGGCATTGCGGCGGTCAAGCGGCGGGACGGTCTGATTAACGAGGCCCTCGAGCGCGAACGGTTGCTCCTGGCGCTCAATACCCACGTCCTTACCCCCGACAGCCGGGCCTTTGGGCTGGGCTCGGTGCGGCGGGAGCGGGTAGAGCGCAACATCCGCGCGGTAGCCAAGGCCTTCGACCTGGCCACCACCCTGAAGGTAGAGCAGGTCTGGAGCGAGCGCTTTTTGCCCCCCATCGCCGAGCGGCGGGTAACCGGCCCGGCGCGGTAATGAACTGAGGCAGGCCCTGGGGCGCTGTTGCTCACGCGCATAAGGGCTTGATGGGTGGGCAGGCTTTTGACCATTTATCCCAAGCGGATTAAACTCTAGGCCAAAGGACAAGCATGTCTTTTATTGAGCTCAGCAACGTTAGCCTGCGCTACGACAACGGTTACCTGGCCGTAGAGAGGGTCAACCTTTCCATCGCCCAAGGCGAGTTTGTGGCCCTGGTGGGGCCTTCGGGTTGCGGAAAGTCCACGCTTTTGCGGGTAATTTCCGGGCTGCGTCCACCCAGCACCGGCAGCGCTACTGTACATGGTCAGGTGGTTAAAGGGCCTGTAGCCAGCATCGGGATGGCTTTCCAGAACCCCACCCTGATGCCCTGGCGCACCATCCTGCAAAACATCCTGCTGCCCCTCGAGGTCTCTGCCAAGCACAAACAGTCCTACCGGCAGAACCCCAAGCCCTACATCGAGGCCGCCCGCGAGCTGATGGCCTCGGTGGGGCTTGCCGGCTTCGAAGAGGCTCGCGTTTGGGAGCTTTCAGGCGGGATGCAGCAGCGGGCCAGCCTGTGCCGGGCCCTCATCCACCAGCCCGAGATCCTGCTGCTTGACGAGCCCTTCTCAGCACTGGACGCCTTTACCCGCGAGGAGCTGTGGCAGGCCATGCAGGTGCTGTATATGAGCCGCAAGCCCACGGTCATCCTGGTCACCCACGACCTGCGCGAGGCGGTCTACCTGTCCGACACCATCTACACCATGAGCACCCGCCCTGGCAAAATTGCCTATTCGCGCAAGGTGGAGTTTCCCCGCCCCAGGTCGCTCGAGCTCACCTACAGCGACGACTTTGCCCACATCGTGCGGGAGCTGCGCGAGCAGATTGGCGGGATGCGCACCCCGATCAGCGGTCTGAAGGGGGTGGGGGCATGAAGCGAAGCCGCGATACCCTGGTAGCGGCCGGGGCCAGCGTAGGTTTGTTCGTGGTCTGGGAGCTTGCGGTACGGCTTTTTAGGATTCCCTCCTTTGTGCTGCCGGCCCCGTCGCAGGCCATCGAGTCGCTGCTGCCGGTCTGGGGGGTGGTGATGGGGCATGCCTGGCAGACCCTCTGGACCACCCTGGCTGGCTTCGGAATTGCGGTGGTAACAGGGGTACTGCTAGGGGCCGCGGTGGGCACCTCGAGGCCTTTGAACCTAGCACTGTACCCTATCCTAGTGGGCTTCAACAGCGTGCCCAAAGCTGCTTTGGTACCGGTGCTGGTGCTGTGGTTTGGCATCGGCACGGTGCCGGCCATCCTGACCGCCTTTCTGATCTCCTTTTTTCCTATCGTAGTCAACGTAGCTACCGGGCTGGCGGCGGTGCCGCCGGAGCTGCGGGAGGTGCTGCGGGTGCTGGGCTCGAGCCGCCTCGAGGCCTTCACCCGGGTCTCCATCCCCTTCTCCCTGCCCTACTTCTTCGCCTCGCTCAAGGTGGCCATCACCCTGGCCTTTGTGGGCGCGGTCATCTCCGAGATTGCCGCCTCGCAAAAGGGCATCGGCTACATGATGACCTCGGCCAGCTCCCAGTTCAACGTGCCGCTGGTCTTTGGCGGGCTCTTGCTGATCGCCCTGATGGGCATTGCGCTCTATGCGGTCTTCGCCATCCTGGAGCGTCGGCTGGTGGGCTGGGCTTACCGCAACCAGAACGCCTGAAGATGAACCTCGCAGCGATTAACCAACTCTCCAGGGAGGCCTTTGTTGCGCAACTGGGCTGGGTCTTTGAACACTCCCCCTGGGTGGCCGAGAAAGCCTGGGAACACCGACCCTGGGCCAGCCTCGAGGCCCTGCACCAATCAATGGTGCAGGTGGTGCGAGAAGCCCCCAAAGAGGCCCAGCTGGCCCTGATCCGGGCCCACCCCGACCTGGGTGGCCGTGCCCGCATGGCCCAGGCCTCGGTCTTGGAGCAGAAGGGCGCCGGCCTCGACGCCCTCAAGCCCGCCGAGTTCGAGCGCATCCAGGCCCTAAACCGGGCCTATAGCGAAAAGTTCGGCTTCCCCTTCATTCTGGCGGTGCGGGGCAAAAGCAAAGCCGAGGTCTTCAAGGCTATGGAGGAAAGGCTCCCCAACCCCCCCGAGCTCGAGTTCGAGACCGCCCTGGAGGAGATTTACAAGATTGCGCGCTTTCGCCTTGCCGAGCTGCTGGGCCAAGATTAGACTCAATTTGCGTAACAGCCATGGACCCTCTCCACCAAGACCGCCTGCGCATCATCAAATGGCCCTGGATTTTAGCCATCCTGGCCCTATTTGCAGTGGCCGTGGCCCTCACCCTGGCGGGCGGCTGGCAGGCCCACGCCCGCGAATGGCTCAACCTGATCGTGCGCTGGCTGCACATCATCTACGGCATCGCCTGGATCGGGGCCAGCTTCTACTTCATCTTCTTAGAGAACGCCCTCGAGCGCCAGGGCGTGCGGGCCGAGCTCTCCGGCAACCTCTGGGCCATCCACGGCGGGGGCATCTACTACACTGGAAAAATACAAAACCGCCCCCAAAGAGCTACCCAGATACCTGCACTGGTTCAAGTGGGACGCCTACCTGACCTGGGTCACGGGGTTCTTGCTGCTCGTCATCGTCTACTACGCCGACCCTCGCACCATCCTGCTGCCCCCTGGCAGCACCCTGCCCGGCTGGGCAGCCATTACGATTGCGGTAGGTAGCCTACTGATCGCCTGGCTGGTATATGCAGGGCTATCCCGCACCCAGCTTCTATACCGCCCGGCGCTGTTTCTGCTGGTGGGGGGGGTGTTGGTGGCGCTGGCCGCCTACCTGCTGGGGCAGATCTTTAGCGGGCGCGGCACCTTCATGCACATTGGGGCCATGCTAGGCACCATTATGGCGGCCAACGTCTTTTTCGTGATCATCCCCTCGCAAAAGAAGCTGGTGCGGGCCGCGCAAAAGGGCGAAACCCTCGACCCCAGTTTCGTGGCCTGGGTGCAGCTTCGCTCGCGCCACAACAACTACCTCACCCTGCCGGTGCTCTTCACCATGATCGCCCACCACTTCCCCATGACCTATAGCAGCGGGGCCCACTGGCTCATCCTGATCCTGCTCTTTGCGGCCGGGGTGGCGGTGCGGCACTTCATCAACGTGACCGAGAAAGAGCACCACCGCACCCTGGTGGAAGGGGGGGCCATGCCCTACCTGCTGGTGCTAGCGGCGGCCTTGCTGCTGGGGGCTTTTTACCTGACCGCGCCCCGCCAAAGCGCAGAAGTTCTAGATCAGCCCCCAGTGGCTTTTGCCGAGGTAGAGGCCATCATCCGGGCCCACTGCCAGATGTGCCACGCGGCCCAGCCCACCCAGCCTGGCTTTGCCTCTGCCCCAGGCGGGGTGATGCTGGACACCCCTGAGCAGATCATAGCGCAGGCGCAGAAGATCAGACAGGTCACAGTAGACAGCACATACATGCCCCTGCTGGTGCCGGGGGTTCCGGCCATGACCCCCGAGCAGCGGGCCCGGCTGGGGGCCTGGGTGGCCCAAGGGGCCAGGGGGCCGTAGGATAAAGGCATGGCTCGGCTTTCGACCCATGTTCTGGATACCGCCCACGGGCGCCCGGCAGCGGGGCTTGACCTCGAGCTCTACCGCCTTGGCTCGGCAGGGGAGCGCACCTTTATCACCGCGGCCCGCACCAACGCCGATGGCCGCACCGACCAGCCCTTGCTCTCGGGCGAGACCATCCCGGTGGGCCTGTATGAGCTGGTCTTTCACGTGGCCGCCTACTTCAAGGCCCAGGGGGTGTCCCTGCCCGACCCGCCCTTTCTGGACGAGGTGCCCATCCGCTTTGGCATCGCCGAGGCCCAGGGGCATTACCACGTGCCGCTGCTCATCTCACCCTACGGCTACAGCACCTACCGGGGTAGCTGATATGTGCCCCACCCGAAGCGTTCTGCCGGGCGAGAGAAAGGACCATCGTTTACGACCACTTCCAGCGCCAGCGCTTCGGGCGGGGGCCCCAAAGATAAGGGGTACGACCCCATGGAAGCGATAGAGGCTCCATCCTCGCTGGCCTGACCATGAACCTTTCCGGCGTCGACTTCGCCCAACTGGCTCAGGAAGCCCTGAAGCGCTGCCAGGTGCTGTCCTGCTTTTCAGAGGAGCCGGGCCGCCTGACCCGCACCTTCCTCTCACCCCCCATGCGGGAGGTGCACCGCACCTTAGCGGGCTGGATGGAAGAGCTGGGCATGGCGGTGCGTGTGGATGCGTTGGGAAACCTGATCGGCCACTATCCTGGCCACTCCCCCAATGCGCCGCTGTTTCTGCTGGGCTCACACGTGGACACCGTGCGCGACGCAGGCGCTTACGACGGTGCGTTGGGGGTTACGCTGGCTCTGGCCCTGATTGGGGGCCTGGGCGGGAAACGGCTGCCGTTTGCCCTCGAGGTCATTGCCTTTTCCGAAGAGGAGGGGGTGCGCTTTGGGGTGCCTTTTCTGGGCAGCAAGGCGGTGACCGGTCAGTTTGAGCCGGATCTGCTCAGGCTCAAAGACGCCCAGGGGCAGACGGTAGCGGAAGCCATCCGGGCCTTTGGCCTCGAGCCCGCCCACATACCGCAGGCCGCCTACAACCCGGCTCAGGTTAAGGGCTTTTTGGAGTTTCACATCGAGCAGGGGCCGGTGCTGGAGGCCCTGGGGTATCCACTGGGCCTGGTAGAGGGCATCGTGGGGCAGAGCCGGCTCGAGGTGGCCTTCCGCGGCCAGGCCGGCCACGCCGGCACCACCCCCATGCACCTGCGCAAAGATGCCTTGGCCGGGGCCGCCGAATGGATGGTTCTGGTCGAGCGCGAAGCCCGCGACGAGCCGGGCCTGGTGGCTACGGTGGGCCTGATTACGGCCCTGCCGGGCGCGGCCAATGTGATTCCTGGGGAGGTGCGCATGAGCCTGGATGTGCGCCACCCCTACGACGAGGTGCGCAGCCTGGCGGTAGCCAACCTGGTGACCCGGGCCCAGCAGGTGGCCCAGCGCCGGGGGCTCGAGCTGGGCTACCGCACCCTACATGAGCAGCCCGCCGTTCCCTGCGACCCTAAGCTGAGCGAGATGCTGGCCCTGTCGGTTCAGGCCCAAGGCTATCCGGTGCACCGGATGGTCTCGGGGGCCGGCCACGACGCCATGATTATGAGCGCGCTGTGCCCCTCGGCCCTGCTGTTCCTGCGCAGCCCCGGCGGCCTCTCGCACCACCCAGAAGAGTCGGTCTGGCCCCAGGATGCAGAAGCCGCCCTGCGGGTGGGGCTGGATTTCTTGCACCGGCTAGCCGCCGAGGCTTGATAGGGGAGTTACGATGCTCGAGCTGATTGTGCGTGGTGGAATGCTGGTAACCCCGGAAGGGGTGCGGCAGGCCGATCTGGGCATCTCGGGGGGGCGGATTGTGCAGGTGGCCCCGGAGATTGCCGAACCGGCCCGACAGGAGATTCGCGCCGCGGGCTTGCACGTTTTTCCGGGCCTGATTGACGTGCACGTGCACTTCAACGAGCCGGGACAGGCCCACTGGGAGGGCATCGCTTCGGGCAGCGCGGCCCTGGCGGCAGGCGGTGGCACGGCCTTCTTCGATATGCCCCTCAACTCGCTGCCTTGCACCCTGGACGGCCCCTCCTTCGACCTGAAGCTCTCGGCCATGCAGGCCCACTCCCGCACTGATTTCGCGCTATGGGGCGGCCTCACCCCGGGTAATCTAGAGCATCTGCCCGAGCTGGCCGAACGCGGCGTAATTGGGTTCAAGGCCTTCATGTGTAACTCCGGCCTGCCCCAGTTTCCCGCCTGCGACGATGCCACCTTGTTCGAAGGCATGCGCCTGGCTGCCCAACTTGGGCTGCCGGTGGCAGTACACGCCGAGTCGGAGGCCCTGACCGCCCACCTGACCCAGCAGAAGCGCCAGAAGGGCCAGACCACCTGGCGCGATTACCTGGACTCGAGGCCGGTCTACACCGAGCTCGAGGCCATCCAGCGGGCCTTGCTGTTTGCCCGCGAGACCGGCTGCCGGCTGCACATCGTACATATCAGTTCGGGCGCTGGGGTGGTCATGGCCGCCGAGGCCAGGGCCAAGGGGGTGGACGTGAGCCTCGAGACCTGCCCCCACTACCTGGCCTTTACCGAAGAAGACCTGGAGCGGCTGGGCGCAGTGGGTAAGTGCGCTCCACCCCTTCGCTCCCGTACCGAACAAGACCTGCTATGGAACCAGGTGCTACAAGGGCAGGTAGATATCATTGGCTCCGACCACTCCCCCAGCCCACCCGAGATGAAACAAGGCGAGGACTTTTTTGCCTTGTGGGGCGGCATCGCGGGGGTGCAGTCTACCCTGGGGGTGTTTTTGAGCGAGGGTTGGCACCAGCGCGGTCTGGCCTTAGAACGGCTGGCCGCCCTGCTCGCAGCCAATCCCGCCAAGCGCTTTGGCCTGGCCCAGAAAGGCCGCCTGGCCGAAGGCTACGATGCCGACTTCGCCCTGGTAGACCTGGGCCAAACCTACACCTTGAGACAGGAAGACCTGTTCTACCGTCACCCCATCTCACCCTATCTGGGCCGTACCCTTGTCGGGGTGGTGCAGGAGACCTGGCTTAGGGGACAGCGGGTGTATGCCTTGGGTAAGATAGAAAAGCCCCGTGGGGTTCGTTTACTCAAGGGGACGATCCCTTTCAGGACAGAGCCCTAATGGGCCTGTTCACCAGGGGACGATCCCCTTCGGGACAGAGCCCTAATGGGCCTGTTCACCTAGAGGAATTTATGAGTCTGACCGGTTTTACCCGCACCCGCGTGACCCCCGAGCACGCCCTCTTGACCCCCGATACCTTTGTGCGCTCGAGCCTGCCCGGCTGGGGCCAGGCTGCCTGCATCGTGCATATCTCCCCCGAGATGGGGGCCCGCTTCATGATGTACACCGTGGAGATGCAGTCCGGCAGTACCGGCCAGATGAGCCTGCTGGACATCCAGCGCTTTGCCTATGTGCTCGAGGGCGAAGTGGCGCTCGAGGTAGGGGGAGCCCGGCATACCCTACAGGCCAACAACTACGTGTACCTGCCCGCCAACACCCCGCACCATTTTGCGGCGGCATCTAGCTGCCGGATGGTGGTTTTTGATAAGCCTTACCAGGCCTTACCCGGTGCAGAGGCACCCCAGGTGGTGCTGGGGCACGAACCGGATACCCTCAGCAGCCCGCTGATGAACGATGTGGCCGTGCAGGTGCGCTTGCTTCTGCCTGACAACATGTCCTTTGATATGGCCGTGAATACCATGACATTTGAACCCGGGGCCCACCTTCCCCAGGTGGAAGCCCACGTTATGGAGCATGGCCTGTTGTTTTTACAAGGTGGTGGGGTATACCGCCTGGGTGACCACTGGTACACCGTGCAGGCAGGTGATGTGATCTGGATGGCTGCATACTGCCCACAGTGGTTTGGTGCCCTGGGTAAATCCCCCAGCAAGTACCTCATCTACAAAGATGTGAACCGCCACTCCCTAAAGATGCTATCCTGACGGGGTGGGTTACACCACCCGCAGTTGGGCTCCTCTGGCCTAAAGCACCGCACGAGCTGTTCAGCCTGATGCGCTGAAGGATTTTTTGGGAGCAAGCATGATTGTTCGACCAATGGTGGATCAGGAACGCATTGTGCGCGAACTCGAGGCCCTGGCGGAGTTTTCCGACACACCCAAGCCAGCTATTACCCGAATTCTGTACACGAAACCCGACCTCGAGGCCCGGGCCTACCTCAAAGGTCTGTGTGAGGAAGCCGGTCTGAGCTTGCGCGAAGATGGGCTGGGCAACATCTTTGCCCGTTGGGAGGGGTCTGCCCCCAAACTGCCGGCGGTTGGCACGGGCTCCCACCTAGATGCCATCCCTTACGCTGGCATGTACGACGGCACTGTGGGCGTGCTGGGGGGCCTGGAGGCCATCCGCTCACTGCAGCGCAGCGGCTTCAAACCCTACCGCTCCATCGAACTGCTCATCTTCACCGCCGAGGAGCCCACCCGCTTCGGCATCGGCTGCCTGGGAAGCCGAGCCCTGGCCGGGGTCTTGAGCCCTGAGTCGCTGGGCCAGCTCAAGGACCGGGAAGGACGCTACCTAGAGGAAGTTCGGCGGGAAGCTGGCTATACGGGCCACCTGGAAGAGGTGCAGCTCCCTCAGGGCTACTACTCAGCCTTTGTGGAGCTGCACATCGAGCAAGGCCCCCTGCTCGAGCAAGAGCGGGTACCTTTGGGCATCGTAACGGCCATCGCAGCCCCAGCTACCTTGCGGATAGACCTGGAAGGCGTGGGCGGACATGCCGGAACCGTGCTGATGCCAGAGCGCCGCGATGCGCTGTGCGCTGCTGCTGAAATTGTTCTGGGTGTGGAAACCTTTGCCAAAAACAGCGGCAGCATCAACACCGTCGCTACTACCGGCTTTTGCGAGGTCTACCCCAACGCGGTCAACAGCGTGCCCAGCCGGGTTAGGCTTGAAGTAGACATCCGCGATGTCGAACAAAACCGCCGGGATCAGGTGATCCGCAATATAATTCAGGGGGTAGAGCAGGTCTGCATCCGGCGCAAGATTGCGTACAACGTGGAAATCATCAACATCGATCCTCCCGCGAAAGCTAGCTCGGAGGTGCTGAAGGCACTGGTAGCCTCCTGCAGTGAGGCCGGGGTCAGGTTCAAGTTGATGGTGAGTCGGGCTTACCACGACGCCTTGTTTATGGCCCGGATCGCTCCTACTGCCATGCTTTTTATCCCCTGCCGGGGAGGGGTCAGCCACCGCCCAGACGAATATGCCTCCCCTGAGGACATCGCTAGGGGTACCTACGTGCTGGCGCTGGCGCTGGCCAAGCTCTCGCTGACCGAAGATAAGACAGCCCCCAAGGAAGAGTCCGTTCCACTTAGCGACTAAGACCGGTGTCGCAAAGGTACCATGCTAGAAGCAAGACGCCCGCCAGTCGGCGGGCGTCTTTATGCAGCCCCTGCCCTAGCTTTGCTGACCAGCTCAGCAAAGGCCTCAGGCTGGCGCACGGCGATATCAGCTAGAATCTTGCGGTCAAGCTCAATTCCGGCCTTCTTGAGGCCGTGCATGAAAACGCTATAGCTCAGGCCATGCTGGCGGGCCGCAGCGTTGATACGTACAATCCACAAGCGGCGCATGTCGCCCTTACGCTTGCGGCGGTCGTTGTAGGAGCGCATGGCGCCACTAAACAGGGTTTCGCGGGCCTTACGGACGCTTTTCGAGCGCAGCCCGTAGAAGCCTTTGGCCAGTTTGAGGATTGCTTTGTGTTTGCGGCGGCGAACCACACCGGTCTTTGCGCGCGGCATTCTACCTCACCTCCCCTTCACACGTCATACGGCATCAGCTGGTGAACACGACGCTCTTCACCTTTGACAAAGACAAAGTCGCGCCCTTTCTGACGACGGCTCTTGCCTGACTTGTGCCAGTTGAGGTGGCGCTTTCCCGGCTTTTTGCCTACCACTTTGCCTGTAGCCGTAATTTTGAGACGGCTTTTGGCGCCCTTATGGGTCTTCATCTTGGCCATTGTCTGCTCCTGTATGCGGCTCGAGTGCCCCGTGCTGGGGTCTTTGAACTCGGCAGCTTAGGAAGTATAGCATCCCCTAGGGCTAGCTGCCAACACGTGAGGCCTTCAGCATCTCCTTTGGGCACAGCCACCGGTCGGTGTTTGGGCGGGAAAACTGGGGAAAGCCCCCCCGGACATGCTACCCGCACCAGGCCAGAGGCGATAAGCTACTAGCTGAGGTCAAAATATGAACGTCTTTCCCGAGTGGTTTAAGGCCTTCAAACAGGTTGAAATCTGGCCCGGTATGGACATGGCGGTGCTTTCCGGCCATAAGGGTCAGGTAGGGTTTGCCCAGGTAGCCCAGGAAACCTTTGTACCCGAGCACGCCCACGAGGGCCAGTGGGGGGTGGTGCTCGAGGGTGAGGTGGTGTTCGTGATGGGGGGCGAGACCAAGGTGTTTCGCAAAGGCGACTACTACCACATTCCTGCGGGCGTTCCGCACAGCGCGAAGCTGGCCGCCGGAACGGCCTTTATTGACGTGTGGGAAAACGAGCGCTTTCCGGCCAGCCGGCTCAAATAGCAAGAGGTTGTTATGTACGAGAACATTCGGGTCGAAACCCACGGGCAGGTAGGGCTGGTTCGGCTCAACCGACCCAAGCAGCTCAACGCCCTCAACACCGCTACCCTGGGCGAGCTGGCCCAGGCCATCGGCGCATTTGAGCAAGACGGGGGCATCGGGGCCATGGTCATCACTGGCAACGAGCGGGTTTTTGCCGCCGGGGCCGACATTGCCGAGTTTCAACAAACCAGCCTGGCTGAGCTTATGCGGGGCCTGCGCGCCGACCAGTACGAGGTTTTGCGTAAGGTTCGCAAGCCCCTAATAGCGGCGGTGTCGGGGTACGCGTATGGGGGGGGTTGCGAGCTGGCCATGCTTTGCGACCTGATTGTGGCTTCCGATACGGCCCGGTTTGCCCAGCCCGAGATCAACCTGGGCATCATTCCGGGCGGCGGGGGAACCCAGCGCCTAACGCGGCAGGTGGGCAAGTACCTGGCCATGGAGGTAATTCTGGCCGGACGGGTGCTTTCGGCCTGGGAGGCCCTGCAACACGGACTGGTGAACCGGGTGGTTCCGGTAGAGCTTTACCTGGAAGAAGCCCTCGAGCTCGCCCAAACCATCGCCGAACGGGCTCCCTTAGCCGCACGGCTGGCCAAGGATGCCATCAACCGAGCCCAGGATATGAGCCTGGAGCATGGGCTGGGCCTCGAGCGCAGCAACTTCCTAATTGCCTTTGGCAGCGAGGATAAACAAGAAGGCACCAGCGCTTTTCTGGAAAAACGCAAGCCCCAGTGGAAAGGGCGCTAAGGAGGAGCCATGGAAGTACTTCTACGCGAGGCCAAAGACGGCATCCTGACCCTCACCATGAATCGGCCCGAGACCATCAACGCCCTGACCACCGAGATGCTGCGAGAACTGGGCAAGGCCATCAAAGAGGCCAGCGCACCAGAGGTACGGGTGGTGGTGCTGCAGGGTGCAGGCCGTGGCTTTTGTTCGGGCCAAGATTTGCGCGAGTTTGCAGGGCAGCGCATCTCCTACAAAAACCACCTGCGCAACTACCGCTCGGTGGTGGAAGGTCTGGCCGGTCTGGAAAAACCGGTGATTGCCGCGATTCATGGGGCAGCGGCGGGCGCGGGTTTGTCGCTGGCCCTGGCCTGCGACCTGCGCATCGCTTCTGCCGACGCGGTGCTGACCACCGGCTTCAGCAAAATTGGCCTGATTCCCGATGCAGGCATGAACTATCACCTGCCGCGCATGGTGGGGTACGCCAGGGCCTTCGAGCTGGCGGTCTTGTCGGGCCGGATCAAGGCCGAGGAAGCCCTGGCCCTGGGGCTGGTGAACCGGGTGGTGCCGACAGAGGCCTTCGCCGAGGAGGTGGCCCACCTGGCCCGCGAACTGGCCCAGGGCCCTACCAAGACCTACGGCCTGATCAAACGGGCTTTGCGGCGTAGCGCCAGTGCCAGCCTGGAGGAGATGCTCGAATACGAGGCGTTGCTACAAGAAGTGGCAGGACGCAGCGAGGACCATCAGGAGGGCCTGCAGGCTTTTTACGAGAAACGCCCCCCCCGCTTCCAGGGCAGGTAGACAGCCAGCGTGGTTCGCTATCTAAGAGGAACGGTACTCAAGAAAGGACCCAGCAGCGCAGTCTTGCTGGTGGGGGGCCTTGGCCTCGAGGTCGGCTGCCCAGCTTCTACCTTGGCCCAGCTCACTGAGGGCCAGGAAGCCGCCCTGCACACCCGGCTGATCGTGCGCGAGGACGATCTGTCGCTCTTTGGTTTTGCTGAGGAACGCAGCCTCGAGCTTTTCGAGCTTCTGCTCTCGGTGTCCGGGGTGGGGCCTAGGGTGGCCCTCAACCTGCTTTCTTCGCAAACCCCCGCCCTGCTGGCTCGAGCCCTGGCCGAGGGCGACCTGCGCCTGCTCACCGCAGCCCCGGGGGTGGGCAAAAAACTGGCCGAGCGGATTGCCCTCGAGCTGCGCGGCAAGGTTCCGGCCCACCTGATGGGCGAGGGGAGAAGCCTGGTTCACACCCGCCATACCGAGGAGGCCGAGCTGGCCCTCATCACCCTGGGCTTCCGGGAAGGCCAGGTAAAAAGCGTGGTGGCCGAAATTGCACAGAAAAACCCCGAGGCCACCACCCAGGAGCTCATCAAACTGGCGCTGAAGGCCCTGCGGTAAGCCCTATCAACCCTCGGCCAGGAGGGCCACCACCCGCTTGAGGACCTCCTCCGCGACCTCGCTCTTGCTCAGAAGCGGCAGGTGCTCCACCGCACCCCCAGGCCAGAGCAGGCTGACCCGGTTGGTATCCACCGCAAACCCCGCATCGGGAAGGCCGACCGGGTTGGCAACAACCATAGAAAGCCCTTTGCGCGCTAGCTTATCCTGGGCGTTTTCCAGCAGGTTCTGGCTTTCGGCGGCAAAGCCCACCACCACCGCAGGCCGCCCCGTCTGTCGGCGCTGCTCGGCCACGGCCAGCAGAATATCTGGGGTGGGCTCGAGTTCAATCTGGGGCAGCAGGTTCTTCTTGATTTTGTGCAGCTGAACCTGGCGGGGGCGAAAATCGGCCACCGCTGCGGCCATAATCAGCACATCGGCGCTGCCCGCCCATTGCAGTATGGCCTCGGCCATCTGGGCAGCGGTCTCCACATCGATACGCTCAGCCCCATGGGGCGTGGGCAGGGATGCAGCCGTGGCCCCTGCTACCAGGCTCACCTGTGCCCCCAGGTCCAGCGCTGCTTGGGCCAGGGCGAAACCCTGCTTGCCTGAGGAGCGGTTGGTCAGATAGCGCACCGGATCCAGCGGCTCCTGGGTGCCCCCTGCGCTGACCAGGACATGCCTGCCAGCCAGGGGGCCACCCCGGCTTAGAACCAGGCGCAGCTGCCCCAGAATTTCGGCTGGCTCCAGCATCCGCCCCCACCCTAGCAATCCCGAGGCCATCCGACCCTGGGCCGGGCCCAAGATCTGCACGCCCCGCTGGTGCAGGGTCTGAATGTTGGCCTGGGTAGCCGGGTGTTCAAACATACCCCCGTCCATGGCAGGCGCCACCAGCACCGGGCAGCGGGCAGCCAGCGCGGTCAGGGTGAGCAGGTTATCGGCCTGGCCCGTGGCCAGTTTAGCCAGGGTATTGGCGCTGCAAGGGGCTACCACAAACAGGTCGGCGGCCTCCCCCAGACCCACGTGCACCACGTGTGCATCGCTGTCCCACAGGCTGCTGTAGGCCTTGCGGCCGGTAAGCGAGGCGAAGGTTAGGGGCGAAATGAAGCGCTCAGCCCCTTCGCTCAAAATCACATCCACCTGGGCTTTGGCCTGGGTCAGCTTGCTGGCCAGTTCAGCCGCTTTGTAGGCCGCCACCGAGCCGCTAACCCCCAGCACGATGCGCTTATTGAGAAAAGGGTTCACTGGTTCATCTCCCAGATAATGCGCAAACCATCCAGGGTTAGCCAGGGCGCAACAATCTCGATGACCGGTGTCTCCCGCGCAATGAGTTCGGACAGACCACCGGTAGCAATGACCTTCATCTGGGGGCCCAGCTCCCTGCGAAAGCGGGCCACCATACCCTCCACCAGGCCCACATAGCCAAACAGCAACCCCGACTGCATCGAATGCACGGTGTTACGCCCAATGGCCGCCGGCGGGGCCTTTAGCTCCACCTTTGGCAGCTTTGCCGCCCTTTGAAACAAAGCCTCGGCAGCAATTCCAATGCCTGGGGCAATAGCGCCCCCGAGGTAATCCCCTTCAGCGGTAATGGCATCGAAGGTGGTCGCGGTGCCAAAATCCACCACACAAGCAGGGCCCCCGTAAAGCCGGTGTACGGCTGCAGCGTCCACGATCCGATCCGCGCCTACCTGCGAAGGGTCGTCATAGCGTACCCGCACCCCGGTCTGAACGCTGGAGTCCACCACCAGCGGCCTGTGGCCCAGGTAATCCTGTACAGCCTGCACCAGGGTGCTGGTCAGGGGTGGAACCACCGAGGCCATGACCACCGCCTTGACCTCGGCGGCTGAGTGGCCGCGGTAGGCCAGCAGGTTGAGAATTCCGACGCCGTACTCGTCGGGCATCCGTTGCGGGTCGGTGGAAATACGCCAGCTCGAGCTCAAGGTCTCTCCCCGGTACAACCCCAGGGTGATGTTGGTGTTGCCAATGTCAATCGCTAGAAGCATGGTCACCCTTTAGTTTATCCCGCCCCGATAACCCCGCCACGGGCCTCCTGGCAGCGCTACGGTCGAAAACGCGCGATAAGCTCCTGCAGTGCGGCATCGGCAGGCGGGCCCACCGGCAACAGGCCGACGCCGGTTCCAGCCAGCAGCAGCTGGCCTGTAAGCTCCTTTGGCCTCAGGCGCACCTTTTCCACCCGAAAGCCCATGCCAGCCGCACATTCGAGCACCTTCTGGCGGGTGATCCCCTCGAGCCCACCTAAAAGCGCGCATAGCTCCCCTTCGCGGTACAGCAGCAAGCTGGTACGGCTGCCATCGGCCAGGTACCCGTCCTTATCGAGCAGCAGCCCTTCAAAACAGCCATGGCGCTCGGCCTCGAGGCGGGCCAGGCGGTAAGCAAGGTAGCTGCCGGTCTTATACCTACCCAGATCGGGATGAATCTGCCGGGCCGTCAGCCAGACCCGAACCCCAGAGGTATAGGCCGCCGCCGGGGGTGGAACGAATGGGCGTGCGCTCGAGGCATACCCCTCGGGAAATACCACCAGCCGCAGCAGCAGGTCGGCTTTTGCCAGGCTATAGTGCATGACTTCCTGCTCGAGCAGGGCAAACCCAGGAAAATCCAGGCCCAAAGCCGCTGCATGCTGGCGTAAGCGCTCCAGGTGCGCTGGCAGCCAGAGCGGCTGCCCCTGCCGCAGACGCAGGGTGGTGTACACAAAAAAACCATGCCACAAAGCCTCAGGCAGTAGGTGGGCAGGCCTGCCGTTAATGCGCAACATGGTCGGTTTCCTCAGCTTTGACCTGGGGTTCGCCCAAGGAAAGAAAGTTGCTGAGCAGAACCATGCCATACTCCGAGAGCATGCTTTCGGGATGAAACTGCACCCCCCAGGCCGGGCTGTCCCGGTGGGAGACCGCCATGCACAATCCCGAAGCAGTCCAGGCCTCCAGGCGAAGGGAAGGGGGCAGGTTATCGATGAGCAAGGAGTGGTAGCGGGTGAAACGGGCGGGGCTGGGCAGGCCCCTAAAAATCCCTTGCTGCAGATGGTAAATCGGGTATGCCTCGCCGTGCACCGGTTCAGGGGCCCGCTTGAGACGAGCGCCCAGGGCCATCCCAAGGGCCTGGTGACCCAGACAGATCCCCAGGAAAGGACGGCGGAGTGCCAGCGCTGCCCGCGTCCACTCGAGGCAGCGTCCTGCACTGCTCGGATCACCCGGCCCCGGCCCCACCACCAGGTGTGTCGGCCAGGATAGGTCGGGGGGTTCTTGGTGGTCCACCACCCGCACCTCCGCCCCCAGGGCACGGAGGTAATCAACGAGGTTGTAGCTGAAGGAGTCGTGGTTTTCCAGAAAAACCACCCGGGCCGCCTGGCGCTTGGCGGGTCTGGGGGGTCTCCAGGCGCTATCCAGGCGCGGTAAAGCTGGAGGCCTTCCCTGCTGGCCCTGCCCCAGGGCAAAAAGCAAGGCCTCTGCTTTGGCCTGGGTCTCGAGATACTCCCGCTCAGGATCGCTGGCAATCACCACACCAGCCCCCGCCGAAAAATAACCGGTGCCCTTGGCAAAGCCAAAACTTCGGATGAGGATGTTGAAATCACAGCCTTTACCCGACACATAGCCCATTGAACCGGTGTAAACCCCGCGAGGCACCGGCTCCAGTTCGGCAATGGTGCGCATCACGCTTTCCTTGGGGGCACCGGTGATGGTTCCGCCGGGAAAAATGCTGGCGAAAACCTCTTGTAAAGGAGCACGGCTTAGGCCGCGCACCTCCGAGACCAGGTGCATCACGTGGGAGTAGCGCTCGAGGGTAAAAGCTTCGCTTACCTCCACGCTACCTGGCGCACAGACCCTTGCCAGGTCGTTGCGCAAAAGATCGACCAGCATGACGTGCTCGGCCCGCTCCTTGCTGCTATTGCGCAGCTCTTCCTCCCGGGCCAGGTCCTCGGCTTCGCTCAGACCTCGAGGCCGGGTTCCGGCGATGGGCCGGGCTGTAATAATTCCTTCTCGGTAGCTAAAAAGCCGCTCAGGGCTGCCCGAGAGCACCGCGTAGGTCTCCCGCTCGAGCAAGCCCATAAAAGGGCTGGGGTTGTGGTCGCGCAAGGCCTGGTACAGTTGCAGGGGATCTACCCCTTGGGCGCTGAAGCGGAAGCGACGGGACAGGTTAACCTGATAAACCCAGCCCGCCCGAATGCGCTCTTTTACCTCCGCCACACCCTGCAAAAAGGCCTCCCTGGAATAGTCGCTCTCTAGCTTTAGACCACTCAGCGTCTTTCCGGGCAGGCTCTTTAGCGGGCCCACCGCCGGGCCCTCCAGCAAAACCCCCTCGAGCCAGGCATAGCCCCGGGGGTAAAAGAAAAAAGCTGCTTCTGGCAGGCCAGGCAGGGCGGCTCGCACAGGTAACCCCAGGTGGCGGGCATACTCGTAGGTAAAAAAACCTATCCAGGCTGGAAAGTAACCCTCCCCAAGCCCCTCCTCTAAGAAACTGAACACCTTTAGCGCATCACCCACCGGCCTTCCATCCAGGTAGGTACGACCCTCCCAGACCTCCAGCCGCCGCGTGGCCCCCACCCCCAACAAGGTCAGGCGTCCGAAAGGGGTAATCTCCCCCGCCGACTCGAGCAAGGCCGGGTACAGCCCCTGGGCCCGGGCGCTGGCATAAAGGGCAGTAGCACCCTCAAACATCGCCCATCCATACTACCGCGGGTGGTACCTTGTTGGCGTGTACCGTTACGCAGTGGCTTTAGGCTCCAATCTGGGTGACCGCCTCCAACACCTGCGGCGGGGCGTAGCCCGCCTGAGGCACGGCGCCGATGTACAGGGGCTGGTTTTGAGCCGTATATACGAGACCGAACCGGTGGGTGGCCCCCTCGAGCAGGAAGCCTACCTCAACGCCGCAGCAGTGTTCTTTTGCTCGCTCGAGCCCGCCGCACTGCTGGCGCTTCTGCTACACATCGAACAGCAGGAAGGGCGGGTACGACTCTACCCCAACAGCCCCCGCACCCTGGACCTCGATCTGCTTCTGTGCGATGGGCTAGAGCTAGAGCTGCCTGGCCTGACCCTTCCGCATCCCCGCATGCACCTGCGGGCCTTCGTGCTGGCCCCCCTGGCCGAAATCGCCCCCGACTGGGTGGTTCCAGGACGAGGGCCTGTGGCGGATTTGCTGGCTAGGGTTGGCCGCGCAGGGGTACGCCCAACAGATCTGCGTTGGTAATCCGTGACGACTCCCCGCTCTGAAGAACGGGGCTTCGCGGTTCTCACGGGACGGCCCACGCCGCACCCATCCCCGCAGGCTCCGTCCGAGCCCAGAAAAACCTTGACTCCGTATCGGCAGGCGAGCGCAATGCTTCCCGCCCCGCCTTGGCGGGGCGGATGCCACGGGTGTTCGTTTGGAGTTTTACCCATCGGACTACCCGATGGAACCCCTACTCCAAGTTTCAAGGTGCACGGGGAACGCTGTCCCCAAGAGGATTTTACCACACATCCGCCGCTCACTATGCTATGTCCGCCACCGGCGGACGTGGGGGAGTCCATGTATCCCCGTCGCCT
>Ga0209809_1000385_pt1 | contig 40381 bp, 37 predicted proteins | sample YNPMSTMetaG_FD_186172 | JGI IMG/M metagenome (GOLD analysis project Ga0209809, IMG submission 186172) | Anoxygenic and chlorotrophic microbial mat microbial communities from Yellowstone National Park, USA - YNP MS-T MetaG (SPAdes) (version 2) ...
AAGTTTTAGCAAAAGGTCTTCCTGCAGGACCTGGTGGTGCTGTAGGACAAGTTGTATTCACAGCAAACGATGCTGTTGAATGGACAAAAAAAGGACATAAAGTTATCCTTGTCAGAGAAGAAACTAATCCTGAAGATGTTGAAGGTATGCGTGCAGCTGTAGGTATTCTTACTGCACGAGGTGGGATGACATCGCATGCAGCGTTAGTAGCACGTGGTTGGGGAAAATGTTGTATTGTAGGTGCTGGGGATATTCATATAGATTATGAGAAAAAAGAATTTCGTGTTAAAGATGTAGTTGTTAAAGAAGGTGAGTGGATAACATTAAATGGAACAAAAGGTAATGTTTATTTAGGACAGTTGCCGTTAATAAAAGCAGCTGAAGAAAATCCTTATTTTGTAGAATTTATGAAAATATGTAACAAGTTGAGGACACTCGGTGTCAGAACAAATGCTGACACGCCTGAAGATGCTAAAAAAGCAAGATTGTTCGGTGCAGAAGGTATCGGACTTTTTAGAACAGAACATATGTTCTATGGTGAAGGTTCAGAAAAACCTCTTTTCTTGTTAAGAAAAATGATTGCTTCTGTGAATGAAGAAGAAAGAAGGAAAGCGCTTGATGAACTTTATCCGTATATGAAAGAAGATATAAAGAAAACTTTAGAAGTTATGGAAGGTTTACCTGTTACAGTAAGATTGTTAGACCCGCCTTTACACGAGTTTGTGCCAAAAAGAAAAGATGAAAGAGAAAAACTGATAAAAGATTTAGGTATTACTGAGGAAGAGTTTGAAGCACGTACTTCAAAACTTCACGAAGTTAATCCAATGATGGGACACAGAGGTGTAAGATTAGGTGTTTCATATCCTGAGATTACAGAATATCAAGTAAGAGCAATACTTGAATCAGCAGCTGAGTTAATAAAAGAAGGTAAAAAAGCAATGCCTGAAATTATGATACCAGTAACCTGTACTGAAAAAGAAATACTTGATCAGAAAAAAATAATTGATAAAGTATATGAAGAAGTTTTAGTAAAGTTTAAACTTGATAAAAAGAAACTACCATTAGTTGTTGGTACAATGATAGAGATTCCACGTGCATGTATCGTAGCTGACAAAATGGCTGAAATATGTGAATTTTTCTCGTTCGGGACAAATGATTTAACACAGATGGGGTTTGGTTTCTCAAGAGATGATATTGGAGCTTTCTTACCAAAATATATTGAGAAAAATATTTTACCAAAAGATCCGTTCCAAACAATAGATTTTGAAGGTGTAGGAGAACTTGTTAAAATAGGTATACAAAAAGGAAGAAAAGTTAAACCTAAACTTAAAATAGGTATATGTGGTGAACATGGAGGTGATCCTGATTCTGTTAAGTTCTGTTACAAAGTTGGTATGACATATGTTTCTTGTTCTCCGTACAGAGTTCCGTTAGCAATACTTGCTGCAGCACAATCTGTTGCTGAAAATAAAAAGAAATCTTAGTTCAAGTGTTGTAATGTAGGGCAAACATTTATTCAACAATTTAGAGATTACTGAAAAGGAATATTCAATGTTACTAATATGTTCCTGTTTTTGTTTGGTTATATGAAAAAGTATTCATAATGCTAAGATGTTATTGTGAGTATTTTTTTCTTTGTCATTGCGATCCCGCCGAAGGCTGGCGTGGTCCAGCCAAAGCGGGAACATTTTGGCAGCATTGAATACTTTTTCAGCGGTCTCCGGATTGGCGGGACAAGTCACGCAGATTGCGGGATTACTGCTACAAAACTATTTTTCAGCAGACTTTAATTTGCGAGGTAGAATTTAAAGGATTTAACAATTCATTATCTCAGTGATATAAAATTTTATACTAGGAGAAGAAATTATGGTATCTTTAGATGAACTAAAAAAGTATATTGATTTTTTATCAACTACAGATATTGAAGAACTAGAAATAGTAGCTCCTGAAGGAGAAAAAATTTTGTTAAAACGTTCTGAAGTTTTAAATAATGTTACAGCTTTAGGACAACAACAAAATGTTCAAACAAACAAAACAGAAGTTGCTCTTGAGCATCAGCAACAGGTTGTAGAAAAAAAAGAGTTTGTGATAACTTCGCCAATGGTAGGGAAATTTTTGTTATCAACATCAAAAGATCATCCTCCATTTGTTTTTGTTGGTGCGAAAGTTACCCAAGGACAAAAAGTTGCTATTATAGAAACAATGCGTATATTCAGAGATGTTGTTTCACCAAAAAATGGTGTTGTAAAAAAAATTTTAGTTGAAGATGGCCAATTTGTAGAATACAACCAACCATTGGTAGTTTTGGGATTAGAAGAGGAACAAAATATATGATAAAAAAACTTTTAATAGCAAACAGAGGAGAAATTGCAGTAAGAATCATTCGTGCTGCAAAAGAGTTAGGTATAAAAACTATTGCGATATATTCTGAAGCAGATAAAGATTGTTTACATACAATGCTTGCTGATGAAAAAATATGTATTGGTCCTGGCCCTGCAACAGAAAGTTATCTTTCTATACCAAACATAATTGCTGCATGTGAAGCAACAGGTGCTGATGCAGTACATCCGGGATATGGTTTTTTATCTGAAAACACTTATTTTGCTGAAGTATGTGAAGCATGTGGTATAACATTTGTTGGTCCTACAAAAGAAAATATACAAAAAATGGGTGATAAAATTGAAGCAAAAAAGATTGCTAAAAAAGCTGGTGTCCCTATTGTTCCTGGAATAGAAGAAGCGATTGATAATCCGGATGATCCTGAGTTGATTAAAGAAATTAAGAAAATTGGTTTTCCTTTGATAATAAAAGCAGCGTTAGGTGGTGGTGGGAAAGGAATGAGAATTGTTAATTCTTTAGAAACATTTAAAATTTCGTTACTCACTGCGATGGAGGAATCAAAAAAAGCTTTTGGTTCTGATAAAGTATATATTGAAAAGTATATTGAAGAACCTAAACATGTGGAAGTACAAGTTTTGGCAGATAAAAAAGGTAATATAGTATATTTTCCAGAACGAGATTGTTCTGTCCAACGAAGACATCAGAAACTTATTGAAGAAAGCCCTTGTGCTGTAGTAGATGAAAGGTTAAGAAGACATTTAGGTCGTGCTGCAGTAAAACTTTGTGAAGAAATTGGATACATATCAGCAGGAACTGTTGAGTTTATAATGGATAAAAAAGGAAATTTTTATTTTATGGAGATGAACACGAGAATACAAGTTGAACATCCTGTTACTGAGATGGTTTCTTTAGTAAAAAAGAAAAAAGGGTTAGATTTAGTAAAAGAACAAATTTTAATTGCTTCAGGTGAGAAAATAAGTTTTTCATCTGATGATGTTACTATTGCAGGGCATGCAATAGAATGCAGGATAAACGCTGAAGATCCTGATAAAGATTTTATGCCTTCACCAGGGAAAATTGAAAAGTTAATACTTCCTGGTGGGAATGGTGTCCGTGTTGATACACATGTTTATCAAGGTTATACAATACCTACATTTTATGATTCTTTGATTGCAAAACTTATCGTAGTAGGTGGTAATAGAAACGAAGCAATTAAAAAAATGCTTCGCGCATTGGACGAATTTAAAATTAATGGTATAAAGACAACTATACCTTTCCATAAAAAAGTTTTACAAACACAAGCATTTATTGAAGGTGATGTTTCAACAAATTTCTTACAAAAATATATTTACGAACAGGTATAATTTATGTTAATAATACCAGCAGTTGATATACATCAAGGTAAATGTGTTCGTCTTACCCAAGGAAGGTTAGACCAAGAAACTATCTATTCTAACGATCCTGTTTTTATAGCACGTTTGTGGCAGACACGTGGTGCAAAAATGTTACATTTAATAGACTTAGATGGTGCATATACAGGTTGTGTCCAACATTGGGAGTTAATAACAAAAATTCGTGAAAGTTTAAGTATACAGATACAATTTGGTGGTGGGGTAAGAAAATTGTCTACAGTTGAAAAACTTAACAAAATAGGTATTGATAGAATTATAATAAGTACAATTGTTGTGTCAAATCCTGAGGAAACAAAAAAAATAGTAAAAAAGTTTAAAGATAAAATTGTAGTTGCATGTGATGTTAAAGAAGGGAGAATTTCAATATGTGGATGGAAAGATACAGTAGCACTTAATCTTAAAGAGTTTGTACAAAAAGTTGTAGATTTGGGAATTAACAAAATAATAATTACTGATATTGATAAAGAAGGTATGCTTGAAGGTGTAGATGTTGAAAAAATAAAAAGATATTTAGAAGAAATAAAAGGTTTTGAGTTAGAAATAATTCTTTCAGGCGGTGTTACAACTATTGAAGATATTAAAAAAATAAAAGAATTAGAAACTTATGGTGTTAAAGGAGTGATTATTGGTAAAGCTTTGTATGCTGAGACAATTTCGTTTGAAGAAGCATTAAAAATTGCAAATAAATCATCATAAAATCGGTTTGTTTTCACACTATGAACAAAAAAATTTTAAAATTTGTAGAACAGATCAAGTTTGACCAAAACGGGCTTGTCCCTGCTATTATCCAAGATTATAAAGATAACAAAGTTTTAATGGTTGCCTATATGAATAAAGAATCTGTTTTGAAAACAATTGAAACAAAGAAAACATATTTTTATAGTAGATCAAGACAAAAGTTGTGGATGAAAGGAGAAGAGTCAGGAAATATCCAACAAGTTAAAGAAATATATATTGATTGTGATAACGATTGTCTGTTAGTTAAAGTAAAACAAAAAGGAGAAGCTGCTTGCCATACTGGTTATAGAAGTTGCTTTTATAGAAAATTAACAAATAATGGAAATTTTAAAATTGTAGAAAAAAAGTGTTTTGATCCTGAAAAAGTTTATAAACAAGTTAAGTAAATGTGTAGAGAAAGTGGTTGAGTAAATGTGAAATTATGAATATATGCTCAGTTTCAAATTGTAAAATTTTTATCTGTTCAGGATTAATTTTTTGACTTATGTTCAAGATTTCAACACCAACAACTTTACCATTTTTGTTAAAATCTAAAATTATGCCATTTTCTACTTCTTTAGATTCTACTATTTCAGAAATTGTCCAATCTAAAGTATAAGGTATCAGTTTCTTTATCTATTTTTATTTTCATAATTTTTCCAACCAGGATTTTTGAGGTTCTTTGAAATTTTCTTCTATCCCGCATATCCCGCAGAAGGGAGACCGCTGAAAAAGTATTCATACTGCTAAGATGTTCCCGCTTTTGGCGGGACGAGGAGTCCCGCAAGTTGCGGGACGACGAAGCAATCCCGTCGTAAAAATAGATTGCCATCCCGCAGATTGCGGGATTGCCACGCTCCCCCCGATTAAATTGGGGGTCGCTCGCAATGACAAAAAAAGTGGGTTTTTCAGTGCTCTCCAGAAGGCGGGGCAATTTGCGGGACTACTGGAACCACTGAATTAAACCACAGATTACGCGGATTACAACGGATTACGGGACTACGGAGGACGCGGATTTTAACACAGATTACGCATAATACCCCAGACTGACGTGGCAGGGTCGTCCCGCAAAATGCGGGATTGATAAATCAGCCACAAATATAGCAGACCAAGGGTCTGCGACTACAATTTAAACACAAGGATGAATCGTTTGATCCCGCAACTTGCGGGATCACAATGACAAAAAAAGTGGGGTTTTCAGTGCTCTCCAACTTGCGGGATCAATGGCTAATTTTTTGTTTTTTTCATACTTTTTTTCAGATAACCTTTTTGATCGTTTATAACACTAATTCTTCTTTTATTTTTCTTTCTTTGAGGACATTTGTTGCGTGTAATGTAAATATGAATTTTACTATTTTATACTTGCAAAATAAGTTTATAATTTGTATATTTTTTTTAATAACGCTATTTATTTTGTATTTGTTATCTCAAAAATTATGTTTAACATATCTTTAAAAGAAATAAAACAAATTGTAGAAAAAGAAAAAAAACTGCCTTTAGTTATTCCTATATACAAAGAGATTGTTGTTGATACAGAAACACCAGTGTCATTATTTTTAAAACTTGCATCAAAAGAAAAATATGCTTATCTTTTAGAAAGTGCAGAAGCAAACCTTCGTTGGGGTAGATATTCTTTTATATCGTACGAGCCATATATTTTGTTTTCTTATACTGACAAAAAAGTATGTTTAACAAAAAATGGAGAACAAAAAATTTTTGTTGATACATCATTGTTTGAAAAATTACAAAATTTGTTAAATCAGTATAAACTTACAAAAAGTTTGGGGAACGACCTACCACGATTTTTTGGCGGGTTCGTCGGATATTTAAGTTGGGAGATAGTTTATTTTATAGAAAAAAAAGTTAAGATACCAAAAAATAATGAGTTTAAAGACATACCTTTAGTATTTTTAATGTTTAACAAAATAGTGCTTATATATGATCATTATTTGAACAAACTTAAAATTGTAAATTTGCTCCTTGTAGAAGACAAAAAAGTTGATATTGAAAATTTATATAACGAAGCAGTAGAAAAAATAAATAGTGTAATCTCAACAATTTATACTACTATAAGTATAACTAAAGAACTTGATTTTAATTTAAGTTTTAATAAAAAAATTTTAGGTGAATACAAACCTTTGAAACAAAAAAATGAGTTTGTGAACATTGTGAAAAAAGCAAAAGAATATGTTCTTAGCGGTGATATAATTCAAGTTGTACTTTCAAACAGATGGAGAAAATTTACCACTGCTTCACCGTTTGATATTTATCGTGCGTTAAGAACTATAAATCCGTCACCATATATGTTTTATTTAAAGTTTGGAGATTTAATACTTATAGGTTCTTCACCAGAAATTTTGGTAAGAAAAGAAAAAGATGTTGTTGAGACACGACCCATTGCTGGGACAAGACCACGAGGGTTAACTGAAGAAGAAGATAACAATTATGAAAAAGATTTAATTTCGTCAGAAAAAGAAAATGCTGAGCATATAATGCTTGTAGATTTAGCAAGAAATGATATTGGTAAAGTTTCAAAAATAGGTAGTATAACTTTACCTGAGTTTAAGATAATAGAAAAATTTTCTCATGTAATACATTTAGTAACTTCGGTAAAAGGGGTCTTAGAAGAAAAATATGATTGTATTGATGTTCTAAAAGCAACATTTCCTGCTGGGACTGTTTCAGGAGCGCCAAAAGTTCGTGCTATTCAGATTATCTCTGAGTTAGAAAATACTACAAGAGGTCCTTATGCAGGCAGTGTTGGATATTTTAGTTTAACTGGTGATATGGATATGGCAATTACAATAAGAACTATTGTTTATAACAACAAAAATGTATATGTTCAAACAGGAGCAGGGATTGTCGCTGATTCTGTTCCACAGAAGGAGTATGAGGAAACTATAAACAAAGCAAAAGCGTTGTTTTTAGCAGTAAAAATTGCTGAACAATAAATTTAGGAAAATAAAACTATGATTTTAGTAATAGACAACTACGATTCGTTCACATACAATCTTGTACAATATATTGGCGAACTTACTTTACAACATAAAGAAATAAATTACCCAATAAAGGTCTATCGTAATGATGAAATAACGATAAAACAAATAAAAAAGTTAAATCCAGCGTATATAATTATCTCTCCAGGACCTTGTACACCTAAACAAGCTGGTATTTCTTGTGATGTTGTTACTACATTTTATGATAAAGTACCAATTTTAGGTGTTTGTTTAGGACATCAATGTATAGTTGAAGCGCTTGGTGGTAAGATTGTTCGTGCAAAATGTGTAGTTCATGGGAAAACATCAAAAATTTATCATGATGGAAAAACAATATATAAAGATATTGAAAATCCGTTTGTTGCAACAAGGTACCATTCTTTAGTAGCAGAAAAAGAAAGTTTGCCAAAAAGTTTAGAAATATCAAGTTGGACAGAAGAAGGTATTATAATGGGTGTAAGGTTGAAAGAAAAAAATTGTGTTGTTGAAGGAGTACAGTTTCATCCTGAATCTATACTCACTGACAATGGTAAAAAATTATTATTAAACTTTTTTATTCAAAGTAAAAAATAAACTTTTCTATATTTTTTTATCTCACAATTTTTTATATACAAATAATTGATTTATAAATTAGTTTTTACTATATATAAAATCAAAATTTTCAATAATAAAAGGAGAAGTTTAAGAATGAGTGAAACAAAAGATTATTCAACTACGGTAAATCTTCCAAAGACAAATTTTTCAATGAAAGCGAACCTTGCTCAAAAAGAACCACAGATTATTAAATTTTGGCAAGAAAATAAAATTTATCAAAAAATTTTAGAAAAAAACATAGATAAACCGAAATTTATCTTGCATGACGGGCCACCATATGCTAATGGTAGAATACATATTGGCCATGCATTAAATAAAATATTAAAAGATATTGTTGTAAAATACAAAAATATGTGTGGTTTTTATTCACCATTTATTCCTGGTTGGGACTGCCACGGATTGCCTATTGAATATCAGTTATTTAAAGAACTTAAAATTACTAAAGAACAAATTTCTCAAGTTGAGTTTAGGAAAAAAGCAAAAGATTATGCACAAAAATATGTTGAAATACAAAAAGAAGAGTTTATACGATTAGGCGTGTTTGGTGATTGGGATAAACCATATCTTACAATGTTGCCTCAATATGAAAAAAATATAATTTCTACATTTACAAAACTTGTTGAAGAAGGATATATTGTAAAACGTAAAAAACCAGTATTTTGGTGTATACATTGTGAAACATCTTTAGCTGAAGCTGAGGTTGAATACGAAGATAAAACTTCTGACTCAATTTATGTAAAATTTCCAGTAATACAGTTAGCAAAAAGTTTTGAATTTAGGATTGACCTTACTTCTGGTAAAGATGTAGATTTGGATAAATTATTTATACTTATCTGGACAACAACACCATGGACACTTCCTGCAAATTTAGCTTTAGCTATAAAACCTGATGCAAAATATGTTTTAGTAAAAAATGATAATGAATATTATATTCTTATCTCAACAAGATTAGAACATTTAGAAAGTATGATTGGTAAAAAACTTCCTGTAATCAAAGAGTTTTATGGTTCAGAAATTGTAAGTGACAAAAAAGAAGAAACTACAATATGTAAACATCCGTTTATTGAACGTGTATCATATTGTATTCCATACGAAAATGTTGCTACTGACGAAGGAACTGGTGTTATACATATTGCTCCTGGCCATGGTGAAGAAGATTATATGTTAGGAATAAAATATGGTTTATCAATATATTCTCCAGTTGATAATAAAGGAAGATTTAACGATGAAACATTGAAAAGTTTAGATTTAAAAATTTATGGAGAACAAGTGTTTAAAGCAAACGAAATAATTATTGAATATTTAAAAGAGAAAAACAAGCTTTTACATGCAGACAAAATTGTTCATTCATACCCACATTGTTGGCGTTGTAAAAAACCGGTTATTTTTCGTGCTACTGAACAATGGTTTTTAGTAGTAGATAACAAAAATTTAAGACAAAGGTTGTTAGAAGAAATAAAAAAAGTAAACTGGATACCAAAAGTTGGACAAAATCGTATTTCGTCAATGGTAGAATTACGGCCTGATTGGTGTCTATCACGACAACGATATTGGGGTGTACCAATACCTGCTGTTTATTGTAAAAAATGTGGTACAGTTTATTTAAAAAAGGAAATTTTGCAAAAAGTAGAACAAATTTTTGCAAAAGAAGGGTCTGATAGTTGGTTTATATACGAAATAGAAAAATTTTTACCAGAAGGTTTTAAATGTGAAGTTTGTGGGACCATGGAGTTTGAAAAAGAAAAAGATATTTTCGATGTATGGTATGATTCATCCGTTTCTTACAAATTTTTAGAATCATTGTCATTAGATATTAATTACAAAGATGTAATGTATCTTGAAGGTTCTGACCAACATCGTGGGTGGTTCCAAGTATCATTGATAGTTTCAACTGCTGTTGATGGTCATGCTCCATATGGGACAGTTTTAACACACGGGTTCGTAGTTGATGGTGAAGGTAGAAAAATGTCGAAATCGTTAGGTAATGTTGTTGCCCCACAGGATATTATAAAACATCATGGTGCTGAAATACTACGGTTGTGGACTGCGTCAACAGATTATTCTTTAGATGTTAGAATTTCAAAAGAAATTGTTGAAAGGTTAGTAGAAACATATAGAAAAATTAGGAATACAATAAGATATATACTTGGTAATTTATACGATTTTGTCCCTGAAGAAAAAGATTATGAGTTTGATTTGTTAGATAAATATATTTTGTCAAAACTTGTAAGTGTAATAAGTGAAACAATTGATGCGTATAAAAATTATGAATTTCATCAAGTTGTGAATACTATAACAAACTTTTTTATAAAAGACCTGTCAAACTTTTATTTTGATGTATTAAAAGATAAATTGTATACTTATCCTAAGAGTTCACCACAACGTGTTGCTTCACAAAAAGTGCTTCACACAATTTTTGTCTCTGTAGTGCCTTTTATTTCACCAATTTTGTCTTTTACTGCAGAAGAATCCTGGCAGGAAGCAAAAAGTTCTAATTTTGTAAACGAAGAAAGTGTGTTCTTAGTTGACCTTACAAAAATTAAACAACAAGTTGAAAAATATAAAGATGAAAAATTAGAGCAAGAAATAAGTTTGTTGTCAGAAATTAGAGACGAAGTTAATATCAACCTTGAGGAGTTAAGAAAAAAAGGTGTAGTTGGTAGTTCGCTTGAAATAGAAGTTGAACTCAAAGTTTTTACTGAAGAATACAAAGATGTTGTAAAAAAGTTTGAACATATGTTATCATCAGTTTTTATAGTATCATCAGTTAAAGTTGTATACTTAGAAGGGAAAGAAAAAAAATTTGAAGTAAAAGTACACAAGTTTGATGGTGTTAAATGTCCAAGATGTTGGGTGTATTATAAGAATCTTACTGACAAAGGTATATGTGAGAAATGTGTTCATGCGTTAAAAGAATTAGGGATGATATGATAAAACAAAGTTTAACAAAAATTAAATGGTTGGTATATATTATTGGGTTAGTTTATATTGACCAACTCACAAAATATATTGTCAGAACAAACTTTAAATTGTACGAATCAAAACAAATCTTTCCTTTTCTTGCGTTGACATATACTACAAACACTGGCATTGTTTTTGGTTGGTTTCAAACAAAATATGCGAATGTTTTGTTTAGTATTGTTATTATTGTAGTTTTATTAGCGCTGTTTATTTCATCAAAAAATATTGTTGAAGAGTTTGGAGTTATTGGCAAAATTAGTTTGTGTTTAATAACAAGTGGTGGGTTAGGAAATCTTGTTGACAGAATTTTTTTTGGTAAAGTTATTGATTTTATAGACCTTCAATGGAATTATAGAAACATATGGCCTATTTTTAACCTTGCTGATTCTTATGTTTTTGTAGGTGTATGGTTGTTAGTAATTAAGTATTTGTTAAGAAAGGAGGAATAATTTTATGTGGCCAATTTTATTAAGAATAGGTGAGTTTACATTAAGGACATACGGATTGTTTGTAGCGATAGGAGTTCTTTTAGCATACAATTATGTTCGTTATCAAGGGTATAAACGAAGAAATATAGACACTCTGTTTTTAATCAATCTTTTGTTTTATACAATACTTGTTGGATTTTTAGGAGGAAGGTTGTTATATGTATTATTAAATTTTGACTATTATAAGACAGAACCGTTATCAATAATAAAATTTTGGGAAGGTGGGTTAGTTTTTTATGGTGGGTTTATAACAGGATTGTTGTTTGGGATAATTTATACTTTGATTCATAAGAAAAATTTGTTTGATATAACTGATATTTGTGCACCTGGATTGTTTTTAGGGTTGAGTATAGGACGGCTTGGCTGTTTTTCTGCTGGTTGTTGTTATGGTAAACCTGCTGAAAGTTTCTTGGGTGTTATATTTAGTCATCCAGAAAGTTTAGCACCTATTGGGATAAAAATTTATCCAACACAGTTGTTTGAATCAGTATATGCGTTTGTAGTATTTTTAATCTCGCATTATCTTTTAGTTAAAGACAAGTTTAGATACAAAATATTTTTTATAAGCGGGATTTTGTATTCTGTGTTCAGATTTATAAATGAATTTTTCCGTGGTGATGATCGAGGATCTTTTTTGTTTGGTATTTTATCTCCATCTCAGGTTATTTCCATAATTATATTTATCTTGTTTTTTTGTTTGATATTTTGTATTTCAAAATGGAAAAAAGAATCTTTAGAGTAGAAAAAATAGAACAGAATATACGTGTAGATAAATACTTAGTTGAAAAACTAAAAGTTTATTCACGCGAGTTTATCAAAGTTCTTTGTAAAAACAAGTTTGTCAAAGTTAAAAACAAGTTTGTTGAACCTTCATACAAAATTTGTGTTGGCGAAGTGGTAGAGGTTGAGATACCACAAAGAGAAGATTATGTTGTTGGTAAAATTGAGAATATAGATACAATTTATGAAGATGGAGAACTGTTAGTTGTTAATAAACCACCGTTTCTTAAAGTACATCCTGCAAAAAAGTTTGATAAAGATGTTACACTTATAGATTTATTGTATAAAAAAATACCAGATGTTAAAGATGTTTTATGGCCATTACAAAGACCATTTTTGGTACATAGGTTGGATAAAGAAACATCTGGGGTTTTAATAATAGCAAAGACACCACAGGTTCAACTTGGGTTAGCAAAACAGTTTCAACAACGTAAAATAAAAAAAGTTTATCGTGCGATAGTGTCAAATGTACCTAAAGTAAAGACAGGCGAAATAATTGCTCCTATTAAGAAACAAAGGAATGTTTCTTTAATAGGTCCTGGTGGGAAAGAAGCAAAAACATTGTTTAAAGTTTTATCAAACACAGAAAAATTTGCATATTTAGAACTTTATCCATTAACTGGTAGAACACACCAGATCAGAACACATTTAAAATTTATTGGATGTCCTATAATTGGTGATGTAAAATATGGTGGTGTAGATAAAATTGAGGATAAAAGAATACCAAGACCAATGTTGCATGCATATAGTATAGAATTTTATCATCCTAGGAGGAAACAATGGCTAAAATTTTCTGTAGAACCGCCAGAAGATTTCAAGTTTTTTTTGTCATATTTATCATTGGGATAAACATTTTTGCACAAAGTCAGCAGAAACCTAAACTTGTAGTGAAATCGCAGACAAGTTCACAAAAAACTGATGAAAATATCAAAACTTTATCTCAAAAAATAGATGAACTTCAACAAGAAGTCGAACAAATAAAACAACAAGTTCAACAATCTTCTCAAGATGTTAATGAAACATCAGCGTCGTTAATTGAACTTAACCGCAAAATTGAGAAGTTTAATAATGACATAATTGATGTTTTTAAAAAAATAGAATCTGTTACACAAGAAATTTCGTATCTTAAAAACGAGAATTTAAAGTTTCAACAAAGTTTAGACGAAATTGGTAAATCACAACAAGATGTTCAAAAAGTTAAAAATTTACCACAAGAAAATAAAGAAGTTATGTCTACAGGTAAATTAGAATTTGACGATTTTGAAGTTTTAAATAAAAAAATAGAACAAATTAAAAAAGAGATCGAAGAAATTAAAGAAACACAGAAGTTAACTACTATGACTGAAATAAAAGATCCGAATTTGCGTAGGATTGTATCTTCACCATACCTTGTTTTGACAACTTTGTTAATATCAATTTTTGCATTAATTGCTGCGTTTTGATAGTGTTAGTTTTAAAATTTAAATTGAAAAAGTGAAATGAAAAATATGAAAAAATTTCAAGAAATAGTTTTAATAATACTAATTTTATGTTGTGTTATAGTATTTATTTCTGCAAAAAAGAAGAAGTTTGAAGTAAAGGAGGTTTCTACTAAAAAAATGAAAATAGCTATGATTATTGCAAAAGATGGTTTCCGAGATGAAGAATACTTACATCCTAAAGAAGTTTTTGTTAAATCAAACTTTGAAGTTGATACTTATAGTAGTTCAACTGGTGATGCAAAAGGTATGCTCGGTGCTACTGTAAAAGTTGATAAAACTATAGACCAACTTAAAGTTGAAAATTATGACGCAATAGTTTTTGTAGGTGGTGTAGGTTCAAGCGAGTATTGGGACAATCCTGTTGCACATAAAATTGCACAAGAAGCTGTGAAACAAAACAAAGTTTTAGCTGCAATATGTATTGCGCCAGTGACTTTAGCAAAGGCTGGTGTTTTAAAAGACAAAAATGCTACTGTGTATTTTTCTGAATCTGGTCAGTTGAAAAAATATAATGCTAATTATACTGCAAAAGATGTAGAAGTTGATGGTAATATAGTTACAGCAGCAGGGCCACATGCTGCAAAACAATTTGGTGAAACAATAAAAAAGTTGTTGTTGAAATCTAAATAAATTTACTATTATAATTATTATTATTATTATGTTTATTATATTTTTTATTACAATACTTTTTTTATTCTCGACAAATGTTTCATCAATAGAAATTGTTTCTTACGGAGTTGATGGTTCTTCAAACAATGTTAATGTAGTAATAAAAAACAGAAATCCAGTTGTATTTTTTAAATATCAACAGTCAGATGTTGTATCATTTTTTGAAATAAAACTTTCAACAGAAATTTATTCTTCTACTACAACATGGTATATCTTATCAACTACTAATACTCAAAATACTATAAATTATATTACACGTGTGGAAATAACAAAACAACTATTAGAACAAACAACTTATTTTTTGTCAATATCTGTCTATGATATTTTTGGTGGAAGTAAAACAGTAAAAGATAAATTTTATACAACAAAATCTGCTGTTGTGTTAAAAAATAATCTTTCATTAGATATTGATTATAACAACCCGTTTTGTCCCAAAAATGGTGAAATTACTAAGATAAGATATTGTTCAAAAGATAAAGATCTTATTGTTAAAATATATTTGTTTTCTTTATCAGGTGAATATATTATGACACTTGGAGAAAATCTTGTATTGAAAGATGTTGTTTATACAATAGATTGGGATGGGAAAGATAAAAATGGTAAAGTTTTACCACAAGGGTTATATATAGTAGTTGTTAAACCATTAGATGATACTCCAAGTGTATCAAAGTTTGTTGGGATAATAGATAACAGATAATGAAGAAAAAAATAAAATTATTATTTTTATTTGTAATTTTGTTTTTAAACAATAAAGGTTATCCGAGTTGCAAATATGAAGAACTTTTGATACCAGCAGGTGTTCGTGCAACAGGTTGTGGAAAAAATTTTGTTTCAATGTATGATACTGCTGAAGGATTGTTTTATAACCCGTCGTTAGTAACAATGATGCCATATGGCGAGTTAACTTTAGGATACAACATGTTTTATATAGGCAGTTCGTTACAAGATCTTGCGTGTAGTGTTCCTTTTGGTAGAGTAGGGTTTGGTATTGTTGGCAGGATGTTTTCTACTGCAGAACTGAAGGTTATAAAAAATTATGTCGAAACTGATGAAAATTTTAAACAAACAATGGTAGAAGGTGGCAGTGTTATTGCAGTAAAATTTAATAATAACATAGGTATCGGTGCTGGTATAAAATATGCACAAGAAACTGTTTATAAACAAAATAGTTCTTTGTTGTTATACGATGTTGGGTTTGTAGTAAGAACTACAAACGATGTGTTTTCATTAGGAGGGTCTTTATTAAATTATTCATCTTCTGGTTCTGATACTAATGATTTGCCTATAAGTTATAATTTTGGGATAAAATTTAAGTTTGACTTGCCTCATCAACAAACTAAAATTAATTTGTTGTTTTCTACACAAATTGATTATCATACTAATAAACCAGTTTACAGTTTTGGTATAGAACACTGGGGGTCTGAAGTTTTAGGTGTTCGTTTAGGATATGTTTATGATAAAGATAAAATAGAATCACAAGTGTTTGACCAAATATCATATTTCACTGCTGGGCTAAGTTTAAAATTAGGTAATTTTGGTATAGATTATACATATGTACCAAACTCTGTTTTAGGTGTGACACATAATATAGGTGTTAACTTTAGGTTTATGAGTAAGAAGAAAGAAATAAAAACAGTTTCGCTACCATGTGAACTTATAGTTGAACCACAAGTGTTCTCTCCTAACAACGACGGATATTTAGATAACATATTTTTCCGTCATAATGTGTCAACATATACACATATTGTTGAAATTAGCTATATAGTAAAAAACACTAACAAAGATACAATTTATGTGTTCACATCAACAAATGTTACTACAGAAGTAGATAAATTTTTTACATATGACGGGAAAAAATCTGATGGTAAAGTTTTACCTGATGGTGTTTATACAGCAGAAGTTGTTATCAAAGATAAAACAGAAGATAAAGTTCTTGTATATGAATCACAGAAAAAAGAGTTTGTCATAGATACACAACCACCAGAGGTGGAGATAAAAGTTTCTACTGAAACTTTTTCTCCTAATAATGATGGTGTAAATGACAACATTGAATTTTTTATAAATACTAAAGATAATTTATCATATATTGAACATATAGATGTAAATATATTTACATTACAAGATAAAAAGGTGTATTCTTATAAAATAGATGTTTCAACACAACAAAGTTTAAATTATACTTTTTCATGGGATGGTAAAGATGATATATATAACAAAGTTGTTCCAAACGGGAAATATAAGTTAGTAGTAAATGTAAAAGATGTTGCAGGAAACAAAATTTCTAAAGATAAAATTTTTGAAGTGTTTATTGAAGAAAAACCTAAAATTGTTGTAGAAAAAGTTGTTGAAAAAGAAGATAAGTTGTTTTATATCAAAGGAGCTAAGGTTTTACTTGATGAACGTGGTATTGTAGTTATCTTTTCTACAGATGAACTTTTTGATAAAGAAGGTAAAATTAACACAGAAAAATATGATTCGTTATCATCTCTAGCTGAAATAATAAAAGAAAAATATGCAGATAAGAAAATTCTTATAGAAGGACATACGGATTCTGTTGGTGATGAACAAGAAAATAAAAAGAAATCATCAATGTATGCATGGGCAGTATATTCACATTTTGTTAAAAATTTAGGTATAGATGGTAAACAATTAGAAGTTAAAGGTTGGGGTGAAGAACGACCTATAGCGTCAAATAAGGCAAAACTTGGTCGTGCACAGAATCGTAGGATAGAGATTGTGATACCAAAATAATTATTACTTACTGGAGGTTGGAACAATTATGGCAGAAGAAAATGTTAAACAAGTACCAAAAGGTGTTAGTATAATAATTGTAATACTAATATCATTGATTAGTTCGTTTGTAGTAAGTTTTTTTAGTTATTTTTATGTTTTTCCTGGGATTGAGAAAAATTTATATGTCCGTGTAATAGATATAAGAAATATGCCAATTGCAGAAGCGTCAAAAAAACTTGAATCAATAGGTTTAAAATATGAAATTGTTGAACAAGTTGAATCTGATACAATTCCTGCTGGCTGTGTTATCTTACAACAACCTTTACCGAAAACTTTAATGAAAAAAGGTTCTGAAGTGTTAGTAGTATTATCAAAAGGTGTACCAACAGTTAAAGTTCCAGATGTTAAGTTAAAACTTGTTGACGAAGCAAAAAAAATACTTGCTGAAGCAGGATTGACAGTTGGTGAAATAAAAGAAGTTGATTCTGAAGAAATTGAGAAAGGAAAAGTTGTTTCAACAGAACCACAAAATGATGTTGAAGTTAAAAAAGGAACTGTGGTGATTATAAATGTAAGCAAAGGTAAACCTGTTGTACAACAGATAAAAAAAGAAGTTATAAAAGTTGTAGTACCGAATATAATAAATAAATCATTAATAGAAGCAAAAAAGTTGTTAGAACAATCAGGGTTAGTTTTAGGTAATGTAAAAAAAATTTGTGATGAAGATAAAGATTTTGATATTATAATTTCACAATTGCCAAAAGCAGGGTCTATAGTTCCCAAAGGGACAAAGGTAAGTATTGTATATAATGCTGAAAGTGAAGAATAAAAAAATTTTTAAGTTTAAAAAATTATAAATTTTTTTAATTTAAAGTTCTTTCCTTAAATTTATTCTTTCAGTTTAAAAACACTTAGAAAACAATAAGCTACTAAAAGAAAGAATCAAATTAAGCTTAAGTCCCTGTAGCTCAATATGGATAGAGCGGCTGCCTTCGAAGCAGAAGGTTGCAGGTTCAAATCCTGCCAGGGACGAAGGTTTGAAAAATAAAAATTTTGTCAACTATTGATTTTCAAAATTTTAATTTTTATAAATAACAAAGTTAAAAATTAACTATTACAGCGCAGAGTTGCATGTTGCATATTGTTAATAGTTTGATAAAATAAAATTTTTTATATGTGTACTTTGTGAACTCTGTGTCTCTGTGGTTTTTAAAAAATACAAAAATAAAAAAATGGGGGGGTTAATATGAAACATTATAAAAAAATGTTTGTCAGTACTTTAGTTTTAATGTCTCTGTTATTTTTTGCATGTCCAAAAAAAGTTCAACCACCACAAGTTGAACAACCACAAGAAGTTGTTCCTGAACAACCGCAAGTTAAAGAAGAACCACCAATTCGTGGAGAAGAATTTCAGTCAGTACCAGAACTTAAAAATGTATATTTTGGATTTGACAAGTTTGATTTAACAGAAGAAGCAAAAAGTATATTACAGAAAAATGCTGAGTTTCTTTTAGCAAATCCGCAGTATGAGATACTTGTAGAAGGACATTGTTGTGAATGTGGGTCAAACGAATACAACCTTGCTTTAGGACAAAAACGTGCTTCTACAATAAGAGGTTATTATATTTCTTTAGGTGTTCCTGCAGACAAAATTGCAACAATATCTTATGGAGAAGAAAAACCTATTAACAAAAATGTTGCTCCACCAGATTCTCCTCTTTGTAAACCTAACCGCAGAGGTGAAACAAAAGTTCGTATAAAAAAATAAAATAAATTAGATTAAGATGAAAAAACTAATTTTTTCTATATTGTTTGTTTTTGTTTCTTCATTAATTTTTTATGGTTGTATAGCAACATCTGAAGATGTATTATCATTAAAAGAAGAAATTGCTGAGTTAAGAAAAGAATTGACTTCTATAAGAAGAAACCAAGCTGAACTTAACCAACAAATGAAACAACTTGATACAAACTTGCAAGTTTATACAGAAAAACTTGAAGAAAACAAATATAAAATGTCGTTTTTAGCACAACGTATGGATGATATACATTCAAGTTTATCACAACGAATGGATATTTTGTCAAAACAGCTTCCTAAGGTAGATATGCCAATGCTTCCTCTACCAACAGAACTTTTTAACATGGCATACAACGATTATTCTCGTGGTATGTATGATTTGGCAATAAGAGGGTTTAAAGATTATTTGTCAAGATATCCAGATAGTGAACTCGCGAATAAAGTATATTATTATTTAGCTGACTCTTATTTTGCTAAAAAACAATACCAAGAATGTATAAAAATAATTGACGAATATCTGTCGAAATATCAAAAAGATGATTTTGCACCATCAATGTTGTATAAAAAAGGGATGTGTTTTATCCAACTTGGGTTAGAAAAACAAGCTGATGAAATTTTTGAGTTAATCAAAAAAAATTATCCGACAAGTAAAGAAGCAAGAGAGCTTTCTGGAGAGTAGAGAATTATGTATGGATTCTATAAGGATAAGAATAGCATTTTTATGTTCTTGTCTGATACATATTTTCCTTCTTACAGGAGTAAGAATAATTTCTAAAAGTAAACCAATTGTAATTTCTTTCCCTGTAGAACTCATTTCTTTACCTGCGCCTGAGAAAAAAATTGAAGAAAAAATTGTTGTCCCACAACAAGTTAAAAAAGAAGAAATTGTTTTACCAAAAAAACAAAAAAAAGTTTTTAAACAAGTTGAGAAAAAAGAGACCGAAGATAAAAAACAAGAAGAACAAAAAGTTGCTTCTCAACCAACAACATTGCCATCTTTGTCTTTAGAAACAGCTAAATTTCCATTTTCTTATTATGTGAACCAAATAAGAAAAAAAATTGTAGAGAACTGGTTATGGTCACAAAATTATCCTGGTGAGTTAAAAACAATTGTATATTTTAAAATACTACGTTCAGGAGAAGTTGAAGAAATTAAGATAAAAGAATCGTCAAACAATAAGTTGTATGACAATATTTGTCTTCGTGCAGTAGAACTTGCAAAACCGTTTCCACCATTACCTCAAGGATTTACAGAAGAGTATTTAGGTGTTTATTTTGAGTTTAAATATAAGGAGTGAATATGAGAAAAAAATTTATAGTATTGATTTTATTTTTATACAATTTAGGATTTGCAGGGATAGATATATATATCCAAGCAGTGAAAAGTGGGAAACGAATAAATTTAGGTATCTCAAAATTTTCTACTAAACAAACACAAATAATGAATGCAGTATTACAAATACAACAGGTTGTCCGAGATGATCTGTTGTTTACAAGATTGTTTAATGTTGTTGAACCTGGCTGGCAGTATTTACCTGATAAATTTATATCTGAGAAATGGCAAAAATATGGTATAGACGTTGTTGTTTGTGGTGAAGTTGATTTTGAAGGTGACAAGTATGTTTTAATAGGAAAAATGTATGATGTAAGTTCAACACAAAAGATTTATGAGGAAAGGTTCGTTTCAAAAGATCTAAGGTTTGTTGCGCATTTGTTTTCAGACAATATTGTGAGAGTGTTCACAGGCGAGTACGGTATTGCTACAACACAGATTGTCTTTGTTAATGATATGACTGGCTTTAAAGAAATTTATAAAATTGATTATGATGGACACAATTTAGTTCAACTTACAAATGATAAAAGTATAAATATTTATCCTCGTGTTTCTCCTGATGGGAAAAAGATCGTTTATACTACATACAAAGAGCGTAACCCAGATTTGTATATGATGAATATTGATGGTAGTAATAAATACCCTTTATCTTTGTTCCAAGGGCTTAATGTTACAGCAAACTGGTCTTATGATGGAGAAAAACTCATTATAACTATGACAAAAGCTAAACATTCGCCAAATTTGTATATTTTAGACCTAAATACAAAAAGTTTCAAACGGTTAACTTTTGGTAACAATATAGACATTTCAGGTTTTTTTTCACCTAACAACCGTGAGATTGTGTTTATTTCAGACCGTTCTGGGATACCACAGATGTATATAGCTTCTATTGATGGAAGCAATATTAGAAGATTGCCTACAGAGGGATATACAACATCGCCAATGTGGTCTCCAAAAGGAGACAAGATTGTGTTTAGTATCCAACAAAAAAATGGTCTGTTTGACATATATCTTTATGATATCACAAAAAACGAATATTACAGGTTAACACAAGACAGCGGGTCTAATGAAAATCCTTATTTCTCGCCGGATGGAAGATTCATAGTTTTTGTATCCAACCGAAACGGTAAATACGAATTATATACAATGTTTTTAGATGGTTCTAACCAAAGGAGGGTAAAAGAACTTAAAGGTAGTTGTTATTATCCATGTTGGACACCAAGACGTGTTTTTTAAACTGTAGTTTTAACAACTTGATTTTATATCTCTTTTTTTGTAATTTATAAAAAATAAAAAGTTTTAATGAAGAAAGAGTAAAAATATATGGCAACAGTATTATTAATGATATAAGTTTGATAAAGTTTCTTACAGCTTTTTTAGAAAAAAAATGATTGAATTGTTTATTTTGCAACTTTAGGTGAGGAAGGGTTGGAAGAACTCTATTAAAAATGTACTGATGTTGTACTACTTGATATCAGGTTTCCTAATGTCGAAAGAGTTGAGTTGTTAGAAAAAATTAGGAAGTTTGATGAAAATATACCTGTAATTGTTATTTCTGGAATTAAAGAAGTTAAAATTGTAGTTGAAGCAATTAAAAAAGGGACTTATGATTATATAACAAAACCAAATAATAGGGAGATTGAAAATGAAAAAAGAATTTGTCAAACTTATAGCAATAATAATTGTTTTATCGTTAGGTATTATTTTAATTTCTGGTAAACCAGTAATAAAAACATTTACTACTACAAAAAATTCTGATAATATTGTTCTTACTAAAAATTTTTCTATACAAGACGCATTGTCTCTACAGGAAGCGTTTGTAGATGTTATTGCACGGGTAAGACCAGCTGTTGTTAGTATTGTAACAGTATACACATATAAAGTAGAGATGCCAGAATTTTATTTCGGAGATCCGTTTGAAGAATTTTTTAGAGAATTTTTTGAGTTGCCATATCCAAAGAAAGAACGTCAAAAACAAAGATATCAACAGTACAAAGCTGAAGGTGGTGGGTCTGGCGTAATAATTTCTCCTGACGGGTATATTCTTACAAATGAACATGTTGTAAAAGGAGCAACTGAGATAAAAGTTATTGTTAATATTGATGGTAACAAAAAAGAGTATAGAGGAAAAATTGTTGGTAAAGATCCGAGGACTGATATAGCTGTTGTAAAAATCAATGCTAAAAACTTGCCATATGCAAAACTTGGTGATTCTAATAAAGTAAGAATTGGCGAGTGGGTGATAGCAATTGGTTCACCATTTGGGTTAGAACAAACAGTTACAGTAGGTATTGTTTCTGCGTTAAGACAAAGGGTTCGTGTTGAAAGAAGAGAATATAGGGAGTTTATCCAAACTGATGCTGCAATAAATAGAGGTAATTCAGGTGGACCTTTGTGCAATATATATGGTGAAGTTATTGGAATAAATACAGCAATATATGCTCCTACAGGCGTGTTTTCTGGTATAGGATTTGCTATACCTATAAACCAAGCAAAAAGTATTTTGGATACTCTTATACAAAAAGGTAAAGTTCCCCGTGGATGGCTTGGTGTTGAAATTGTCCCAGTAGATGAAGCTATAGCAAACCAGTTCGGGTTATCTAAAAAACAAGGTGTTTTAATCAATCGTGTGTTGAAAAACACACCTGCTGAAAAAGCTGGTCTACAACGAGGAGATATCATAATTTCGGTTAAAACAAAAGATAAAACAATTGAAGTTAATTCACCACAAGAGCTACAAGATGTGATTTTCTCGTTATTACCAAAAGAAAAAGTTGAATTAAAAATTATAAGAAATAAAAAAGAACAAACTGTAGAAGTTGTCCTTGGAGAATTACCGGAAAAACCACAGCAAGTTGTTGAAGAAGAAAAAGAGAAAAAAGAAGAAAGTTATACTTGGTTAGGACATAAATTTATAAATTTAAATGATGAACTTAGGGAAAAACTTGGTATTGAAGCTGATGTTGAAGGTGTTGTTATTCAAAAAATTAATTATGATGATAAAAATTATGAAGAACTTGGATTATACGAGATGGATGTAGTAGTAAGTATTAATAGAAAAGAAATAAAAAATATTTCTCAATTAAAAGATGTATTGAAAACTGTTGATATTAAAAAAGGTGTTGTCTTTGATATAATACGTAATGGTAAACAAATGTTTGTCTCGTTTATAAAACAATGAAGAAAGTGTTAGTAATAGATGATGATTTAGAACTACAGGAACTATTAAAGTTTTCATTTCAACATTTTGGATACGATGTCTATCAAGCATACGATGGTAAAGAAGGTTTTAAAAAAGTTAAAGAAGTGTTACCAGATGTTATTGTTTTAGATATAATAATGCCAGAAATGAACGGTTTCGAAGTAATAGAAGAACTTAAAAAAGATCCTGAAATATGTTTGATACCAGTTATAATGTTAACATCTTTAAGCCATACACGAGACAAAGTTACTGGTGTAAAACTTGGTGCTGATGAATATATTGTAAAACCAGTAGAACCTTATGAACTTATAGCTCGTGTTGAAGGATTAATAAAAAGGTATTATGAAAATGTTGATGAACTCACACGGTTGCCAGGGTTAGTTTTGCTTGAGAATCAAGTGAAAGAACTTATCTCTGCGAACAAAAAATTTTCTGTTATATATATCGACATATGTAATTTTAAAGCATATAACTTAAAATACGGATTTGAACAAGGTGATCGTATAATTAAACTTTTTTCAGGGATGTTAAGATCTGTAGTTAAAAGTTGTGGTACAGATAAAGACATAATTTGTCATTTAGAAGCAGATGATTTTAGTATATTATCGTTTACTGCTAAAATTCAATCTATAGTTGAAAATATAATATCGTTATTTGATAATTTGTCAACACAGGTTTACGATGAAGAAACATTAAAAAATGGATATTTTGTATATAAACTTAATGATATAGAATTAAAGTCACCATTGTTAAAATTAGCTATAGCTGTAGTTTCTGTACAAGAAGGGAAGTATACACATTATGCTGAAATTTTAACTTTTTCAAAAGAATTGTTGTCTTTTGTGAAACAACAAGTTAAACAAACAAATCAGAATATGTTTGTATTTAAATAAATGCTATTTTATAAAAAACGAAAGTACTAAAATTATTACAGCAGTGCTTACCACGGTTGCAATAATTGTCCCTGGAGACCATCCTTCTTTTTGTTTAGCAACTTTTTGTTGTTGCTGTAGTTTATCTTTTTCTTCCTTGGTTAGTTGTTTAACAAATTCAATTTGATGTTCAATTTTAGTCTCATTACCATACAAATCTTTTGCAATAATAAATATATTGTTCACACCTGGTTTTAAAACTAAAGAATAACTAAATCTGCCATCTTTGTTAACATCTACATTTTTGCCATTAATTGAAAGAAATGTTTCAGGTTCAGTTGTACCACTAAAATCAACTAAATCTTTATCTGTCTTTGTTATATTTACTAAATCTGTTTCAAGTTTAGGTGGTGTAGTGTCAATGACAATTGTTTTTGGTTCTGATGGGTTCTCAAAACCTAATTCGTCAATATAAGAAATTTTGTAGTAGTATTTACCATCTGGTAACTGTATCTTAGTTAAATCAAAGTTTATGGTTTGGTTTGGCTTAAGTTCGTTTGTTTCTTCATAAACAACTTTTTTAAAATCTTTATCTTTTGCAATTTGTAGACGATATTTTTTTATAATCTGTCCTAAAACTTTTGTTTTTTCTTCTTGTTTTGTTGAAATTTTTTCTTTTGTTGATTCTGAAACAGAAGGTTTTTGTTGTTTTTCTGTAATAAAAGGTAAGGATTCTTTTTGTTCGGCTTGTTGTGGTGGTTTAAGTTGGAATGAAAGAATAGACACTGACTTGCTTAACACAAGTTCGTTGTCTTTAGATAATTGAACATCTTGCAGTTTAAAAGTTAGTTCAGGCGGTGGCGGTAAAGCTTTTGGTTCTGATGGCGGAGATAAAGGTTTTATTTCTGTCCCAAACCCTTTTGGAACATATACAGTTTTTCCTTGAGCAGTTACATCTACGGCTCCTTCGTATACTTCAACTAAAGTTGTTTTATCTTCTTCACGAACTTTTGTTCTAAAATCTGTTTTAGGAATTTTAGGATCAATCTTAGGTAAAACTTCTGCTGTTTCAGTGATAACTTTTGTATTTGTTGCACGGATACCACCTTTATGCAAAGTTACTTCTTCTTGTTTAAGTTCAGGACGGATTGTAACAAAAGAGTTTTCGTCTATAGTAAGTATCTCGCCAGAATAAAATTTTATGTTTGCACGAGAATTCTCTTGAGTAGAAATAGCATCATCGTTGTATAGTTCCATATTTATTGTTGGATCTTCCCAAAGGACAGAATTGCGTTTTCTGTATTTTACTTTGTTTAATATATAAACTAAATATGCAGGACGAAATTTTTCTTTAACAATAACAATAGGAACTTTAATTTTCATACCAGGTAGAGGTGCATAAATGTCTGATATGTTAAGTTTGTTATATTTTAAAATTTCAGGCCATAGTTTCGGATCTTTTAAGTAATAATTTGCAATTTGTGATAAGGTTTGTCCTTCCTTAATCTCTATTTCTTGTAATAAAATTTCTTTTTCTTCAGCTTCTTGAATTTTATACTGTTGTGAAAAACAAAAAGAAATAATTAAAAAAATGTTTAACAACAAAATAAAATTAGTTTGTTTTATTATTTTCTTCATCTGTTATATTAGGATTTTGTGTTTTTGGTAAAACAAAAACAAAGTTTGCTCCGTGTCCATATTCTGACTCTACCCAAATTTTACCTTTGTGTAGTTCAACAATATATTTACATATAGTAAGTCCTAAACCTGTTCCACCTTTTGTTTTGTTTTTTACTTGACCAAATTTTTCAAAAATTTTTTCAAGATATTCTTTAGGTATACCTTCGCCAGTGTCCTGAACAAAACATTCTACAAAATTGTCTTGTTCTTTTATACTTACAGTTATAATTCCGTTTTCTGGAGTAAATTTTATAGCATTACCGATGAGGTTTGTAAATACACGTTCTAAAAGTTTACCATCAGCTTCAAGTTCAATAATATCTTTTTGTGGTTCAAAAACAAGATTGATACTTTTTCGTTCAAATTGAGGTTGTTGTAGTTCTATCACAGTTTGTGCAATTTTTATAATATCAACTTTTTCAACTTCAAGTTGCATTTTACCAGCTTCTATCTTTGAAATATCTAAAATATCGTTTATCATGTTCAACAATCTAAACGATGCTCTGTCCATTGTTTCTAACATTTTTTTCTGTTGTTCATTAAGAGGTCCTGCAATACCATCAGATAAAAATTTTATAAACCCGCGAATAGAAGTCATAGGATTTCTTAAGTCATGTGTTATAGAATGTAAAAAGTCGTCCTTCATTTTATCAAGTTCTTTTTCTAAAGTAATATCGTGTAATACAGTGACAATACCAAGTTTTTCATTTTTTGGTGTTGATACTGGTAAAGACATTGTTTGATAAAACCGTACAAAGTTACCTTGTGAAAGATCTATCTCAAAAATTTTATTTGGTTGGTTTATAGCAGATTCAAACACAGAACGTATTTTTTCATCAAGGATATTAAATATGTTTAAATTTTCTATATTAGCATTTATGTTTAAAATATCTTTTGCTTTTTTGTTGATAAGCATTATATTACCTGTATAATCTGTTAAAATTATACCGTCTTGTATTGAAAAAATAATAGCTTCTGTTTTTGTTTTTTCAGCAATAAGTTTGTCAAGTTGTATTTCAGCATATTCGTTAAGTTTTTGTGCCATATGGTTGAAAGTTTCACCTAAAATCTCGAGTTCGTCAAATGTTTTTATTTTTATATTAACATTAAAATTACCTGCTGCAACTGTTTTTGCTGCGTTTATAATTTTTAGTATCGGTTGTGAAATACCAGTAGCAATAAGGAAAGAGATTATTATTGAAACAAAAATTAATATGAATATAATTTTAGTAGTACGGTTTGTTAATAAAGTAACAGGTAAAAATGCTTCATCTCGTTTTTGTTGTAATATCACAACCCAATTAGAAACAGGGATATAAATATAAGATGCAATATAATCTATATTGTTTTCTTTAAACTCTTTTGATCCAATGGTAGTAGATTGTTGTGCAATGTTAACTATAGGATTAGCAAGCAGTTTTTCTGCAAGATGTTTATCTTCAGCATTGTTAAAAATTAAAAAGTTTTCTTTAGGAGAAATTATTGTTATAAATCCTGTTTTTCCTATATGATATCCTTCTAATTGACTAAACAATGAGTTTAAGGAAAGTATTATACGAATAAAAAAATTTTTGTGTTTATAAAAAATATCTATATGATAAAAATTTTCTTCATAACGAAAGTTTGTTAGTATGTTTTGTAAAGACGATTCTTTAAACTCTATAAAAAATTTTGTCTTACTAAAATCTTCTAAAACAGGTGTAGATAAAAATTGTTCTTTATAAATTTTTATTTTTTCTTTACCAGAAAAATCAAGAATTGATACTGCAACAATGTTATCGTTTGTGTCTATTATAGATTTTAACATAGTTTGTTTATTTTCCCATGAAAGGTCTGTCCTAACTACAGTTTCTTCTATCAATGGAAGAACTTGAGAGATTGTATCAAAATAACCTTGTATTTTTATAGCAATATTTTCTATAGTTTTTGTATGTAGTTCTCTGTACAATGTTGATAATGCAGGATAAAGTATTTTGTTTGATTGGAAAGAGAGAAACAATAATGGTAATACAGATAAAAAAGTTAAAATTAATATAAATTTTAAGAAAAATGGGAAATAAACTTGTTTCATCCTAAAAATACAAGTTTTTATCTTATAATAGTTTTGTTACGTTCTCTTCCTAAAGAGAACATTTTTATTTTAGTCCCACAATAATGTTCTATCAATTCTATATATCTTTTAACATTTTTGGGTAGTTTTTTATATTCTGTGATATTACTGAGTTCTTCGTTAAATCCTGTAGTAGAAATATAGACAGGTTTTGCTAAAGATTGTATTTTTCTTGAAGATGGAAAATCATAATAAAGTTTGCCTTTATATTTGTATGCAATACAAATTTTTAACGGATTAATACCTTTTAAACAATCAAGTTTTGTTAATACAAGTTCGTCAATACTATTTATTTTTATAGCATGGCGAACTACTACACTATCAAACCAACCACAACGTCGTGGCCTACCTGTTGTAGCACCGTATTCATTACCTTGGTTACGTAAAAATTCTTGTAATTGCGATTTTATTTCAGTTGGGAACGGACCTTCACCTACGCGTGTTGTATATGCTTTTGTGATACCTATCACTTTTTTTATATATTTCGGTGGTAAACCAGTACCTATTGATATCCCGCCAACAATCGGGTTTGATGATGTAACATATGGATAACTGCCAAAATCAACATCTAACATTGTTCCTTGTGCACTTTCAAATAACACAACATATCCTTTTTCTATCACATTAATTAAAAGGTTAGTAGTATCAGTTACAAAAGGTTTTAAAAACTTAGAGTATTTTCTTTGATGTTGTACAATTTGTTTTATTAAACTTTCACGGGAGATAGAAACAAAATTTTTTATTAAAGGATATTTTTCATCAATATTTTTTTTAAGTAAAGATATAAAAGTATCTTCTTCAAGATAATCACATATGCGTATGCCAGATCTTGAATACTTGTCTGCATAACAAGGTCCTATACCTTTTTGTGTAGTACCAATTTTTTGTGTTTTCTCTCGAACAACATCAAGATATTTATGATACGGTAAAATTACATGTGCACGGTCTGAAATAAACAAATTTTCTTTTGTAACCTTGAACCCTTTTAGTTTCAAAAATTGTATTTCGTTATATAACGCTTCTGGGTCTACTACAACACCATTTGCTATTACACATTTTTTATGTTCTAGTATTCCTGAAGGTATAAGGTGTAAAATATATTCTTTGTTATCAAAAACAACAGTATGTCCAGCGTTGTTTCCTCCTTGATAACGAACAATATAATCAGCATCACGAGATAAATAATGTACAACTTTTCCTTTACCTTCATCACCCCATTGTGTACCAATTATTGATATTGTGTTATAATTTTTCATAAGTTAAATATATTATAAAAATTATTTTTGTATTACAAGTTGTTCAACAATTATTGTATAAAATACAAAATTTTTATATATTATTTTTATATATTTTAAAAAATTTTTTTAACATATATTGTTATGCAAGACAGAAAAAAAATTGATATTGTTTTAAAAAAAGTTGGTAAAGCATTGGGTGATTACCAAATGATAGATAAAGATGACAAAATTCTTGTTGCAGTATCTGGTGGTGAAGATAGTATAACTTTGTTAGATGTGTTAAAAGAAAAACAGAGATCTCTTCCATATAAGTATTCTTTGTATTCAGTATATATAGATTTTTTTAGTAGTAATGAACATATTGATAACAATTTAGATAAGTATTTGGAAGAAAATTCGACGGAACATTTTATTATTAAAAAAAATTTAATATCTATAAATAAAAAATTTAATTGTTTTTGGTGTAGTTGGAACAGAAGAAAAGAAATTTTTCTTTTAGCGAAAAAACTTGGATGTAGAAAAGTTGCGTTAGGACATAATTTAGATGATATAGTTGTAACATTTTTGATGAACTTGTTTTATCATGGTGAAATTTCTACAATGCCACCAAAGTTAGAGATGTTTAAAGGAAAAATAGTTTTGATACGTCCACTAGTTTATGTTACAAAAGAAGAAACACATAGATATGTAGAGTACAAAAAATTGCCAATACTAAGTTCTAACTGTCCATACCAAACTGATGAAAGTTTTCAAAGACGAAAATATCTTATGGAACTTGTGAACCAACTTCAAACATATTGGCCAAATATAAAAAAGAATATATTTAATAGTTTGAAAAAAATAAGATATGAATATTTGGTGTAACAGCTATGAAAATTTACGAAAAAGAATTCTCGGTAAGGACCACTAAAAGAACTGAGTTTGTCAATATAACAGATAAAATAGAAGAAATAGTTGAAGAATCTGAAATAAGCAATGGTATATGCTACATTTTTGTACCACATACTACTGCTGCTGTAACAATTAATGAAGATGCTGACCCTGATGTTGTTGCTGACATAAATACAAAACTTAATAATCTTATACCTAAAAACGAAAGTTATTATAACCATATGGAAGGAAATTCTGATGCACATATTAAATCTTCAATCATAGGTGTTTCATTAGAAGTTTTTGTGAATAATAAAAAACTTAAGTTAGGTACATGGCAAGGAGTTTATTTTTGTGAGTTTGATGGTCCACGACATAGAAATGTATGGGTGAAAGTTTTAGGAGAATAATATTGTGTGGATGGATAGATGTGTGAATGTTTAGATGAGTGGGTTTTTCAGTGGTCTCCAATTTGCGGGATTGACCCATGGCAAAATTTGATATTATTCAAACAAAAAAGAGGTAAAAAAAAACGTATGAAAAAACAAAAGATTCCTTCTGATATAAAAATAGGAATCATTGGAGGAAGTGGAATTTATAATATAGAAGGATTGCAGAATGTTAAAGAATATAGTATCACAACACCTTTTGGAAAACCATCTGATAATATAATAGTAGGAGAACTTGAAGGTAAAAAAGTTGCCTTTTTACCACGACATGGCCGTGGGCATACTATATCACCAACAGAGATAAATGTTCATGCTAACATTTACGCGTTGAAACTTTTAGGTGTAGAGTTTTTAATAAGTCTTTCAGCATGTGGTTCATTAAAAGAAGAAATAAAACCTCGTGATTTTGTTTTACCAGACCAGATTTATGATAGGACAAAATTTAGGAAACCCACATTTTTTGGTAATGGTATTGTATGCCATATATCTTTTGCAGAACCGTTTTGTAAAAACTTGCGTGAGTTGGTATACAGTTGTTGCAAAGAATTAGGTATAGACGCTCATTATAGTGGCACTTATGTTTGTATAGAAGGGCCACAATTTTCAACAAAAGCTGAATCATATGTTTATCGCAAATTAGGATTTGATATAATAGGTATGACAGCAATACCTGAAGCAAAACTTGCCCGTGAAGCAGAATTGTGTTATACAACAATAGGTCTTGTAACAGATTATGATGTATGGAAAGAAGACCACGAGGTTACTATTGAAGAAGTTTTAGAAAATATGAAAGTTAATACAGAGAAATGTAAGAAGTTAATAAAATTAGTAGTTAAAAAAATTGATATTACGCAACGAGAATGTTATTGTAAAGATGCTTTAAAATATGCTGTTTTAACAAAAAAAGAAAGAATTAAAAAACAAACATATCAAAAACTGAAGTTGTTAATTGAGAAGTATTTATAGTTTTTAATCTTTTTGCAATATATATATTTTTTAAAAAACTATGTATGTTCTAACAATATGGAAGAAAAAACTCTGTTGTTGTAGGAGGGGTTTTCAAACCCCGACAATCCCGCAGAATACGGAATTCATCGGGACTAGGAAGTCCCTCTTACATGTTTTTTTAAAAATATACTACTTTTTAGTATTCTGCTAAAGCGGGACAATTTGTGAGATTTAACAGTTAGTGTTTCAGTAGTAAAAAATTTTATCATAGGAGCAAAACTATGGATTTGTTAATTATAGGTTCAATAGGGTTTGATAATATAAAAACACCTTTTGGTAAAGTGAACAAAATTTTAGGTGGGTCAGCTGTGTACGCATCAGTTGCTGCAAGTAATTTTGTTAGTCCGACAATAATAGGTGTTGTAGGTGAAGATTTTGAAAACAAGTATTTTGAATTGTTAAAAAAACATAATATAGATGTTTCACAAATTAAAGTTGAACCTGGTAAAACATTTCATTGGGAAGGATTCTATGATTATGATTTAAACACAGCACATACTATCAATACACAACTTAATGTATTCTCAAAATTTAATCCAAAATTGTCTTATGAAACAAAAAATACAAAGTTTGTTTTCTTAGGTAATATAGATCCTGATTTACAATTGAAAATATATAGCCAGATTGAAAATCCGAGATTAATTGCTTGTGATACAATGAATTATTGGATTGAAAAAAAACTTGTCAAATTAAAAAAGTTGTTAAAAAAAGTTGATGTGTTGTTTATTAACGAAGCTGAGATACGACAATTGACAAAAGAATATAACATCATAAAATCAGCAAAAAAAGTTTTAAGTTGGGGAACAAAAATTGTTATTGTTAAACGTGGTGAGTATGGAGTTATGTGTTTTTATAAAAACAAGATTTTTGTGTTACCAGCATATCCTTTAGAGAAAGTTTTTGATCCTACAGGTGCTGGGGATAGTTTTGCAGGTGGTGTAATGGGATTTTTAGCATATAAGTTAAAAAACAATAAAATGTTAACAGAACAAGTGTTAAGACAATCAATAGTTTTTGGTACTGTAACAGCATCGTTTTGTGTAGAAGATTTTGGTATCAACAAACTTTATAATGTTACATATAGAGATATTTTGCAAAGATATAAAGAAATAAAACATTTAATACATTTTGAGATGATTTAAAAAAATGAAAAAAGAAACAATATCTGTTAAAATTGGTAATATTGTTATCGGTGGGAAAAATCCTGTTGTAGTTCAAACAATGACAAAAACTTTAACTACTGATGTTAAAAAAACTGTTCAACAAATAAAACAAATTGAACAAGTTGGTTGTAAACTTGTACGTTTAGCAGTACCAGATGAAAATGCAGTTAAAGTATTTAAAAAAATTAAACAACAAGTTAAAATACCTCTTATTGCAGATATACATTTTGACTACAAGTTAGCGGTCGAAGTAATAAAAAATGGTGCAGACAAAATAAGAATAAATCCTGCTAATATAGGTTCTAAAGAAAAAGTTTCTGAAATTATCAAGGTTGCAAAAGAATATAATGTTCCTATAAGGATAGGTTTAAATGCTGGGTCGTATAAAAAAAAGTTAGATGATACAAAAAGGTACATATTATCACAACTTGACGATATAATTGAACTTTTTAACAAACACGAGTTTAACAAAATTGTTATTTCAGCAAAAACAGTTGATGTGTTCTCAACGGTAGAGATATATCAAGAAATATCACAAAGGTATAATTATCCGTTACATATTGGTATCACAGAAGCAGGTACTTTACTTTGGGGTAGTATAAAATCTGCTATAGGTATAGGTATTCTTTTATGGCAAGGTATTGGGGATACAATACGTGTATCATTGTCATCTTCACCAGTTGATGAAGTTAAAGTTGGATATTATATATTACAATGTCTTAATTTAGCAAAATATGGTATTGAACTAGTTTCTTGTCCTACTTGTGGTAGATGTAAAGTCAACCTTTTAAAAATTATCTCAGAGTTTGAAGATGAGATAGAAAAAGAAAATTTAGGACAAAAAAGTTTAAAAGTTGCAATAATGGGTTGTGAAGTAAACGGTCCTGGAGAAGCATCGTCAGCTGATATAGGTATTGCAATGGGGAAAAACTCTGGTGTTTTGTTTATAAAAGGTAAAATAATAAAAAAAGTTTTTATAGAAGATTGTGTTAAAGAATTAGTTGAACAAATAAAGAAGTTATAAATCTAATCTTTTTTTCTAGTGTTAAACAAAAGAAAAAAAATACTTCCTAATAAAACAATGCCTGTAAGTTCTAACAATACAATCTCTTCTTCTGAAAGAAAATGTAAAACTTTACCACAATCTGTACAATAAAATTTTGATTGTGATAATCGTGAGACATTTTTATGTTGACAATACTTTTGTTTATTTTCTGCGATTATGTCCAAATACTCTTTTTCTTTGTTTTTATGAAACAATTTAGTAAATAAATTGGTAAATATATAATCAATAGTTTTTTTATAAATCAACAATTTCTTCATAATCAGTTTTAAAAATATATGTTGTTTGTTCATCTGTAAGACAATATAAAATTATTTTTGTTTTTACAATAAAACAGATTAAAAATTAGTATAATTAACATTAAAGTTTTATTAAATTACAGGTTGTAAGTCAAGAAGTACAATAATTAAATTTTTTTGTTGTTCATCAAGTTCAAGTTCACCTATTATATTGAAATAATTGAAATTTTTTAATAATCCAAAAATGTTAGGATTGTCCCAACAAATAGCATTTATCTCTGAAAATTTTTGTTTATTGTTAGATTCAAAAGTTATCAAAGTATGATTATTTTTTTTACCTACTAATTTCCAATTAACTACTTTAAGATTTTTTATTAAAAAAACAGGATAAGGATTTTCTGGCCCACATGGTTCTAACAACGAAAGAAAATTGTATGTATTAAAATTAATATCTTCTAAATTAAGTTCTGTATCAATTTCTATTGTTGGTGGACATATCTCAAGTTGTTTCTGAAGTATATTTATTTGTTGACGTAACAAAGGAATATTTTCTTTTTTTATAGTTAGTCCACAAGCATTTTCATGACCACCAAATTTTTCAAACAAGTTCTCACATTTTTTAAGTATGTTGTAGATATTAACACCTTTAGGTGCTCTTGCAGTACCTACTGCTATACCATTGTTTAATATCAATAGTATAACTGAACGATTAAACTCTTTTAACATATGGTTTGCAATAATGCCTGTGACGCCATGTTCTATGTTTTCTGCAACTACGAGTAGTATCAAATCTTCTTTTAAATTACATTGTTGTTCTACTAAATCGTAAAATATATTAAGATTATAATTTTGTAAAATTTTTCTTTTTTTGTTAAGTTCTAAAAGTTGACTAAAATACTTCTCTGATTCAAAATTTGTTTCTGCTAACAAAAAGTTTATTGCAGTATCTACTTGTTGCATTCTACCAGCTGAGTTTAATAATGGAACAAGATACCACGAGATTGTTTCTGTATCAAGATTAGTTTTTGATAAATTGTTTTTTAAATACTTTATAAAAGTATTATACGAAGGTTGATTTGAAGACAAAATTTTTTCAATACCTTTTTTAACAATAATTCTGTTATCTTCTACTAAAGGTACAATGTCTGAAATAGTACCTAAAGATGCTAACGAGATGATATCGTCAATGAAAAGTGATAACCTTCTGTTTGAATAAAAATAGAAATAATAAAAAAGTTCTAAAGTTGCTAAAGTATCATCTAATGCACGATGTGTTGGTTTTGTTTTAAGATATAAATCATCACATAATGCTGATAATCTGTGAGAAGATAAAGGGAAAAATGTCTTCGCTATTTTTAAAGTATCTATAGTTTGTGAAACAGGTATTTGTGGTAAAGAAAATTTTTTTAAATAGTAATTAATAAAAGATAAATCAAAGTCAACATTATGGATTACTAAAATGTCATTGTTTATAAATTCAAGCAGTTTTGGTAAAACTTCTTCAATACTCGGAGCATTTTTTACAAGTTCATCTGTAATACCATGGATTTTGATAACTTCTTCTGGTATTTTGTTTTTTGGTTTTACTAAAGTATGAAATGTTTCCTGTATAACAAAATTTTTAGTTTTTAATGCAGAGATTTCACATATTTCGTCTGTGAATGGTGATAAACCTGTTGTTTCTATGTCTAAAATTATAAAATTTTTATTAAAATAGTTTTTGTCATAAGAAAACATTAACGCAATTGCAAGTTTTAATGCAACACCTACTCCTGCAAGATCTTTCATACCAGTGTATTCTTGCAAGTAAGGATTAATTATAGGTACACCTAAAGATTTAATTTTTTCTACTGAAGATAACATAGGTTCATGATGGTCTGTTAAAACAACATCTATATTGTTTTCTTTAAGATATTTTATTTCATCAATTGCTGTTATACCACAATCTACTGTTATCACAAGTTTTGTTTCATCTTTAGATTTTTCTAATACATTTTTATGAAGGCCATATCCTTCTGTTTGTGGTATGTACCAACTTACATTAGCACCAAAGGTTTTAAGTGTTTTCAACATTAAACATACTGATGTTATACCATCAACATCGCGATCGCCCCAGATTAAAATTTTGTTTTTTTGTTCAATATGTTTTTTAATAAGTTCAACTGCTTTTACCATATCTGGGAATAAAAACGGGTTTTCAAGATAAATTATTTCAGGAAAGATAAACCTTTTTATTTTATCTTCAGTGTCGTATCCACGAGTTAACAAAATTTTTGTGAACACTTTTGGGAAATTAAATTGTGATGAAAATAGTTCAACTTTTGTTTGGTCAGGTTGTTGTTGTATGATCCATTTATAAGGTAAATGTTGGTTCATTGTTTTAATAAATTTCTTTGTATACAAGTTTAGGTAAAATAGTTTTTTTTAATGAAATTTTGTAAGCGTTTAATACCATATTTTTTGCTTGTTCAAATTTTGTTTTATCATTGAAATATATATAAACCAAAGGTTCGTTTTTTTCAACATAATAATTTAATTTTTTAATAATCCGCATACCAACAGAATAGTCAATTTGATCACCAAGTTTTTCTCGTCCTGCACCTAAAATACAGCATACAATCCCTATAAGTTTTGTGTCTATAAAAGAAACATATCCTTCTTTTTGAGATAATACAGGTTCACAATACTTTGCTTGTGGTAAAAGTTTTGGTTCATCAATTATTTTAGGATTACCGTGTTGAAATTCAACAAGTTGTTTAAACTTTTCTAATGCTTTACCTGAGATAATTTGTTGTTCAACTTTTTTCTTTGCTGAAACAAAATTTTTTTCTACACCAGCTAATTGCAACATTTTTGCTGATTCAAAAATAACAAGTTCTGTTATATCTTTTGGACCTTCATTTTTTAAAATTTTTATTGTTTAATAGATTTCTAACATGTTACCGATATACTCTCCTAATGGTTGGTTCATATCTGTTATTAATGCAACAACTTTTTTGTTAAATTTTTTACCAATATCAACCATTGTTTTTGCAAGTTTTACTGCATCAGCCATTTTTTCCATAAACGCACCATTGCCTGTTTTCACATCTAAAAGTAAACCGTCAATACCTTCGGCAAGTTTTTTGCTCATAATAGATGAAGCGATTAGTGGTATAGAATCAATTGTTGCTGTAGTATCACGTAATGCATAAAGTTTTTTATCTGCGGGGACAAGATTGTCAGTTTGGCTTGATATAACGACACCAATTTTTTTAAGTTGGGTAATAAATTCTTGTTCTGTAAGATTAACTTTAAACCCAGGTATTGATTCAAGTTTATCTAAAGTACCACCAGTATGGCCTAACCCACGGACTGAAATCATTGGGACACAAATATCACAACTTGCAACGATTGGTGCTAAAGATAACGAGACACCATCGCCAACACCGCCTGTTGAATGTTTGTCAATTTTTGGTTTCTCAACAAAACTGAAGTTAAAAATTTTTCCTGAATAAAGCATACTTCTAGTAATACACGAAATTTCTTCATAGTTCATTCCATTGAAATATATAGACATTAACAAAGCAGAAATTTGATAGTCAGGAATAGTATTTTTTATATATCCAGAAACAATAAAATCTATCTCTTCTTGAGTAAGTTTTTGGTTATTGCGTTTTTTAAGTATCAAATCATACATTCTCATAAGAATTTTTTAAAATATAAAATTTTTAATCAAGTTTCAATTTATTTGAACAACAATTATCAATTTGTTCAATCAACACTCAGTATTGAAAACAAACTTTTGATTTGTTATTTTTATCTATGTATTTGTTTTAGTTTTTTTAAACAAATTTTTCTAAAAACGAACAATTATCAGGAGAATGTATGAAACAAAAAATTGTAAGTTTGTTAAAAGAAAGTATAACAACAAAACAAAGTTTAGTTAAAGATGAACTACAAATAGATATTATTTCAAAAGTTGTTCAACAGATAATTGATGCTTTTAAGAATAATAAAAAGGTAATAGTATTTGGCAATGGTGGTTCCGCTGCTGATGCACAACATATGGTTGCTGAACTTGTAGGAAGATATAAAAAAGAACGGCCACCGTTAGAAGCTATTTCGTTGAATACAAACGTATCAACACTTACTGCTTTAGGTAATGATTATGGCTACGAGATGGTTTTCAGTAGACAACTAGAATCTTGTGCTAAACAAGGTGATGTTGTAATTGGTATTACAACAAGTGGAAAATCACCTAATGTTATAAAAGCAATAGAGGTTGCAAAAAAAATTGGTTGTGTAACAGTTGCGTTAACAGGGAAAGATGGTGGACTAATAAAAAATTTAGTTGATTATTGTATTTGTGTTCCATCTAATGAGACACCAAGGATACAAGAAGTTCATATAACAATTATACATATTATATGCGATTTAGTAGAACAAACAGTTTTTGGTTAAATTTATGATAGTATCTTTAAAAAAGTTAAAAAGTATTGTAAAACAACTTAAACAACAAGGTAAAAAAATTGTCTTCACAAACGGATGTTTTGACATACTTCACAGAGGACATATTACTTTATTAAAAAAAGCAAAGAAATATGGCGATGTTTTAATTGTAGGGTTAAACACTGATGATTCTGTAAAAAGATTAAAAGGTAAAAATAGGCCTATCAATCCACAAAATGTACGGGCAGAAATTTTGGATAGTATAAAATATGTTGATTATATTGTTTTGTTTAATGAAGATACTCCATATAAACTTATAACAGAACTGAGACCCGATGTTGTTGTAAAAGGTAAAGATTATAAACCTAAAGAAATCGTAGGTTGGGGTGTTGTACCAAAAGTTGTAAGGGTTGATATTGTAGAAGGTTTTTCGACGACAGGGTTGATCAAAAAAATAAAAGGGACAAAATGAAAAAAGAAATACTAAGATTAATTGATGCAAATATAAATCGTATCACTGAAGGATTACGTGTAGTTGAAGAGGTCTTAAGATTTGTTTATAAAGAAGATAAAATTTATAAGACATTAAGAAATATAAGACACAAAGTTGTAGAACTTTTTATTGAATTTTATCCACAAAGTGTATTACAACGTGCAAGTAGTATTGATCCTGGAAGAACAGCAGAAGAAAAGTCGTATAAAGATATCAGACAACTTGTAGTATCAAACTTCCATCGAGTAACAGAATCTTTCCGCGTGTTAGAAGAAATTGCAAAACTTGTAAATACAAAAAAAATTTCTGAAGTAAAAAAGTTAAGATATAAAGTATACGATATTGAAAAATATGTAGTTGAAAAAATTTTATGGCAAAAATAAAAGGGTTGTATTGTATCTTACCAGAGTTTGATACAATTAAAGAATATAAAAAGTTTGTAGAAAAATTATGTAAATTTAGGCCTGATATCGTCCAACTTAGGATTAAAAACAAACCTGATAAATTTTTTTATAATACAGCAGTTGAGATAAAAAAAATTTTAGCAAAATATAAAATACCTTTTATTATAAACGATCATTTAGATATAGCTATATCAATAAATGCTGATGGTGTACATTTAGGACAGGACGACTTACCTGTTATTGAAGCAAGAAGGATAGTCCAAAGTTTAAAATTAAAAAATTTTATCATAGGACATTCTACACATTCTGTAGAACAAGCAAAAAAAGCGTTGAACCTTCCTGTTGACTATATTGCTATAGGGCCAGTGTTTGAAACAACTACAAAATCTGAATACAAACCTATAGGTTTAGAAGTAGTAAGAAAAGTTAAACTTATGGCTAAAGAAAAAAATATCCCTGTTGTAGCAATAGGTGGGATAAATCATGAAAATATAGAACTTGTGAAAAACACAAATGTTGGCACAGTAGCAGTTATAAGTGTATTAAAAGATTTAAACAAAAAAGTTATAGAGAAGCTTAAAGTTATAAAATGAAAAAGTGAAATAGTGAGAAAAAGTCCAGAGTTATGAGTTATCCTGCAAATTGGAGAGCACTGAAAAACCCACTTTTTTTGTCATTGCGATCCCGCAATTTGCGGGAGTGGCAATCCCGCGCCATTTTGTCATTGCGAGGGTCAACCCGCAATTTGTCCCGCCATTGGCGGGATGGCAATCTCACAATTTGCAGAACGCAGATACAATTTACTTATTTTTTATATCAGCACAAGGTGCTGAAACTACAACATAAAATGCGATGTAGTC
>Ga0209809_1000387_pt1 | contig 40264 bp, 39 predicted proteins | sample YNPMSTMetaG_FD_186172 | JGI IMG/M metagenome (GOLD analysis project Ga0209809, IMG submission 186172) | Anoxygenic and chlorotrophic microbial mat microbial communities from Yellowstone National Park, USA - YNP MS-T MetaG (SPAdes) (version 2) ...
AACGTGCGGATAGAGGTGGAGTTAATCGCGCCGATAGCGATGGAGGAGGGCTTGCGGTTTGCGGTGCGCGAAGGTGGTCACACGGTAGGCGCAGGCGTGGTCACCAAGATTATCGAGTAAGAGCAGGGAACAGCGATGGCAAGCAAGAACAAAGAAAACCGGATAATCATTACGCTGGCTTGCACCGAGTGTCGCTCGCGCAACTATACCACCACCAAGAACCGGATTAACGATCCGGACAGGCTGGAGTTGCGCAAATACTGTCCACGCTGTCGTCAACACATGGTGCACCGCGAGGTCAAGTAAGCGGTTTGTCCGTGCAGGGGTGTAGCTCAGCATGGTAGAGCACCGGTCTCCAAAACCGGCGGTCGGGGGTTCGAGTCCCTCCACCCCTGCCATTTGTATGTCAATTCGGCACATTGAGAGAGAACACCGTGATGGGCATAGCGAAAACAAAAACGAAGGAAGCGGAAGGGGCAAAGCCCGCCAGTTCGGGAGCGGGTAAACCTCCTATTCGCAAAACACCCAGTATCGGGCGTATTCGCCGCTTTCTGAACGACGTGTGGATAGAACTAAAACGTTGTGAGTGGCCCACGCGAGAGCAGGTTGTCCGTTCTACGATGATTGTGCTGGGCTTCATTGCGCTGATGAGCGTGTATATCGGGGCACTGGACGCCGTGCTGTCGTGGGTGACACGCGCACTCAAGCTGTTCTGAGGGTGGGCAATGCAAAGACAATGGTATGCCGTCCATACCTACGCCGGTCATGAAAACAAGGTTAAGACCGCCATCGAGCGGCGTGCAGAGGCGATGGGACTGCGCGACCGCATTTTTCGCATTCTCGTGCCCACCGAGCAGGAGATGCGCACCCGCCAGGGCAAGAAGGTCACCGTCAGCCGGAAAATCTTCCCGGGTTACATCCTGATTGAGATGATACTGGACGAGCAGACCTGGTACCTGGTGAAGAGCACGGCAGGAGTGACCGGGTTCGTCACCTCGGGCGATAGACCGGTGCCTCTCCAGGAGAAAGAGGTAGAGGCTATCCTTGAAACGGTCGAAGGCACGCAGAAGAAGCCGCGCGTGGCATGGCAGGCTGGGGAACAGGTGCGCGTGGTGTCGGGTCCGTTTACCGATTTTCATGGCACCATTCAGGAGGTGCTACCGGATAAAGAGAAAGTGCGCGTCCTCATTTCGCTGTTCGGACGGGACACGCCGGTGGAGTTCGATTTCGAGCAGATAGAGAAAATCACGTAGGACGCGCTAAAACGGAGGGTTCACGTTGGCGAAAAAGATTATGGCTGTAGTGAGGTTGCAGATACCGGCAGGGAAAGCAACCCCTGCCCCGCCGGTAGGTTCCTCGCTGGGACCCTACGGCATCAACATGATGGAGTTCATCAAGCAGTACAACGAGCGCACCGCCTCGCAGGTGGGGTCCATTATTCCGGTGGAGATTACCATCTACGAGGACCGCTCGTTCACCTTCGTCACGAAGACGCCGCCAGCTTCGGAGCTGCTGCGCAAGGCTGCGGGCATTGAGAAAGGCTCCTCCACACCGAGCCGACAGAAAGTGGGCAAAATCACGATGGAGCAACTGCGTGAGATTGCCCGTACCAAGATGCCCGACCTCAACGCCAACGACGAAGAGGCAGCGATGAAGATCGTGGCGGGAACTGCCCGCTCGATGGGCATCGAGATAGTGTCTTCGTAGTCTGGCAGCAGAAAAACTGGCGTGCGAGCAATCCCCTCTCTACACAGAGAGGGGTTTCGTCCGATACGGAAATGCCCCTTGTGGGAGGGGTAAACCCGAAAAACACACCACAGGAGGAACAAAACCATGCCACAACACGGCAAACGCTATCTGGAAGCCAAGCAGAAAGTAGACCGCGACCGTCTTTACGGTGTGCGCGAAGCGCTGGAGCTGGCGAAGTCGCTGGCGAACGCCAGCTTCGATGAGACCATCGATATCGCTGTGAATCTGGGCGTTGACCCCCGTCACGGCGACCAGATGGTGCGCGGTACCACCACCCTGCCCCACGGCACGGGTAAGAAGGTAAAAGTTGCCGTGTTTGCCAAAGGTGACAAAGCGGAAGAGGCATTGAACGCCGGCGCCGATGTGGTGGGTGCAGAAGACCTCATCCAGCAGATTCAGCAGGGCTGGCGCGACTTTGATGTGCTGGTGGCTACACCGGATATGGTACCCCAGGTCAGCCGTCTGGGACGTCTTCTGGGTCCTCGGATGCCGAACGCCAAATCGGGTACGGTGACCAACGATATCGACCGTGTGGTACGCGACCTGAAGCAAAGCAAGCGGGTGGCGTTCCGCGTGGAGAAAGCGGGCATCGTGCACATGCCCGTCGGCAAAGCATCGTTTGGGGTAGACCAGCTGGTGGAGAACTTCAATGTTGCCATCAATGCCCTGCTGAAAGCGAAGCCAGCCGCTGCTAAGGGACGCTACCTGCGCGGCATCACCGTCTCGTCTACAATGGGACCCGGTATCCGCGTGGATACTCAGGAAGCACAGAAGCTGGCAGAAACCGCGGCGTAGGAGATGACCATATCGTGCAGGACAGGCGGACGCATGGGATTCTGGCGACATCTCTTCGCGCCCTGTGTCGTCGTGATTCCTTTTGCCAAACACCCTTGTGTCCGCTTGACTTTTTGCAGGGGTGAATGTATAATAGTGGTGGCAACGCGCGCCCGTAGCTCAGTGGATAGAGCGTGAGGTTGCGGACCTCAAGGTCGGGGGTTCAAGTCCCTCCGGGCGCGCCATCTTTCCGCCCCGCTCTTAACCCCTTTGACAGATTCCCCTCAGTTATGTTACATTCGGTGTGTTGGTCAAAACGACGTGGGCATGGTGAGCAACAATGAGGCGGAATGCGGTGTTAAACGGTTTGGTGATTCTCGCCGCCGCGGCATTTGTCATCACGGGGAACGGCTGCGGCGGTGGCGGAGGCGCGGTAGAACCTCCTCCAACCGATCCCTCGGGCGGACGCTTTATCGTTATCGAAAACGGACGTGTGAAAACGGAGGAGAAAAACGGAAAGCTTGTCATCAAGGCAGATGAGTCGCAACTGCCTGGCATGGTGTTTTCGCAGGATGCAGTGCAGGTGGAGTTGTATCTTGGCGACGGTTTCGCCAATCCCCGAACCGACACGCCGCCGCCGTCCAGTTTGATAAGCACCTTCCAAGTCAGCCGCGACGGCACCCTGTTGGACGATCTGGAACTGGAAGAAAGCCGCTATACTGTAGTCGCGACGAACATCGAGGCTCGTCAGGGACAGAAGCGGTTTCGAAGCAACCTCATCGCCTTCGTGTTCGACGTTTACAAAGTGAACGGTGTTTTCCAGACCACTTTGCCAGAGGCGTTTGAAGCGCGTTTCCCAGCCATTGGATACGCGATAGAAGGTTCTTACGTGCGCTTTCGAAGCCACCTTAGTGCTGTCGGCGGACAGTGCCTTTTCTTCATGGAGCGTGCCAATGGCACCGTGACGATGACGAAGCAGTTTGAGTTTTGGCCTCCATCACCCGCGTCATCAACGCACGCAAACGTCAGCTTCGAGTCGTTGCCTGGAGGTCCTGAACTGGAACCTGTTCAGCGGATTGTTGTGAAGGCTTTCAAGCCATGAGACTCCCCGTCGTCGCAGCTATACTCTCTGTACTATTGGCCGCCAGCGTTCGGGCACAGCCTGCAGGCAACGTGCGCGTCTCCACGACGTGGCGAGGCGCAGAAGTAGAGGGACGCACCTTGTGGGTGAACGAACAGTCGGTCACCTTGCGGGTGGACGCCCGCACGCAGGTGGAGGTCGGCTGGCAGAGGTTTGTGGCGAAGGGGCGCGTGCGTAGGAATCGCTTCTCTACGTCCTCGCGGTGGTATGGGCTTCAGCATGTGCTGCGTCAGGAAACCGACCGCCAGCTGGTGCTTTCACTGCGCCGGCTGGAAGCCAGTGAGGGCACGGCGGATGTGGCGGAAGGGCTTTTCACCTACAAGGCTCCGCGTATCGATACCACCAGTTTGCTCTCCCTGCAACGCGATGGCAAGCAGACCACAGGATACCGCCTGTCCTACTCGCGTACGCATGCGGGCACCGAGGCGGCAGATACCGTTGCACTCACCTACGTCGTGTCCCCTGCGCGTGCCGCACGCTGGCAGGTGCAGATAGAAGGCGGGGTTTACGCCGACCGTCACAGGGATACGACCTATCGCTCTGTGTTCGCCGCGACGATCAGCTCCCGCCTAGGGCGGGGATTACGGGCATGGCTGGGAGTGACCTTTGCCCCTCGAGGTTTTCCGACGGCGGGCACCTCGATGGAAGCCCTGACCGCGTTTAGCCTGTATCGCCCCGGCAGTCTCATAGAAAACTGGCGTGACCGCCCGGCAGGCTTTCTCAGTGTGCAAATTACCAGCAGCCTCGATTGAGTTTACGCTCCCAGAGTATCACTGTTGTGATGCAAGGCAACAGCGAACGGCTGGAGGGCGAACTTGCGGGGGAGCCGCTAGCCTCCAGGAAACACGCCCCCTTTTTCGCGATTATGCCTCCTGCTCCTCCGCGAACACGTTGCGCAACTGTGGTGCGTTCTGCGCCGACACCAGCGCAATCACGCTGTCGCCAGGCTGCAGCTCCGTGTCGGCATGGGGAAGCATCGCGTTTTCCTGCCGGATGATACACACAATCAGCGTGTCAGGTGGGAGCGGAAGGTCCTGGATACGCTTGCCAACCACCGGTGTGCGCGGCCCCAGCTCGACATCGACGATTTCGATGTTACCGCGCTTCAAAGCCGCCAGAGGAATAATCTCGCCGGTCTCGATCTCCTGTTCGATCAGGTGATAGATAATGTTGGTGCTGCTGACGGTGGCATCGATACCGAGCTGCTGGAAGATGCCCTCGTTACGCGGGTCGTTAACGCGCGCAACGGTTCGTGGAACATTGAAGTACCACTTGGCAATCTGGCTGATAATCAGGTTATCCTCATCATCGCCGGTGCAGGCAACCACGATATCCGCGCGGTCTGCACCCGCTTCACGCATGGTATGGATTTCGTCGCCGCGCCCGCGCATCACCATTTCACCCAGCTCATCCTGCAAGAGCGCGCACCGCCTTTTGTCGCGCTCAATCAACAGCACCTCGTGCCCGGCGTTCATCAGAGTCTTCGCCAGGTAGTAGCCCACATTGCCAGCACCTACGATGATTACATACATGGTCGCACTACCTCACTCAGTCTCCCAGCTCGGGGGGAAGCACATTATACTCCTCGACCGAACCCAGCGGGCGGTCATACGCCAGGTCGCGGATAATCGAAGAGCCGATGAGCCCGTAGCATATCGTGTAGATACCCCGCTCGCGGTAAGCCTGCGCCCGAATGGGGTCGTTCACTTTAGCCACGACCTTGGGCACGCGGAACCGCTCTTTGGCGATTTGCGCCGCCATCAGGTTGCGATTGTCGCCTTCGGTCAGGGCGGCGAAAAGGTCGGCCTGCTCGATACCCGCCTTTCTCAGGATGTCCTCATCTAGCCCATTGCCCGGTATTACCGCACCGGAGAACTTACCGCCCAGCCGCTCCAGAGAGTCGCTGTTCCACTCTATCAGCGTTACCTTGTGTCCCTCTGCTGCCATGATGCGAGCCAGTGCGGCCCCTGTACGTCCACACCCCAGAATGACTATTCTCATCGAAAGCCTCCAGCCCCTGTTCTTCTACATTGAACCGAACTTCAGTATACGCCGATGTCTGCCTGTTGTCAACCGCTGGCAGGCACAGAGGTATTCGGCATCTGTTTCGCGAAATATCTTCTGGTTCCTCTGTTATAGATTCCCCCGACCGTTGCGTAAGTCATAAATGGGAAGCGTGCAAGATGAGAAAGGAAGGAAACTGCCTATGAGGTGGTCATGGAAACTGGGTGAGTACGCGGGTATTGCAGTGTATGTGCATGCGACGTTTCTTCTCCTTGTCGGCTGGATTGCCCTTCTGCACTGGCTTCAGGTTGGCACCTTACAGGCGGTTGTAAGCGGAGTGGTCTTTATCCTGATCCTTTTTGGCTGCGTACTGCTGCACGAGTTCGGTCACGCTCTTGCCGCGAGGCGATACGGCATTCGCACCCGCGACATCACGCTGTTACCGATAGGGGGCGTGGCGCGTCTGGAAAGAATGCCAGATAGGCCGGTCGAGGAGCTGTGGGTGGCACTGGCAGGTCCCGCAGTCAACGTGATGCTATTCGCCGCTCTGTATCTGTTTATGCAGGCAAGGGCAAGCCTGTTCCCGATGGAACCGTTCGACGCGGTCAGGGGTTCGATTTGGTCGAGGCTCATGATAGTGAACCTGTTTCTGGCGGCGTTTAACCTGCTGCCTGCATTCCCGATGGATGGTGGGCGGGTATTGCGCGCCTTGCTGGCAATGCGCATGGACTATGTGCAAGCCACCAACATCGCCGCGGCGCTGGGACAGGGCATGGCTTTCCTTTTCGGTTTTCTCGGGTTGCTGTTTAATCCGTTCCTGCTTTTTATCGCGTTCTTTGTGTGGATTGGCGCGACGCAGGAAGCCAGCATGGTACAGATTAAATCCGCGCTGGGCGGCATTCCAGTACAGCGTGCGATGCTGACCGAGTTCCGTACCGTCTCACCGGATGACCCGCTGGAGAGGGTCATTGAACTCATTCTGAAGGGCTGGCAACAGGACTTTCCGGTGATAGAAAACGGGCGTGTTACCGGTGTACTCACACGCGGTGACCTGTTGAACGCGCTGGCTTCGCACGGGGAACAGCAGCTGGTACGGGATGTGATGCAGAGGGAGTTTGAGGTGGTAGACGCTGCCGAAATGCTGGAAAACGTGCTGCCGCGCCTGCAGGCATGCACCTGCCACTCTATGCCTGTCATGCGGGGTGATGAACTGGTGGGCTTGCTGACGATGGATAACGTGGGTGAGTTCATGCTCATTCAGTCCGCTCTGGACACTGCGGCGAGAAGAGCCTCCCGTCGTGGTAACACAGCGTGGTAGGAGGCGTAACGTGCAAAGAGTCGTGCATTTCCTAAGCAGACGTTCCAAAGACTTCTGGACAACCATCGGATTAATGATGGTTGCCCTTATTGCGATAGTGGACTACTTCACCGAGCCAGATATCCTCATCCTGTACCTCATCCCGATTATTCTGGTAGACTGGTTTGCTGGAGAGAAGCCGGGGGTTATACTGGCAGTAGCCAGCGCGATGGCGTGGTTCGCTGCAGATGTGCTCTCTACCCAGCACGACACGAGCAATGTCGTACCCTACTGGAACCTGGCAGTGCGCTCCGCAATCTTTCTCACCGTGACTTACATGCTCTCCGGTTTGCTGGCATCGCGCAAACGCCAGGAGGAGCTGATGCACTTCATCGTTCACGACCTGCGCTCCCCCCTGACAAACGTGCTTACCGGCTTGCAGACCCTGCGGAAGATGCGCGAGGCCCGTATGGATGAAACCGAGCAGGAGCTCTTGGATATGGCGCTCATCTCCGGCAACCGGATACTTGCGCTGGTCAACTCGCTGCTGGATTTGCCCCGGCTCGAACACCGCAAGATGCCGGTGCAAACGCAGGAGGTAAGCGTAGACGAACTGGTCAACAACTCCCTCGCGGTAGTCGCGTTGTGGGCGGCGCAAAACCGGGTGAACATCGTTTATGAGCCGGACCCTCAGGTAAGCACTGTTATCGCCGACCCGGATATCACCACCCGTGTGCTGGTCAATCTGCTCAGCAACGCCCTCAAATACAGCCCCCCAGATACCACCATCACCATCCGTGTGAGCGCCTCCGCCAACAATACGGTAACCTTCAGTGTTACCGATCAGGGTCCAGGCATCCCACCGGAATGGGTGGAGAAGGTTTTCGACAAGTACGCGCAGGTAGAAGCGCGTAAAGAGGGGGCAAGCACTGGACTGGGGCTGACCTTCTGCCAGCTGGCAGTGGAGGCGCAGAAGGGGCGTATCTGGATTGAGAGCGAGCTGGGCAAAGGTACGACGGTGTTGTTCACTTTGCCAGCGGGCAAGGCGAAAAGAGTTCCTTTGCTGGAGGAATAGAAGGTATTTTGCCGCGCACGAATCCCTCCTTGTGCCGGAGGTAGATGAATGCAAGACAACCTTTCGTTACGCCGAATCTGGCTGAACGGTCTGTTCTTTGCCGTGCTGGGTATGGTTCCGACCTTCCTGCGGGTGCATATCGAGACGTTACGTATCTTACCTGCCGTACTGCGCTCGCTGGACGATTCGGGGCTACCCATACCGGACACTCTGGCATGGTCGAACACGCTGGTTCGCTGGATTTCATTCGCGGGCTCAGTGACACCACCCATGCGCGCCGCGATGCTAGTAGCGGTATATCTGTTGCTGGTGCTGATTGCCCTGCGAGCGGCTTCTCCGGCTGCAGCCATCCTGCCAGGTAACCGACAGCACATACCGCGCCTGCTAGGATTGTTGGCGGTCTGGCTGCTGGTGATAATGGCGTTCGGCTGGTGGTTTGTGCGGTCGCCTGACCTGTCGCTTGCCCGCTTGTTGTGGCTCGGCGGTGGGCTGTGTTTGTTTACCGCCCTGTGGTGGTCTGGGGATGGATTTGCGGGATGGTGGATTGGAGGAAGTGCCCCGCGTCTGTGGTCGCTGGTGCGTCTGGCGTTGGGAGGATTGGGCTGCGGACTGGTTGGCGCGCTGGTACTGCGGTTTACCGGTTTCGACTTCGGAGCGGCGCTTTACCGTTTTATGTTCGATTTTCCGGCGGTATTTGTGCCGCCAGCGGGCACACCCGCCCTAGCAGACCTGAACCCACGCGGCTGGCTGACCTTTGTGGGCATATCGCTGGCGATTGCTGCGGTGGGCAGCTTCTGCTGGGCAAGCCTTTGGACGGCAGTGGTAGCTCCTGCAGAGAATTATCAGCAGCGAGTGCGTGGGTTGGCAGGGGCACTGGTACCGCTTGCACTGACGGTAGTGACAGCGGTATGGCTATTCTTTGGGGTGGTCGTTGGCAGGATGGACTACGGGCGCAACCTGCTGCAGATGCGCGAGAGGGAGCAAATCCCTGTGGGCGCGGCGGGTACCGATACAGTCCTGCTGCCTGGGTCGGAGGGCAGCGTGCGTGTGGCGCGTATTCCGTTCCAGACCATCGTGGGCTTCCCAAACGAGCCCAGCGTGACCTATAAGGTGGAGCAGTACCTGCTCCAGCGGCGATACCAGACCACCCTGGCGCGACCGCTGCTGGTGCACCTGCACGATGTGCGTTCCATCGACTGGGACCCGGTGCGCAGTCTGGAGGTGGATCGCCTGTGTATCGAGAACGCGCCGCGTCTGCAGTTCGTGCAGTTAATGGTGGAGACCCTGTCCAACTGCGCGGTAACGCCCGAGGCGAAACGCTACCTGGACTGGCTGGATGCGCGCGCGCGACCGTACCGACAGTCCCAAAACGCCTGCCGAATCATGGGAGACCTGTATGCCCGATTCGGCGATGCGCAGAAGGCACAGCAGTGGTACGAGCGCGGACAAATCCCTACTGAACAGCGGAAGGAGGTCGCGTCAACGGGCAGGATTGTGGGCAGAGTGGTGTGGAACGAACAACCTGCCGAAGGTGTGCGCATTGGCGTGATGTCGCGCGAGGACTCGCTGCCGTTTACACGAACACGTGGGGTCAGGCAGGAGACAGTGCTGGTGGCGCGACCTTTTGACTGGCGCGTGGTGGCGGGTGTCGTCGCCACCGATTCATCAGGACGCTTCGAGTTCGGCGGCTTACCATACGGAGAGTATGTGTTGTTGTTGCGGGTAGAGGCGCAGCGACTGGCGCCGGCGCCCGACGTCGCACAGGTAGAGGGCTTGCCGGTGGTGGTGCGGGTCAACACGCCGACGGTGGATGTTGGCACGATTCGCGTGCAGACGAAGGACGGTGGCGCACGCAAACCCGGGAGGGTGATTTGAGAGATACCATCGCGGGCATCCGTCCGCGTCTGGCGCTGCTCATCGTGCTGACGCAGGCGGTGATGGTGTGGTGGGTGGCGGACAGCGAGATTGCACGCAGCATCTACCTCATCTGCTACTCGTTGATGATGCCCACTGCGCTGTACCTGTTGTTCGTGCGGTTGCTGCGCCGATGGTTGCCGTTTCGCCGCGAGGAGCTGCTGATGGGCTACATCGTGCTGACCTGCACCATCCCCATCATCGGCTTTGGCGGCTTGCGCTTCCTGATGCCCGGCATGGGCTTTTTCCCCTATTTTTCCGAGACGCAACCGCAGTGGAGCCGCTACGTGCCCTTGCTTTCCCACCTGCCCATCCTGCACGACGCGGAGGCGATCAACGCACTGTATCGCGGGCAGAGTGGGGTTCCCTGGCAGGCGTGGACAGTGCCTATCCTCTTCTGGAGCCTGTACCTGATGCTGTTGACCGGCATCTGGATTGGACTGGCAGCGGTGCTGCACCGAATCTGGATACGACAGGAACGACTCACCTTCCCCATCACCGTGCTACCTCTGCAGCTGACCGACCCGCAAGATGACCTGCTGCGGCGTCCGCTTTTCTGGCTGGGCTTCGCTATCCCGGCGGTGATGCAGAGTCTGCTGGCGCTGCGAGACTGGTACCCCGCCATCCCCGCGGTGCAGCTGAAAGCCAGTTACATCAAACTTCCCATCTTCCAATCGCCGCCGTGGAACGCTTTCCCCGATTTCCCGCTGGGCTTCTATCCGATGGCGATTGGGCTGGCGTACTTCGTGCCGAGCAGCATCAGCTTCAGCTGCTGGTTCTTCTGGCTGGTCACGCGCCTGCTATACGTGGCAGGCGCGGCGTTGGGACTGGAGGTGGGCGACACGGCGGCGGCGCGCTTCCCCTACAAGGAGGAGCAGGCGGCGGGCGCATGGATTGCCTTCGCGATGATGGTGGGCTGGGGAGCGCGGTTACACTGGAAGAGCCTCGTGCGACAGCTGACGCCCGACGAGATGCGCACCGTGCGGCTGTTGGGTTTGCTGGCGCTGGGTTGCATACTGATGTGCGCGCTCATGATGATGCTCACCGGCATTCCACCGCTTTTCGCGCTGATGATTATCGGCGTGTACGTCGCGTACGTGTTGAGCGGAGCGCGCATCCGCGCTGAGGCGGGCGGACAATGGACATTCGCTCCTGCCACATGGACGCCCCACCGTGTGGCGAACGCCGTGCTGGGCACGCAGAACCTGTCAGACAGAGCCATCGTGGCGGGGGGATACTTTGACCTGGTGCATGTGGACATCCGCGCGCAGTCGCTGCCGTATCTGATGGAAGGACTGAAGATTGCCGACTCGGTAGGGTTGCGCTGGCGCACGGTGCTGGCGTGGGTAGCCATCGGCACGGTAACCGCGCTGGCGGTGGGATGGTGGAGCAGCCTGAGCTACTTCTACGAACTCGGCGCGGCGACCGCCAAAAGCAACGCCTACGCGATGTGGAAGGTGCAGTACGGGATGCAGCAGATGCACTCCCTCGCCAGCAGCCCCACAGGCTGGGATAAGAACGGCGTGCTGGCAGCGTGTATCGGGGGCGTGTTTACCCTGTTGCTTGCCAGTTTGCGGATGCGCCTGAACAGCTTTCCCCTCCATCCCGTGGGCTACGTGATGGCAAATACCTTCACCATGAGCGCGTTCTTCCTGCCGTTTCTGATCGCGTGGACGGCAAAGGTGCTGGTACAGCGGTTCGGCGGCAGCAAAGGCTATCGGCGCAGTTTGCCCTTCTTCGTGGGGGTGACTCTGGGCGACATCGTAACGCAGGCAGGCTGGGCACTGGTCGGAAAGGTGTTCGACGTGCCGATATATCAGTTTCTGACTTGACCGCTGTAAGAGGTTGAATCACTGCAGCAGTCTATAACCCGTTTGGTATTCGTACCACTTCTGCCGCCTGAAACAGGAGGACCCGCAATGTTTTGTAGACATCCCGCGGCATACCGGGCGGTCTTTTCAATCCGGTGATGCCACAGTGTCCCTCTATCCACGAGGGGCGCACCAAATAGCCGGGAGGCGTGGGCAGAGGGTCCCAGACCACATCCAAAGGGGTGATTTGCACCTGTGTATTCGGCAGACGAGTGTGAATACGGCGGATGGTATCTGTGAGTAGATAGAGAGCGAATGTGTAGAGAAGGGGTCATCAATCAGCTCGCGGGCTTGCTGCGGTTGCGTCATGTGTGCTAGCCAGACAGAGAGCCTAGGCGGGGCTTGCATCTGGTCTGCGCTGCTCAGCTCGAAAGCGGTATAAGATGGTTCGCCATTAGAGGCAGCGCGCGCCAGCCGAAAAACCTGTGTTCCTGCTGGAACTGGCGTATTTGGATTCCCCGCACCGTTCATCGCTAGCAGCGCTGCAGGTATTCCCTGAACTCGCTGAGGAGAATGTTGCCCGGATCGACGTCTCTATCCCATGTTTCGCCGGTTTGCATGTTCAAATAAAAAGCCTCCGTGTGCCCGTCCGGAAAGACCTCGATTTCTGCGTGATGTTCTTTGTAATCCCACGCAAACAGCACCTGATTGTCTGCCCCAACGCTAACCACAGGGTAACAGCGGGTCGCCCGTTGCACCTGCTGCCACACCTTTCTAGCGATGAGCGCAGCTGGACGAGTATGCGGAGCGATCTCGAGCTTTTGCAGGTATGTCTCTATCTGCCAGATACCCCAATCAATGGGTCTGCCCGTAAATTGCTCGAGTATTTCTATCTGGAGGTGTGACTCGCCGGCGCCCGTGGTTGACTGTCTAGGCAGGCTCGGGTTGTAAGGCACTTTGCAGACGCTCCGAGATGAAGTATCGAAAAAGGTTGCCTGCCTGGCGATTGAGGTAGTCGAGTATGTGGAAGACATCTTGCGCCTCCGTCTGTTGCTCTGTAAACAGGTCGCAGTCGATCAAGTAGCAGATTTCCTTAGAATCGTTTTCGCCCCCCGCAAACTGTACCAGTCCGTGCTGCATCCGCACCACTGCATCATGCGCTGGTAACCGCAAGAGGGTGACAGTGAACCGCTCTTGGACGTCGTTCGCAAGGTGAGGGTCGCCAAGTTCGCCTGCAATACCGGGATTAAGCAGCTCTGCCCATTCTACGTCCCTTAGGCCCAGCGCGTGTCGTGAGATGATGTCCTGATACCGCAGTCCAATCCGCAAGTAGAACGGGGGTGCGTAAACCTCCTGCAGGGCGTTCAGGCACTTCCGCAGCAGATTCCTGAACTCCTCCCACTTGTGATACTGCTTCGTGCTGAGCGCCAAAAAGTCCCGGGTGAGGCTGACCGTCCACAAGCCATCTCTACTGCTGAATTCGTATGCTCGTGCAAGCGGTAGGCTGCGTTGGACAACTTCTGGCAAAGCCCGCAAAACCTCCAACGGGATCTGCATAACTATGTTCTTTTCCTGAGCTATCGGAAAGTCAGACGATATCCTGTCTTGGAACGTCGTAGGATACTCCTGCTCAATGCGAAAAATCGCCGGATATCGCACCTGACAGATGACCTCCACAAGCGGGTTTTTGCGATAGACGACTCGCGCACTCTCTGGTATTGACATCTTGAGACTCCCGCCAGATTTCTCTAATGTATGAGGAGTTACGCAGTGGCTGATGAACACGGTGCAGGTCGTGCTTTTTCAGCGACTGCAGAGACGATTGCCCGTCATGCTGAACGCGAAGCATCTCAGAGACTGAAAAGAGATTCTTCGCTTCGCTCAGAATGACAGATTATGTGGGTTTATATCCCAGTATCCCAAACAGCATTTCAACTGCGTAACTCCTATGTATTATACGATGTTCGTCAACCCACTATCACTTCCTCTCCGCTTCCTGTGCCTGGCGCAACAAGGTCAGTGCGTAGGTGGTCAGCGCGCTGTGGGGATACTGTTTCAGGAACCGCTCGATAAGGGCGACTGCCCGGTCGGGTTGCTGCAGCTGCTGCAGGGTAATCCGCGCCGATTGCAGCAGCGCGTTCTCGCCTTCGGGGGTATCGGCAGCGGACTCGGTGAGCTGCCGCAAAGCCTCCAGAGCCTCTTCTGGATGCCCAGCCTGCGCCGCTCGCAGCGACCAGCGCAAGCACATCTCGCGCGGTAGCAAGCGGGTAGGCAAATGCTGACGGCTTTCCAGAAAGATGTCCACCCCCGTTTTCGTGTCATTACTCACCTCGCACAGGGCAAGCGACTGCTGGTAGTGCTTCAGGCTCTCGGGCTCATCGCTTGAAGTCAGTGCCATGCGCGCTGCGGTCAGGTGGGCCTGTATCGAGTCGGGCTCCAGGTGGCACCACGCTTGCGCAATACGCAACGCTTCCAGCACATCGCCACGCGCCTGTGCCTGCACCAGCTGTTGCTGGAGGTAACTGCGTGCCCCTGCCCGCGTCATGCGCAGCGCAAGCGCCAGAACCAGCCCCGTGATAAAACCGCCTAGGTGTCCCCAGTAGCCCACCGTGCCCAATCCCCCTTCCACCAGCGTGCGAATAGCTCCCACCAGCTGGGGCACTAACCACAACGCGGTAATCCACAGGCTGGGTACCGATAGCTTTCCCCACCGCAAGTCCATCGCAAAAAAGCGCACTGCAAACGCCCCGATGACCGCTGCGACCATCCCTGACGCGCCCACAATCGGTGACTCTGCCCGCTCCGGCTGGGAGACCAAAACCACCATCATTTGCACCGCGGACGCCACCATCCCCCCCAGCAACATCACCAGCGCAACCTCATAGCGACGAACCGCCATCTCCACCATGCTGCCGAAAAGGAGTAGCCACAGCAAATTGCCCAGCAGATGCGCCGGGGTCGCGTGCAGAAAGCAGGTGGTGAGAAGCGACCAGACCTGAAAGCGCTGGGGTACCAGTTGCCACAGCTCCGCGCTCATGCCTGCCTGCTGCAGCGCGTAGCCGCCCAACATCAGCAGGCACAGAATCAGGGTAATGTATGGCCCACGCCGCCGCATGTGAACCCTTCGCCCCGTTTCAGACCGATACGGTAGGGGTAGACCTCCGTGTCTGCCCCAATCCACACGCAGGGACACACCCCCGCGTCTGCCCTTATTTACCACAACCACAGGGGTGGGGCAACCACAAGGGTTGCCCCCACGGTGGGTTTATCGGACGTCTCCAATCGGCAGACGGACCTCCGTGCGGGCGCGCACATGCTCCAGCACCGCGTCGATCACCTGTTCTGGCGTGATGCCCTGCGCCTCCGCTTCAAAGTTCAGCAGGATGCGATGCCTCAGCGACGGATAGGCGACCGCCTCGATATCCTCTATCGCCACGTTGTAGCGCCCCTCGCTCAGCGCACGCACCTTCGCCGTTTGCACCAGCGCCTGCGCGCCGCGCGGGCTGGAGCCGAAACGCACATAACGCTTCACCGTGTCGGGCGCGCCGTCCACATCCGGATGCGTCAAGTGCACCAGCTGCGAGGCGAAATCGCGTACAGCGGCAGCCAGTGGAACCTGCCGCGCTAACCCCTGCATCCACAACACGGTCTGCGAGTCGGCTACTACCTCTGCCTGTGGCATCTCCGCGCCAGTGGTGCGGTCCACAATCGCGTTCAATTGTTCCACCGAGGGCGAGTGAACCAGCACCTTGAACATAAAGCGGTCCAGCTGCGCTTCGGGCAGGGGGTATGTTCCCTCCATCTCGATGGGGTTCTGGGTTGCCAGCACGAAGAAAGGCTCCGGCAGGTCATAGCGCACTCCTGCCACCGTCACCGCGTGCTCCTGCATCGCCTCCAGCATGGCGGACTGCGTTTTGGGCGTGGCGCGGTTAATCTCATCGGCTAGCACGATGTTGGCAAACACCGGGCCGGGCTGAAACTGGAACCGTCGGCGACCGCCTTCGTCCTCCGCCAGCAGATTGGTTCCGGTGATGTCGGCAGGCATGAGGTCGGGGGTAAACTGGATGCGGGAAAAACGCAGGGAAAGCACCTGCCCTAACGTGCGCACCAGCAGGGTTTTGCCCAGACCGGGCACACCCTCCAGCAGGGCGTGTCCGCCTGCGAAGACGCACAGTAACGTGCCTTCCACCACCTCCTCATGCCCCACAATCACGCGCCCAATCTGCTGGCGCAACGCCTGCATGGTCTCTCGAAAGCGGTTCACCTGCTCCTGGATGTCCATCAGCGGATGTACGAACCTCCGTTCACGTCCAGAGTGATGCCCGTCAGGTAATCGGCGTCGGGCGAGGCGAGAAACCGAACCGCCTGGCGATAGTTTACAGCAATCACCGCACCCCACTCCGCCAGAGCCACAGCACACGCTCGCCCGATACCGCGTGATGCACCCGTTACCAGAGCAACCCTACCTTGAAGCACGTCGCAATCCATCTCGTCAACTACCTGTCCGGTATATCCCGACTTCATAAGGGGACAGCCTGACCATTCCCCCGTGTGGCGATGCGCCCAGCAACGTCGTTACCCCTTCGGGAACAGGCACGCTTCGCTCCTCACCGCTAAGGTTCACCAGAAACAGATACCGCGCCCCTTCCTTCTCGCGCCAGCAGGCATCCACGCCCTCAGGCACGCCAGGCATCGTCTCCACGCCCGCCTCATCCAGCACCCGTCCCAGCAAGGTGTCATACAGCGCAGGCTCGCCATATGTGCCCAGAGTGTACACTGTCCCGCCACCGAAACGATGGCAGGCGATGGCTGTTTCGCCCGCGAAGATGGAACGGGTGTAAACCGCTACCTCTTCCGCTCCGTGAAGAGTCAGCGCGTCCGCCCATACCGATACGGTGAACTCCTCACCCGAGTGCAGGCGGATGCGATTCTCATCCGTGCCCAACGGGTCGTAATCGTCTATCTCCACGCCAGCCACCTCACGCAGCAGGGAAGGCAAAGGCTCCGTACGGCAGACGTTGCGCTCGTCCTTGACGCCCGTGCGCGGGTTCAGTATCAGCGTTCCGCCCTGACGCACATATTCCGACAGCCGTTGGGCGTCCCACTCGGTCAGGATGTACCAGCTGGGCAGCACAATCACCCGGTACTGGCTCAGGTCGGCGTCTATCGGAACGATGTCTACCCCTGCGCCCAGCCGGCGGAAGGAGTAATAGAAGCGTCGCACCTGCTCCCACCAGCTCAAGCCGTTGACCTGCGGCTGAATCTGCAGCGCCCAGTTCTGCTCGTACGAGTTGAGGATCGCCACCTGATGGTGCAGTGTCGTGCCGTCCAGCTCTGCGCTCAGGCGGTTCATCTCTTCACCGAAGCGAGCCACTTCGCGGTATCGGCGTCGCGGGATGCCGTCGTGGTTGAGGATGCCATGCCAGTATTGCTCCGTGCCGTACAGGCACGACCGCCAGCGGAAAAAGACCACCGCGTCTGCACCGTGCGCCACCGCCTGCCATGCCCACGCTCGTATCTGCCCCGGCGCGGGTCTGCGCCCGACATACTCCCAGCCGGGGATACCGCTCTGCTCCTCCATCACCCAGAAGTTCTTCTGCTGGATACCCCGCATCACGTCGTGTGCCAGGTCCGCATGTCCCGCCTCCTTCCAGTTGCCGCCGGGGTAGTTGTCCCACGACACGAAGTCCAGGTCCCGTGCCAGCGCGAAGTAATCCAGGCTATCGTGCAAGCCCATGAAGTTGTGAGTGACGAAGTGATGGGGAGCGAGGCGACGGATAATCTCTACCTGCTCACGCTGGAAGCTGACGGTGGATTCGGAGGCGAAGCGCCGGTAGTCCAGCCACAGGGATGGGTTATGCGATTGCCCGCACCGCGCCACCCAGGGCAGAGGGATCTGGCTCCAGTTCGTGTATTCCTGGCTCCAGAAGATGGTGCCCCATGCCCTGTTCAATGCCTGTAGCGAGCCGTATTTGCGCTGCAACCACTGGCGGAACAGGTCGGCACAAACATCGCAGTAACAGAGATTGGCTTCGAACTCGTTATCGGTCTGCCAGCCGATGACCGCTGGATGATGCGCATAGTGGCTGACCATAGCCTCCGTAATCAGGCGGGAGTAGCGGCGCATCACCGGGTGGTTCAGGCATCGTTGCAGCCGCGTGCCAAAGCCTAGGGGATATCGCCTTGCATCGCGGGGATAGATGTCGTATCGCTGGTGCAGCCATGCAGGCGGGGTCGCCGTCGGCGTGCCCAGAACCGCCTGAATGCCTTCGCAGTGCAATACCTCCAGAGCGCGGTCTAACCAGCTGAAGTCGTACCTGCCCTCCTCAGGCTCCAGTTTGCACCACGAGAACTCCGCCAGTCGCACCACGCTGATACCCGCCTCTCGCATCAGCTGGGCATCGGTCTCCCAGCGGCTCTCGTCCCAGTGTTCGGGGTAGTAGTCCACACCAACACGCATGATTCCTCTCCTGCGGTCAAATATCCACAGGGGTTTTCGCGATAGAAAGGCACACCTCCTGCCGAAGGATTTCACGCAGCGGGGGGAGAAGGATACACCCAGCACGAGGAGAGTTGCAATTGGCAGTCGCGGATACGGCAGATGAACTCAGGATAAAGGAACAAGAGCGGCAGGCGGCGCACCAGTGGACAGGTCGGGCGGTAACGTGGCGCTCCCTGCTGCTGGGCACGGTGCTGGTTCCGTTGAATGCATACTGGGTCGTGCAGATGGAGGTCATTCGCTACTCCACGCACCCCACCACCATCTCCCTGTTTTTCAATGTCATCTTCATTATCCTTGTGCTGGCTATTCTGAACCTGCTGGTGGCGCGCATTCGCCCACGCTGGGCGCTTACACAGGCGGAGCTGATGGCGGTATATATGATGCTGGCGCTGGGCTCTGCCCTATGTGGTCACGACATGGTGCAGGTGCTTACCCCGACCCTCGCCTGGCCCTTCCGCTTCGCCGACTCTTCCAACCGCTGGCAGGAGCTGTTTTTCCAGTATCTGCCCAAGTGGTTGATGGTCTCCGACCCGAAGGTATACACTGGCTACTTCCAGGGCAACGATACCTTCTACCGCGTGCAGTATATCCTCGGCTGGGCGATACCCGTGCTGATGTGGAGCCTGTTCCTGTGTGTGCTGCTGTTCGTCATGCTGTGTATCAACGTGTTGTTACGCAAGCAATGGACGCACTGTGAACGCCTCACCTATCCCGTTATCGCCGTGCCTCTGGTCATCACGGAGGGGGTAGAACAGGGGCGCGTCCCTTCCGTCCTTCGCAACCGTCTGTTCTGGTTCGCTTTCTTGCTGGCAGGCACGGCGGATACGCTGAACATCCTGCATCTTTGGTTTCCCTCGGTACCGCGCATACTCAGCCCGGGCATGGGAGATTTGAGCTATTTTGACCTGGGTCCGCTGGTGACTCAAAAGCCATGGAACGCCATCGGCTGGACACCCCTTTCGTGGTATCCGTTCATGATAGGGTTCGGTATGTTGCTACCGGTGGACTTCCTCTTCTCCTGCTGGTTTTTCTACATCGTATGGAAGATGGAACGGGTGCTTTCGGTGGCGATGGCGTGGGACCGTGACCCACGCTTCCCCTACGAGAACAATCAATGCTTTGGCGCATACCTGATGTTCTTCCTGTTCAGTATCTGGCTGAGCCGTAACTATCTGCGCGAGGTTTTGAGACGAGCCGTGGGGCTGCCCTCCGCTGTAGACGACTCCGACGAACCCATCCGCTACCGCTGGGCGGTGCTGGGTATTCTGGCGGGTATGGCGTTTCTGGTGTACTTCGGCTACCTGCTGGGCATGAGCTGGGGACTGGGCATTGCCTTCTTTGCCATTTACTTCGTGCTGGCTATCGCTATCACACGCATGAGAGCCGAGTTCGGCACACCGGTGCATGACCTGCACTTCACCGGTCCCGATTCCATCCTGCCCGAAGTGTTCGGCACGCGGCAGTTCAGCCACTCCGATTTAACCGCCATGTCTCTGCTTTACACGATGAACCGCGCCTACCGCAGTCACCCGATGCCCCACCAGCTGGAAGCATTCAAACTGGCGGAACAGACTCGTTCCAACCTGCGGGGCTGGTACTGGGGAATGATATTTGCAGGCGTCATCGGCTCACTGGCGGCGTTCTGGGCAATGCTACACCTGAACTATGACTATGGCGCAGTGAGTAAATCCCGTATCTCCTTCGGGGGCGAGTCCTACACCCGCCTCAGCACGTGGCTGCAGATGCCTACCAACGCCAACATCACCGCCACGCTGGCTATCGGTGTGGGCTTGTTGATTTCCTTTTTCCTGCAGTTCATGCGCACGCGGTTCACCTGGTGGCCTTTCCACCCGCTGGGCTTTGCGGTCAGCGGCAGCTGGGAGATGAATCTGGTGTGGATGCCTCTGTTTATCGCGTGGCTGGTCAAAGTAGTTCTCCTGCGGTATGGCGGGCTGAGGCTGTATCGCCGTTCCCTGCCATTCTTCTTCGGGCTGATACTGGGACAGTTCGTGGTGGGCAGTATCGCCAACATCGTGGGTATCCTCTACGATGTGCCCACCTATCAGTTCTGGCAGTAACACGCAGGGCTCCCGGCTGATTCAGAGAACCTTCAGTATCACTATCAGCCGATTCTGGAAGACCACTTCCGTACCCCGAAGCGGCTGGGCGACAAAATCGCGCAAAGGAACCCCGAACCAGCCCCGCAGTTCCGGCGTGAATGCCACGATGTACTTTGTCTTCGCGCGGCGCAGCAGCTCGTAGCGCTCTTCATCGCTTCGGCGGGCATCCAGAAAGCGCAGGGTCTCACGCAGTCGCTCGGCGAACTGCGGAGTCTCGCCCCAGTGCCCGGCGTACACACGATTGCCCGCAAATGGAGGAATGAACACCCCGAACGAGGGGAAAGTCAGCACAGCCTCCTGCGGGCTTGTGTTTCGCGCCAGCCACTGGATGGCTTCCCATTCTTCCGGCTCCATGTAGGCACGATGCATACCGGTGTTCGCCATATTGCGGATGAGGTTGTGGGCATCGCGAATGAGCCAGCGCACGTTGCTGGGGGTAGTGAGTGCAATCACGAGTGCAGTCACCAGCAAGGCACGTCGCGCGGGCAGATGGCGCACCAGCAACCACAACCCCCATCCCGCAAGGGCACACAACGGCAGGTGCGCGCCCATCACCATCTTGCGCTCGAAGTTCATGGGCAGATGGATACCCACCGCGGCAAAGATTCTGGGCAGGTACTGTAATCCGATACCGACGATTGCCCAGCAGAGCAACAGCAGGAAAGCATCCTCGCGGTGTCGCCGCGCGCGCACGGTTGCCCACACAGCGACGGCAGCCAGAATCAGCAGAGGCGCGTAGCCCGCCAGTACGTGCCACAACGGAGGCGCGGACGTTGGCACATCCGCACGGTGGCGGAAGATGGGGTCGACGCGGTACAGCCAGTACTGATAGGCTACCGTTGGCAAACCGATGCCCCCCGCGGTCAGCACCATCACCCAGCGTTGCGCGTCAAACCGCCTCTGAACAACACTGCTAACCCCAAGGAACGCCAGCCACGCCCCCGCCACCTGTATCACATCGTAGGAGTGGATGTTGCCTACCAGCAGCGCCCAGATCCCTGCCCGCACCGTGTAAATCCATCTCCTCTCCTGCACCGCCTGCCAGAGGTCATAGATACATGCGGTCATCAACAGCGTGCCCACCACGAACAACGGGTTCAGGTAAAGCGACAGGAAGGTAAACGCCTCCACCTGCCACGTGTCGATGGGGGCGTTAATGCCCACATCCCGCCAGAACAGCCATCCCAGCCCTGCCGACACGCAGGCGAGCCACAGCGCAGGCATGCGTGCGCCGTCCGGCAGAAGCCGTTTGTATAACAGCCACAGCATCCATAACCAGACGATGCCCAGCCCCATCCGTGCTGCGTGGAACAGAAACAGTACAGGCAACCCCGTCCAGCGGGCGATGGTGCCGATTGCCCAGAAGAACAGATTGGTGGAAAGACGCGGTTGAGGGTCGGTGGTGAAGCGGTTCTCAAAAAAGAAGTGACCTTCCCACGCCTGCCGAATCCATGCCAGATACACGCAATGGTCGTCGATATTATGGTTGATCCAGAAGTACTTTCGTCCGAGCGACAGCCACGCCCCGAAGAGGTAAGGCAGTAGCGTGAAAAGCACGACGGCAAGGATGATCGCCCACGCCTTGCGGTCTGCGCGCCGTTCGGTATATATACGGTTGTCCACATCCTGAACTGCTCTTCCCATGCACCCAATGGATTAGTCGATTCAGAAGCGTTCTCCTGTTTCCTCCCCTGTGATGAGCCAGGAGAGGATGCACTGCGCCCAAACCTCTCCCTCCGGGACGGGCAATGTCGTCTGCGACTGCCCGAGGCAAGACGGCTCAGCGTTTGGAACCCCCATGAATAGCAACAGGACAGAGGTTCGTATTCCTGCACTGGGAGGGGTGTTTTTGATGGCGTTATCATAAAGCAACCTGACTGTTATGGCTGTCCTTGAGGTGTTGGAAACGCTCCCGTCCGTACGTCGTGCCTCACGCTAGTTGTCCAGTGTGAGCGGGTACCCTATCTCGCCACGGAGGATGTCAATCCAGATATCGGTGTCAATCAAGAGATAGATTCACCGAGGCACCTCCAACCCGCACGTTCTCGCTCCTCCATGATTTCCTTTTCCATTTGATGAAGCAGCGCGTCGTAATCGCGCAGGAGACCCCAGAATGGGTTGTGTTCGGCTGGAAAAGGATGTCAATCGGTCGTGACGGGGGCGCGGCGCGCCGCGCCCCGATAGACTGTGTGCCTACCCGTATAGCGGCCCGAACGTCTGGCAGGCGCGATAGTCCGCCGCTTCGGGGTCGGAGGTGCCGAACAGCCCCCAGGCGTGTGGACGGAAGATACGCTCGGCGGGCACGTTGTGCATCGCCACGGGAATACGCAGCGCGGATGCCAGCGTGATGAGCTCCGCACCGATGTGCCCGTAGCTCAGCGTACCGTGGTTTGCTGCCCAGTGTGCCATCACCGTATACACATCGCGGAATGCCCCTTGCCCCGTCACCTTAGGCACGAACCATGTAGTGGGCCAGGTGGGGTTGGTGCGCTCGTCCAGCTTGCGGTGCACCTCTTCGGGTATCTCCACCACATAGCCTTCTGCAATCTGCAGCACCGGACCCATTCCGTGCACCAGTCCCAGGCGGAACATGGTCGCGGGCATTCCGCCTCGCGTCAGGAATCGGGTAGACCATCCGCCGCCCCGGAAGTACTCCAGCATGGCGCAGTGCCAGGTGGTGGCTTGCAGACAGCGGTCTACCTCATCGGAAGTCACGTCCCACCAGGGTTTGATGGCGGGTTTGCCGTCTATCTCCTGCTGTCCCGTGCCATCCAGCGCGGCAGGTCCGGAGTTGATGAGGTGGATAAAACCGCCTTCTGCCATGCCGGTGGGCGTCCAGCCGGTGACGCGCTTGACGGCTTCCGGGCTCCAGTAGGTGCGCACATCGGCGAAGATTTGCGCCGTGCCCGTGAGCAGGTGTCCCCACAACATGCAGATGCCGTTGAGATGGTCGTTCTCAGTAGCGAGGATGTAAGGCTGGCGAATACCGTTCCAGTCAAACGACGAGTTCAGGATTGCCTCCATGAAGTCGCCGTTGGGCAGATGGTCTGTCCACTGGCGCTGTCCCTGGAAGCCTCCCGCGATGCCGTTGAAGCCCAGCGCCTCTTCCTCATAGCCGATTTGCGCCAGTTTGGGATTGCCCACCATCAGGTCGCGGGCTATCAGCGCCATCTTCACGCTGACCTCCCAAGCGCGGTCTTTCTCGGCGCGGCTCATCTGCTTGTCGGGCGGGTTGTAGTCCTTACCCTCCCTGCAATACTCTTTCACCCACGTCATCGCGCGTCGGAACTCTTCCTCGTCGTAGATGCCACGCTCTATGCGCCGCACGAACTCCACCATGTCGACGGTCATCACACTCATGCCCAGGTACCGCTGCAGGAAGTCCTGGTCTACCAGCGAGCCGGCAATGCCCATCGACACGTTGCCCATCGACACGTAGCTCTTTCCGCGCATGGTGGCGACGGCGAGTCCTGCTCGGGCAAACCGTAGAAGCTTCTCTCGCACGTCGTCGGGGATGGTGGTATCGGTAGCGTCCTGCACGTCGCGCCCATAGATGCTGAAAGCAGGCAAGCCTTTCTGGGCGTGGGCTGCCATCACTGCCGCCAGGTACACGGCTCCCGGACGCTCCGTGCCGTTGAAGCCCCATACCGCTTTCGGGCGATAGGGGTCGAAGTCCATCGTTTCATAGCCATAGCACCAGCAGGGGGTCACTGTAATGCTCACGCCAACGCCCTCCCGCTGGAACTTTTGCTCGCAAGCGGCGTTCTCCGCCAGCCCACCGATACAGGTATCCGCAATCACGCACTCCACAGGCAAACCACAGGCGTGACGCAGATTCTCGGTGAGCAGTTTGGCGACCGCTTGAGCCATCGCCATCGTTTGCCCTTCCAGGCTTTCGCGGACGCCCTGTCGTCTTCCGTCGATGGCGGGACGGATGCCGATTTTGGGCAGGTCGCCCTTCAATCGGTTGACAGGCGGGTTTTTCGGATGTGCCATCGGTTATCCCTCCTCGCTGAGGTGAGTTTTCGTCATGCTCGGATTAGCGATTCGAGTTTGGGCAGGGAGAGTCCTTTCTGGCTAAAATACTTTACTTGGGCGGGGCAACGCTGTGACGAACAACCAGCTCCGCGGGGAACAGCACGACCTCGCATTCACGTTTACCCGTTTCAATTTGCTCGATGAGCAGTTCGGCTGCCTTGGCGCCGATTTGCTGGGTTGGCTGACGCATGGTGGTGAGCGGTGGAGTAACCCATTGAGCTGTATCGATATCATCGAATCCGAAAACGGAAATATCTTCGGGTATACGCAAGCCCTTTTGATAGATGGCTTCCATGGCGCCCATTGCCATCCAGTCGTTGCCGCACACGACTGCGGTCAGCGGGGGCGATACCTGAAGCAAACGCTCCATCGCCGCCTTACCCGAAGGAGGCGTGTAATTTCCTTCGGCTACCCAGTCGTCTTCCACGACAATGCCAGCATCCTGCATCGCCTGATGATACGCCTGTAATCGCCTTTTACCACTCCATTGCGTTTGCGGACCAGCAATATGCCCGATACGCTGATGTCCCATCTCAAGCAGCAATCGCACCGCCTGATAGATGGCTGTGACGTCGTCCACGTCCACACAGGGCACTGTGATTTCAGGGGGTGTGCTGCCAACCACTAATGCGGGGATTTGCGCCTCCTGTGCCCAACGAAGGGCATCGCTATGGACACGTGGTGCAACCAGCAACACTCCATCCACCGACCCATCATCCACATGCGCCAGAAAGCTGTCTGGACTTTGTTGATACAACATGCTCACTATTTTAATGGGGTAGTTCCGCGGCACGGTGTATTCCAGCATGCCCTCCAGTACGCCCATGACGTAAGGGTCCAGCACCAGCTCCTGCCGCTCTTCCAGGATGACTCCGATGGTATCGGTTCTCTGGCGGATGAGACTGCGCGCCACCGAGCTGGGGCGGTAACCCAACTCGCGCACCGCCTGCCACACGCGTTCAGCAGTCTTGCGAGAGTAGAGGTGGCTCTTGTTCTGCAGCACATTAGAAACCGTTGCTACGGACACTCCGCTACGTGCGGCCACTTCCTTAATGGTGCATCGCTTGCGCTGGACAGACACGGCAGCACTCACCACCCTTAATCGCTTAATCCATCTTCATTGTAGCAAGTCGGTGCTGGAAGGTCAAGCATCCTGGAGGCTGTCGTTCAATCACCTCACGCTTTGCCCCCGAATGCAATTTTCATTTCTCACCCAACGCCTAATCACCTGCATACGGCTGTCGTATAGCGCAGGGATCGCTTTACAGCGCGCTCTCTTGGGGTTGCTCCGCTTCTTCCTCCTGCGCTTCGGTCGGAGTGACCTCGATGCGCAGCTTGCGGATGCGTCTGCCGTCCGCCTCCTCCACCACGAAATTGGCGCGACCGAAGGCAATCTGTTCGCCCGCCTGCGCGGGTCTGCCGAACAGTCCAAATACGAACCCGCCAATGGTATCGTATTCGTCGGTGGGCAGGTGCAGGCCGGTTTTATCGTTCACGTCGTCTACCGGAGTACGTCCGTCGGCGCGGTACGTATGGCTGTCCAGTTGCTCGAACGGCGTCTCTTCGGTGTCATACTCATCGTGGATTTCGCCCACCAGTTCTTCCAGAATATCCTCCAGTGTCACCAGCCCCGAGGTGCCACCGTACTCGTCGCGGACGATGGCAATCTGTGTCTTCTTCGCGCGGAACTCCCGCATCAACTCGTCCACCTTCTTGGTTTCGGGGATGAAGTACGGAGGGCGCATCACCTTGCGCAGGTCAAACGGCTCCAGATGCGGGTAAAGCCTCAGCAGGTCCTTGGCGTAGACGATGCCGATGATATTGTCCACGGTGCCTTCGTACACGGGGATACGCGAATGCCCTGAGTTACGGATAATCTCCAGCACCTCCTGCAGGGAGGCTTCGACCGGTACGCAGTGCATGTCAATGCGCGGGGTCATTACCTTGCGCACGATGGTATCGGGGAACTCGAGCACCGACTGTATCATCTCGCGCTCTTCTTCCTCGATCACCCCCTGCTCCTCACCAGCGTCCACCAGGCTGATAATCTCCTCGGGAGTGAGCACGCGCGGCGAGAAATCCACCCGCACCTTAAACGGCTTCACCATCGCATTGCTGAGCGCGATAACCACTGCTACCAGAGGCGACAGAATCCATGCACACACCCACAGCGGACGCGCCAACCGCAAGGCGACTTTTTCCGCGTATTTCTCGGCGATGGTGCGGGGCACGAGGGTGCCCACTATCAGCGCAAGTAAACCTGTCAGCACAGTGACAACGAACACGGCTAACGGCTCAGACTGCCGTTGCCACCAGCCGGCATCCGAGAGGAGCTGGAGGAGTACAGCCACTCCCTGCGATAGCCCTGTTGCTGCTACTGCCGCCGCGAGGAAACTGCTCAGCACCATGCCAATCTGCGCAGTGGCGATCGAATGGTCGGGGTCGGACAGAAGTCTCTCCACCAGCCGCGCGTTGGGCACGCCCTCCTCTACCAGCTCACGCACGCGAGAGGCGTGCATGGCGCGCAGTGCGCTATCCACCATCGCGAAGAAGGCGTTCGCCAGTATCAGCACGACCACCCAGAGCAGGTCGCGAAGGTAATGCGTTTGTCCGATGGTTTGTTGCGCTGGGGACGTTCCCTGCGCGTACAGCGCGCCAGCGACCAGCAACATCAGCCATATCCAGCGGTAGGGTCTGGGACTGGGACTGTCGGACTCTTCTTTCTGCATTGTCAAGGTTGCTCTTGCGCCTCCTTCCTCGTTCATGCCAGCCAGTAGATGGCTCCTGCCAGTAGCACGGCTATCAGTGCGCCCAGCAGCACTTCCTGCAAGCTGTGGATGCGTCCTTCCACCCGGCTCTGGGCAATCAACACCGCCATGCTCAGCGCGAGTATCGCCATCAACAGGTTATTGGAGAGGAAGATGATGGTCATTGCCATGAAAAAGCCCAGGGCACTGTGCCCGCTGATGATTCCTCCGTGTAACAGCGAACCTTTCCGCCCGAAAATCTTGCCCAGAATGATAATCAGCAACAGCAATACGGTGCCTACCACCAGCGTGACGATAGGCTCGGGCTTATGCTCGTGCAGATTCAGGCGGATTTCGTCCAGATGTTGTTCGGTGAGGAACAGAAGGAACCCCACCACGATGGCGTTGACTGCGGTAACCAGCACCGCGCCCGCTGCCACATCCTTTGCCAGTTTCGCCAGCGGATGATAGGTATCCGTAATCAGGTCCACAATGGCCTCCACTGCCGTGTTGAACATCTCCGCGACCAGCACCAGCGACACGGTGAACAGCAGGATGACCATCTCCGCTTTGTCCAGCCGAAACAGCAAACCCGCCAGAAGCACCAGCGCCACGCTGAAAAAGTGAAAGCGCATGTGCTTCTGGGTGCGGAAGGTATAGATGATGCCCTCGACGGCATAACGGAAGCTATCCAGCGGGTTTTTGGCAATTCTCATACGGTATCACTTCCCGGTCGGGCGGCATGTACCACCTCCCAGCCCCGGCGGTACATCTGCTCGTAACCCTCCTGGCTTTCGTCTTCATAACCCAGCAGATGCAGCACCCCATGCACCGCCAGGAAAGCCACTTCCTCCTCCAGCGTGCGCCCTCCTGCCTGCGCCTGGCGCATGGCGGTGGGAATGGAGATGTAAACCTCACCCAGAGCCAGTTCTTCCTCCAGCGAGGAGAGGTCTACCGTCGTCTCCCCCGCCGCTACCTCGCGCAGAGAGAAAGAGAGCACATCTGTCGGCTCGTCCTTCCCACGATAGGTGCGGTTTAGAGAACGTACCTCTTCATCATCCGTCAACACGATGCTAACGTCTCCCTTACTCCAGCCTTCCTGGCGCAGTAAGAGGCGTATCGCTCGGCGCATCCACGACCGTTTCAGGCGGTGTGGCTGTCGGTTCGTAATCGTAATCTGCATGGGTCACCGCTGCCGATGAAGGATACTCCACACGAGAATGAAGCATCGCTACCAGTAATCGGCAAAACGCCTCCTGAATCTTATGTACCTCACTGAATGTTAAACTGCATTCATCCAGCTGCCCATCGGCTATCTTTTCCTGAATAATATGTTGCACCAGGCTCTCGATGCGCGCTGGTGTCGGGCGTGATAGCGAACGCGACGCCGCTTCTACTGCGTCCGCCAGCATCACAATGCCCGTCTCTTTGCTCTGAGGCTTGGGCCCGCTGTAACGGAACTGCTGCTCGAGCACAGGGGTATGCATCTCACAGCCCGCCAGTGCCTGCTGATAGAAGAAAGAGATAAGGCTGGTGCCGTGATGTTGGGCGATGATGTCGCGAATGGGACGGGGAAGGCGATACTGCTCCGCCAGCTCCACACCATCCTTGACGTGCGCGGCAATGATAAGTGCAGACAGCGAAGGGGTCAACCGGTCGTGTACGTTCTCCATACGCTGGTTCTCGATGAAGAACTCCGGACGGCGCATCTTGCCCACGTCGTGGTAATAGCATCCCACTCGCGCCAGCAGACTGTCCGCGCCGATGGCTTTCGCGGCGGCGTCCGCGAGGTGGCTTACCATAATGCTGTGTGCGTAGGTGCCTGGCGCACGTAACATGAGCTCTTTCAGCAGCGGGTGCTCTGGGGAACTGAGCTCCAGCAGGCGCAGATGCGTCACTGCTCCAAAAGGACGCTCCAGCACCGCCACGAACAGAGCGAAACCGCCCACCGCCAGCACGCTCATCAATATCGCCCATGCCGACCCTACACTCATCTCGGTGACGGTTTCTTGATTCATCCAGCCGAGCACCCACGTCAGCACCAGCGAGGTTCCACCAATCCACGCTCCCGCTCGCAGCAGGTCGTAACGGTCATGCAACCGCCATACCGAGTAGATGCCCACCAGACTACTCATCAAGCTGATTGCCGCAAAGCGCATCTCGCCGTTCATCAACAGGGCGGACTGTATCGCCAGCATACCCACCAGCAACGTCGCGAGGTGCGGCGATACCAGCACCGCCAGCAACATGCCCGCCATCGTGGTGCTCATCACCGTTAGGTAGCCCAGCTGCACGCCGGACAGCGGAAGCCCCAACAGACTGCTTCCCAGCTTGACACCCAGCGCACTGACAGCCACCACCACCGAAATCAACCACAACTGGCGCGGCTGTTGATACACCCGGGGATGATAGTGGGCAATGTGTAACGCCGCCAGCACCACCAGCATCGTCACCAATATCAGGATGGCGAGTACACTCGCCCAGTGCAGGCGAGGGTTGCGCATACCCAGCGCGGTGAGCATCTCAATATGTTGCTCGGTCACCCGTTCGCCGCGTCGAATTACCACATCGCCCGCCACCAGCGTGCGGTACACGGGCGGTACTTTCCTGCGCTCCCGTTCTCGCAGTGTCTCCGTGCGGGCAACGTCGGGCACACGGTTGGGGCGCAGGGCATGGACGCCTATCGCAGCAGCGAGCCTGCCCAGCATGTTCTGTCCCAGATCCCGCATGCAAGCCGCCTGCACTGCCCGTTTGCGCTCCGCCAGGTCGGTGGTATCGGCGCGGATTTCGCGTTGCATCGCTTCGTCTACCTGCGCCACTGCCACCTCACGAGCCTTCTGCAGGTCGGATGCCGGTACGGTGAGCGCGGCACGTACGAGGTCGGCAGACAGGAAGGACAGCTGCTGAGCCAGCCAGCGAGAAGCTTCGGGCGGGCGCATACTACGTGCGCGGGAGATGAGTTCGAAGGCGTCCTCCACACTGCGCTCGGCGTCCACCCGGGCAAATGGCAGTGACTCGTAAACGGTGTCTATCTGTTTTGCCGCCACCTCCTGCAGGCGGCGGGTCTCCTCCACGTCCACATAGCGGACGGTGCGGTGGGCGCGGATTTCACGGGAGCTGATGTCCCCTACCTGAAGGGTAACTTTATCGGGGATGAATCGCCCCGAAAAGACAAGGCACAACACCGCGATGGTGACCGTGGCGATGCCCAGTCGCTGCCAATCCCAGCGCGGAAGCAATCGGTACCGCAGCCAGTGAGATACTGCGCGTAGCCGTTGACGTTCACTTCGTTTGTTCATCGGTCTGGTTGGCTCAGCTCCTCATGCCTTCTCAGGCGAGCAAGATACGACTGCACGGCTTTCGCTGAACGGCAGAGAAACCATCGCGGTGTCGATGCGGCAAAACGGTTTCCTATTTTGAGCGTTGCTTGCGCCTGCGTGCCGCCTCCTGTTTGCGGCGTTTGTCGCTGGGCTTTGTATAGTGCTCGTGCTCCTTATACTCTTTCAGGATGCCCGCGTTCTGCAATTCCTTCTTGAACCGCTTTAAGGCACTATCCAGAGACTCGTTCGGTAGAACCTGAATCTGCGCCAAAGCAGATGCCTCCTTCACCTGTAAGTATCGGACCTTTTTCCGCACAAGATTATACCGGAGACGGGCACAAAAAGCAACTGCCGCAAAAACAGGTTGGTGCACGAGCAAAAAAGCTTGACAGAAGAAGTATGTTTCCAGTAGACTATAACCAATCTTCTTTGATAGGTAAGACGTAAGCGCAACAACAAACAGAAACATTTTCATCTCATCAGGTGAAGGAGGCACCAACATGAACCGACATGCGTTTACGCTGATTGAGCTGCTGGTCGTTATCGCGATTATTGCGATACTGGCAGCCATCCTGTTCCCCGTCTTCTCACAGGCGCGCGAAAAAGCGCGGCAGAGCAATTGCCTGTCCAATGTGAAGAACATGAACACGGCGTTGCTCATGTACACGCAGGACTACGACGAGACGTTCCCGCTCACCGCGCCGGACAACGTGCGGGCGTTTTTCACCACACCATGGGACCGTACGCCCTCTTCACCGGTAGGCTACGCCCGCAGGCAAGCATTCTGGTCCAACTCCATCGCCCCGTACATCAAAAACTGGCAGGTCTATACCTGTCCTTCCGCCCAGGAGCGCAACATCTTCAACATCGACCCGGCAACCAACCCGATGCGCTTCACGGCGGCATACACGCTGAACGGCTACCTGCAGGCGTGGCCCATAGCAGGTACCCCAGCGCCGGCGAAGCTGATTACCTTCTGGGAGGGGTTGGGCAAGCAGACCATTCCGGGCTTCGCTACCGTCAGCCCACTGCCGCATACCAAGGCAGGCTTTCCGCCACGCAGCGGGTTGTACCGGTATAGCGAAACCGGCGACGAATGCACCACGCAAATCTGGTGGACGACGGTCTTCGAAGCCACTCACCGCGTGCACGCCGAAGGCAGCAATTACGCCTACGCCGATGGGCACGTGAAATGGGTGCGCAACCCCAGCGAAAACTCGCCCTGGGCAGCACTGGACGCCAACGGCATTCCCACCAGTCTGTGGGTGCCCGATTTCTGCTTCACCACGGGTTGCTGTCCCGCCTATTGGCACAGACCGACCATCGAATAAGCGAGGTGAGGGATGAAAAAGTCTAAACTCATCCTGCTGGCTGTTGCTGCAGTAGTCGTCATGCTGGCTGGCTGTCAGAAGCAGAAGGCGGAGGTAGCGGAGAAAGCCCCGCCGGGGGCAGCGTCTACATCGCCCGGTGCTTCCGCACCTGCGGGCGGCACGCCTGCCGCTACACAACCGCAGGGAGAATAAGTCACCTGCTGTTTTTGCCCCGGCGACCGCAGGTTGCCGGGGCAAGAATGACACATCAGGACATCCGCACACGACGGAAATCATGGGCTATGGTAGAATCCCGCCCTATCACTCAGCAGAGTGTTCTTACTTGATACCCGCACTGCGAAGCGCACGGGAGGCGTTCGCTAGCTCGCGCAGGGCTTCACTGCGCAGGAGCATCCCTTCTTCTTGATAGCGTGTTTCTTTGGTCTCGGCAAAGGAAAGCAGGCTACCCAGCGACTGTTGCAACAGGCTGACCGCGAGCTGGAACCGCTGGTGCGCGTCGAGCACGCGCGGAACAGGCTTGAGCGATTGGGTGAACCTCTGTAGGTCGTTGCACTGTGCCTCAAGCCCTTTGAGCGTTTTGAAAAGGGTTTCCAGCGTCACGCCCCCGTTGCTGTAGGAAGCTATCGCCTCCTGAATGCGCTGTGCGATCTGAGTGATACCTGTCTCCACGCCATCTGCCAGGGTAGCGTACACTTCGCCCCGCCGTGTTTCGTCCTCTTCGGGCAGGAGGGCATACAGGTCGCCCACCGCCTCCTGCGCCCGTGCAAATTGAGCGCGAGCGAGGTACAGCTTCGCCAGACGCATCAACGGCTCGGTATCCGTGGGCGATTTCTGTGCAGCCTGTGCATAGCACTCCTCCGCCTCGGTGATGCGGGCACGGTTCCACAACAGGTCGCCCAGATGCAACCAGGCGGCGACGTTCTGCGGGTCGCGCTCCAGCATGCGGCGGTACATCGTCTCCGCCTCATCCAGACGGTTTGCACTCATGTAGGCATCCGCCAGTGCGAGCAGTAACGGCGTGCTGTCCGATACTATCTGCACAGCACGCATGCCCTCTGCGAGTGCCGCATCCTCCATCCGTCTCTGCAGATACGCCTCTATCAGGCGTCGGCGTGGCTCGGGGTCTGTGGGCTTTGCGTCTGCCGCTTTCCGGTAGGACTCTATCGCATTGGCGAGGTCGCCTGCCCGGGCGTACTTCTGCCCTTCCTCCAAAAACTGCTTCATGAGCGTGCTGGCATCCGTTGCGGCGGCTGTACCCTGCTGAGCCGATTGTGCCTCTTTCTGCGTGACGTCCACACGCGCGAGCGTCGCCAGAGGCTCGGCGATCAATCGGGCGACCAGATTGCTGGCGGCGGTACGTGCAGTGCTCACGGGGTCTACGGTCATTCCACCCCCAGCCAGCGCGCGTTGCACTGGCTGGCTTTCCAGCTGCACCTGCCAGGCTCGCCCACCTCCCACCGGCATCCATACCGCAGAGACCACGATCACCGAACTGGTTGGCAGATTCTGCAGCAGGCTGGGGTCTATCTTCTTTTTGCCTTTGGGCATTACCGGCGGTTTATCCGACCAGGCAGCGCGCACCGTCAGCGCGAACTCCCCGCCAAGAGCCTGCACGATTCGCCGTTTCTGTTCGTCGGAAAGCTGCGCGCCAACGTCCGATGCTTTCAGGCTCCCTTCCTGCACGAGCCGCTGGATATACGGAGCAGAAGGTTCGTAAATAAGCACATCCACCCGCCGGGTTTCCTCCAGCAGTTGCGCCAGCGGTGTGGCGATGCCCACGTTCGGGTCGGGCTGGTCCTTTTTTGCCTCCACCTTTTCAGGGAAGAGCACCACCAACGGACGACGCGCCGGCAGCTGGGCGAAGGCGGTGATGGACAGAAGCACCAGCACCAGCACCATACCCCACAAACCGATTTCGCCTGCGAGTCTGCCAGTCCGCATCCTTACCCTCCACATGCTGCCAGTCCCTGTTTTGCCGCTTCCAGACCTCTTCGAGCGCGTTCCACATTCTGGTTTGCGGCGATTTGCCGTTCGTACTCGGCGATAGCCTGCTGGTAAGCGTTGCGGGCGGAATCCAGCTCGCCCAGCCGCTGATAGCACAAGCCGATTTGCTGATAGATGAAACCTTTATCGGTGGCACCCTGCAGGGCTTTCTGGTAGAGCGGGATTGCCTCGCGATACCTGCCCGCCAGCTGGTGTTGTTGCGCAACGCGCATCAGGTCTTCCGACTCCATCGACGGAGGCGGTGGTGCTACCACCCCACCGTTCCCCCCTGTGCCCGGGCGCACGGTAATCTCCATCACCGGCTGGCGTTCTGGCGTTTGCCCACCCGCGCCGGGCTGAAGAGCCACGTCCGGCATCACGACCGAGCCTCCGATGGAAGGCTCCTGGCTACCTGTGCTACCCTGCGACCGATTGCTGGGCGAAGGCGTTGTGGCAGGTTGAGAAGGCACGACCGTAATAGGCGGAAGCGGTGGCAAGGGTGTTCGCTCTGCGCGTGTGGCGGAGCCCTGCTGCTCTGCAGAACGCTCCCGCGGTGGCGCAACGGACAGATTATCCGGGTTCAACGGGGGCATCGGCGGCACTGGAGGCGGTGCATAGCCCGGCGTAGCAGGCGCGTACCAGTTGTAGGGAGAATACGTCGCGGGCGGTGCAGGCTGGGTAGCTGCCTGCGTCTGGGTGGGAGACGGCGAGGTTTTCGGACGCGCCTGATAGTTCATCGCCGCCAGTCCCAAAACGAACAGCCCGACGGCGACGAAGATAGCGATGAGCAAAGGCGCCTGATTCGGCTCTTCCCGGGGCGGTCTGGGCGGGGGCATATGCAGGCGACGGCGTACTTCCTCCAGTTTGGCGCGGTCTGCCACGCTATCGGGGTTGAGCGCGACCACCTTCTCGTACTCCGCTAACGCCTTCTGCAAATCGCCCTGCTTCTCATAGATGAGCCCCAGCAGTGAGTGTGCGGACGTGTTCGCCGGGTCCAGCACCAGCACGCCCTCGCAAGCCAGAGCCGCTTCATGCAATCTGCCTTCCGATTCGTGCGTCAGCGCCTCGTCCAGCAGCTGCTGTATCTTCTGCTGCTGTTCCGGCGATTCGAGCTGAAACACGCTTTCGTCCAGCGGCGGCATCTTGCGCTCTGGCTGCAGCCGATGCCCACACTGGTGGCAAAATCGGCTATCGTCGGTATTGTATGCACCGCACTGCGTGCAGAACATGTCTTCTCACCTCCTACAAGAGGCGCTGCTGGTGGCTCTCACTGCGAGGCAACAAACCCAGATGTTCGTATGCCAAACGAGTAGCCACACGCCCCCGCGATGTGCGGTTCAGCAAGCCAATCTGTATGAGAAACGGCTCGTATACGTCCTCGATGGTATCCCTCTCCTCGTTGGTGGCAGCCGACAAGGTGTCGATCCCTACGGGACCACCGTCAAACTTCTCGATAATCATGCGCAGGAACCGTCGGTCGAACTCATCCAGTCCGAGTGTATCCACCTCCAGCATCTGCAACGCCTCGTCGGCAATGCGCCGGGTAATGACACCATCACCGCGCACCTGTGCGTAATCGCGTACACGCCTCAACAGGCGGTTGGCGATGCGGGGCGTGCCCCGCGAACGTTGGGCAATCTCCGCTGCCCCTTCGCGTTCGACAGGCACACCCAGTATCTCTGCCGAACGCAGCACGATGGTCTGCAGCTCCTCCGGCGTGTAAAACTGGAAATACAGCACGATACCGAAACGCGCCCGCAACGGCGACGTTAGCAACCCTGCTCTGGTGGTCGCACCCACCAGCGTGAACGGCGGCAGGTCGAGCTTAATCGTACGCGCCGCCGGCCCCTTGCCAATGACCAGGTCCAGCTGATAGTCTTCCATTGCCGGGTAAAGTATCTCTTCCACCGGTCGGCTCAGGCGATGCACTTCGTCGATAAACAGCACGCTATTCGGTTCGAGATTGGTCAGTATCGCCGCCAGGTCGCCCGGTCGCTCGATGGCGGGACCGGAAGTAGACCGAATGGGCGCGCTCATCTCGTTGGCGATGATGTGCGCGATGGTGGTCTTGCCCAGCCCGGGCGGACCAAAAAGCAAAACATGGTCCAGCGCTTCCCCGCGCTGCCGTGCCGCTTCGATGAAGATGCCAAGGTTCTCCTTCAGCTTTGCCTGCCCGATGAACTCGCGCAACCAGCGCGGGCGCAGGCTGAGCTCGTCCTCTGCCTCTTCCACCCTGCGACGGGGGGTCACTATTCGCTGTTCTTCGGCGTCATCCGTTCGGCGCATGGTGTGTTTGCCCTCATCCCCTGCCCTGTTTCCACCGGCAGAGGAATACTCCATACATCTGTCTACATTTTAGACGACGGGGCGTGGTGCTTTGTTACCTCTAACGGGCAGTGGTCAACACCTGTAGCGCATTGCGCACCAGCGCAGCGGTATCTGCCTCCGATGGTAACGACTTCGCCGCCGTCTCCACCGCACGCCGGGCGTCGGTGCGATTGTAGCCCAGTGCCATCAACGCTTCCACTGCATCTTCCAGCCGGTCAGAAGGTAGCGGCTTGCCTTTGGCTGCCAGACGGTCTACTTTGCGTTGCCAGGCGATTTCCGCTGCTTTCTCCTTCAGCTCCATCGCGATACGCTGCGCAATCTTGGTGCCCACGCCGGGCGCGCTGGTGAGGCGTTTGATGTCCTCACCTGCAATCGCCATCGCGAGCTGCTCTGCATCCATCACGCTGAGCAGGCTCAGCGCGGCTTTCGGTCCCACCCCGCTGACGCCGATGAGCATCTCGAACAGCCTGCGCTGCTCCGCGGTGGCAAAACCATACAGGCTCATCTCCTCCTCGCGTACGTAAAAGGTGGTGAGCAGGTGTACCTGCTCACCCACCGCCGGAAGTACTGCCGAAACCGTTTCGGGAACCAGAACACGGTAGCCGACGCCGTTCACGTCCACTACGACTGCTGCCGTGTCTTTTTCCACCAGCGTACCGCGCACATGCGCGATCATCTCAGTAAATCACCTTGTTGAGCGGATACTCGACAAGCCCCTGCGCCCCAGCGCGTTTGAGCTGCGGAATCAGGTCACGCACCTGCTTCTGTTCGAGGATGGTCTCCACCGCCACCCACTTCTCGTCCGACAGCGGCGAGATGGTGGGGTTCTTCAGTGCAGGTAGCACGCTCAGCACCGCCGGCAGGTTGGCGCGCTCCACGTTCATCTTCAGCCCCACCAGCGCGCCTGCGTTCAGCGCAGCGGTCAACAGCATGGCGATGTTCTCGGTCTTCTCGCGCTTCCACGTATCCCGCCATGCCTCTTTATTGGCAATCAGGCGCGGGGTAGAGACCAGCAAAGTATCCACGATGCGCAGGTTGTGCGCCCGCAGGCTGCTGCCTGTCTCGGTGTTGACCACAATGGCGTCCGCCAGAACGGGTACCTTCACCTCACACGCGCCCCACGAGAACTCCACGCTTGCCTGCACGCCGTGTTGCTGCAGGTAGCGTTCGGTCAGGCGCACGTATTCGGTGGCGATGCGTTTGCCCTGAAGGTCTTTGACGCTCTCGATAGGACTGCTCTCCTGCACCGCCAGCACCACACGCACTGGGTTGCGCGTCACTTTGGAATATGTCAGGTCGGCGACCTCGACGACATCTGCGCCGTTGTCTTCAATCCAGTCCTTGCCGCTGATGCCTACATCTAGTATGCCATCCTGCACATAGCGTGGGATTTCCTGTGGGCGAATGAGCCAGGGTTCCAGTTCGGGGTCGTCCACCGTCGGCTCGTAGGAGCGCAGTGAAACATGCAACTCGAACCCGGCCTTTTTGAACAACTCAAAAGTCGCTTCTTGCAGGCTGCCCTTCGGTAAACCGATTTTGAGTTTCACACGTTCACTCCCGATGTGTTCCAGAGTTTTGCGTAGATGATTATATCGGGTATCGGGGGCATGCGTCAACCATTGAGGAGAACGGAGAGGTCTTTTAAGGGAGAACGATAGCCATGTTGCACCATTAGCGCCAGCATCGCATTTGCTTCCGCTTGAGAGATAACATTCGTCTGCACGAGGCGAACGAGAATACCAAGCGTTCCTGTGACCGCAATGCCAGCTTGACGGGCGTAGCGCCGCGCGTCCCTATCGTCCGTCCACACCATCATCCCACGGTGCTGAGCAATCGCCAGGCATGATGCTTCACCCGCACCAAGTCGGCGATGGATAACTTCAAAAGTGAAAAGCTCTGCCTCTGACAGTGGGAGAACCGTCAGCCATTCTATCGTGATCGGCGCAAAGTATCCCATCTCGATGGCTGACTGGAACTCCTTCGCAACCTCCTCGGTTGTTGCCGCCTTGCCTTCGCCTGCAATACGCAGCAAGTGCAGTTGACGAACCAGGGCAAAATTGGAGAGTACGGTACAGTTCAGGACGTATCTGAGCTCCGCCTCTACGTGCTCCAAGCTTTCGCCTCCGCCAGCGCTTCTGCCGTGTCTTCCGGACCCATTCGCAGAGGGATGCCCTTCTCCAGAAACAGTCGCTGCAGCTCGATGCGATGCATTCCCAGCAACTCGGCGGCCTTACCCAGATTAATCTGTCCGTCTAGATACGCTCCAACCACCATTGCCCACCGAAACTCCGAGTCCTGCAGCATGGCGCGCTGGACAATGGCTTCCACCAGGTCTGGACGCGTCTCCGCGAGCCGTTCCAGCTGGCGGTGAATCCACGAGTTTTCTTGCTCCGTCATAGTGCTCACCCGCGTACATTGTACCCGAATCTTACTGACCCAAACCCAAGGCTCGCACCACGCCCTCATCCGCCTTTGGGTCAGGCTTGTCGGTGGCGAGAAGGGCGAAGCCGCCTTTGTAATCCCACATCGCCCAGCCGATGCGGTGCTTTTGCAACGTCTTCACCACGTCCGCCAGCCAACGGTAGCGCGAATCCGGCGGCGAGAAGGCGCGATAGACCCCAAACTCGCCGCAGTACAGCGGCACACGGTACTGCTTCTGGTACTCCACCACCGGCATCATGCGCCTCTCGATCCAGCCGATGTCTACCCCCTGCTCAGCCAGTCGTCGCAGGGCAGTAGCAGGGTTCTCTGGCAACCCCGTCAGCAAAGGCTGCACATTCTCCTTGTGGAGCGGATAGGGCACGTTGCGCAACGGTCGCCAATGCGCACTGCCCCACGTGGCGCCCTGATGGGTGAACTCGTGCGGCAGGTAAAAATGGAAGGTGTAGACGATGTTATCGTCCTCTATCGGGCGGACGGCGGGCAGGTCGTCGGGACCACTCCAGTTGTGTCCGCAGACGATGACGGTGTGCCGCTTATCCACCTTGCGGATGGCTTGCACCAGTTTGATGGCCGTGTCTCGCCACGCCTGTGGGTTCGGCTCGACCGGCTCGTTGAGCAGCTCGTACACCACATCCAGCGGGCGGCGGACGTATCGCTGCGCGATGGCTTGCCATAGCTTTTCAAAGTGCGCGTATGCGGTAGCGTCCTGCGCGATTTTGGGCGCGGGCACGGGATGCAGGTCGATCACCACGCCGAGACGGTTCGCCTGTGCCCAGTCCAGCGCACGGTCGACGTAGGTAAACCCCTGTTCGCGCAGTGAGCCGTCCGGTGACTGGAGCAGGGCGGTATCAATGGGCAGGCGCACGTGCGTGAAGCCCAGTTTCGCAATCAGTGCGAAATCCTTCTCCCCAATGTAAGACTGCAGGTGGGGTTCGTCCAGGGAATGCTGAGAGAGCCAGTGGCTCAGGTTGATGCCTTTGGCAAGGGTTCGGATAACGCTGGCGGGTACAGGCATTTAGTCGGAGCCTCCTTCCTCAGTTCTACTGTTCTGTTTGGCGATAGGCGGTTTTTCTCCTCTTGAAAACACCCGGAATCAGGTCCGGGACAGGTAGATATACGGTTTTGATAGCAAGGTCTTGCCAGCTTGCGGATACGCAAGGTATGATTATGTGCAGTTGTCGGTAGCAGGAAAGAGAGACATGAAGTGCGTTTGTTCCAATCTTCCTGATGCTTTTTACTTAGATGCTGCTCCGCCCGCATGGAGTGCATCTCTTCTCTGGGAAGAGGCGTTCGCTTGGCGAACGTTATACTCCTGTGCTACTTCAAAGCCGAGGTGGCACAGAGGAAGAAACCTGCATTTGGGCTGGCTGTAGTGGCAAGCGAGTGAAGGGAACGGTATTTTGCGTAGACCATCTTTGGAAAATGGGTGTCAGACGGTAAGGTGAATACCAGACTACTCTCAGGGTTATGCGTCACACAGAGTAGCCCAGCACATGCAGGCGAAAAAGCATGATGAGGACAGCAAATGACCGCCTCGTTGCTCGAAGTGGAGATTCCGTTCACCACAACATGTAGTGGTAAGCAAAGCGTGAAAGAACTACATGTAGTATGGTGGGCGGTAGTGGATTTGAACCACTGACCTCCTCGTTGTCAACGAGGCGCGCTCCCGCTGCGCCAACCGCCCACGC
>Ga0209809_1000388_pt1 | contig 40247 bp, 29 predicted proteins | sample YNPMSTMetaG_FD_186172 | JGI IMG/M metagenome (GOLD analysis project Ga0209809, IMG submission 186172) | Anoxygenic and chlorotrophic microbial mat microbial communities from Yellowstone National Park, USA - YNP MS-T MetaG (SPAdes) (version 2) ...
GCTACCCGAGCGCCCAACGATCGGGCATACCAGGCCGCTCCCACCGCCTCCCAACCATGGCCTACCACCACCAGATCGTACCAGCCACGAGGAATATCCAGCCGATCCACCTCCACCGATTCGGATCCCTCCTTCTAATGATTGCTGTTGGAATTCCCGTAACATTTTAGCCGAATGAAGCAACTCGCCTCTCCCCTGGCGGGCTAAACCCAGGGTGTCATTCCTGCTTACGCGGAAACAGGCCTGGATTCCTGCTTACGCAGGAATGACACATCGCTCCCCTACATTCGGCTAAAATGTTACGAATTCCCAACTAAACCCCTTCAGTCTGGTAGATGTCGAATTTTTCCGGATTTCCGAGGCAGAATGGGTTTCATGGGTTATTCCAAGATCACGAGCACCAGGTGGTGTTGTTCGAGACCCCTTTTCCAAAGGGTTTGGAGCGGCCGATGCCACTGGTCCCAATGCTGCACGAATTCCCCAGGATTACCGATTCGGCAAGGCGGCGACGATCCCCAAGCCCAGCAGGCCTGCGGCAAGCATATAATAGGTGGCTGCCAAAAGGGTTTTGCGAATAAGGGAACCTTCCCGGCCGGACATGCCCACCGTGGCCGACGCCGCCACCACGTTGTGGACACAAATCATATTTCCGGCCGCTCCGCCGACCACCTGAAGCGCCACGATCCACAGAGAGGTCATAGGATGGCCCAAAACCCCGCCAATCTGCCGACCTACCTCAAATTGAAACAGGGAAAACATCATATTGCTGACCGTATTGCTACCGGCCACAAAAGCGCCTAAAGCGCCGATGACCACCGCGGCCGCAGGCCAAACCACTCCCACCGCATGGGCGGCGGCACAAGCCAACTCACTAGGCATACTGCCCAGCCCGGCTTGGTTGACATCGGAATTGATGAAAATTTGGACCATCCCCACGGCAAAGAGCAATGCCACGGCAGCCCCGCCCAGCGCTCGGCCTACATCTTGCACCGCCCGGGCCACCGCCCTGCCCGGCATCCTCAAAATTCCGATACTCAGCCCAGACACGATCAAAAACACCGTTCCCGGCAGGGCCAGCGGCGCCGATTCGATCCCTATCTTCGTCCCAAACAGATGGGGGATTTGCAGTTTGGTTTGTTTGGCCCATTGCCAGATAGGTGGGCAAAAGCGCATCCCCAGCAGGAGTCCTGCCACCAAAGCATACGGCAGCCAGGCTTTCCAGGCAGGCACCCCGGTATCTTCCGCCCTGGTCAGATGTTCCGGCAACGTGCTTTTCCACTCCTCTTCCCACTGGGCCGGGGGAGGAAAATCCCAGATTTGCCTAGGCTGAAACCACCCCAGCCGGGCTGCCGCTGTCGTAAGCACCAGGGCCGTCAACGCACCGATCAGACTCGGATATTCCGGCCCCACGAAAAGGCCCAGGAGAAGATACGGGACCGTAAAGGCCAGTCCGCCAAAGAGGGCAAACTGCCAGGCTTCCAGGCCTTCCCGCCACGATCGCCGGGCGCCGAAAAACCGGGTCAACACGGAACAGACGATCAGCGGAATCAACACTCCCACCACCGCATGAAGCAGAGCCACCCGGGCGCTAATGGCAAGAATCATCTGTTCATAGGGGCCCTCCAGGGCTTCGGTCCATCCGGTGGGGCCGGCTGCTGTGGCCACTGCCGAAGAAACGGAGTGGCTTCCCCCCGGCAAAAAATACTGTCTCAAGAAGGCGGCGACCGACGCTTGCTGGTACAGGCCCCGATGGACGCCGATCCGGATGGGCGTGCCTACCGCCCCGAAAGAAACCGGCGTGCTTTGGATGATCAGCGTGGCCACCACGGCGGCCATCGGCGGAAACCCTAAAATCACTAGCAGCGGACCGGCCACCGCCGCCGGAGTGCCAAAACCGGACGTGGCCTCAATAAAGGCTCCGAATGCCCAGGCGACGATCACGGCCTGGACCCGCCGGTCCGGACTGATCCGCTCAAAACCGTGCCGGATGGTCGCCACCGCACCGGAGTGCTTTAGTACATAGAGCAGGAGGAGGGCGCCGAAGATAATGTACAAAAGCTCTCCTGTAACGACGAGCCCTCGCACAGCGGCTGCGGCCATCTGCGTCCAGGGGATTTTCCAGTACAACCAGCCCACCAGCACCGTCAGCCCCAGGCCAACCGGCATCACCTGCCGGGCCGTCCACCGCCGCCACACTAAAAGCAAAAACACGACCGCCAACGGCGCTATGGCCACTAGCGCCGCCATCGGATGACTCGTCATGGCTTCTCCTTCTGAAAGCTCGGCTGTCTGTTAGACTCAGCCATCCTGGCCCTTGCCAGTGAATTTCTCTGACCGGTTTATAAAGGCAGGACGGATCATGGCTAGAATCGAACGTTTGCAAAAGCCGGTTGCTCCGGGGGTTTGCGGCAGCACCGAGGAACACCCCTGGTTCTTTTCGACTTTGGGATACTGCTATACTTTCGGATACTGCCAGGGCGATCGATAGGGGCGTTCCAGCAGCCGATTGGCTTCCTCATCGCCGATGCAAATTTCTTTCTCCCCGTCCCAGCGGACCGATCGGCCCAACTTCCAGGCCAACATGCCCAGAAGGCTCATCGTGGTAGATCGGTGACCGATTTCGATGTCGCAGACGGGTCGTCGGCCCGTCTCGATGGCCTGCAAAAAGTCGGCCCAAAGTTCTCTGATGTTTTGGGCGTCCGGCTGATGGAGTTGGGCGTCCTCATGGAGGACCGGTTTTTTCGGATTGGCCGGGTAAAACGTCCATCCGTCCAGCCAACCCATGTGGAACGTGCCTTCGGTGCCGTAGAAATAGACGCCCACTGGCTGATCCGGCCGGGTCTTTTCTGCATTGTTGCCGCCAAAGCGGCGATGTTCCCAGGTAACCGAAAAATTGTCGAACTGGTAGATGGCGATTTGATGGTCTGGGGCGTCGGTGGTCTGCTGTTTGCCGTCGTTAACGGGTGGTCCGAGAATGGGTCGGCCGCCGACGGAAGCCACCTGCTTAGGCCACTGCTCCTGGCTCCACCAGAGAATCTGATCCATCCAATGGATGCCCCAATCGCCCAGGGTGCCGTTGGCATAGTCCAAGAAGTTTCGGAAGCCCCGGGGGTGGATTTTTCGGTTGAAGGGTCGTTTTGGTGCCGGGCCGCACCACATATCCCAATCCAATTCTGGGGGTGGGTCTTCGTTGGGTTCGGGCTTTTCGGGGCCGCTGCCGCCGTAAAGGACAAAGGCGCGGATCATACCGATCTTGCCCGCCTTACCCGATCGCAAAAACTCCATGCCGGAGACATTGTGCGGGGAAATGCGGCGATGGGTGCCCACCTGGACCACTCGGTTGGCTTCCCGGGCGGCCTGCACCATCGCCCGGCCTTCGCGGATGGTATGACTGATCGGCTTTTCCACATAGACATGGGCGCCGGCCCGGCAGGCGTCGATGGTCATCAGCGGGTGCCAATGGTCCGGCGTGGCCACGATGACGATTTCCGGCTTTTCCTTTTCCAGAAGTTCCCGGTAATCGGTATAAAGTTTTGGCTCATCGCCGGTTTTTTGTTGGACCGTCTGCACAGCGGCCTTCAGATGGCGCCGATCCACATCGCACAAGGCGACCACTTTGGACTGCCCGGCGGCCATGGCTTCGTTCAAAATGTTCATGCCCCACCAACCGCACCCTAATAGGGCCGTGCGATAGCGTTTGGTTTTTTCAGCCCCGAGCACGGCGGGGACCGGCAGAAGCGAACCCGCGTTCATCCCGGCCACAACGGCCGATCCGGCGGTTACCCGAGCGGACACCTTCAAAAAATCCCGTCGATGCACCGATCCATGTGTTTGGCTCATGGCTTGACCCTCACCGAAAAGAAGTTTTCTGAACCGTCCTGCTAGGAAAAAGCCTCCGAAAGATCGGAAGCACGTTGATCTTTGCCTACCTATTATGAATGGCCCGGCCGGTATTGAAAACCCCCTTGGTGGGGCAAATTAGGCAAGAAGGCATCGGCATATCTGGCAATTTCCCTTTGCCCGAAATATATTGTTGGAAGAGGCACCGGGATGGGAGGCTTAGCCACCCCAACCGGGAAAGGGGGACATCTCATGCAGCCGGATCAGGTGGCCGTTACCGTATGGAATGGACTTCGGGAAACGCTGCGCCGGTATTTGGTGCGGGCTTTCCCACGTCTGCAAGACGAAGCGGAAGACATCCTTCAAGAGGCCTTCTTGCACGCCATGGAGCGACTTCGGGCGGGGGAAAGCAATGCGGTGGGCGATTGGCCCAGCTGGTTTCGGACGGTGGTGCGCAATCGGGCAATCGACCGCCTTCGGAAGTGGGAACGGCGAGCGTTTCGGCAACTGAGCCAGCAGAAAAACTCCCGAAGTTCTTCGCGCAGTTCTTCCTCCAGAGAAACTTGCTCCAGTACCGACCCCTCCGATCCCACACCCAGTCCAGCAACCCAAACCATCGAAAAGGAACGCCGCACACGGCAAGGCCTCCTATTAAGCGACGTTTTGGCTGCTTTTTGTCGATATTGCGAAGCGAACCCAACTCGCCTTCCTATGAAAGAGGCCTATGAACGAGTCCTTCGGGGCCAATCGCCCAAACAGATTGCCCAGGCGATGGCTCTCAAGCCGGAAGAGGTCCATCAGCTTATTTATCGTGCTCGACATTGGATGTTGGATCGGATTCGGCAAACGGATGTGGACCGGTCGGTGTTTATGACCTTATTCGGACACAAAAAGCAAGCCCCTTGACGAACCGCTGGGTGGAGAAGAGAAGCGGCCTATGGGACAACCCCCTTGGCAGAACCCCCATCCCTGGGGCGACAAAGCTGGTGCCGCCACCGGAAGATACAGAGCATATCGCTCTTTGGTACAACGCCCATCCCCGATCGCTGCAAAAGGGAAGCCCTTCCCCCTTGGGAAAGCTGGCCGGGAGGGTGCATGGTTGGGCAACCGGAGAGGATGTGGATAATTGGGCCATAGGAAACGATTTCGCTGGCCCTAACCGGATGGGAGAGGAGCAATGTCCGGAAAAACCGATCTGCCGGCAATGAACAGTTTTGGCGATGTGGTTCGGTGGGTGGTGGAGGAGTTGGGGGCGTTTTGTCCCAGCCCGGAGCGATTGGCCGAGTATTGGCGCCAGCCGAATGCACCCCAATATCGAGACATCCGCTATCATGTCGAAGAAGCCCGGTGTCCGATTTGCCGGGCAGAACAACCGGAGGAAAACAACAACACTGTGCGAGCCGATTATTGATTATTGATCTTCGTATAACATTTTAGCCGAATGGCAACTCCCTTGGAGGACCTGCTTCGGAGGTCCGGTTCCTGGGAGGGCTCTAACTTGGATCGCCGTTTTGCAGGCATGCCAAGCACGCCCCTCCATTCTGCTAAAATGTTTCTTGCAACATAAGGAGTTTCTTGCAGTTAGACGACGGATTGCTTCCTTAGGGAGGAGAGGGCGGCACCGGTCGTTTTTCTGATGGTTTTGGCCAGAGGGAGGCGGTTGCTGGTCCAGTTGGAGATTTCCCCTTGGGTTTGTTTTGGTGGATTTATATAGGGGGAATTGCTCTCATACGCCAAAAGGGTTCATTCCCGCTAAGGCTGCACGGGAATGATGTCATCGAAGACCCGAAACTCATCCAGGTCTCCGTGGAAAGCAGGGCGTTTTTCTTCTTCGACCAAAGAAGCACCCAGGCCCCAGTAGCCGTGGGGGTAATGGCCGATCGACGGAGCTTCCGCTTCGAGTTTGCCGTTGAGATAGAGTTTCATGACTCCCTTTTCGGTGTCGATGGTGAGGGTGATTCGTGTCCACTGGTTCAAGGGCAAACTGGCGTTGCTACAGACGTGCTGCGACGGATGCCGAAAACACGAGAAATGGAAGACACCCTTTTCGTCCAGTTCGCCACGGAACCAGCGGGTGTTGCAGAAGATTTGGCCTGGTTGGCGTGCTGTAGGGCGCAACCAGAAGTCGATGCTAAAGCGGGGTGGGAAACGGCCGTACAGATCCTGGCGTGCCTCGAACTGGGCGAAGCTAGTCGGCTCGGTAAAACGCAGGGCGGCCCCGAATCGGCCCTCGGGGAATTCCACGTTGCCGGTTACGACCATGTCGCTGCCGCAGCCGGAACTGTCGTGCAATCGGCGGGGGTTTTTCTCATCGAACGATAGGTGGATATAGGCGTCCGCCGGGATTGGCGGGGCTTGGCTGCCCGGACGGTACAAGTCGAATTGAACCCCGAGATTCGTTAGCAGAATGGCAGCGTAGCGTTGGAGGCGTTTTTGTGCGTAGGGCTTGGCGGAGCCCGCTTGGTCCCAACGGACTTGATTGATCACCAGCCGACCTCGTCCCAACGGCACTTCCAGCAGGACGCAGGGTTCGCAGTAGGCAATGGCCCCCGGGGCATTCGTCGTTACCAGATGGGGCATGTGATCGGCATATCCAAACCACAGATCGTTATTGCTCTGCCCAAGGGCAAGGCCAGAGCGCACCTTCCACGCAGCGGTATAGATCGGGGAGGGTTCCCGGATAATGGGCTGCGCTGCGCGTTTGACCGGATCCCGCTCCCAGCCATTGTACCGAGGATACGGATATTTATCGGCTACGGTGAATTCCGAACCGAGGGTTTTCGAGAGGGTTTCCGCCGCGGCGGGGTCCAGATGATGCACATAGAGCGTCTGGCCTTGTCGGACTTCGGGCAGAGCGGCGGCCAGTTGTTGGGCAAACTGAGGATTGCCCGCGGCCAACAAAAAGCGGATACCTGGTCCTTCGGCCCCTTCGGGGTTGACCACCATACCAGGCAAACGCAGGGGTTCGGGCACAGGGCCCACGATCGGTTTCCATGGAGGGATTTGGGCTTGGCTGGCATATGTCAACATGTTCTTCAACACCGTAGCTGCACAGGGGTCCTGACGCGCTTCGGTCACCAAGGCCTGACAGATAATCGCCAATCCACGACCGCTGAACACTTCGGTCAACGGCGTGCCGGCCAGGCCCACATCCACCATGCTGAAGAAGCGGTCCACGGTGCGACCGCTGGAAAGGATGGGCCGGAAATTGCCCGCTGCCGGTTTGATGAGGCAGACCGGCGCAATCATGTCCTCGACGCTCCAGAACCGGAAATCCTCCGGGCCGGTCCCTTGAAGGATCGGATGTTCCGGGCTGGTCGGATGGGCTATGGTGGCCGAGTACGGTCGGATGGTATTCCAAGCGGTGGCATATTTCAGCCCCCGGGTGAACCAAACTCCTCCCAATGAGAGCATCGGACGCCTTTGCGGCAAAACGACTAGTCGCCCACCGCTACGAATCCACTGGCTGAGGCGGTCTTGATCGGCGTGGCTGAGCAAGTCGGCCGCATCTCGGCCAAAAACCAGCGGCATCTGGGTATCCACCAGACCGTCTTGCCAATGGTTCAGCCGGTGGTAGCGGAGGCCAAGCTGGCTGAACAGTTCCGCGGTAGCGCCGTGTGGATCGTATAACCGGATAGGCGGCACCTGGTCAAAGCCGGTTACCGGAGGATACAGGGCCGCCGTCCAGTGCTCTTCGTATAGGGTCCGTTGGTTTTCGCAAAGTTGGGTGGTCGCAGCCAGCTCGGTCCGTTCGGAAACGGAGGGGAAGTTCAATTCCACAAACAGGTCGGTTCTGGTACCACGTTCCAACTTGACCGGCCGACTAGCCGTATAAAATAGTTTATCTTCTCCTTTGCGCCGGAAGGTCAGACGCACCTGACCATCCAACGGCACAAAGGCATCGTTGATCACCAACAGACCAAACGGCGTGGGCCGACCGGCAACGAAATTCCGGCCGTAGCGATGGTTAAAGGCTACCTGAAAACCACAGGCATTAAAAGAAAGTCGGAGGTTGGCTTCGTTGTCCTCAGGCATGTTGACCAGAGGGTGATCGCCGAAGCTGGCAAAACTACAAATGATCGGGATGCCGACTCGGCGCATCTCTTTGATCCCCCAGAAGCTGTGCAGGGCGCCGATGCGGATGCGCTGGGTGTTCAGGCACCAACTGCCCGAGCCATCTTCCCCACGGTTAAAAAACCACAAAGGCCCCTCGAACAGGGCCTCGCCGGCAATCGAGGCATGGGCATCGAAACAGTTGGGGTTCTCGCCCCATTCGGTCATGATGGCCGGTTTGCCTTGCTTACGCCCACGCAGGCCATCGAACATCTCCAACACCAGGCGGTATTGGTTGGGCAAAGCGGAGTAGGTGTTAATGTGCGGTCCACCCCCAATGGCGTGGACATCGAGATTGGGGATGGCGTCGTAGTCGTTGCTGCCGGTGACCGGCCGCGTGGGATCCAAAGCGTGGTACTGATCGCACAGCTTCTTCAGCCAGGGCATGGAAGCGACGTGTGGGTTGGGCAGACCGGCATGGCAGGCCTCGTTGTCCATGCTCCAGATGACGATGCTCGGGTGGTTGCGTTTGGCGACGACCCATTTGGCATACTGATGGAGCACCATCCGCCAGGTGGCCTCCCGCCAATACGGCGCTTCCTGCAACAAGCTCGTCTCACAGACCACCAAAAAGCCCGTTTCATCGCAGGCTTCGAAGAAGCTTTCCGGCGCTTCCATGGCATGGGTCCGGCAACCGGTCAAGTACCGCCACGGCCCCTGCCGAATCTGCTCCTTCCAGTATTCCTTCGGATGCGCATACATGGGCCACAAACCGTAGCCGTAGAAACGGAGTGGCTGACCGTTCATGTAAATATCCGGCTCGCCGGGTTTACTTTGGTCGATCCAAACCTCCCGGAATCCGAACCGTTGGCGTGTCTGATCCACCAGGCGGCCCTGGGAGTCGAGCAGTTCGACCTCCAGATGATACAGATGCGGGTCTTGGGGGGTCCACATGCGGAAGTCGGCCCAATCCACCAATAATTCCACCGGACTAGAACCCAAGGCAGGAACCGCCGCTTCGACAAGGGGAAACTCTTTACATACCTTCTCGGCATCCAGGACCCGGGCCCGCACTTTGCCCTGCCAACCCAACGGCGTACTGTTGGTCAGCCTCACCGTGGCCGACAGGTTCTTTTTCCGATAACTAGGCCGTACAAAAATATCGGTCGTTCGCACCTCTGGCACGATGGCCAGATACACACGATCCCAGATGCCCAACGGGGTCAAATAGCCGCGTGTGCCAATCTCCCGCAAATGCCAAACGGCTTTCGGATCGACGTTTAAGTCGATATTCGGAGCGCAGGAAACCAGCAGTTCGTTCTCCCCCGGTTTGACCGCGGCGGTAATATCCAGTTCCAACGGAGCGGCATGGAAGTCATGACTGCCGACAAACTTCCCATTGACCCAGACCCGGCTAATGTAACTTACTCCTCGAAACTCCAGCAGAATCCGCTTGCCTTCTGGGATCTGGGGCAAAGACAACCTCCGGCGATACCAGCCGCCTTTTTCCTCCGGATGTTGATAAAATGTAAAGTACCCTTTTCCATCGCCGAGGTTGGGAATGGCCACTGGCCGCCAGCCCTCTTTAGGAACATTCATTAGGTTCGCCAGACCCCGGATGCCCTCTAGTCCCTCGACCGGCGCTAGTTCCCAGTTGTCAGACAAGTCGATTCGCTGCCGGGGTTCGGCGTCGGCACCTGCTGCCCCGGCCCCCTGGAGAAAGGATATCCAAGGTAGGGCCGCCAGAAGGTAAGCAATGTACTTGCGAACACAAATACATTTCATCTGCATTCTCATAAGGTCTCTCCTCATCTGCTTCCGTATTGGCTATCCATCAGGGCTGCGTCAGAACCTAATCGTAACCTACTCATTGGACTGTATCTACCCACTCGGATTCCTACCAATATAGGGACTAAAAATCGGACCCAATACTACAGATTGGAGTCGGAGTTCCAGTGGATCCAGTTATGCTAAATAAATGTACATAAACACGAAGGGGCAGCGAAGGTGTGAAATACCTTAGAGGCTGTCCCGAAATGGGTACTCAGGCGGCGGTCCGGACCGTTTCCAACCCCTGCAGATTTCCCAAGGGGTCTGTTTTATTAGGGTTTTTAGCAGTCTGGGGGGCCGCCGGTTGGGGTTCCATCCAGCTAGAAAGGGAATTTCGGGACAGCCTCCTCCGTTTCCGAGGCGCTAAAAGTCCAACCACTTCCGGTATTTCGGAAAACTATTTTAGTTTACCCCGCGCAGGCCACATGCCTGTCCCATGCCAACATGCTAACATACCTCAAACTGTAAACGGAAACGCTAGGTTTTGGCCATCACTTATGGCAAAATAAGGATTTGGTAACTAGTTAGTTTGACTGTATCTTCCCGGCCCGCTCCCTACCAGTTATAGGGGCTAAGAATCGGATCGAACACCACAGATGGTGCTCATCATTCCGGGAGATACAGTCAAGTTAGCCGGATGAGCAAACCGCCTCTCCCCGGCGGGAGATGCCGGCCCGAGCCGCGCCGCAAGGGAGCGGACTGGCCGGGTGAGGGGCAAAAAAAGAAGCCGCTCGTGCCCTTCTGCTTGCCCCTTCATCCTACCCTCTCCCGCCAGGCAAGAGGGGAAAACATCGCCTCTTCATTCGGCTAAAATGTTACAGAAGCCCTTTCTGCTGCTAAAAAGTGCGTTCTCTTGGTGGCAAAAAGGAGGAAGAGGATGAAAGCTAAGCTGAACACCGATTTTCTCCCGCAGAAGAGAGTCTTTGGGAGCAGTCGAGGCCCGCTCCACCTGGGGAGCATTGGAGTTTGCAACAGCCCATTCATCTTCGGAAGAGCAAGGGATACAAATATGCCAGAAAACCAGGGAGTTTGGTGGCTCTACGTTTTGCGAAGATCAGTAGGGATTGCCGACCTGTGGAGGCTTATGATTTGGATCGCTCTCCGGCCTGGCTCTCTGTTAGGGTTTTTGGTTTGGCTTGGATTAGGGGTTTTGTCCCCGGCAGTGGCCGAACAGACGACGGGGTGCAGTCCTGCCTTGGTTCAAAGGACTCCTACTGGCTTTTTGTCGCCGGCCGGTGCCGAGGAGCCGGCGGCCTACAATGTGTTGGTGCTGTTTACGGATGATCAGCGGGCTGACACAATCGCCGCTTTGGGCAACCCAGTGATCCAAACGCCGAACCTAGATCGGCTGGTGCGCAGCGGTCTGGCATTCGACTGCGCCTACATGCAAGGCGGCATGCACGGGGCTACCTGTGTACCGTCTCGGGCCATGCTGCTGACAGGCAAAGGGCTTTTCCGCGTGGATGAAAAACTGCTTACCGAAGATACCTGGCCTGCCGCCTTTCAGCGGGCCGGTTACACCACCTTCATGACCGGCAAATGGCACAACGGGGCCAAATCTTTGCCCAGAGTTTTTGCCCAGGCCCGCTCCGTGTTTCTCGGAGGAATGCATCATCCACTGGAAGCCCCGCTGTGTGATCTGGTGGAAGGCAAACTCACCAAACCGGCACCCGCTAGCCAGCACGCCTGCCAGGTCTTTGCCGACCAGGCCATCCGGTTCCTCCAGGAGCATCGGCAGGGGCCGTTTTTCTGCTACGTGGCGTTTAACGGGCCACATGATCCGCATATCGTGCCGGAAGATTTTGCCGTTCGGTATGATCCGGAAAAGATTCCGCTGCCGCCCAACTTTCTGCCGCAACATCCGTTTGATAACGGGGAGATGACGGTGCGGGATGAATGTTTGTTGCCCTGGCCCCGCCGCCCAGAACAAATCCGCCAAATGCTGGCCGAGTATTACCGTTATATTTCCTACATCGACCAGCAGATTGGCCGAATTTTGGATGCATTGGCCGACTCGCCTCATCGGGATCGGACGATCGTCATTTTTGCGGCGGATTCCGGTGTAGCCCGAGGCAGCCACGGCCTGATCGGCAAACAGAACCTTTATGAACATTCCATCCGTGTGCCGTTGATTATGGCCGGTCCCGGCATCCCCGCCGGCCGGCGAACCCAGGCCTTCTGCTACCTCTACGATGTCCTGCCGACGGTGGGCCGACTCTGCGGCGTCCGCCACCCCAAGGTTCCGAAGGGCTGGATTTAACCGGCGTGCTGAAAGAACCCACTCAGCCGGGCCGAGCGGAGCTGGTCTTTGCCTATCGGAACCTTCAACGGGCCATCCGCCAGGGCCAATGGAAACTGATCCGATATCCCCAGGTGGACCGGACCCAACTGTTCGACCTCCAGACCGATCCGTATGAGACGACCAACCTGGCCGATCGACCCGAACATGCTCAGACCCTAGCCCGGTTGAGCCGACGACTGCACGACTGGATGCGCTCGGTAGGCGATGGCACGCCGTGGACCGTCCCGCATCCCAAACCGGCCGATTGGACCCCGCCGGCTCCCAAGCACTCTGCCACCGGTTCACCTCCGTAAGCCCCCAGAGTGTCCATCCCCAGGATCTCGCCTGTGTAAGGGGCTATCCCGAAATGGGTAGCGGGGCGGCGGCTTGGATTCCTTTGCCAACCGTTCCCCTTTATCCAACTGCCGTTTTATTAGGGGTAACATTTCAAAAACCCTAGGAAGGACCTGCTTCGGAGCTCCGGGCCCTTGGAGGTGTTTGCGTTGGATTACCGCTTTTGCGGGTTTGACAAGTACGCCCCCTCGTTCGGCTAAGATGTGTTACTATTAGGGTTTTGCCAGTCTGGGGCGGTTGGTGGTAACATCCGGCTAAAAACGGAGTTTCGGGATAGCGCCTACGGGGAACATTGCCCAAGGGGAACCTATGGGCCGAATGGAAAGACCCTGCACCTCCCCTTGCGGAACAGGTACAGGATGACTAGGGATAGACCAGGGCCTAGCGAGCATGGTTTGACCACAGGAAATCTCATTGCCCGGAAAGGGGGACTTCCGTCCCTTTCGGCCGGCTTCGGCCTGGTTTCGGTCCGCCTTTTTCGCACCGGGCAGAGAGGGTTTTTATGAGGAAGGCTTTGGTAAAATTTGACCGGGCTCTTTTCTCTGGAAGCCGGTGTGGGTATGTTGAATAGAGGATGTTTCCCGGGCTGCGGCGGCCTAGGAAGAGATCAGTTGTCTTGTTAAGCGAGGTCGGAGCAATGGACATGAAGAAACGGACGGCAATTGGATGGGTGGTTGTTTGGGGCATTTGGGCAGGAGGCGGCCTGCTATGGGCTGCCCAACCAAAGGGCCAGGAGGTGGACGTGGAAGGAACTGTGGCCGGGGTTATGCCGGGGATGATTCAGGTGAAGGTCCTGACGGGACAAACCTGGATGTTCCAAGTCTCTCCAAAAGCCAAAGTGGAAATCACGGGAACGGCGGAAAAAAGTTTCCTGCAACCAGGACTGTTGGTCGAATTTAAGGCCACCCTGGACCAGAAGTTCCATGCCACGGCCAAAGTAACGGCGCTAACGATTTGCAGTCCTTCGCCCCAAAAGTTTCCGGGCCTCTTCCCGGAAGGGGGCGGGCTGACCATACCCGAACCATCGGGTCCAAAATCAAAGAAAAAAGAAGCCGCCGGCCCCGGCAATTACCATGTGGTGGGCTTGCTCCTTATGGGCACAAAAGAGGGACAATATTCCGTGAAGACCCCTCAGGGGATGGTGGTTTTTGAACTCGATGATGCCGCAGAAATCAAGGTGGAAATGAACTCGCCGCCAGGCCTTAGGTACACCCGGGCTGGGGATCAAATCCACGTCAAAGGAGTGGCTTTCCGAGAGGGCATGGGCGAGGCCAGAGAAATCAACGTAAAATTACTCACTGCTCTGACCGGCCCGGAAACCAGCCGGGGCAAAAAGAAAATCGAGAAAAAAACCACCGAAAAGCCACAAGAAGCAACTCCTGAAGAAAAACCCACCAAACCCACCCCCGGCATCAAAGCCTCCAAAGTTCCCCCCAAAGAAGAATAGCCTGAAAGGCTGTCTCGCCATTGGTAATCTAGGACCGGCCCAAACCAGTTGCAAACCCTTCCGGTTTATCAAAAAGCCCGTTTTATGGGGTTTTGGGCAGCCCGGGCGCCGCCGGTTGGTGGTTCCATCCGGCTAGAAAGGGAATTTCGGGACAGCTTCTGAGACCACCGGTGGCCCCTTCTTTGTCCGTCAATCCCTAACGGTTCCCGGAGTCCGCACCTCAGGGAGGGGGAATACCTTGCAAAGAGCAGCTTGTCGGGTCCCCGGCCCATGCCTGTACAGTACTATCGGGGAGGACCACCGTAGCTTCTGGAATCCTCGGGGAGTCTCTGGATAGGGCACAGGAGCCTCCCGCACATCCTCTCCGTGGGGTCAACCCTACGGCGTCGGGAAGTTCCTTCCTTTGGCGGAGAAGTTTCTGAGCAAGTCCAAGCCGCTACCCCAGGACCCGAACAGGCCGATTTTTTTCATCTACATACACAATCCGGGGTTTTACCTGCCGGGCTTCTTCTTCCGACACCACACAGGAAGCCAGGATAATGACCAGATCCCCGGGCTGAGCAGTTCGGGCTGCTGGGCCGTTGAGTACCACCGCCCCAGAACCCGCCGGCGCCTCGATCAGGTAGGTTTCCAACCGGCTCCCGGTATTTAGGTTGAGCACCTGGACCATCTCGCCGGGCAGTAGGTCGGCTGCCTCCATCAGGTTCCGGTCCAGGGCGAGACTTCCTTCATAATGCAACTCGGTGCCGGTTACCGTGACCCGATGGATTTTTGCACGAAGCATCAATCGCTGCAAAGCAAATCCCTCCTTTGGATTGTCTTTGACTTACTTTAACGGTATCCACCCGGCTAAGCCCCTATCACGTAGAGGCTGTCTCGAAATGGGTACTTGGGCGGCGGCCCAGACCGTTGCCAAACCCTTCCGATTTACCAAAGTGTCCGTTTTTACCAAAGTGTCCCTTTTATGGGAGGTTTTGGCAGTCTGGGGGCCGCCGGTTGGTAGTCCATCTGGCTAAAAACGGAATGTCGGGACAGCCTCTTAGAGAAACTAAAATTGGTTCGAACACCCCAGATGGTGGCCCATGGTCCCGGTGGATACAGTCCACTTGCTCATCGGCAAAAAATTTTATTATCTCCCAGAAGGAGCGGCTGACAAGGTGGGGGTTGCCCCACTCAAGAGTTAGTCCATTCCCCTTAAATGGTACTATTCCGCCCCACATCTCCCCCAATGGATTCTGGGGGTTGCACGATGGCCTTCCATAAGTAAAATAATAAGGTAACAGTCCGGCTTAGTGGGACCAAATTCTCTTCTCTCACCCAACCGGAGGGGGGCCTATGAAAAGAATCCAGACGGCGGTCAGGAGGCAGCAGGGGCCAATCTATCTGCTGGAAAGACCAATTCATCTTCTGGGCAGAATCCAATCAGGAGGATCGGCCATCGAGCTTGCGGCGTCCGAAAGCCCTCCATTTCCTACACCCGTTCCTATATCCGCCGGGTGTTTGCTCCGATATAGGCGGAGGGTGGCTTGTGCCGGAACCGTTCCATGCCCGCCGGTGGGCAGTGGGGAGGCACCCTTCCGTACGCCCCTTCGGGGTTTTACGCTGGTCGAACTGTTGGTGGTGATTACGATTATTGGGATTTTGATCGCCTTGCTGTTGCCGGCGGTACAAGGGGCTCGGGAAGCCGCTCGAAGAACTTACTGTGCCAATAACCTGAAACAGATTGCCCTGGCCTTTTTGAACTACCATTCCGCCCAAGGTGCCTTTCCCGACGGGGGAAAGAATAAATGCAATCCACCGGTTCACCCGGCGGTGAATCCTGCGATGTGCTGGACAGGCGAACACTCAGATTGGGGCTGCTGTGGGCCGCAGGACCGGACCGAATGGAGTTGGCCGTATGCTCTGTTGCCTTACCTGGAGCAACAGGTGCTTTATGATCAGACCAATAACAGCGTTATTTACAAGACACCGGTTCCGGTCTTCTACTGTCCCACCCGGCGTCGGCCGATTCTTTATAACAATTTGGCCTTGACCGATTACGCCGGCAATGCCGGTTCCACCATGGGAAATAGTAAAACGTTAGATAAGGTCAACGGGGTGATTGTCCGGCGAGGCACTGGCCATGTCAGTTTGGACCATATTCTAGACGGGGCCTCCAATACACTGCTGGTGGGAGAAAAGCAGATCAATCCGGATCGGCCCGGCTTACCTTGGGATGACAATGAACCGTATGTCGCGCCAGGCTGGGATGCCGACATCGTGCGCATAGGGAGTTCTTCTTATCTGCCTCAGCCTGACTCGCTGCATCCTTCCTACAACACTCCCCAGCCTACCCCTGGGCTGTGGGGTGATCCTTATTATACCGGTTCCAACCGATTTGGCTCTTCCCATGTGGGGATATTTCACGGTGCATTGTGCGACGGATCGGTTCGGCCGATTGCTTTTAACATCGATCCGACGACGTTTCAACGGCTTTGCGTGCGGAACGACAGGCAACCGGTGGTGCTACCCTGATGATGGGGTTGTCTTTTTTCCATCCTGGCGCTGGGTTCTCAGGTGGACATAGGGAGTTGGCTATTTCTGGGCAAACGGGTCCTACAAGGGCAAGAGTCCCGTGGAATAGGCTATTTCAAATGGAGGAAGCCATGGTGTCCCTCTACCTCCCGAGGAGCCTCTGGAACTGGGAGGGCTATCAGAACCAGCCCTTAAAGAGATTGGTACCGAATAGGATTGGTGGAAGAGCAGGCCAATCTTTCTTAAAGCACTGGCAGTCTGAAGCCGACTTTTGGCCGGGGAGTCGGCCGAGGGGCTTTACCTTGGTCGAACTGTTGGTGGTGATTACGATCATCGGGATTTTAATCGCCTTACTTTTGCCGGCGGTGCAAGGGGCTAGGGAATCGGCCCGCCGGGCCCAGTGCGCCAATAACCTCAAACAGATCGCCCTGGCCATCCTAAACTTCCACTCCGCCCAAGAGCGATTTCCCGATGGTGGGAAAAATATGTGCAACCCCCCCTACCACCCAAACCTCGACCATACTCAGTGCGGCACAGGACCCAACAATGATTGGGGCTGTTGTAGTCCGTATGATCGGAGTGAATGGAGTTGGCCTTACTATATCCTGCCTTACTTAGAACAACAGGTCCTTTATGATCAGACGAGTAATAGTGTGATTTATAGGACGCCGCTACCGGTCTGGCATTGCCCCACCCGACGTCGGGCGGTATTGTACAACAACTATGCCAAGATCGATTATGCGGGCAATGCCGGTAGCCGGGGCGGCGACGGTGCCGATGGAATTATCATTCGTAAGGATGTAGGATTGGCGGTCCAAGGGCTTCCGACCGTGATCAAATTGGATCACGTGCGCGACGGTGCCTCCAATACCCTGCTGGTAGCGGAAAAACAGCTCAATCCGGATCGGTTCGGCCAGACCTACGACGACAATGAACCCTATGTGGCTCCCGGCTGGGATAGCGAAATGTTTCGGCTCGGCACGACCACATATGTGCCCAAACACGACTCGCAACATCCTTCTTATACGGCCAGCGATCCCTATGTGGGATCGAACTATTTTGGTTCCGCTCACGTGGGGATGATGAACGCCGCTTTGTGTGATGGTTCCGTCCGGGCTATTTCTTATAGCATCAACCCGGAGATGTTTCGGCGATTGTGTGTGCGGAACGACAAACAGCCGATCGACTGGTCCCAGGTCCAATAACCCCCTTTTCCGGAATTCCCTCAGTGCGTTCTGGCAGTTTGGGTTTTCGTCACGTTTTAGCCGAAGGAAGGGCTGCCAATGTGTCATTCCTGCGGAAGCAGGAATCCAGGCTGCTTTGCGCTTGCTATGGTGTTCCTGGAGGATAACCGCGGTCCAGGCACCATGGCCCCTTCTTTGGACGACCACTTTCGTGGGAATGCCACGCTGGGTGTACCCCCAGGGGAGAGGCGGGGGCCCTTCGGCTAAAATTTTACGGGTTTTCTTTCCTCATGGGTTTGTTTCCTCCCGGTGAGAAAAGGCTTTTTGGACAAGAGGATTTCCTTATGTGGGGGAAGTGGGGTAAGGTATTTTTATTAGCGGTTTGGGTGTTAGGGGCTGCGTGGATGGGCTGTGGGGGTTCTCCCGGCCCGGCGAAGGTAACCCCGGAAGAAGAGAAACAGCTTCAAAAGCAATTGGAGGAGGCGGCGGCTGCCGAGGGGCGGGCCGGCTGGGGAAAACCGGAAGCTCAACCCGCCCCCGCTCCGAAAAAGTAAGAGCCGGTCTGACAAGCTCTCCCGAAATTGCCCGTCCGGCGAGGGCAAAAACCGTTGCTAAACCCTTCAGGTTTTCCAAAATGTCCGTTTTGGGGGGTTGTTTGGCAGTCTGGAATCTGCCGGTGGATGGGATCTCCGGCTAAGAACGGACTTTCGGGACAGCCTCTTACCCTCCGGCCTCCGGTTTGGGAGGGCCGTAGAAGCGCGTGATGTCGATGCCGCCGCGGAGTTCTTCTTCCAGAAGTTTGATCCGGGTTTCCAGCCGTTCCACCCGTCGCACCAGCTGGGGAATAAGCTGGGGGGTAGTGTCTTCTGGCCGAGGCCGAGGAACGCTCGGATAGCCCAATTGTCGGGAGAGGGCGGCAAACAGAAACAACGGATCCCGTTTCCGATGGGCCAGGGCGATTCGGCCTTCTTTCTCCCCGAAAAGGATCGGTTTGCCCGGATGCGGGTGGGTTTTCAGGTATTCTTCGCTGCGGACGTAGATCATATCGGCCAGATCAACCAGGCCGATCTGCCGACGCACCGTCAAAATCCATTCTCGCCAGGCCTCGTCATACAGGGGGTCTTGGGCCATGGCTTCCAGCCCCTCGTCGTATCCAAGCCGATTCCGACACACCGCCTCAAACTGATACAAAAACAGTCCCTGCGGCGTGGGCCCCTTGGCGCGGTATTCCGCCTCTTTTTCGAGGATTTCCAGGCCGATGCGCAAATCGAATCGGCCTTCCGGCCGTTCCGCCTCCGCCATGATGAACGTCTGAAACGGGGTAAAATAATGCTGGAGCCGACGCATCGCCCCGGCAAACCCCCCCGTATGCCGAAGCTCCGTGGCCATGAAGTCAATCGCCATCGGCAATTTAGTAATGGCCAACACCTCATGCCGCAAAATGGCCAACAGTTCCTGCGTGGAAACCCCCTGGTTCATCCGTTCCCGCAGGGATCGAAAGAAATAGGCCTGTTCAATGTATTCTTCACGGTCCAAGATCGGCATGGAAGGTGCGTCCTCTGTCAGAGGGTGTTCAACCGGGGCTGGGAAGAAATCCGCCCCTTACAGGCTCCATCCTTGCCGGTACTCTCGTCGGAGGAACCGCTCTGCTTGAGGGCAATTGGTGGCTTTCATGGCCGGTCCGTCCCATTCCAGCGGGCTTCCCACCCGGTACGAGACCGTGCCCAGCAAGGCGGCCTCCGTAAGCGGCCCAGAATAGCCAAAATGGCAAGTGGTTTTCCCGCCCGTTTTGCACGCCTCCACCCATTCCCGATGATGGCCGATGGAGGCCGGGAGGCTCGGTTCCGGGAGTTTCGCCCCCTCAAACTTCTTTTTGGGCAGGAGGTGTCGGGTGCCGTAGTCGGCCAGCACCATCCCAGTCTTGCCGACAAATAGCACCCCGGCCCCTTGACGTGGGATTTGCTCCTGGATGCCGGTCATCTCAGCCAACCGACGCTCCAACTCCTCCCAAGGCGGCTGTTTACCGCCGTCGTACCAGGTGAGCCAAACCGGCGGCAACTTCCCCCGAGCCGGAAACTGATACCGCACGATCAGCCATTGGGCACAACTTTCCGGGTGGACCGGGTGGTGTCCTTCGGCCGCCACATGCGTCGGATACTTCAAATCCAAGGCCCAGAACGCCAGATCCACATAATGGCAGAAGAAGTCGCCGATGCCGCCGTTGGCAAAATCCCACCAGCCCCGCCAACTGGCCGGCACATAAGCCGGATGATACGGCCGATACGGCGCCGGTCCAAGCCATAGGTCCCAATCCAACGTGGGCGGACAAGGGGGCGTGTCTTTCGGCCGGTCGCCCGGACTATACCGCACCGGATGCCACACATGCACCTCTTCGACCGGGCCGATCAGACCGGCCTGAATCCATTCCACCACCCGGCGGTAATTGTCGCCGGCATGAATCTGCGTGCCGATCTGGGTAACCAATTTATTTTTCTCGGCCAATTCGGTAAGTAGGCGGGCTTCATAGACATTGTGGGTGAGTGGCTTTTCACAATAGACGTGTTTTTTCATCCGCATGGCCATGGCCGCCGCCGGCGCATGCGTATGGTCCGGTGTGCTGACTACCACCGCATCGCAGCGGTTTTCCAATTCTTCCAAGGCCTTTCGGAAATCTTTATAGATTTTGGCCTTGGGGAAGCGTTGAAAGGTACTGGCGGCCCGCTTTTCATCGACATCGCACAGGGCAATGAACTCTGCCCCGGCAGCAGTACAACCGTTCACATTCTCCGCTCCCCGGCCGCCCACGCCAATGCCGATGCATCGGAGTCGTTCGTTGGGCGATTGGCCCATCGGCCACAGGCGGCCTGGATTCAACAAGCACCCAGCCACCGCTAAACTGCTCGTCTTCAACACCATCCGGCGGGAAATCGTCCGACGCATGATCACAACCTCCAGAAGAAGGGGTTAAAAATGGAAACGCCGCAACCGGAAGGAAACCAACTCAGAGGCTGTCCCGAAATGGGTACTCGGGCGGCGGCCGGACCGTTGCCAAATCCTTCCGATTTACCAAAGTGCCCGGTTTGTGGGGATTTTGGCAGTCTGGGGCCGCCGGTTGGAAGTACATCTGGCTAAAAACGGAATTTCTGGACAGCCTCTAAAGGATCGGGAGACCTTTCGTATCTTAAAGTGTCGGTAATCGGCTCCGAAAAGTCGGCCCCCAGGACGAACTCTCCTTAGGGTTCTGATTCGGTCTTGATCCATTTTTCCAAATACTCTTTTACCTTCGCCGTGAAATCCCTGGCGGCGGAAAATACATCTTTTGCTTCCTCCTGGGTCATCATAAACCCTACGGCATGGTCTCCCACCAATCTTTGTCCAGAGCGTCATGGAGCCACTTTCCTATCTGCCGATCGAAAATGCCCGTTTTGACGAAATCCTCGCCAAACAAGCTAAGGAGGGCTTTATGAGAGAGAGGGGTCAATTTTTTGGTCAAAAGCGCCGCCTGGGCCATGAAAAACATCGTATAACTTGACTGTATCTACCGGAAGTAATTACCACAATCTGGTGGGTTTGAGCCGATTCTTACCCCCTACAGGTTGTGGGGGCTGGGCCGGGGAGATACAGTCAAAATAATAACTTCTCGAGACACCAGAATCATAATCTCCCATCCGGAACGCACACTCTGCGGTAGCCAGAAATCTTTCTGCTTTTTCACTCGCACTGGTTATTTCCCTCATATCGGAAGGCCTTCTTTTTTCACATTCTGGAAAAAAGGATCACGGTACGCTTCAAAAATGTCTTCCGGCAACAGTACCACAGAAACAAGTTCTCCGGTTCCTAATAAGATATCCCACAAAAGATCGCTCAGACCCGTCGGACTTCCCAAGGAGAAAGAGTTTTGTCCACAAGCACCAGCAGATCAATATCCGAATCTTGTGTGGCAGATCCTCTTGCATGAGAGCCATAAAGGATCACCCTCTTAATCTTCTCTCCGTATTGGGCGATCAACGAGTTTTTGACCTGGAGAATTAGAGGGGTTATCTTTTCATGCATACAAGCTGCCTCTCGGACGGGTTGGAAATGGTTGTTTCTTAAGATTTCCGCCGAATGAACCAATTCGCCTCTCCCCCGGCCGTCGAGAGGCCCGTGTAATCGAAGCGAAGCCGGCTGAGGGAGCCTTGTCTGTCATTCCCGCACAAGCGGCAGTCCAGAAAGGAGGAGAATTCCCGATCGCCTGGGTCCCCGCCTAAGCGGGAATAAACCTGGACTGCTGCTTGCGCGGGAACAAGTCGAGATTCCTGCTTGCGCAGGCAGGACACCGCCGATCCCTCCATTCGGCTCAAAATGTTACCATTTTCCTTTTTTATTTCTTTATCCTCCTTTCCCCAAGAGGTTTGATCAAGCGGGGCTGGGAAACTCCTTAGCCGAGGGATCAGGGAAATGCTTTCCGCCCGGCCCCCCGGTTCCGGCCTGCATACCCACTTGGAGGGGTGTTTCTGCTAAGGGTTCCGGGTATGATAAGAAGAAAAGTGGGGAAACCCTCCGGAAGATCAGGGAGTAGGTTACCAGAAGGTCCGTCATTCCAAACCGTCAAAGACGAGAAAAAAGAAGGGGTTAATGCCCCAAGGGGCTAGGGAAGCTGGTATGGGGCTAGCCCATACCACAAGAGTGGTAAATTATACCCTCGGAATATGTATTTTTGGCCTGGACACTGCCGTTTGAACCCTCCTGTTGGCAGACTCTGGAAGGCTGGAAAAAGTAGGCAGAGCCGAGGGAATCCCCCAATTATCCTCTTATTGGGTTACTTTAGAACCCCCGAAAGGATTACGTGGGCCTGGTTGCATGGAGTGGCAAAACACTGGGTATCGGGGATACGAGCGTCTGGAAGGTTGAAAGAACCCATGCAGGCCCGGTTTAGGGCCGCTCATTGAGGATATGCCCTCATGGAGATTGGAAACAATCCCCCCCTAGGTAGTACTTCTGAGAAAAAAACTGCTTCTCCCCTCAGTCGGGACCGGATTGCCGAGGCCTATCTGGACCAGATTCCGTTTGATCTGTATCCGTTTCAGGAGGAGGCCCTTTTGGCCTGGTTTTCCTCCGAGGAGGGTGTTTTGGTCTGTGCGCCGACTGGGATGGGCAAGACCCTGATTGCTGAGGCGGCCATGTTCGAGGCCCTGCACACCGGCCGGATTGCCTATTACACCACGCCGCTGATTGCCCTGACCGAGCAGAAATACCGGGAGTTGCAGGCCCTGGCGGTCCGGTGGGGGTTTCGCCCGACTGATGTGGGCCTGGTAACCGGCAATCGGCGGGAAAACCCGGATGCTACTTGCCTGGTCGTGGTGGCCGAGATTTTGGCCAATCGCCTGCTGCACCCGGAACGGTTCGATTTCGACCGGGTCAGTGCGGTAGTGATGGATGAGTTCCACAGCTTTGCCGATCCGGAACGGGGCATTGTTTGGGAGTTGACGTTGGGGCTGTTGCCGAAGCATGTTCGGTTGCTGTTGCTTTCGGCCACGGTGGGCAATGCGAGGGAGTTTATCGATTGGCTCCGGACGGCCCATCAGCGCCGGGTGGAATTGGTCGAAGGATTTGAACGCCGGGTGCCGTTGGTCTTCCAGTGGGTGCCGGATCGGCTCTTGATGGAGCAGATCGAAGAAATGGCCCAGGGAGACGAACAGAGCCGGAAAACGCCGGCGCTGGTGTTTTGTTTCAATCGGGCGGAGTGTTGGCGGGTGGCCGAGCAGATCAAAGGCCGGCAGGTCTTGACGCCCGGTCAACAGGCAGCCCTGGCTGCCGCCCTGAAACAATATGATCTTTCCACAGGAGCCGGTCCGAAACTTCGGCAACTGCTACTTCGGGGGGTGGGTGTACATCATGCCGGGGTGCTGCCGAAATATCGGCGGATTGTAGAAGAGCTGTTTCAGCAGAAGCTTTTGTCGGTGGCTGTTTGTACCGAGACCTTGTCGGCTGGGATCAATCTGCCGGCCCGCTCGGTAGTGCTGCCGACGATCCTGAAAGGGCCGCCCGGCAGAAAACGGCTCATGGACGCCTCTAGTGCGCATCAGATTTTTGGTCGGGCAGGCCGACCGCAGTATGACAAGGTGGGCTATGTCTTTGCCCTGCCGCACGAAGACGACGTGAAACTAGCTCGCTGGAAGGAGAAATACGACCGGATTCCGGAGAACACGAAGGATCCGGTGCTTTTGAAGATGAAGCGGGAATTAGAGCGGAAGAAACCGACCCGGAGTCCCCATGAGCAATACTGGACAAAAGAACAGTTTGAGAAACTTCAGCGTTCTCCGCCCGGCAAACTGGCTAGCCGGGGTCCGTTGCCCTGGCGACTTTTGGCCTACATGTTGGATGCGTCGCCGGAGGTGGAACGGATTCGGCAATTGGTGAGCCGGCGGCTGATGGATAGCCGACGGATTCAGGAAGGCCAAAAGCAACTGGAAAAGATGCTGATGGTACTGTGGCGGGCCGGGTATGTGGAACTGGAGCCGCCGCCTCCGGTAAAAGGGGGTCCATCCGCTCCGGGCGTGTCGGCAGCCGAACCCGCCTGGGCGCCGGCTGTCTCTCTGCGCCGCCAGGTGTCCGAAGAGGAAGACGAGAGCCTGCGGTGGGAATTGGTTCGCCCGCCGGTGCCCGACAGCTTTGGTGCCGGTATTTTTGATCTGCAACCCTGGGAACTCCAGAATCAGACCACCCCGCCGGTTTCTGCTCCGTTAGAACCCAAGACCGCCCAACCGGGTTCTGCTCAGCCCGAACCCAGCCGGGGACAACCTCCCGTGCTCGAAAAGCGGCACTCGGATTCCCCTCCATCGGCGGCCTTCGACCATTCCGGTCGCAAAGGGCTTTTGGACGATTGGTTGGCCAGCCGACCGGACCTGCTGGCTGCCCTCTCCCAACAGCCCCGCCACGAAGAGGCAGAAGAAGGCCCGAACATAGAGATGCCTGCAAGTTCCTTGGCCGAGGCGTCAGAACGCTCCGACGAAGAGGCCGAGAAAATCTCCAAAGAAAAGGCAACCGAAACCTATGGAGCGGAAGCCCCGGCTATTTGGGAGCCCGTGGAGGCGGCCGGGGCACCGACGGCGGACCGGACAACAGGCAGTCCGGCGGCGTGGGCGGAGCTGGTGGACGAAAGTTATCGGCCGGTATTGGCTCGGCCCACCCCGGCCCTTCGGGACCTCTTGTTCTTTCGCGGGGTGAATCCTCTGTATGGGATATTTTTGGTTCGGCAATTGGGCATTGCCAATCGGGCGGAGCGGATTCAGGCCTTCGAGAGCGTGTTGGAATTGCCCCGGTCGTTGGGCCCGGCCGTTTGGGTGCCTGGGCCGGAGCAGTTGCCTCCCGGACCGTTGGCCACCAATCGCCTGGATCGGCAACTATTGGAACTGGGCCTGGCTACGGAAGAGGAACTTTATCCGCCTGAAGAGCCGGAAGAGCCACGGCGACGCCGCATCTACGACCAGCCACGCCAACGCCTCCTCCCCTTAGCCGAAAAATTGAAGCTCCTTTTCGATTATGAGTATCCCGGGGTGCACGATGTGCGGATCAGGCCGGTTTGGGTGGCCGGAGCCCTACTGGAAATGGGCGGCGACTTCGACAAATACATCCGAAGCCGAGGTCTGGAAACCCAGGAGGGGATTATCTTTCGGCACTTGCTGCGGCTCATTCTTTTGGTGTATGAATTTTTACAATTCTGCCCCCCAGATGCCGACCCTGACGAATGGACCAAGGACCTGGAGGAGATCGCCCTTCGGCTGACGGTCAGTTGCCGGAAAGTGGATCCCAGCAGCACCCAGCGCGCTCTGGAAGAAGCCGAAGCCGAGGTGGAAATCGAAGAATAGGTTAACCGGCACTAGGCGTGGCCGGGCGGACAGACCGCCGCCGAAGTCTCCAGAGCAGGCCTCCAATCCGTTTCTCCCGCCGGAAATACAAAATCTCTCCCTGGTTTTCCTGGTTTTTGGGCGTAAAATTGGTAAAGGGGGGGTTCCTAGATCATCCCCATAAACAGCGGAAGGCCCTCCGCAGTCTCCTGGTGGGGATGGGCAAGCAGTCCGAAGAGGCAATCGCCTATGGCTTGGGAATACACAGAAAAGACCAAACAACTGTTTTTAGATGCGGTTCAGGGAAAACCTGGCACCCATCTGGGCGAAGTCGAAAACCCGGATGGCATTGGCGAACACGGGTCCATTGCCTGTGGGGATGCACTGCGGTTTACTTTCCGGGTGCGGAAACATCCGGAGGATCCGACCCAAGACGTGATTACCGAGGCCCGGTATTTGACGTTTGGTTGCACGTCGGCCATTGCGGCCTCGGAGGCGTTGTGTCGGCTTATTGAGGAGGGCGGCTACACGCCGATCCAGGCCCTGAAAATCACCAATCAGGACATCGTCAACTATTTAGGTGGCCTGCCGGACCAGAAAATCCATTGTTCGGTCATGGGGGCGGAGGCGTTGCAGGCGGCTGTTTTTAACTGGGCGCAGCGCCGGGGCGTGGACCTTCGGAAACTGGGTTTGGACATTCGGCCTGAGGAGCAGGAGGAGGGCCGAATAGTGTGCAAATGTTTCGGCATTACCGAACCCTACCTCCGCCGAAAAATCAAAGAGTTGGGTCTGAAGACCATTCCGGAGATTACTAACGCCTTGAAAGCGGGGGGGGCCTGTATGCAGTGCCACCATATGCCCGGCGGTCTGCAGGACATCTTGAACGAGATTTGGGGCTACGATCCGAAGAAGTTGCCGATTCTCCCGACCCTGCCGCCCGCGCCCGCTGCGGTCGGTTCCGTACCCGCCCCGGCGACCCCACCGCTCGCTTCAGGACAGGCGTCTGGCAGCCCCGGCGCCGGGCAGGTCGCTCTGGCCGCCCCGGCGCCTTTGCCTCCCGGGCAGGCCGCCTCTGCGGGACCGTCCGGTGATGGCCGAGGGGAACTTTCCCCTTACCAATTCGCCAAAAAAGTCGAGCGGGCCATCGAACAATACGTCCGGCCTATGCTCCAGCAAGACGGCGGGGATATCGAACTGATTGATATTAAAGACCACCTCATTTATTGCCAATTGCGGGGTGCGTGCGCTGGCTGTGCCGGCGCCGGCATGACCATGAAACTCATGGTGGAACAGGTGCTCAAGGAACAGGTGGACGAACGCATCCGTGTCGTGGCGGTCTGAACCTCCTGGGGGCCTCCTGACGCAGTAAACAGGCATCCGGGTCATCCGTCCCGGCAAGGCGGAGGTCCATCCAGATGCTTCGACCGCTCTATACCGATCCGGCAAGAGCAGAGGCATTGCAAGCGGTTGTTTTGGGAGGTTTGGAATGCGGCTTGTTTATGCGGACAATAATGCGACCACGCCGGTGGCGCCGGAAGTGGTGGAGGCGATGATGCCCTATTTGCGGGAGTGGTATTTTAATCCCAGTTCGATGTACGAGCCGGCACGCCAAGTGGCCCAGGCTATTGCCCAGGCACGCCGGACGATTGCCGGGCATCTGGGAGCTGCGGATGCACAGGAAATTATTTTCACTGCATGTGCCACGGAGAGCAACAATGCGGCTATTCAGGGCGTAGCGCGTGCCCGGCCTGACCGACGCCATATCATCACCACCGCGGTGGAACATCCGGCCGTCTTGGAAGTTTGCAAAGACATGCAACGGGCCGGTTACGAAGTTACCTTCCTGGGCGTGGATCGGCATGGAAATCTGAACATAGCCGAATACGTCCGCTCCCTCCGCCCGGACACCTTGCTGGTAACCGTCATGCACGCCAACAACGAAACGGGGGTGATTTTTCCGGTGGCCGAATTGGCCCGGATTGCCAAGGAAACCAGCCCGGAGATTGTCTTCCATACGGATGCCACCCAATCGGTCGGAAAATTGCCGATCGATTTGAGCGGCGAGTTTCGGCATGTGGACCTGCTGTCGTTTTCCGGCCATAAGCTGCATGCGCCGAAGGGGATCGGTGTTTTATATGTGCGGCGGGGTACGCCGTGGCGACCGTGGATGATCGGCGGCCATCAGGAGCAAGGCCGACGCGCCGGCACCGAAAACGTCCCCTATATCGTCGGCCTCGCACGGGCCATGGACTTGGTCATGGCCGATCGGGAAGCGCAGGAAGCCCGGTTGGCCCAACTTCGGGACCGCCTGGAATCGGCCTTGCTCCAGCGCATCCCGGCTCTGGAAATCAACGGCCGCGGTGCGCTCCGATTGGCTAACACCATTAACCTTTCTTGCCACTATATCGAAGGCGAAGCCATTCTCTATCAACTCAGTGCGGAAGGCATCTGTGCATCGAGCGGCTCGGCTTGCACATCGGGTTCTTTGGAACCGTCCCATGTGCTGCGGGCCATGGGGGTGCCCTTTACCGCCATCCACGGATCGGTCCGCTTTAGCTTCAGCCGTTATACCACCGACGAAGACATCGACCGGATCATCCAGGTCTTTCCGGAGATTGTGCGGAAGCTACGGCGGATGTCGCCTTATTGGGACTGGGAGCAGGACCGGCCCCGGCCCACCGCTCCCGTGGCCGCCATATCCAACCCATAAACCCCTCTTCGCCCGGCCCGGGGCTGGATCGGGTTCTCCAGCGGCGACCAGCAAGGGCCCACCCCCACGCCCTGTTGGAAATACCCAAGGCAAAAGCGGAAAGGCGGGGGCGACAGCGGTTACGGTTTCAGGAACAACTCGTCTTCGACCAATTCGGAGGCGTTAGGGTTGGGCAGTTTGAAGTAGATGGCTTCGCCGTCGGGATCGGGGAATTCGGTAAGCACAAGTTCCAGATCGGTTTTGGCCAGCGGGTACCATTGGCCCGGTCCCCAGGCCCGCACTCGGCAGGCCCAGCCGCCCGGGTGCACCGAATCGTCCGGCATGGGGCCTTCCAGCGAGCTGGTATCGACCACCAGAAGCCGAAGGTCCATGTCGGCCGGCAGTTTATTTCGCTTTCGATTCAGGCAAAAGACCAACGGACCGCGCATCAGAGCGGCTCGTCCGGCCTGGGCCAGGCGGCCTTTGACCCATCGCCACTCCATCGGCAATTCCAGCAGGACCCGATCGCCCGGTTGCCACTGCCGGGTTAAGGTGAAAAAGGCGCCCGGCTCGGCAGGCTGGGGGATCGACTCGCCGGGCAGTCGCACCCTGGCCTTCCGACACCACCGGGGTATGCGGAGAGCCAGTTCGAACTGGGCCGGTCGGCTCGGCTCCACATGGAGCACCACCTGGTCGCCGTGGGGATATTGGGTTTCCTGCCGAAGCGAGACCCTCAGCCCATCGGCCAGTTCCAGTTTTGCCGTGGATGGTGCATATAGGTTTATCATCACCCCCTGGGCGGACCGGTAATAGATCATTTCGGGCAGTTCGGACAGAATCCGCCGGTAATTGCACGGACAACAGTAGGTGTCCTGGGGGAAGTAGCTGCGGGGGCCGTCAAAGGGGGTGTAATACCGAATGCGTCGGCCATCGGGCGATTGGGCGGCAAACAGGGCGTTGTAGATGGCCCGCTCCATGATGTCGCCGTACAGCGGCTTACCCTCCCGCTGGACTAGATGATGGCAGAACCGGATCAGGTAGGCCGTCGCACAGGTTTCGCCCAGGTTGATCGTGCCTTCCTGGGTGTCGTGCCAGCATTCGTGGTCGCCGCAGGTGCCGGTGATGACCAGGCCGTTTCGGCGGGTGAGAAAATCGACCACCTCCCGGCTGCGATCCCAGAGCTTGGGGTTCGGCTCCAGGCGATCCAGGTGGATTTGGGCCAGGCATCGGCTCATATGGGCATAGGCATGGCCTTCGATCTTGCCCCATCGGCCCAGCACGATCCGGCCTTCCCAGTCCGGCAAGCGACGGAATTGGGTACAAAAGTCCAGATATTTCTTTTGGCCGGCGATTTCGTACAACCGGAGCATGGCCGGTTCGATGCCGGTAACTGCCATGTGGAGGGCGATCTGGCCGCCGCCGGGAATTCGGTCCGGCTCAGCCGACCACCGCCGAAGAATATAATCGGCGATTTTCTGGGCCGCTTCCAACGACCGCTTTTGCTGGAAAAGCTGGTAATCCGTCAGCAGCCCATAAATCAGATAGGACATCTCATGGACATCCCAGAGGCTCCACATGCGGCTTTCGGGCTTCATGATGCCCAGATAGCCGTCCGGCTCCTGGCAGGCCCAGGTTTCCGAGAGCAGATGCTCTTTGAGTTTTAGGAGGCGTGCGTCTTGGGTGTAGGCGGCCAGACGGGCGGCGGCATCGATCGTTTTGCCCAACCCGATGTAGCCACCGGCCGATTTTTTCTCTCTAAATGGCCGGAGAAAATCTCGGTCCAAGTCCAATTGGAGCAGGTTGTTTTCGAAGGTGATTTGGATGCGTCGGCCGATCAGGCCTTCGACATGTACCTGAGAGGCCGGGATCACCTGAAATACATCGGGAACCGGCTTCCTTGGCGGTGCAGACCCCATAGACTCTGTCTGGGAGGAAGCCGCTTCTACGCACAGCATCCCAGCGTCCGCCGGAGCAGACCCAATCGACTCTGTCTGGCAGGAAGCGGCATCTTTCAGCTTCCCAGCGCCCGCCTGGGCAGACCCAAGCGGCTCTGCCAGCCACCAGGCCCCTGCCACCACTGCCGCCATCCAGGTTACCGATACGGAAAATTTTTTCGGCATAGCAGGCCTCCTGTCAAGGATAAGGACTCCTCGGGACCGAACATGGGCAGAAAAACGGGAAACGTCTCCGGTTGGCTTTGGCGAAGGCAAGCGGCCCCATTTTAAGCACCACCGAAGGTGGGGCGGTGCAACAGGATAGCTGGGGGAACATTCGTTTCAATCCCATTGGTCCGCAGTGGCACTGCCTCCGTCCCCACTTTCCGGCCCATTTTCTTTTTCGATCGATTCGGCCGAGAGGGAAAAAGTTCTCGCCATCCTCTGGGCTCGCATTCCCTGGGGGCTGGCGGGCTTCGGGGGTGGTTGGAAGCGGCGGATGGGAAAATATATCCACCATCCCATGGGCCTCCTCGGGCATGGGAAAAGGCCGGGCCGAACCAAACCCTCCAGGCCAAGTGCCCTGCCCGGCCCAGAGCTGTGCTTGAACCCAGTTCGGTTCCCAGCCCCGGTTCCGTTCTCGGGCCTCGTACCGCTCTAAGAGGCAGTCCCGAAATTCCGTTTTTAGCCAGATGTACTACCAACCGGCGGCCCCCAGACTGCTAAACCCCTATAAAATGGGCACTTTGGTAAATCGGAAGGGTTCGGCAACGGTCCGCGCCCCCGTCCGAGTACCAATTTCGGGACAGCCTCTAAGCCCAAGTTCTGTTCCCCGCCTTGGTTCGGTTCCCCAGCCTAGTTCGGTTCTTGGAGCTGGTTCTGCTCTGGGTTCCAGTACTGTTTAGGCGGCGTAGTGGCGGGCCACTTTTTCAATCGCCTGGGCTACCGCCAAGATATATTCCTCGGTCATTCCCTCGTGGATGGTTACACGGATGCCGGTGGCCAGGATCGCCTCGGCTTCGGGATTCTTATGCTTGGTGTAGTCCATGGTGGTCAGGCCGAACTCTTTGATCGGCCAACGGCCCGCAAAAAAGGCGTGCTTCTGGAATACCGGTTCCCCGTAGAGTGGTTTGCCGATGTACCCGGAAGCACAGGAGACCCCTTCGGCCGCCAGGGCCTTGAAGAATTCTCCCCGGGAGCATCGGAAGGCCTTCGGCTCGATCCGGAACATATAGAACCAATACACACAGCGATCTTCCGGATGGACCTGGTGGGGCAGGATGCCGGGGATATGGCGGATTTTTTCCGTTAGCAGGTTGCCCAGTTCGGCCCGACGGGCGGCAATCTTCTCCAGCCGGGGCAACTGGGCGGCCACCACGGCTGCCTGCGGCTCGCTCATCCGATAATTGGTGGCAAACACATCCAGGCCCAGTCCCCGGGCACGATCATACCCTTTATCGCCGAAGCGCTGGAGGTTCGGGCCGAACCGCTCGTCGCTACTGGCCACGATCCCACCGTCCCCGCAGGTAATGTGTTTGGAATTTTGCAGGGAGAAGCAGGCAATATGGCCGAGCGTGCCGATCGGCCGACCTCGATATTTTGCCCCCCACGCCTGGGCGCAATCTTCGATCAGTACTAAGTGATGCTCGTCGGCAATTTTCTTCAGGGCGTCCATGTCGCAGGGATTACCGGCCAGATGCACCGCAATGATCGCCTTGGTTTTCGGTGTGATCCGGCGCTGGACGTCTTCCGGATCGAGGTTATAGGTGCTTCGGCCCAGCTCGGCAAAGACCGGGACTCCTTGTTGATACAAAATGCCGATCACGGTGCCGGGGTCGGTAATCGGAGAGGTGATCACTTCATCACCTGGACCGATGCCGGCGGCGGCCACGGCAATGTGCAAGGCCGCGGTGCCGGAAGAACAGGTATGGACATATTTTAGCGGACAGACTTGGCGGAACCGTTCTTTGACCAGTTGGGTTCTTGGGCCGCCCCAGTAAAACAGGGTGTCTTGCTGGAGCATTTCTTCCAGTTGTTGGCGTTCTGGATCGCCCCAGCGGCGTCCCAGGCCGGGCACTCCCTTGGAAACGGTTTTTGGGCCGCCGTGAATGGCCAGCTCGGATTTGGGGATCGGTTTGGATTCCGGGGCGGGTTTGGTCTCCGAGGGTGCCGACTCAGCCGTCTGAGCGGAAACTCCCCCAAACGCCCCCGCCATCCATAGGCCCGAACCGACCACAAATTCCCGCCGAGACCAATTTTGGAATTGGCTCATCTGAGGACCTCCTCAAAAAGTTATCAGAACAACCTCATATAAAGCCCGGACAATACTTAGAGACGGTCCCGAAATGGGTACTCGGGCGGCGGCCCAGACCGTTGCCAAACCCTTCCGATTTGCCAAAGTGCCCGTTTTTTGGGTGGCACTCTGGGGGCCGCCGGGTGGTAGTACATCTGGCTAAAAACGGAATTTCGGGACAGCCTTTTAGGAAGGACATCAGCTCTTCTGTCAGCCTGCCCCCAGAGGCAAAGCCAACCGAAGGCCCTACTCCGGCTTTCATTGTCCTCCGTCAGCAAGGGGCTGTCAACCTAAGGAATTAAGGCCGGCCCAAAGCTCTCCTGGGGGCGGCGATGGCCCTACTGGGCAGCTCCCCTGCCCGGTTGGTAATAGGTGTAGCCGAATGAAGCAACTTGCCTCTCCCCTGGCCGTCGAGAGGCGGTCCAACCGTAGGGTGGCCGGGCTGGGGGTGTCATTCCCGCGAAAGCAGGAATCCAGGAAAGAAACACCTGGAAGAAACACCTAGATTCCCACTTTCGTGGGAATGACATCCAAAAGTGGGAGAGGCCGACCCGCCGTTCAGGCTGGCCGGGTGCGAGGACACCGACTCATTTTTGGGAAAGCAGGAATCTAGGGGAAAATAACTAATTCCTCCTTCCGTGGCAGTAACATCCAAGGGGGTTGGAGTTCGGCAAATTGCCACCTTTAGGGGGATTGGAAATAAGACTAAAGTGGGTTTTTGAAAAGAAGGAATGAAAAACTTACAGAACTTTTTCCCACTCCCAGAGAGTTCTGCCCGGTGCCGGTGGGAACACGGATTCTTAACTTCCTTTCCCGATGAGGGTTACATCTGCCCGGCAATGCCCAATTGGCAGGAAATTCAGATTGGCACGGAAAATGCAACTCAAGGCGGTGGGCAACAGGAGCTGGGGCACGCCACAGGAGGGGTTTCCCCTGTTTCAGGGCTTCCGGAGCATTTTGACCCCCGAAGAGAGCCGTCTAATCATCCCCCCAAAGTGGTACTCCGAAAGCCAAGCCGGCGTGTCCGGACGACCGCTTGCCAGGCAAGGCACAGTCCGCCTTAGCACACGCTAGGAGTTCTCTAACTGGGTGAGGCATGTCTGGCTTGTCTGGGCTGAGGTGTTCCAGCCGTTTTTGGGGAAAATGGGGTTTCAGGTGTAGGTGAGGAGTCCGGAACTTGGTAAAATAAGGAATTCCTAAAGGGCACCTGGATGCCAAGTTCCGGCAAGGAGGCGAACTTTCCCGCCATGAAAACCGTAATGAGGATGGGACCTGTTTTGGACACTCCATGTCCACAGCACTGTCCGGTTGCTCCCCTGCCGGAGCGCACCGATGAAGAGCTTTTGCTCTTGTATCGGGACTGTGGGGATCGGGCCGCCTTTGAGACGTTGGTCCGGCGGTACGAACGGGAATTGTACCATTATCTGCGCCGGTATTTGGGCGACGAGCAGTTGGCCGAGGATGCCTTCCAGTTGACCTTTTTGCAGGTGTATTTGAAGTCGGATCAGTTTGAGCGGGGCAGGAAGTTTCGGCCCTGGCTGTATGCGATCGCCACCAATCAAGCCACCGATATGCAGCGGCGGAATCGGCGGCATCGGATGGTCAGCCTGGACCGCCCCACCGAGGACCAAACCCAGGCCGAACATACCTGTTTGGCCCAGATGGTGGAGGGGGCGGAGCGGACGCCGGCGGCCTGTACCGAATCCAGCGAGCAGGCCGAACAGGTTCGGGCATTGGTCGATCGGTTGCCCGAACCGTTGCGCCGGGTGGTCCTGCTGGTGTATTTCCAAGGGTTAAAATACCGGGAAGCGGCCGAGGTGCTGGACATTCCGGTCGGTACGGTCAAAAGCCGACTGCATACCGCCATGGCCAAACTCAGTCAATGGTTGGCCCCTTCAGAAGCTTATTGTTCCATGGGAATGCCATCGGATGCACCCGCCGAGTGAAGACCTGTTGGGCTATCTTTTAGACGCCTTGGACGATCCGGAACGAACCCGCCTGGAAGGAGTTCTGGCGGAGGATGCAGCCCTGCGCCGGCGGTTGGAGGTAGTTCGGCATTGGGTGGAGCTGTTGGAGCCAGCCCGGCAAATGCCAGACCCACCGCTCGGGTTGGCCGAACGGACCTGCCAATGGATCGCCGCGGTGTCTGGGAGGCCGCCTAACCCGTTGGCCCGGCCCACACCACCGACGGGGTCGGCTACCGAGCCGGCCAATGCAGCGCAGGTTTCAGAATCGGCCAATCCGGCGCCGGTGACAGCATCGGCCGCTACAGTGCCGCTCGTAGAACGGGTCAATGCAGGGCCGATCCCAGAAGCGGCCGATGGATCGCCGGTGGCAGAACCGGCCGATGCAGAATCCTGGTCCGCGGCCGCAGAGGGAGATATGCCGTTGCCAGCGGCCGACGTGGCGTTGGGATCAGGTGACCAGAACTTGCCCGTTGCTGATTTGGGCTTGGCTGCTGCTCTGCGGCCTTTGGTGTCCGCGGACCGGAATTCTCGCCGACCGATAGGTTATGGTTTGGGCGGAAAGATGTGGGAAGATTTCGGCCGGTTGGGGAGTCGGGGCAGTGGGTGGCGGTGGCCGGATCTGGTGGTGGCCGGGGCGGTCAGCCTCCTTTTGGTTTTAGTGCTTTTCGGGGCGATCCACTACAGCCGACTCCGACAGGAGATCACCCACTGTCAGGAGAATCTTCGTCGGTTGGGGGGAGGTCTGCTTCAGTATAGCGAGCTGCATCAGGAGCAATTTCCGGCCATTCCTACGGAAGGGCCGCTGGCCGTGGCTGGGATGTATGGGCCGATTCTGCTCAGTGGTGGTTTTGTTCAGGATGAGCAAGCCTTTTGGTGTCCGGGGGCGGTGCGGCAGGGGATGGTGCCGGTGCCGATTCCCAACCTAGCCCAACTGGAGCGGATCGGCCCGGCAGAGCGTGGGCATTTGCTTTCCAGACTGGGCGGGGCGTATGGGTATTCGCTGGGGTATGTGGAATCGGGGCGGTATTGGCCGCCTCGGAATCGCCATCGGGCCTATTTTGCCCTGTTGGCCGACGCCCCCAGCCCGGAGCATCCGGCTTGTCCAAGTTTTCATCATGGCGGTCATGGGCAAAATGTCTGTTTTGAAGACGGGCATGTGGAGTTTGTGATCGGATGCCGACTGCCCGCCTCTTCGGATCATCTGTTCCTCAATGATTTGGGGTTGGTGGCTCCTGGTATTGGGCCGGAGGATGCGGTGGTAGCCCCCGGCACCGCCCGCCCCAACTTATCTGCCGCCAGCCTGCAAAGCCAATAGCCGGGCATAGGGCATTTCTGTAGCATGGTGGCCGAATGAAGGCCTCCTTCTCCTCTGACGCTGCTGGACAGGATCGGGCGAAGAGGGGCTCAGAGACTGTCCCGAAAAGCCGGTTTTTAGCCGGATGTACCATGCCCCGCCCCTTGCCTCCCCAAACTCCAATCAAACGGCAGTGGGCAACGCAGACCGGTTGGAAAAGTGAATATTTAGCCCCATGGAGCAAATCGCTTTTCTTAATGCCTCTCCGGCCGGGGGAGAGGGAAACCAGGCTTGTCCATTCGGCAAAAAGTTGCGAAAAAGGATGGGCCTCCGCCGGAGTGCCAATTTCGGGACAGCTTTTAGACCGGCTTGGGGCGATGCCCAATGGATTACCAGAAGAGGATATGCGGATTACCAAAAGAGGATATACAGTCCGAGGGTAACCAGCACGACCACCAGGCCCCAGCGTTTGGCTCCGGAGGAAGGAAGCAGTTCGATCCGTTCTGGCTGGGGCAGGCGAACCGGTTCAGGTAGCGGCCGTGCCCAGGTCAACAGGCCCAATACCACCAAAACTCCCAGGAAGGTAAGGGCCATCCGGTCCAGAAAGGCCATTTCCGGGGTCAGGAGTTTGAGCGATCCATAGACGATCGGACTGAGTAGCAGGCCCACTACGCCGCAGGCCCGGGGTGCCTTGGGCACAAACAATCCGTAGATAAATACGCCCAACACGCCGGGCGAAATAAATCCCTGGAACTCCTGGATATAGGTAAAGATGCCGCCGAAAGCCGGGTGGCCCAAAAGCGGCGCAATCAGGCAGCCGATCACCGCAAACACCGCCACCGCCCATCGTCCGACCCGAACCAAATGGCTCTGGGAGGCATTCGGGAACAGGTATTGCCGGTACAGGTCCATGGTGAAGATGGTGGAGGCGGCATTGAGCATGGCAGCCAGCGAACTGATGACCGCCCCCAAAATGGCCGCCAACACAAACCCCCGAAGTCCCGGATACACAAGCCGCTTGATCAGCAACCCAAATGCCGAGTCGTACTCATAGCCGATCAATTTCTTGGCGACGGTAAGCTGTTGTTCTGGCGGGAGGGACCTGTTTTTGGTCCGCACGAGTTTCAGGAGTTGGTCGTTTTGGGCGGCAAGTTGGGCGCCTCGCACTGCAGGGCGTACCGGAACCAGTTCCTTACCGGCAGGATCCGTGCCGGCTGGATGGCTGCCGGAATCCTTGGGCAGGGCATTTGGGGCAGGCAGGGCGTCTTGTTGAGGTAGCTCCTCCGGACCCAGGACCCGGGCTGCCACCTGCCGGTTAAAGGCCAGCATCTCGTGGGCCAGTTCAGGATACAGCCCGGCAAAATCGTCGTTAAACTCAAACAGGGTGCGCACGCGTTCGGGGGTGGTTTTCAGGGTTTCCTTGAGTTTTTCCCATTCGGCCAGGGTATCCCGATTGGTGCCGGTCTGGGCGTCCTGACGCATTTCGTGGCTGAACAGATTAAAGGCAATCATGCCGGGAAAGACCACAATGAACGGAATGAGCAGTTTCAGACCGGCAGCAAAGACGACGCCCTTTTGGCCTTCGGAAAGCGACCGGGAACCAAGCGTGCGTTGGACGATATATTGGTTCAGGCCCCAGTAATAGAAATTGGGAATCCACAGGCCCAAGACCAAGGCGGTCCAAGGGACGAAGATATCTTTGGCCGGCAGCACCATGTGGAGTTTCCCGCGGTTGAGCTGGTAGAAGCGTTGGACGCCGCTGGCCTGGGCCAGTTGATCGGGCGGCGGCACGTCCACAGCGGCCTTCGGATGGGGTTGGACGTGCTGGAGATCGGCCTGCCCGAGGGTCCCCAGAGCCAGCACCAGGATGACCGCTCCAGCCAGAATCAGAGCGGAACCTTGGAGCAGATCGGCCCAGGCACAGGCTTTCAGGCCGCCGGCCACTACATAGATGGCTGCCAGCAGGCCGATGAGCCAGGCTCCGGTGGTCAGATTGATCGGCACGCCCCATAAGCTGGCCCGTTGCACTGTTTCTGGTTGGGTAGCCGAGGGGGCAGATGGAATCGTTTGCCCCTGGGAATCGGCCTCCTTGGGCCCAGGCCGGGCAGGTTGTCCCGAACCAGGATGTTCCGAATCGGTCAGCGCCGGTGGGACGATTGGCTCAGCCGGAGCGGCCGATTTTTGCGGATCCACTTTTTCTGAGTGGGTCTGGCCGGGATGCCCCCCCGGCGCGGAGGCCGGAAGACTCGGAGAAGCTGGTTGTCGGGTCTCTTTGGCCAGCACTTCGATGGTTTTCGCTCCTGAATAAATCACCGCGGCGATGGTAACCAGCACGTAGATGACCATCATTAGCAGGGACATGATGCTTCGGGTGGCCCGACTAAACCGATATTCCAAAAACTCCGGGATCGTATAAACACCAGCCCGCAAAAAGGCGGGCAGAAAGAAAAAGGCCACGACCACCAAGGTAATCGCTGCCATCCATTCGTAACTGGCAATCGCCAGGCCCACGTAATTGGCCGCTTGACCGGACATGCCAACGAATTGTTCCGTGGAAATATTGGCGGCGATGAGCGAAAAGCCGATCAGCCACCAACTCAGGCCCCGACCAGCCAGGAAGTAGGATTCCGTGTCCTTTTCGTGTCGGCTCATGCCGATGCCGACCGCCAAAACCGCCGCAATAAATCCGAAGAAAACCACCGCATCCAGAAGCAGATAGACCAACGGTTCTTCCATGCAAGCTGCCCTTTCTCTCGGCAAAGACCATTTTCGGAAAAGGTACCGATAGGCCGGGCCGGTGTTGTCCCCGCCGGTAAGGCTGGGTTTGCCTATCGCTCCGGTGCCACCCTTTTCTGCTCTGAAAAGGGGCAGTATATTCCATAGGAGCGGTCTTGACAAGAATGGGCCGGGCGGTTTGACGCTGCCTGTCGGAAGCCGTCCTCGTTGGACCTTGGTGGAGAAGAGAGGTTCTTGCTATGCAGACTACTGCTTCTTTCGCAGACGATCCCCGTTTGTATCGCCTGGCAGCGGAGGATAACATTCGGGTGGCGTTGAAGGAGTTACAGCCGGGCGAGCGAGTGCTGGTGGACGGTCAATGGCTGGAAATCCGAGATCGCATTCCGGCGGGACATAAGGTGGCTATTCGGCCGATTGGGCCGGGGGAGAAGGTGCTAAAATATGGCTGTCCGATTGGCTCGGCTACTGAGCCGATCCAGCCCGGCCAACACGTCCACACCCACAATCTCCGGAGCGACTACCTGCCGAGTTAACCGCATCCGCCTTCTGGCTAACCGAGGGTCTCCGGAAATTCGCTTTATCTAACTCTTGGCAGGATAAATAGATATATCAAACTCCCATGTTCAAAGTGGGTGTCGGACGGGTGGGAGTTGGGTCTAGGGCGGAACTGCCCGGAATGGGGCAAGTAGTACCCTTGGATTTGCCGGACACCCTCGGCTAACCGATAGCAACCCAGGGAGCCTATTTCAGCTCAGTGATTATCTGGCAATGGGGAACCGGGAGGCGGCCGACTATTGCTTTTCGGGATCATCTCCGGCATTTTCGATATATCCTTTATTTTCCCTAAAATCTTTTCTTGGAGTGAACCGGCAGAATCTGGTCTGGTTTTTCTCTGGGTTGCTTGGGCAAAAACAGAAATCTACCTTTCCATAGAGGCCGTTCGGAGGGGCTGGCAGGTTGCCGCCGGAAGCTCAAGCGGCAAACAGAGCAAGCAGTCGGCCTGGCATGGCAACCTGAGGGCCTGCCCGGCCCCAAAGCCACTAGCTTGCCCAGCGTTTCACGTTCCTTCCTGCCTTCCTGGGGCTGTGCCGGGGACGGCCCTCGCCGAGGCCTCGTCGGACCCTTGGCCAACCGGCCGGGAGGGTACGTTCCGGAGATCGGTGGCCTTTTCGGGGCTTCCGCAGGATCTGTCCGAGGCCGAGAAGGATTTCTCGCATGAAAGCAGAGTACATCAATCCTTTCATCACTTCTTTGGGAACTGTCTTTCGCACGATGCTCCAATGCGACGTGAAACGAGGTTCCCTTCATCTGAAAGAAGGTTCTTATCCGAATTATCCCATTAGCGGTGTGATCGGTTTGTCAGGCCGGGCCATCGGAACGGTCGTCCTGAGCATGGCGAAAGAAGTAGCCCTGAAGGCCGCTTCCATGATGTTGATGACTGACTGTCAGGAGGTCAACGCCGATGTCCTGGACGCCGTCGGCGAGCTAACGAATATGGTGGCCGGCCGGGCCAAGTCCCAACTGGAAGAATTGCAACTTTCGGTCAGTCTGCCCAATATCGTTACCGGCCAGGATCATGAGGTCCGCTTCCCCTCCAATGTGGTGCCTATTTGTGTACCTTTCGAGACCCCCTGGGGGCCGTTAACCCTGGAAGTGGGGCTGGCGCCGGTGGCCGAACCTGTGGCCCCCTGAGTGCTCTTCGAGGCTCTCGGGATATTCTAAGAAGTCCACAACACGCCGGAAGTGCCCCAGAGGGCTGTGGTCTGCCAGGACATGGAACTCTCGCTGGCCAAAGGCCCTTTGGCAACTAGGAAGACTTTAGCCGGATGAAGCAAATCGCCTTTCCCCTGGCCATCGAGAGGCCGGCGGGGGGAACGGAAGCCGCCTAAGAGGCTTCCCGAAATTCCGTTTTAGCCGGGAGAAAAGGTCTCCTTCTACCTCCAACCTTCCGAACCACCGCATAAAAACGGGACTTCTGGTAACTGGGGATGGAGGAGAAGGA